>Ga0207690_10001232_pt1 | contig 16168 bp, 20 predicted proteins | sample KBSC23metaG_FD_184315 | JGI IMG/M metagenome (GOLD analysis project Ga0207690, IMG submission 184315) | Corn rhizosphere microbial communities from Kellogg Biological Station, Michigan, USA - KBS C2-3 metaG (SPAdes) (version 2) | ecosystem: Host-associated > Plants > Roots > Rhizosphere > Soil ...
TTGCGGAACGCCACGCGAGGTGGGGTCGGTGGTTTCGCGCTCGGCGCTCACGTGCACGAAGCCGTCGGCTCCGAGCGGGAGGCCCGCATCAGCATCGTAACGCCGCAGGGCGCCGTCGTCCTTGCCGTACTTGCCCAACTCCGCGCTCACCGTCACCCCCTTGGGAGCCTTCTTGAGGATCACGTTGACCACGCCGGCGATCGCATCCGATCCGTACAACACCGAGGCACCGTCGCGCAGCACCTCGACGCGCTCGATCGCGTTGGACGGAAACACCGAGAAATCGACCGCCTGCGCGCCCTGGTTGAAGGTGCCGAGCGGATCGATCTGCAAGTTGACCAGCGCCGAACGATGGAAGCGCACGCCGTCGACCAGCACCAGGGTCTGGTCGGGCGACAGGTTGCGCAGCGACACCGGCCGCACGAACGCCGTGCCGTCGGCGATGGGAAAACGCTGTGTAGTCAGCGACGGCACGATATTGGTCAGCGCGTCGGTGAGATCCGCCGACGGCTGGTTCGCGATCTGGCTGCCGCTGAATGCGTCGATCGGCGAGATGGATTCAGTCGGCGACAGGCCGGCCCGGTGCGTGCCGGTCACCACAACTTCCTGCAGGGTGGTGGTCGATTTGGCCTTCGCCGCGTTGCCGCGCCCCTGCGCCTTGGTCGCTTGGCTGGCCGTGGCCTGCCCGCTGTCCGACGCTCCCGGATCCTGCGCCTGCGCCGAACACGCGATCAGCGCCGCGGCGGCAAGCGCCGCGCGCACCGCACGCAAAAGCACCACATTGACCCCTGCATGGTTAGGCATTTTCTCTCCCCTTCTGGTTGGCCCTGTATCCCCCTGCGGAGCAACCTACTCCGACCCTTCCCGTCGAAAAAGACCTCCATTGGTATTACGTGCGTGAAATCACCCTGTTGGCGACAGCCTCGCCACCTCGGTGCACCCGCCACCGGTCCCGACCGACGGCGGTTTACCGGTACGTTCGGGTATTACGTAACCTGATGGGCACGAATCCTTGAAAGGGATCGCGCATGAAATTACGAGGCGGCGATGACCGAACGCGGCCCCGCGTGAGGTGGTGGGTTCCCACCCCCGTCGTCACCATCAGAAAAGCAAAACGCCCCGCAGGGGGCGTCTTGCTTTTCTGGCGGAGAGAGTGTCATCCGTCAAAGTAGACCCATGAAACCGCACGAACGTCTAGGGACAGTTAAACTCTTGTAGGTGTTGTCATACAACGTTCCCAGCAGTTCACGCTAGACTCTTGACAGCCGCCTTAAGCCGGAGCAGCGTGATGGGAACGGCGAGTGACATGCTGGACTTTGGTGGACACTTTTCATGGCGCACAAAATCAACCGTCTGACTGCCCTTGCGGTGAAGAACGCCAAGCCTGGCCGTCATGGCGACGGCGGCAACCTTTACCTGCTGGTGAAGGACGACGGGCGCAAGACCTGGACGTTCCGCTATCGCGCTCCGCTGACCGGCAAGGTGCGGGACAAGGGTATGGGGCCGGCGTGGGACGTGAGCCTGCCGGAAGCCCGCGAACGTGCCGCCGAGTACCGCCGAATGCTTCGCGACGGCATCGACCCCATCGACTCCGCGAACGAAATCAAACTGAAGGCCCGCACCGAGCACGCCAAGCGGATGACCTTCGGGCGATGCTCTGAACTGTATATCGAGGCCCATAGAAGCGGCTGGCGCAACGCCAAGCATGCCGAGCAGTGGAATAGCACCCTACGAACCTACTGCGCGCCCCTGTGGCCGCTGGACGTGGCTGCGGTCGATACCGCGCTGGTCATGAAATGCCTTGACCCCATCTGGACGATCAAGACCGAAACCGCCAGCCGCCTGCGCGGCCGTATCGAGTCTGTGCTGGCGTGGGCAACCGTGCGCAAGTACCGCAGCGGCGACAACCCTGCCGCGTGGCGCAACCATCTAGACCAATTACTCCCCAAGCGTTCCAAGGTGCAGAAGGTCGAGCATCGCCCCGCCCTGCCCTATGTCGGCATTGCCGAGTTCATGGTGCAGCTACGCCAGCGGCAAGGGCTGGCCGCTCGCGTGCTGGATCTGCAAATCCTGACCGCCACGCGACCCGGTGAAGCATCCGGCGCACGATGGGAAGAGATCGACCTGGACGGCGCGCTGTGGATCATTCCCGAGGAGCGCATGAAGGCCGGCAAGGAACACCGCGTCCCGCTGTCTGATGCTGCCGTGACGCTGCTGCGCTCCATGATCCCCAAAACCAAGGGAAAGCCCGTCAAGCCGTACGGCTACATCTTCCCCGGCAACAAGGGCAAGCCGATAACCACGGCTGCCGGCATGGCGCTGCTGAAAGAGATGCAGCCCGGCATCACCGCGCACGGGTTCCGCTCCACGTTCCGCGACTGGGCTGCCGAGACGACCCAACACCCCCGCGAAGTGATTGAAGCCGCGATGGCGCACCGGCTCAAGGATGCTGCCGAGGCCGCGTATCAGCGCGGGGATCTGCTGCAACGGCGCAAGCGCCTGATGGCTGATTGGGCGGCCTACCTGGGCACGCTGAGGGTCGGCGGCGACGTCATTGCGATCAAGCGAAAAGCTGGCTGAGTCGCGCAATGCGCGAGCTTCGGAGCTAGCGCCTCTCACCCCACCAGTCGACGCCGTTTCCTGAATAAGCTTGATCTCCCGTAAACCATTCCTCAACGGGGGCTCTGAGGCGAAGGAGATCGCTTAAGTCGCTGCACAATGGGTCGAGGCCTTTTGCCTGTTCCAATGCCCATGCTATCCACGGTACAGCCATCTGATGCTCTGCCGTTCCCTCAACAACGTCTGCCGCAACGGCGGCACAGAAAGCACGAATGCGCGTTGCCCTTTCCCAGCTTTGCATGGCGGAAACAAGCTTCTTACGCAATCGCCTTTGTTCTTCTACCAGCCTAGCTTCTTCGACTAGTTGACGCTCCTCGATTTCAAATTTTCGACGCCATTCGGCACGCTCCTCATCCAACCTATCGAGCACTGCAGCAGCTACAGGGAACGTGACCAAGATGTCACCGAGCTTATCTTCAAGCTTGGTGTTAGCCGTATCGTTCCATGTCTTGCGTGTGCTCCCGTCCAGATTTTCGTCTAGCAAAAAGGTCAGCTGTCCGGTAGAAATCCATTCATACACCGGAGTAGACAAAATCGCGGAATAGCTCGGTCCCCATATGCCTTTGCGCTTGCGGTCAGGCAAAACAGGTGGTGGGGGTGGTAGCTCGCGTTTCGACAGCCGCTCCTTTAGCTCAACCTTTATGGAACGGCTATTCGTTGTGACGATCGTCGTGCCTTCGGAAGTGATTTTCCAAACGCACCCCATCTGTTCGGAAGCTTTGATAAGAGCATCGAAGATACGAACCGCCCGATCCAGAAGGAGCGGCGAAACACGTATATTCAAGGTCCGCTTTCGGTCGAGTCGAACGCGCCCTTCGACAGCGTCTGTGTTGCTGGCTGCCTTGAGCGTTGCTTGCACCAGCGCGTGAGGCGCTATAAGGACATCAGGCACATCCACCGACGGGGCCTTGGGTTTCACTGGACGGCGAGGGGCTAACGTCGGATCGAACACAGTGAACTGGATGATCCCGTTAGCGTGAGTTGTGATCTTGGGCAAATGCGGCCTTTTCGATCTCGCTCGTTCTTTTTTGGCCCAATGACCACGCCCAGGCAAAGGAATACCTGCTTTGCGGCAAGCTTTGGCAAGTGCGACATCAGAAACACCTATCTCTTGTGCCGCCTTGAGCACGGGCGTTTGCCACACCTTATCGAAGAGTTCCTCGCGGGAAAACTCGACTGTCTTATGCATTGTTGTAGCCATGAGATATCACCCACGCTAGCCACTTGGGAAGATGAGTCTTAAGTCGCTTGCCTGTATCCAAAACGACGAGTACGATCCAATCGTCGCCGCAAAATCGGTGACCAGGTTTGGCGACCTGATTGGATCAAGGCGCAACGGCGCCGATGGCGCTTTTTTTGTGCCCGTTGCGTCATGCCCGCTTCTATGGCGGGCGTGCAGGGCAGCCTTCGGGCTGGCCGGGCTTCCTTGATCCCCGGCTCGCCAAACCTGTACGTCCGCCACCCTGATTGCGCAATGCAGAGGGTGGTTCCTTCAGTCACGAAGACGAGGTGGATCATGGCGAGTAAGGTAGTGCATGACGGCGAACTTCAGGCGGTAACGGAATGGTGTAATGACACGCAGTGGCGAGAGAGAGAGCCGGCGTTATCCATGGGTGTATGGCGTCGGCTGGCTACTGTAGACCGTGCCTTGTATGCCAGCAACCGAATCGCCGAAATGTTGATCCGTGATCAGCGCGGGAAAAGTGATGCGCGCGAAAACGACGATGTTAGCTATCACGGCCTCAATGTTTGCGATGTGGAAGCGTTGAGCCTAGCAATGGTCGAGCTGGGTGACCATGCTGAACGAGTCCTCGGTGAAGTTCGTGAGAACGCAAGCGGGTGTTGCGGCACAGCGGAGGTGCAGTCATGAAGAACGAAGCCAACGGCCTCACCATCCTGACCACATTCGGCAATATTCCGGTCATCAACAACAATCTGTTCGAGGTTCGCGCGGGTATTGATGCTGGCCAAGCAACCAGCGCGGCTGCGTGCCTGGCCGAGTCGATCGAGCACATCGCTACTCAGGCAGTGGAGGACGGTATGTCTCCGCAGATCGCGTATCTGGTGGCGTTCGCGGCTGATGTCATCGGGGCGTTGACGAGGAGCGTTGAAGGCGCGTACCCGCGCAAGGCGGCGCAGCCATGATCGACATCACCGAACTCCGCGATCGTCTCCAAGGTGCCGAGGGCGTCCTTTCTGTCTTGGACGAAAGGCTTTGTGAGAATACGCCGGACTACTGTGCCCTGAGTGCGGCATGGAGATTGGTGCGCGACTGCTATGAGATGGCCGACGCTCTCGTGCACGCTCAACATCTAGAAGAAGCAAAGTCATGACCGGTGACCTTGACCTGGCGCGTCGCGCATTGCGACGATTGTCGTTGAAACGCTCCTGACCCCCCATGCCGCGCTAGCTGGCCCGGCTGGCGCGGTTCTTTTGCGGGGGCGGGAGGGGTGAATGATGACAACTGGCTACACGCATCAAACGCCGAAGGCTACCAAGGAATGGCTGTCCACTCAGACGATTGCGTTCCGAGAAGAATGGTCACTTGATGACGTGGCGGACGAGTGCCACCGGAGGTTTCTAGCCGATCGCTGGCCTGGCGGCGAAGTTCAGGCAGCTCGCTCAGTGGTCGCGTGGGCAACCCTCAAATTAGCGAAGCACACGTATTTCACGAGGGAGCATTGGGAGTGGATCGCCGCAATAGACAAGTTTGACCGGCACGACGGTTACTATCGGTTGCAGGAAATACTAACGCCAGCCGTCGCTGCCAATGTGGCGTGGAAGAAAACGAGCGATGAGCGCAAGGAGCTATTGCAGGAAATCGACAAGGCAGCAGCCTACCTCTTGAAAACGCTTGATACGGCGATGCGGTTGAACGTTTCACTTAGGGATGTGGTTGGGTGGTTCCCAGAAATGCAGCCGCTACTGGACTATTCCGCGAACTTGCAAAATCAGGAGTTCGAGCGAGGTGTAAAGGCTGCGCGCCAAGCGCGTCGAGCAGGCGCCGACTTGGCAGCAACCATCCGCGCATCGTTTCAGCCAGACGGCTACCGCGAGCCTCGCCTTTCCGACTATCTGTCGGCGTTGCGTGCTGCATTGCAGAGGACGAGTGGCGAGTCTCGCCCAACCGGGCGCGCAGGAACCACAAGGGACGTTCTTGACGACCTAACGCCCGATGAAGCCGACATCATGGCAAAAAGATTCGGGATCTCTTACGGGAAAACCAAGCCTGCCGATGCATTGCGATCCGGCGGCGACTTCGGTGCCTACCCGGCACGCAAGGACGCTCTTCGCCGCGCCGTAATTTTGGCTTTCCCTGCCGCGATCTTCGATCGTTTCACCGTTCCACCAAAGGTTACCCCGGCAAGCATGATTGAAACTGCCTGCGTAGCGTGGTTCGGCAGTGCGCCAACAGTCAAGGAGATCAATGCTGCCATCAAGCCCGCGCGCGGAATGCTCGAGCCGTCGATGAAACGATTAATCAACGGCTACAAGAAAAGCGCAGAACGTCGATCCAAATGGGAAGCTGCCGGGTTGTCAGAGGATGAGATACGGAAAAAGGAGTTCCAGTCGTTCCTGGACGAAGAATAGCCGTGCCGCAGTGACCCTTTAGGCCCGAAGGGCCGGAAATCACCCCCCAAAATAGGCGGGGATTTCCTGCCGACATGCCGCTAAATATGCGGATGATGGGTATCCGAGCCCGCACAACCCCGTGCGGCCGGAGAACGACAAGATGGCAACACCGAACACCCCCGCATATCGCCCGTTTCTGGAAGCCTGCCGCGAGCACGGCATAAGCAAGACCGTCGCGTATGAGCTGGCAAACGCCGGCCTGGTCGAAACCTTCAAGCTGGGCGCGAAACGCTACGTCATCGTGGAGAGCCTGCGCACCCTGCCCGATCGGCTGGGCAAGGCGGGTGAAGTTTGAACGCCGCGCATACGAAAACCCCCGGCAACGGCTGGAACCGTTCCGGGGGCATGTCAAACACTTCGTACATCCATCCTATCGCCAACCATGCCGACCGTCTACTGGATCGGCTGGACGGCGTGCGCAAATCCGGCAAGGGCTGGATTGCCAAGTGCCCCGCGCACACTGACCGTTCAGCGTCCCTGAGCATCGCGCAAGGCGATGACGGCCGCGTGCTGCTGCATTGCTTCGCGGGCTGCCTGGTGCATGACGTGCTGGGCGCTGTCGGCTTGTCCATCGCTAATCTGTTCCCGCAACGGATCACCACGAACATGAGCACCGCAGAGCGCAATGCCCTGCGCGAACACGCCAAACAGGCACAATGGAAGGCGGCATTGAATGCCCTGCAGTTGGAAGTCGGCGTGGTGCATATCGCTGCCCGCACGCTCGCCGATGGGCAAGCCCTGACCGATGACGACCTGAAGCGCGTAGGCATGGCCTGCGACCGCATCCGCGATGCACGGGAGGTGCTGACCCATGGCAAGCATTGAAGAGATGGCGGCGCGGCAGATCATCCCGCACGTCGAACTGATCGTGGCGAGGGGAATCACGCCGGAAGCGATCCGCTGGCTGTGGCCGGGGTATCTGGCAAACGGCAAATTGCACGTTCTGGCGGGCGCGCCGGGTACAGGCAAGACGACCATTGCCATGGCGATCGCCGCCGCGATTACGGCCGGCTCCGCCTTCCCGTCGGGGTGGAAACCGAAGGCAGGCGTGGTGCTGGTGTGGTCGGGCGAGGATGACCCGAAAGACACTCTGATCCCGCGACTGATCGCAGCGGGGGCCGATATGGGCCGCGTCTACTTTGTGGGCGACACTCACGACGAACACCGTCGCCCCTTCGATCCGGCGCGTGACGTGGATCTGCTGGCCGAGGCTGCCGCAACTATCGGAAGGGTTTCCATGATCGTGGTCGACCCGCTGGTTAGCGCGGTCAGTGGCGACAGCCACAAGAACGCCGAGGTACGCCGAGGGCTGGCCCCGCTGGTTGACCTGGCCGCCCGCATGGATGCCGCGCTGCTGGGCATCACCCACTACAGCAAGGGCACGGGCGGGCGCGATCCGTTGGAGCGCGTTACCGGCTCCATTGCCTTCGGTGCGCTCGCTCGCGTGGTGTTGGGCACTGTCCGCATGGAAGCGAAAGAAGGCGACCCGCAGAAGATGATGATGGCGCGCGCGAAGTCGAACATCGGCCCGGATGGTGGCGGCTTCAGCTACGCCTTTGAGCAAGTCGAACTGCCCGGCCATCCCGGCGTGTCTGCAAGCCGCATTGTGTGGGGTGCTGCCGTCGAAGGCACGGCACGCGAGCTGCTGCAGGAAGCCGAGTACGAACAGGATCGACAGGCGCCCGCGCGTGACGAGGCCGAGGAGTTCCTGCGCGATCTGCTGGAAACCGGCCCGATGGCAACGGATGACATCAAGGCCGAAGCAAAGGATGCCGGCATATCGTGGTCAACGATCCGTAGGGCAAAAGAGGCTATCGGAGCGAGGCCGCGAAAGATCGGCTTTGCTGATGCCCGATGGTTTTGGGCGCTACCTGATCCGAAGCCTGTCGAAGGTGCTCACGAAGGTGCTCACCCTGTCGAGATGGGCACCTTCGGTAAAGGTGAGCACCTTCGGTCAACGGCGCGGGTTCCCGAGGCAGTCAATCCCGTCGAAGGTGCTCATTCTGTCGAAGATGCTCACCAAAATAGAGTGAACACCTTCGAGCACCTTCAGGACGAAACCCCTGCGAAGGAGTTCCTGCCATGAACACCATCGAGCTGATGTGCATGGTGTGGGCCGAGGGCTTGCGCCTGGAACGCCGGGGCGATGAGGTCTACTGCGTCGGCAAGTCGCGGGAGGAGGTTCACCCCGCCTTGCTGGCCCTGATCCGCGAACACAAGCCGACCTTGCTGCAGGTCATGACTGACCGCAGCCCTTCACCTTCGGCGCGGGGCTGACGGCCATGGCAGACGGCGGGCGGGCCGAACGTAGAACAGAAAAATTCACAGACGCGGAAGCCAAGCAGGTGGATCGAGCGGCCAAGCGTCTGGCAGCAGCCTTTGGTTACGGCAGCGGGTGGAAGCCGCCCACGTTGGAAATGCCGGAATCCGACACATGGGGCGAAGGTGTGGGCGCGTTGACCATTGCGCACCGTGGCCGCGTCGCCGAGCAGGCCGCGAAAAGTAGCGGCGGTAGCAAGCACGTCAGGCGATTCCATGCGTGGACGATCCACGGGGGTATGTTGGCGGCTCCTACCGTCTCGCCCGATCCATTAGGACAGGCAGCCTTGTCCTTCGCCCAACTGCGGGGGCCACTTGAACCGCTATTGCTGGCCTATGCGCTGGAGAGCATGCCGCACTGGCTGAAGGTAGAACCGTTCCTGCATGCCGTCAGGCCGTCGTGTAATCCGGCTGCCGCTGGCCGCGATGCCATGGCGCGAATCATGTACGCCGAGGCGGCGACACCGATCGACCAGCGAGCGCGGGAGTTAGGCACTCGCGCCGCAACCTATCGCGAAGAGACGCGAGGCGCTGAATACGTGTTGCGTGATTGGCTGGTGCGTGGGGCAACGATCTACAACCGCGCCGGCAATGCGTATAGCCACCGCCCTGGCGATGGTCGAGGAAACGGGCTGCTGACGAGCACTTTCTGGAATCAACGCGAGCGCGAAAGAGTGACCCCTTGCACGCTGATTTTGGGACGGAATTACACCCTGAAAGCGGCCTAATAAACAGAGGGATTTACACCGCCATGTTTAATCCGTCTCCCGACGCCGTGCCGGGTAATGCACGGCGATCCGATTAATCGACCTTTACCAGTTCGGGCGTGGTGTGGCGAATGGGTGCGCTTGTGCAGGTGCATACCACGGTGCTGCGGCGTGTAATCCGCAGCGACTACCCCGCCGCTCCGATCTGGCAATCGCAGGACAGAAACCCGCTGATGGCGGAGTTCCCGTCCGCCGCGTAGGCCCGACAAACCTAGGCGGTTGCTAGTTCTACGCAAGGCGATGCTGCCTTGTTCCCCACTCAGTACCCCACCCGACGCACTTACCGAGCGCGCCGACGTTTCACTGTGCCACCCACCCCAAGGAACCCCCATTGCCGATGAACACACAACGTAACGCCGCTGCAGTAGCAGCACTGAAGAAGATCACCCCGCAACAACTGGCAGGAATACATCTCTTCGTGGAACGCCAGCGCGTCCAGAAGCTCGCCAAGTCCACCGCGACGAGTGCGCATGTGTGAGGCGGCGGGATGAGCGGCTGGCCGACCTCTTCCCAATCTCGCAAGACCCCCTAACCCGAACGAGACAACGCCATGACCCCGAAACCGAACCTTACCCCCGTACCTTCGCCCGCCCAACGCCTACGCGACGCCATTGCCCATCGCGACGCCGTTGCTGCCGAGATCAACGACAACCGCGCAAAGGCCGCGCTTCTCGATCCACTGGTCCAAGAGCTGGCCGACGCCGACGCGGCATTGAAAGGCGTGCTGAAGACTGACGCCGATGCGTTGCACGCCTGGGCGCTCGCTGGCGCTCAAGGCCCGTCGCCATCCCCCGACCAGCGCGGCCGAGATGCAGCCTCCCGCAAGGTCGCGGAGGCCAATGCGAAGTTGAACGCATCGGGCATTGCACGCGACCAGTTCGACGCGGCCTATCGCGAGCTTGTCAGGCGCCACGAGGAAGCGCAGCACGCGGTGAAGGCCGCAGAGCGTGGCGTCATCGGTGACGAGCTTTTGCGCAGCGGGACGAGGCAGAAGGCTGCCGCCAAGGCGTACCTGATGGCCGAATTCACGCACCAGCACGTCGTGCAGATGGCGCGACAAATGGGCGCCCTGGATCACTACTTCGCCGAGCTGGTGGAAATCACCAAGCCTTTCCTAGCGGAAGACGAAACGGAGCTTCGACACGAAGCCATGGCAATCGTGGCCGCCCATTTGAAGGCGCTACTGCGCGGAGAGGATCACAGCGCGGGATAACGATCACTTTCGGGTTCCCGGCTCCGCGTGAATCGGGGCCGGTCTTTTTTTCCACGCCGGAAGCACACAAATGATCACGATACGAGGCAACAAACTCGTCTTGCAGCCGCTGGGCCTGTTCGACATGAGCAAGGTTCTGGATAGCCTGCTGGCGCTCAAGAACTGTTCCCCACCTGAGGAAATGCTACGCCCTGAAATGCGCGTGCACCTGCTGACTGTCATCGCGGCATCGGTACGCAAGCACGTCCCTGATGCGAGCCTTGAGGAAATCGAGGAATCGCTGGACATGGCAACCATCGGCCCCGTGCTGCTGGCCCTGAGTGGTCAATCCCTCGCGCACACGCACCAGGAGATTGGGCATGTCTAATGATGATGAAATTGTCGTCCAGCTAACCGCAGAGACGGCGAAGCTTCAGGCCGGCATGGATGAAGGCGCCGCCGCCGTCACGAAAGCCACCGAGGAAATGCGGGCGACCATCGCCGAAGAGGCAGCGGCCTTTAATGCTGCCGTACAGCTGAAAGTCGATGCGATGGTGCGGCTGAATGCGGCCTTTGCCGATGGCGTTGTGAATACGGCAGGCATTGCCGAGGCTGAGGCGGCACTTGACCAGGCGATGGCGGCAGGCGCGATCACGGCCGCCGAATACGCCGGATACGTCGGAACGTTGAACACGGCAGAGATTGACCTCGCTACCAGCACGGCCGCTGCCACGATGGCAACCGAGGCCAACACCGTCGCGATGACGATCAACGGCGGCGTGGCTCGCGAGCTTGGCGTGATGATCGGCGAGCTGGCGCGCGGCAATTACACGCGCCTGGAAGGCTCCGCGATCACGCTGGCGAACCGCACTAACCTTCTTTCGTCAGCCATTAGTGCCGTACTAAGCCCGCTCGGCATGCTGGCGGTTGCAGCTGCTGCGGTCGGTTACGAGATTTTCGAGGCCGGTCAGCGATTCGATGAAATGGAAGGTACCGTGCTTGCCACGGGCGAGGCGGCAGGTTACACCGCCGGCCAGCTCATCGGCATGGCGAACGAGATCGGGCAGTCCAGCGGCAACATCGGCGTGGCTACCGAGGCGGTGCAGAAGCTGGCCGAGTCGGGCCGGTTTGCCGGCGAGGACCTGCGGCTTGTTGCGCAGGCCGCTACGGACATGGCCGCGCTTACTGGGCAGAGCATTCAGTCTGCGGTCGCGCAGATCGAGAAGCTGCAGGAAGACCCGGTTAAGGCGGTCGCCAAGCTAAACGACCAGTTCCATTTTCTGACGGTCGCCCAGTTCAAGGAGATCGAGGCCGCGCAGCAGGCGGGCGATTCCATGCGTGCCGCGTCCATCGCCTACGAGGCCATGGCCGACAAGATGCAGGGCCGCACCGATGAACTGAACACGCACGCCAACATCCTGATTCGCTCCTGGCGCGAGCTTCGCCAAGTGTGGGGCGAAAGCATGCAGGAGGCAGATCACGCGCTCGGCGGCGGAGATGATGCCTATGGATTGAACGAAGCAAAGCTTCTGCTGGCTACGCTCGAAAAGCAGAAGAAGCAAGCCGAGGAGATGGGGAGCAGCGCGCTGCCGGGCATTAATCTGCAGATTGCCGCCCAGCAAAAGACGGTCGATGACCTGACGGCAAAGTTCAAGGCGCAGGCGGACGCTGCGGCGGCGGTTGGCAAAGCCGCGCAGAAGAGTGCCGAGCAGATCGGCGCGATGGCGAAGGCGTCCGGCAAGAAGAAAGGCGACGGCGCCGGCCATGCCGACCACGAACAGGCGCAAGCCGACCGCGATGCTTTCAATGAGCAGCGCCTGCAGCACAGCATGTCGCTGGCCGAGGAAAAGACCTACTGGCAGGCGAAGCTGGCAGCGGCGAAGGAAGGCACCGACGCATACCGGCAGGCCGTGAATGAGCTGCTGCAGATCAAGGGCAAGGAGGCCACCGAAGGCAAGGCGGCGGCGCGGCAGGAAATGAGCGACGCCAAGCGCGTGGCCGAGGAGAAAATCCGCGCCGGCAAGGAAGTCGAGCGAGCGCAGGAAGCGGCGGCACGCAAGCAGCGAGAGCTGAGCCTGGAACAGCTCAAGGCATCGCGCGACGAGTCTATCGGCGCCCTTGCGAACAAGCGCAGCGAGTATCAGCTGGACTATGCCGAGGGACGTATCAGTGCCGCGCAGCTGCTGCAGCTTGAGGAGGATCTGGCCGCGCAGAAGCTGGCGATTGAAAAGAAGTACTACCAAGACAAGGCGAAGCTGGACGCTGGCGACAAGGTTGCGATAACGAAAGACAGCGCGGGGATCGTCAAGGCGAAACAGGACGCGCTCGCCGCAATGCTGGCTGCAGAAAAGCAGTACCACAAGAACAGCGAAAAGGAATGGAAGAACTACGCCAAGAAGGTCGAGGGCGCGATGCAGGGCGCCATCAACGGCATGTTGTTCCAACACCAAACCTTGCGGCAGGGCGTTGCCAACGTCGCCATGGTTATGGGCGAGGAGTTCATTCAAGAAGCGGTGATGAAACCGCTGGACAAGTGGATTGCAGCCGAAGCGGCGAAGGTTAGTACGTCCCTAGGCACATCCACTTCACTGCAGGCGCAGCGCGTTGCTGACAGTGCGGCAGAAGCGGCCCGATCCGTCGCATCGGTTGCGCGAGCTGTCGGCGTAGCGGGCGCGCAGGGAACGGCATCCTTCGCCGGGGCACCCTGGCCGGTCGATATGGGGGCGCCAGCGTTCGGCGCTGCTATGGCCGCTAGTGCCGCAAGCTTTGGCTCTATCGCGTCCGCCCGTGGCGGCTGGTCACGCGTCCCGATCGACGGCGCGATGACCGAGCTGCACGTTGACGAGAAGGTGCTGCCAGCCAAAGAGGCGAGGGGCTTGGATAAGCTCATCAATGGCGGCGGGCAAGGTGGCGGCAACCACTTCCACGTCACCGCGGTCGATACGCGCAGCTTTGCCGATGCGATCCGGCGCGATCCGCGAGCGATGGCCGATGGCATCAAGAAGGCGCATCGCCTGGGCTACCTAGGCAGCGTGCGGTGAACCCGCGCCTGCACTCTGCACCGGAGTAAACACATAATGACGAAACGCAAGCCACCCGCCACGGCATGGAAGCCGGGGCAGTCCGGCAATCCCGCAGGCCGCAAGAAAGGGTCCATCAACGCGCCGACCAAGCTGCGGCACATGATCGACGCCGAGGCCATCGTGAAGCGGCTACAGATGGCCGCGCTCGCTGGTGACGTACAGGCCGCACGCACGCTGCTGGAACGCGCCCTGCCGGTCTACCGGGCCAGCGCCGAGCCGGTACAGCTGCCCGGCTTGAACGACGCCCTGGCGCTCACTGACAAGGCCCACGCGGTACTCGCTGCCGTGGCCGATGGAAGCATCCCGCCCGACCTTGGCGCACAGCTGGTGACCGCGATTGGCACCGTGGCGCGCGTGGCTGAGGTTGACGAACTAGCCCGCCGCATTGAAGCACTGGAGGAACGACATGGCAGGCCTGATTGATCGCATCACGAAGCTAGAGCAAGCAGCCCCCGCCGGCACAATGAGTCGGCAGGAATTGGACGCCGCTGCTGACGCCTTGCTGGCGAAGCTTAAAGCCCTCCCCGGCCCCTTCGTCGCACCTACCGAGCAAGACAAGTGCGCCTTGTTCCGAATGCTGAAGCAATTTTTACTGGAGCCGAGTCATGCGCCTAACTGACCGCATTTGCCGACTGGAAACGCACGCCGCACAAGCAGCCGCTGAGCCGCTCACCGAGCAGCAACGCAGGCAGATGGAGAACTGGCCCGAGAAGCTGCTGGAACACTACGCGTGGGGCACGCTAGATGGCTTGGCGGCAATGCCGAACCTACCCATCCTGTCCCTGCTGCAGGGGCTGGAGCGCGACGGCTACGCGGTAGAGGTAGACGGGCACTGGCACCCGCTATTCCTAGGCGAAGATGCCGAGGTTAACGAGCGGGTAATTGCGCGCATCAACGCATGCGATCAGGAGCAAATCGCCGCAGCGATCGAGAGTAAGAAGCAGCCCGCATGAACCTAAAGAACCGAGTTCTGCAGATGGAGCGAGCCGCATTACCATCGGAGCCGCTGCGCGTGGTGTACGTCGCGAACAGCGCAGACAGGGACGCAGAGTACGAACGCCAGCGCCAACAGGAGCGCTATTACGGGCCGCTGGCGGTCTTGGAGGAGGCCGACCGGGGGCTGTAACCGGAGGCGAGCGGACTATTGCTCGCAGCGTGCTTTGATTGATGCGCTGATCTCATCGGGCGTCTTTTGACCACGACTCATTGCGACTACGGCCCCGATCGAGGCAGTGACCTTATCGCCAAGGATCGGGTACTTGCGATCCGCGATGACCTGATCTGTAACTCGAACCACATCGTCGGATGTAGTGCTCGCCGCTGCGATGTAGTGGGCGGCTTCAGCTGATTGGTCGCAGAGTTCGCTCTTGCTGAACGAGCTGCTAGAACCATCGCCAGAACCCGAGGCAGCTGCGATAACCACAATCCCAACGCCCACCACAACCAGGAGCAGGAAGACTTTCGCGATGGGGTGCGATCCACGACGAGCACCGCAAGAAGGACAGGCCGGCGCCTTGCTGCTGATTTCCTTGTGACATTCCGAGCATTCCACCATGGCCATCGCACATCCCCCTTTTGCTTCAGCTGAATAATTTGGCGCCTGCTCTGCCGAGTGTGCGCCCCTTGGCACCGACCATCAATCAATCCCTGTGCTCGCTGTCCACCGCCATTTCCGCAGGCATCGCGCACGCGCGCGAGGGCACTGACGCAATTTGTAGGCGAATGCCGATAGCCCGCATGGCCCGCCCTGACGAAAATGGCTAGGCCACCCCCTAGAGGCCGCAGCCATGGATGACAGAATCGACCTTCACAGCCGCCTGAGCCGCGCGCACTGGTGCGGGTGCTTCAGCTGCAGCGACCGGGAACTGATCGAGGCTGTACGCGCAACCGGCAGCACTGAAGTGGGCGCGGTTGGGCTGTATCTGGCGACCCGGTACGCGCTGGAGTCGTTCGAGCCGGCGAGAGCGTCATAGGCGGGCGTGAGGCCTGGCGCCCACAAGGCGCTCGCCTGTAAAGTAATGTTAAGGTGCGCGCCGCCGTGAATCGCTCACAAGGCGCCCGACTGTTGACTAATGTTGACTTCCGCGCAGGTCAACAGGGCGCAGGCCTCAACATCGGCGATAGCGCCCTAAGCGGTCGAAGCTTTGAAAAACAATCAAACGAAATCAAACCGCACGGAGTCACGCAGAGTTTCTGGACGCAACCACGCGCGACACTTCATGCACCGCTGCGATTGTCATGAGTAGGGAACTTGCAAGGGAACAAAATCAGACAGGCACAAAAAAGCCCCTATAAACAGGGGCTTAAATGCGTTTCTGGCGGAGAGAGTGGGATTCGAACCCACGGTAGTGTTACCACTACGGCAGTTTTCAAGACTGCTGCCTTAAACCGCTCGGCCATCTCTCCATAAACTCGTTGTCTGCAGCGAGACGCGCGTTGCGCGTCACTACGGCAGTTTTGCTACGGGCATCCTGCCCTTCACCCCTTCGGGGCCAGCGGCGTTGCCGCTGTCCGCTTCGGCATCCTGCCTTCGCGTCAAGACTGCTGCCTTAAAC
>Ga0207690_10001237_pt1 | contig 16137 bp, 16 predicted proteins | sample KBSC23metaG_FD_184315 | JGI IMG/M metagenome (GOLD analysis project Ga0207690, IMG submission 184315) | Corn rhizosphere microbial communities from Kellogg Biological Station, Michigan, USA - KBS C2-3 metaG (SPAdes) (version 2) | ecosystem: Host-associated > Plants > Roots > Rhizosphere > Soil ...
ACAACGTCAACATGGCCGAGGCGGCGCAGCCCGATCCGCTGGCCTACCAGCATTTCAATGCGTTCTTCACGCGCAAGCTGAAACCCGGCGCGCGCCAGGCCGATGCCGACCCGACCGCCCTGCTCTCCCCGGCCGACGGCCGCATCAGCCAGGCCGGCACGATCGTCGACGGACGCATCTTCCAGGCGAAGGGACAGGAATACACCGCCGCCGAACTGCTCGGCGGCGACGAGGCCGCCGCCGTGCCGTACCGCAACGGCCGCTTCGTCACCGTCTACCTGTCGCCGCGCGACTACCACCGCGTGCACATGCCGCTGAAAGGCACGTTGAAGGAAACCGTGCACGTGCCCGGGCGCATCTTCAGCGTGGCGCCGTTCGCGGTGGAGGCGATCCCGCGGCTGTTCGCGCGCAACGAGCGGCTGGTCTGCCACTTCGAGGGCGAACACGGCCCGTTCGTGGTGGTGATGGTGGGCGCGATCCTGGTCTCGTCGGTGGCCACGGTGTGGGACGGCCTGGTCATCCCGCCGTACGCGTCGTCGATCCGGCGCAAGTCGTTCGCCGGCCAGCACGTCACGCTGGAACGCTTCGCCGAGATGGCGCGCTTCAACATGGGCTCCACCGTGATCCTGCTGCTGCCCGAGGGCGCGGCCGGGCTGGATGCCCTGCAGCCGGAGCAGGCCGTGCAAGTGGGCCAGCGGATCGGACGCGCTTCCGAAAGCTGACGTTACGCGTCATTTTGTGACGCTCTAGGCGCTATTGCCGCGGCCGCTTCGCTACGCTCATGACCTCGCGACACGCATCGCGCGTCGCGGAACGCCAGCGCCGAGGGGATCCCATGCAAATACTCACTCCGTTCCTTGTGATGATGCGCGCGCGCCAACTGGGCCGCCAATTCCGCGACATCGAACGCAGCGTACGCGCCCTGCCCAAGCGCAGCCGCGAACGCCTGAGCACGCTCACCCTGCGCGAGATCGGGCAAGCCTCGCGTAGCGATTTTCCGCATCTGTACGGCACCGCGCCGGAGGCGCGCTACTTGCCCTGGGGCCAGGGCACCGAGGCCGGCTACGAGCGCGCCTGCTCGAATAATGCCGAAGTGGCGCTGCGCGGCATCGCGCTATGGCTGGCGGTGGCCTACCACGAAACCAAGAACTCCCCGCATGCCAGCCTGCAGCCGCAGCACCGCCAGCTGATGCAGCTGCTGCGCGAACTGAAGGAAGTGCACGGCGCGGGCGGCACCGCCAACAGCTGGGTGCGGGAAAGCGCGTTCGCCTGACGCCCGGCGAGCGCGGGGGCAACTCAGCGACAGACCGGCAACTTCAAGGCCTGCCCGATGCTGATGTGGTGGTGCTTCAGCCCGTTCATCTCAGCCACTTCCTGCACGCTGGAGCAATGCAGCTTGCGCACGATGCTGATCAGCGTGTCGCCACGGCGCACCTTGTAGCGGCTGGTTCCCCTCGGTGCCGGCGCCTGCACCACCGGCGCCGGCACCACCGGCACCACGGCACGGTGCAGGTCGCCGGCGAGGATCGGCCACGGGCCATCGACGCAACGTGACGCGTAGGCCCGTTCCAGCAGCTTCGGCAACTGCAGCGAGGTGCCGACCGGCTGGGTCACCTGGGGATCGAGCCGTGGATTGAGGTTGCGCAGGGTGCGAAACCAGCCGTCGCCCATGCCACCGGCCGAACCCAGACATACGGTCAGTTCCGCCAGCGAGGCCGGCCGTTTCAAGGTGACCGTGCCGGGCGCGCCGTCGATCTTCGGGAAACGCAGGTTGTAGCTGTCCGGATGCTGGAACAGCCATGCCGCGGCAAGTACCGCCGGCACGTAGTCACGCGTCTCCTGCGATAGCTGGTCGTAGATGCGCGGATCGTAGAAGCTCACCGAGGTATCGTCGCCGACCGTGCGCCGCATGCGCCCCTCGCCGCCGTTGTAGGCACCGAGGGTGAGTTCGAGGTTGTTGTTGAAGATCCGCAGCTGCTCGTTGATGTACTCGGCATTGGCCCGCGCCGATGCCGCCGGATCGAAGCGCAGGTCGAAACCGCTGTCGCTGCTCAGGCCAAAGCGCATGCCGGTGGAATACATGAATTGCAGGGGACCCGACGCGCCCGAGCGCGAGACGGCGTGCACCTTGCCGCCGGATTCCTTGGCCATGATGCCGAACAGCAGCGCCTCGGGCAGGTCCGCCTTTTCGTACTGCGGCCACATCTGGTAGCGCAGGTACTGGTAATTGACCCAGGCATCCATCAATTGCGGGCGCCACTGGGTCAGCCACATCTCCAGCGCCGCCTTCACCGGCCCGTTCATCGCGATCAGTTGCGACAGCTTCTGCCCGTGCAGCAGGGTCACGCTGCGCTGCGCCTGTGGCAGGCTGGCCGCGCCGGTGCTGCCGGAGACCAGCGCCGCCTGCGCCGGGTCGACGTCGCTGTCCAGGTCCTGGCCGCCGCCGAAATCGCCGTCCTTCAGGCGCAGCAGGTGGTCGAACGCCGAGAAGAACCGCTGCGAATCGCAACCGGGCGTCGTGCCACAACGCGCTGCAGCTTCCTTCAGACGATCCAGCGACTGGGTCAGGGTGAGCTGTGAAGCCTGCTGGTTGCCTTCGCGCGACTGCTGCAGGGCAGTCTCGTAGCCCTTGCTGGCCTGGTCGAGTTCGCCGTACAGCGTATCGAGCGGGGTGCCCGGCTTGGCCTTGCCGGTGCTGGCGCAGGCGGCAAGCAGACTGACTGCGACGGCAAGCGAAGCCAGACGCAGGGTACGCACAACGGAACACGACGGCATCACGAACTTCACCCGCGGAAAACGCCCACCATAGCGGGCGCAAGGCTTCGACTCAACGCGCCGCGACAGCGACGCCGGCTTGGCTACAATCGCCCGACAAGCAACGGACGGAACGCCATGACTGAGATCCTGATCGGCCGCAACGACAGCACCAGCGTCAATCTCGACCCGCATTACGGCAACCGCCACGGCATGATCGCCGGCGCCACCGGCACCGGCAAATCCGTTTCGCTGATGGTGCTGGCCGAAGGCTTCTCGCGACTCGGCGTGCCGTGCTTCCTTGCCGACGCCAAGGGCGACCTGGCCGGCCTTTCGATGGCCGCCGGCGAGCCGGGCGACAAGCTCAAGGCACGCCTGGACAAGCTCAAGCTCACCGACTGGAAGGCGCAGGCGAACCCGGTGGTGTTCTGGGACATCTACGGCAAGCTCGGTCATCCGGTGCGCGCCACCGCCAGCGAGATGGGCCCCACCCTGCTCGGCCGCGTGCTGGAACTGAACGACACCCAGGAAGGCGTGCTCGAGGTGGTGTTCAAGGCCGCCGACGACCAGGGCTGGCTGCTGCTCGACCTGGCCGACCTGCGCGCCCTGCTCGCCTATGCCGCCGACAACGCCAAGGCGCTCTCGGCGAAGTACGGGCTGATCAGCACCACCAGCATCGCGGCGATCCAGCGCGCGCTGCTGAAGCTGGAGAGCGACGGCGCCGACCAGTTCTTCGGCGAACCGGCGCTGGAGCTGGTCGACCTGATGCGCCAGGACATGAGCGGGCGCGGCATCATCAACGTGCTGGCCGCCGATCAGCTGATCCTCAAGCCGCGGTTGTACTCCACCTTCCTGCTGTGGCTGCTGTCCGAACTGTTCGAGCAGTTGCCCGAAGTGGGCGACCTCGACCAGCCGAAGATGGTGTTCTTCTTCGATGAGGCGCACCTCCTGTTCGATGACGCCTCGCCGGCGCTGCTGCAACGCGTGGAGCAGGTGGTGCGGCTGATCCGCTCCAAGGGCGTGGGCGTGTACTTCTGCTCGCAGAATCCCGACGACGTGCCCGGCGTGATCCTCGGCCAGCTCGGCAACCGCATCCAGCATGCGCTGCGCGCGTTCACCCCGCGCGACCAGAAGGCGGTCAAGGCGGCGGCGGAAACCTTCGTGGCCAACCCGAAGCTCGACGTCAGCAAGGCGATCACCCAACTGGCCGTCGGCGAGGCGCTGGCCTCCACCCTCGGCAATGGCGGCGTGCCCTCGCCGGTGGAACAGGTGCTGGTGACCGCGCCATGCTGCCGCATCGGCGCGATCACCGACGCCGAGCGCAGCACCATCCGCCAGCGTTCGCCGGTGGGCGGCAAGTACGACACCGCCGTCAATCGCGAATCGGCCGCCGAGATGCTGGCCAGGCGCGCCAGCGACAAGGCCGCCGATGCGGCCACCGCAACCGTCGATGCCCCCGCCAAGGATGCCGATGCGGGCTGGAGCGGCGCGGTGCACGACGTGCTGTTCGGCACCAAGCGGCGCCAGGGCATGATCGAGACGATGGGCAAGCAGATGGTACGCACGGCGGGCAGCCAACTCGGCCGGCAGATCCTGCGCGGCGTGCTGGGCGGCATCTTCGGCGGCAAGCGCTGAGTGAGAGCCTGCTCCATGTCTCCGCATAGCCCGCGTTGCCTTGCCGTGGCCGTCAGGTGGTGGCGCGTGGCGCAGCGCCTGCCTGGCTGGCAGGTCAAGCCGCGCGCTGCCGCATGGCGGCCACGGCAAGGCAACCCGAAGGGCCGGGGCTGTTTGCCCACATTCCTGCGTCATCACTCGGTCGTGGACGGACGTCCACTCCCTCGTTCTTCCTTGGCCTGCGCGCAAACAGCTCCCGGCGCGGGCCATGCGGAGACATGGAGCAGGCTCTGATGCCGCGCATCGAAGTGGTTCCCACCGATACGCCTTTCGGCGAGCGCCTTGCAGCCGGCTTCGGCTACCCGCTGCGCGGTGCCGCACTGCCTACCTGCGTGGTGCTGGCGCTGATCCACTACGTCGGCCTGCTGCCTTCGTGGACCGGCGTGCTGGCCGGCACGCTGGTGTGGGCCGCCACCTGGCGCTACGCCGCCGACTGCCTGCTGCACACCGCCCACGGCTACGCGGACCCGCCGGACGTCGGCAGCGACGGCAACAGCGCCAGCGGCTGGGGCCTCACCGCAATCCACCTGCTGGTGGTCGCGCTGTGCGTGGTCGCCATCGTGTTCTTCCCGCGTCTGCTGTGGCCGGTGTTGATCCTGTCCGCCGTGGTGCTGCCGGCGATCGACATGTCGCTGGCGTTCGACGGCAACCTGGCGCTGGCGCTCAACCCGTTGAACTGGGCCCGCGTGATCGGCGGCTTCGGCGCCGCCTACCTGATTCCGGTGGCGATCAACCTGCTGCTCGGCGTGCTGATCGTGCTGGCCTCGGTCGCCACTGCGCTGCTGCCGCGACTGCTGGCGTTGCCGCTGTTCGCCTTCGCCTATACCTACCTGATCGTGCTGGCCTTCCATCTGATGGGCGCGATGATCCACCAGCGCCACGCGCGTTTCGGCATCGAACCGGAGGCCGAGAAGCTCGTCGCAGCCTCCAACCAGGATGCCGACAGCCGCCTGCTCGACGAGGCGCGCCGGCTGGCCGTCGACGACCCGCTGGCGGCACTTCGGCAGCTGGCCGCTCGCCTGCGGGATCGCACCGCCCCGGCACCCGTGCACCAGCTTTATCGCGAACTGCTGCACCGGCAAGGCTTGCGCGATGACCTGCTGGTGCACGGCCAGATCTGGATCGCCGCGCTGATCGCGCAGAAGGAACCACGCCGCGCACTCGGCGTACTGCAGGAATGCATCGGCCTCGACGGCGGCTTCGTGCCGGACGATCCGCGCACCTGCGGCGAACTGGCCGACCTGGCCGCACGGCTGGGCATGGGCCGGCTTGCGGTCCACCTCGGCCGCGGCTATCTCGCGCACTGGCCGCGCGACCCGCAGGCACCGCACTACGGCCTGCTCGCCGCGCACCAGCTCGCCGCACACGCCGACCAGCACGGCGAAGCAGCGGCACTGCTGGACCGGCTCATTGCCGCATGGCCCGAGCACCCGCTGCGCGCCGACATCGACGCGCAGCGGCGACAACTGGCCAGCCCCGCATGAGCCGCTGGCGCCCACCCTCGCCCGGCTCCACCGCGATCGTCACCCGCGAGGGTTTCGAGCGGCTCAAGGCCGAGCTCGACCACCTGTGGCACGTGCTGCGCCCGGAAGTGGTGAAAGCGCTGGCCGCCGCCGCCGCCGAAGGCGACCGTTCGGAAAACGCCGAGTACACCTACCGCAAGAAGCAGCTCGGCGAGATCGACCGCCGCGTGCGCTATCTCAGCAAGCGCATCCCTTCGCTCAAGGTGGCCGAGGGCATGCCGGGCGACCGCCAGGCGGTGTTCTTCGGCGCCCGCATCGAGCTGGAGAACATCGCCACCGGCGAGATCCACCGCTACCGCATCGTCGGTCCGGACGAGACCGACGCGAAACGCGGCTGGATCAGCATCGACTCGCCGCTGGCGCGGGCGGTGCTGAAGAAGCGCGTGGACGACGAATTCAGCGCCGAACTGCCAGGCGGCACCACGCAGTTCGCCGTGCTGGCGGTGGATTACGAGTAGGCCCGCTCCGGCCAAATGGAAGCTCAGCGCGGCTGCAGCTGCCGCACGGCATGCCGGTGGTCGGCCTCGATCTGCGCCAGCCGGGCCTGGCGGGCCTGCGGAGTGACCCACTGGCCGTGCTCGGCCTGCTGCCGCAGCAGGGTGTACTGCATGTCCACGAACGGCTCCAGCACGCGATTGCCCTCCGGCGCGAAGCCGCCCAGGTCGGGAATGCGGGCCAGCTTCGCGCGCTCGCGCGCGCCGGTTTCGCCACGGGCCTTGCCGTAGTCGAGCAGGAACGCGGTCAGCTTCTGCCGCAGCGGCCCGGGCATGCCGTCGCGGATCACCAGCACTCCGGAGGGAATCAGCGGCGAGCGCCAGATCACCCGCAGCTGCTCCGCCTCGTGCGGAAAATTGCGGCGGAACAGGTCCATGTCCGGATTGTTGCTGCTGGCCACGTCCACCTCGCGGTTGACCACCGCAAGCAGGTTGCTCTGGTGGTCGCCCACCCGCACGCTGCCGAAGAAGGTGTCGGAGTTGAGGCCGCGCGGCGCGAACACGTAGGCCTCGGGTGCGGTGTAGCCGGTGACCGACAGGTGCTCGCTGCGCGCGTAGCGCCAGCCGCTGCCCGGCGTGGACAACAGGTCGTCGAGGTTGCGGATCGGGCTGTCGTTGCGCACCACCAGCATGGCGACGTTGCCCTTGGCGCCATCACTGCGCACGAACTGGGCGAATACCTGCATGTGCTGGTGCGTCACGGCCTCGACCGCCAGCTTGCCGGAGAGGAAGGCGATGTCCACCCGCTGCGCGCCGATCGCGTCGGAAAGGCTGGCGTAGCTGCTCACCGATACCGTGGTCACCGGTCGTTGCAGCCGCTTCTGCAGATCGTCCAGCAGCGGGCGCCACTGCTTCAGCGATTCGGCCGCGCTGCCGATCGGCAGGATGCCGAAGCGGACCGGCGGCGGCAGGCTGGCCCCCTGGTCCGCCGCCACCGCGCTGCCGGCGCACAACAGTGCGATCGACAACCCCGCGGCGATCATCGCCAGGCAACGATAGCAATGTCCGTGGCGCCACCGAAGCCCTGCGATGTCCACTGACCGTGCCCCCGCCTACGCTGATGCCCCGTATATAGTCGCGACCGCCGGTCGGAGCAAGGTCCGGACCGCCCCTCAGGGGATCGGCGATGCCGGCGGGTACTGGCGCCCGGCGCGCCGCGGCTGGTAGCAGGCGGCACTGCGGTGGAAGGCCTCGCCGGCGTTGTCGGGCTGCCAGCCCGGGATGCCCGACAGCGGCAGCGGCCGCAGCTCCAGCGGATCGAGCAGCAGGCGTCCCGCACCCACCTCGACGGCGCAGTGCGCAGGCAGATCGGCATCGCCACCCGGCCGGAACACCAGCGCCTTGCCCACCAGTAGCTTGCCCGGATTCAACGCCAGCTCCAGCAGGGCATGGCCGAACAGCTCCAGCCGGATCGAGCCGTCCAGCCACGCCTGTCGCCGACGCCAGAACAGGCCATGCCAGTCGTGCGCATCCCATAGCGCCAGCAACGCAGGGTCGTGCACGGCAACGATCACGCCGGCCTCGTCGAAGTGGGTCAGTGCGTACTGCGCACGTGAACGCAGCTTTGTGCCCATGCAGGCGATTTCTGCCACCTGCCGCGCGTTGAGCGCGCGCTTGAGCGCGGGGTGGCGCAGCCAGGCCAGCGCGTTGAACAGGTCGTGCCAGTTGCGTTCGCGGGTGGCGATGACGCCACGCTCGGCGATGCGCTGCTCGTAGTGCAGGCCGTCGGCAAGCAGCTCGCGAGTCTGCGCCGCGAAGCACTGGGTCATGCCTGCGGGCAGGCGACGATTGAGCTCGTCGATGAACGGCCATGCCGTGCCTTCGAGCAGGTCGGCGTACTCGCGCCATGCCGCCAGCGGCGGCCGGCCGAACACCGTCGGGTCGACCGTACCGCGGGCCGGCGCCATGTATTTCATGCGCTCGTCCATGAGCGCGGCGACCCGCAGATCATCATGGCATGCACTCCGCGCCTCGCATCGACGCCAGAAGCGGCCATCCATGGCCGCATTCTCAAATGATCTTCAGCCCGGGATGTGCCAGGCGCGCGATGAGGTCGTGCTCGCTGGCGGATTCGACCACGACCTCGACGAACTGACCCGGCTTCAGCGACTGGCCGTCGGCGATCAGCACGCTGCCGTCGATCTCCGGCGCATCGGCGGCCGAGCGCGCCACCGCGCCCTCGGCACCGGCCTCGTCCACCAGCACCTTGAGCGTGCGACCGATCTTGCGCTGCAGCTTCGCGGCGGAGATCTCCGCCTGCACAGTCATGAACTGTTCGAGGCGGTCTTCCTTCAATTCCTCGGAGACCGGGTCGGGCAGCTCGTTGGCCCTCGCGCCGTCCACCGGCGAATACGCGAACGCGCCGACGCGATCGAGTTCGGCCTCGCGCAGGAAATCCAGCAGTTCCTCGAACTCCGCTTCCGTCTCGCCTGGGAAGCCGACGATGAAGGTGCTGCGGATGGTCAGGTCCGGCACCTGCTTGCGCCAGTTGCGGATGCGCTCCAGCGTCCTGTCGATGTTGCCCGGGCGCTTCATCAATTTCAGGATGCGCGGACTGGCGTGCTGGAACGGGATGTCGAGGTACGGCAGGATTTTCCCTTCCGCCATCAGCGGCATCAGCTCGTCCACGTGCGGATACGGATAAACGTAGTGCAACCGCGTCCACGCGCCCAGCTCCGACAGGCCTTCGCACAGTTCGATCATGCGCGTGCGGTACGCCTTGCCGCGCCAACTGCGCTCGGCGTACTTCAGATCCACGCCGTAGGCGCTGGTGTCCTGCGAGATCACCAGCAGCTCCCTGACGCCGCCCTTGACCAGCTTCTCCGCCTCGATGAGCACCTCGTCGACCGGACGCGACACCAGGTTGCCGCGCATCGACGGAATGATGCAGAAGCTGCAACGGTGATTGCAGCCCTCGGAAATCTTCAGGTAGGCGTAGTGCTTCGGGGTCAGCTTGACACCCGTATCCGGCACGATATCGATGAACTTGTTGCGCTTCGGCGGCAGCGCCTCGTGCACGGCGCTCATCACGCTGGCGTAGTCTTGCGGGCCGCTGATCGACAGTACGTCCGGATAGGCCTCGCGGATCAGCGCCTCGCGCTTGCCCAGGCAGCCGGTGACGATCACCTTGCCGTTCTCGTTGAGCGCGGTGCCGATCGAGTCCAGCGACTCCTGCACCGCGGCGTCGATGAAGCCGCAGGTGTTCACCACCACCGCGTCGGCCTCGCCGTAGCTGGGCACGATTTCATAGCCCTCGACCTTGAGCTGGGTGAGGATGCGCTCGGAATCGACCAGCGCCTTGGGGCAGCCGAGGCTGACGAAGCCGATCTTGTGGGCGGTCTGGGACATGCGGGGCGCTACCGGAAACCTGCGGAGTAACCGGGAATTATACGGCAGTGCAGCCCAGCCACCGGCACGGCTAGACTTCACGCGATCCCCTCGCCGGAGCCGACCATGGGCCAGCACATCAACATCCCCACCACCCGCACCCAGTGCATCGGTGGCTACCTTGCCCAGGCGCAGGGCAAGCCGAAGGGCGGCATCGTGGTGATCCAGGAAATCTTTGGCGTCACCGCGCACATCCGTCGCGTGGCCGACCGCTTCGCCGAACACGGCTATACCGCGATCGCGCCGGCGTTCTTCGACCACCTGGAAAGCGGCGTGGAACTGGGCTACGACCAGGTCGGCGCCAACAAGGGCAAGCAGTTGGTGAACGAGCTGGGGCTGGAGCGGGCGCTGGAGGACGTCGCCAGCGCCGCCGAGTCGATCGCCTCGGCCGGCAAGATCGGCACCGTCGGCTACTGCTGGGGCGGCACCGTGGCCCTGCTCGCCGCGCTCCGCCTGGGCCTGCCGTCGGTGAGCTACTACGGCGCGCGCAACCTGCCGTTCCTGCATGAGACGCCGAAGGCGCCGGTGATGTTCCACTTCGGCGAGAAGGATCACAGCATCACGCCGGAGATGGTGGCCAAGCACCGCGAGGCGCTGCCGCAGATGGAGCTCTTCACCTACCCGGCCGACCATGCCTTCAACCGCGACGGCAGCGCGCCCTACCACGAGGCCAGCGCGAAACTGGCGCTCGAGCGCACGCTGGTGTTCTTCGAAAAACACCTGGCCGGCGCATGAGCGCAGCCGGCTTCGTACTCGATCCGCGGCTGGCGGCGGATACCCGCCCGGTCGCATCGCTGCCGCTGTGCGAGCTGCGGCTGATGGACGACGCACGCTACGCGTGGCTGGTCCTGGTGCCGCGCCGCGCCGGCCTGGTCGAGATTACCGACCTGGATGCCGGCGAGCAGGCGGTCTTGTGGCGGGAAGTGAACCGTGCGACTGCCGCACTGCGTGCCGCCGTCCCCTGCGACAAACTCAACCTGGGCGCGCTCGGCAACGTCGTGCGCCAACTGCATGTGCATCTGGTCGCCAGGATCGAAGGCGACGCAGCATGGCCGGGGCCAGTGTGGGGTCACGGCCGCAGCGTGGCCTATGACGACGACCGCGCAGCCACGCTGATCGCCGCGCTGAGGCATTCACTGGCGGACTGAGGCCCCCGCAAACGCAAAAGCCCGCGGATGGCCCCGCGGGCTTTTTTTGCAACGGAACCAGCCGTGCGCTACTGCTGCTGCGAAGGATCGAAACTGCCGCCGGAGGCGGACTTGCCCTTCAGCTCGTCGTTCATCTGGACCGGCGCGTGGTAATCCTCGAGCCTGCGCGCCTTGGTATCCACCGGGTTGATCTTCTTCAGCGTGCCGCCGTCGTCGTAGTACACGGTGAAGCCGTAGTCGAGCTGCATGCGCGCCATGTACTCGAGGTGCTGCTTGCGCACCTTCGAGTCGTCGCTGCGCTCCAGCAGCACGGTCTTCGGCAGCTTGCCCTGCTCTTTCAGGTAGGAGAAATGGCTGCCCAGATCCAGCGCCGACAGCACCGCGCCGTCCAGCAGGAACTGGCCACTCTTGTAGGCATTGACGACGGTGTCGAACTGGCCCTGGGCCTGGGCCGCGCTGATCTCATCCTTGGTGCTGCCGCGATGGCAGCCGGCCAGCACCAGCAGGCTGCCCAGCATGGCTGCCGCGACCGTACGGGTAAGCAGGGGCGAAAAACGGATCATCGGTGTCTCCTGGAAAACATGTCGGGGCACCCGGCGGAGTGTAGCGCCCGGTCGGGGTCATGAGCAGCACGGAGCGCCGCCCGTTCAGGGGAGCGATCAGGTGCGCGGCAACGTCACGCCCTGCTGGCCCTGGTACTTGCCGCCGCGGTCCCGGTAGCTGGTCTCGCACTCCTCGTCGGACTCGAAAAACAGCATCTGCGCCACGCCCTCGTTGGCGTAGATCTTTGCGGGCAGCGGCGTGGTGTTGGAGAACTCCAGCGTCACGTGGCCCTCCCACTCCGGCTCCAGCGGCGTCACGTTGACGATGATGCCGCAGCGCGCGTAGGTGCTCTTGCCCAGGCACACCACCAGCACGTTGCGCGGGATGCGGAAGTACTCCACCGTGCGCGCCAGTGCGAAGGAATTCGGCGGGATGATGCACACGTCCGACACCACATCGACGAAGCTGTTCGGATCGAACGCCTTCGGGTCGACGATGGTGGAGTTGATGTTGGTGAACACCTTGAACTCGCGCGCACAGCGCACGTCGTAGCCATAGCTGGAGGTGCCCCAGGACACCGCGCGGCCGCCGTCGGCGCCATGCTTCACCTGGCCCGGCTCGAACGGCTCGATCATGCCGTGGCCCTGGGCCATGCGGCGGATCCACTTGTCGGATTTGATGCTCACGCGGTCTCCGGTCGATTGCGGACAGCCCGTCAGGCGGGCGCAAAACAGCAAAAATACATGGTCGGGACGCCGCCGCGCCAGCCAGGTTGGTTTCACGCCATGGGTAAGGCCTCGGCCAGGAGGTCCAGCGCCGCGCGCAATTCCGCGCACCGCTTCGCACTGGCCAGTACCTGCGCCGCCGTGCAGCCGGCGCCCGGCAATGCCACCGGCACGGGCTGCGCCGCCAGCAACTGGGCGGACATGGTGACCAGGATCTCGGCCAGCGCCTCCTGCGCATGGTACGAACCGCGCGCGGCCGTGTTCAGCAGCAGTACCGGCTTGCCCGGAAACTCCAGGCTGCCGACCAGCCAGTCCAGCAGGTTCTTGAACGCACCGGGCACGCCGTGGGCGTATTCGGGGCAGGCGATCAGCAACGCATCCGCGCGCCCCACCGCCTCGCGCAAGGCCAGCACCGCGAACGGCAGCGGATCGATGTCGGCATCGGGATCGAATAGCGGCAGCGTACCGAGGCCGTCGTACGACACCAATTCCAGCGCCGGCGGCGCCAACTGCCGGGCGGCTTCCAGCGCCGCGCGGTTCGAGGACACCCGGCGCAGGCTGCCGCACAGGCACAGCACGCGCCGGGATGCGCTCACGTGGCCGGCGCGCCCTGCACCACGATCTTGCCCAGCCCCAGCGACTTGTTGCGCGGCTGCCGCGACAGCCGGCCGGCCGCGTTGCGGGCGATCTCGCGATAGCGCGCGGCAAGGTCCGAATCCGGCATCGCCGCCACCGTGGGATTGCCGCCGTCGGCCTGCTCGCGGATGCGGATGTCCAGCGGCAACGATCCCAGATACGGCACGCCGTATTGCGCCGACATCCGCTCGCCGCCGCCTTCGCCGAAGATGTGTTCCTCATGGCCGCAGTTCGAGCAGACGTGGGTGGCCATGTTCTCCACCACGCCGAGCACCGGCACCTCGACCTTCTCGAACATCTTCAGCGCTTTGCGTGCATCCAGCAGGGCGATGTCCTGCGGCGTGGTGACGATCACCGCACCGGCCACCGGCACCTTCTGCGACAGCGTGAGCTGGATGTCGCCGGTGCCCGGCGGCAGGTCGACGATCAGGTAGTCGAGCTGTTCCCAGCGCGTGTCGGTGAGCAACTGCATCATCGCCTGGGTGACCATCGGGCCGCGCCAGATCATCGGCGTGTCTTCTTCCACCAGGAAGCCGATCGACATCACCGGCATGCCGTGCGCCTGCATCGGGATGATGCTCTTGCCGTCCGGCGAGGCCGGCTTGCCGTGCACGCCGAGCATGGTCGGCTGGCTGGGACCGTAGATGTCCGCGTCCATCACGCCGACCTTCGCGCCCTCGGCCTTAAGCGCCAGCGCCAGGTTCGCCGACACCGTGGACTTGCCCACGCCGCCCTTGCCGGACGCCACCACGATGATGTTCTTCACGTTCGGCAGCGGCCCCAGCGTGCCCTGCACCTTGTGCACATGGATGCGGCTGGTGATTGAAACGGCAGCCGATTCGATCGCCGGATCAGCTTCCAGCGCCTGGCGCGCACGCGCCGCGAGGCCGTCGATCGCACCGGCGGCCGGATAGCCCAGTTGCAGGTCCACCGACACCTTTGCGCCGTCCACGCCGACCGCGCGCACGGCCTCGCCCAACGGCGCGCCGGTGTGGGTGTCGATGAGGTCGCCAAGGATCTGGCGGACCAGGGCTTCATTCGCCTGTGTCATGTCGGCTCGGGTAAGTGCGGGAGTGCCCATTATGCCAGCCCGCCGAAGCCGGCCCGCTGACCTGGATCAGGGGGCTCGATCGCACTGCCGGCACGATGGCGCAATGCAGCTTGACGACCTCGCGGAACCTCGCCAGTCTCGCCTCCATACGCTTTCGTACGGGAGGACCACCCATGAAGCATGCTTTCCGCCTCACCTTCGCCGCCGGCCTGCTGCTCGCCGCCGGCGCCGCGCTGGCCGCCAACGACACCCCGGTCGGCACCTGGAAGACCATCGACGACGCGACCCACAAGCCGAAGTCGATCGTCGAGATCACCGAGCACAACGGCGAGTACCAGGCCAAGATCATTGAGTTGCTGAACCGCACGCCGGAAGACGTGGCCCGCGACGGCGAGCATCCGGTCTGCACCAAGTGTGAAGGCGAGCGCAAGGATCAGCCGATCGTGGGGATGACCTTCATGTGGGGCGTCAGCAAGGACGGCGACGAATGGAGCGGCGGCAAGATCCTCGACCCGAAGAACGGCAAGATCTACAAGGTGAAGCTCAAGCTGGTGGACGGCGGGCAGAAGCTCGACGTGCACGGCTACATCGGCTTCGCCTTGCTCGGCCGCTCGCAGATCTGGGAACGGCAGAACTGACCCACCCTCATTGCCTCTGACCGAACGCCCCGCACCGCCTGCCGGTCCGGGGCGTTTTCATGCCTGGCGCAGCGCCCGCCTGCCGCGAAAAAACGGCACGACGCACCGGCGCGCTCATGCCTTTGCCAGCCCGGCCGAAGCGGCCGTCAGCAGCAACAACCCGGCCACCGCGGCCAGCGCCACCGGCAGGCTGCTGGCCTGAGCCAGGAAACCGATCAGCGCCGGACCGCTGAGCAGGCCGGCGTAACCCAGCGTGGTCACCGTGGCGATCGAAACGCCGGGCGAGGTGCCGGGCAGGCGACCGGCCGCGCCAAACATCACCGGCACGATGTTGGCAGCGCCCAGCCCCACCAGCACGAAGCCGATCAAGGCTGCCGGCGGCCACGCCAGCATCGACGCCAGCAGGAAACCCGCCGCCGCGGTGCAGGCGCCGATGCGCACGGTCAGCACCGGGCCGAAGCGTGCGATGGTGCGGTCGCCGGCAAGCCGGCCCAGGGCCATCGCCACCGAAAAGCCGGCATAACCGATACCGGCGGAAGCCGCCGAAAAGCCGCGGAAATCGCGCAGGAAGACCGCGCTCCAGTCCAGCATCGAGCCCTCGGCCAGGAAGCTGATGAAACACAGCAGGCCCAGCACCAGCACGATCCCGCGCGGCATGCCGAACGCCGCCGCACGTTCGCCGGCATCGTCGACCTCGTCGATCAGACGGGGCCACTGCGTCACCACCACGACGGCCAGCAGCACGGAGATGGCGACGGCCGCGGCGGTCAGCGACATGCCCAGCGCCAGCAACAGGCTCATGCCCGCCGCCCCGCCCAATCCGCCGACGCTGAACAGGCCATGGAACCCGGACATCAACGGACGGCCGTCCCGGCGCCCCACCTCCACCGCATGCGCGTTCATCGCCACGTCCACCGCACCCAGCGCCACGCCGAAGTACACCAGGCCGAGCGCCAGCGTCGTCACGCTGGGCGCGGTCGCCAGCAGCGGCAGCGCCAGGCACAGCATCAGCCCGCCGACGCCGATCACCCGGCGACTGCCGAAGCGGTGGGTGACAAAGCCGACCAGCGGCATCGACACCATCGAGCCGCCACCAAAGGCCAGCAGCAACAGGCCGAGCGAAGCTTCGTCGAGGCCGAGCCGCGCCTTTGCGTACGGCACCATCGGTGCCCAGGCGGCCATGCCGATGCCTGAAACCAGGAAGATCAGGCGGGTGGCACGGACCGCCGCCGGAAGTCCGTTCTGCCCATTCGCCACCTGAACGGAGCTGCTCGTGGGCACGTCGATTCCACCGAATTGAATGGGTGAAAACGTATATCAACCGGCATCAACATGCGATCGGCGACGGCGCCACCGCACGCCACGAAGCGGGCCGGCAGCCCCATCCACGGGCGGAGCCGACTGACGGGCATGGCATAATGCGCAGTCATTACCGGAATACGCCCCATGAGTCGTCGCCTGCTCGTCACCAACGCCCTGCCCTATGCCAATGGCCCGCTGCACATGGGCCATCTGCTGGGCTACATCCAGGCGGACATCTGGGTGCGCGCGCAGCGAATGAGCG
>Ga0207690_10001238_pt1 | contig 16133 bp, 14 predicted proteins | sample KBSC23metaG_FD_184315 | JGI IMG/M metagenome (GOLD analysis project Ga0207690, IMG submission 184315) | Corn rhizosphere microbial communities from Kellogg Biological Station, Michigan, USA - KBS C2-3 metaG (SPAdes) (version 2) | ecosystem: Host-associated > Plants > Roots > Rhizosphere > Soil ...
CTCGAGATCCTGGTCGAGGACGGCCAGCCCGTGGAGTTCGGCGAGCCGCTCGCGGTCATCGGCTAGCGCGATGTTCGAGAAGATCCTCATCGCCAACCGCGGCGAGATCGCCCTTCGGGTGCATCGGGCGTGCAAGGAGATGGGTATCTCCACCGTCGCTGTGCATTCCGAGGCGGACAGCGGCGCCATGTGGGTGCGCCTGGCCGACGAAAGCGTCTGCATCGGCCCGCCGGCCGCCGCCAAGAGCTACCTGAACATCCCGGCGATCATCGCCGCGGCGGAGATCACCGGTGCTCAGGCGATCCATCCAGGCTACGGATTCCTTTCCGAAAACGCCCGGTTCGCCGAGATCGTCGGCGCGCACGGGTTCACCTTCATCGGGCCCCGGCCTGAGCACATCAAGATGATGGGCGACAAGATCACCGCCAAGCAGGCAGTGAAGGCCGCCGGCATCCCGGTGGTGCCGGGCTCCGACGGCGCCGTGACGACGGAGGAAGAAGCCTTTACGGCGGCCAGGGCGATCGGCTTTCCGGTCCTCATCAAGGCCGCGGCCGGCGGCGGCGGGCGCGGCATGAAGGTCGCCCAGAGCGAGGCCGACCTCTACGAAGCCGTCTCGACCGCCCGGTCCGAAGCCAAGGCGTCCTTCGGCGACGACGCGGTCTATATGGAGCGCTACCTGCAGACGCCGCGGCACATCGAGTTGCAGGTGATCGCCGACAGCTTCGGCAACGTCTGCCACCTGGGCGAACGCGACTGCTCGCTGCAGCGCCGCCACCAGAAGGTGCTGGAGGAGGCCCCCTCGCCGGTCATCGACGCCGCCGCGCGGAACCGGATCGGCAAGGTGGTGGTCGATGCGGTCAAGGCGATCGGCTACCTGGGCGTCGGCACCATCGAGTTCCTGTACGAGAACGGCGAGTTCTTCTTCATCGAGATGAACACCCGCCTGCAGGTTGAGCATCCGGTCACCGAGGCCATCACCGGCATCGACTTGGTCCGCGAACAGATCCGCATCGCCGCGGGCCTGCCGCTGTCGTTCACGCAAGCCGACGTCGTCTTCGAAGGCCACGCCATCGAGTGCCGGATCAACGCCGAGAACCCCAAGACCTTCGCGCCATCGCCCGGCCTTGTGACCGACTTCCATGCGCCCGGCGGCCTCGGCGTGCGGCTCGATAGCGCGCTCTACGCCGGCTATACGATCCCGCCTTACTACGACAGCCTGATCGGCAAGCTGATCGTCCACGGCCGCGACCGGGACGAATGCATCGCGCGGCTCTGCCGTTGCCTGGGCGAGATCGTGGTGGCCGGAGTCGACACCAACATCCCGCTCTTCCAGGAACTGCTGGTGAACTCCGAGATCATGGCCGGCGACTACAACATCCATTGGCTGGAAAACTGGATGAAGGTGCAGCTCAGCGCAGCGGCGGCCGCCTAGCGCTGGGCGGCGACCGGGCTAAGCTCGGCCCATGGCCGCGTTCGACGCTCACGACCTGCTGTCCTGCTACGCGCGCGGCGTTTTCCCGATGGCCGACGCGCGTGACGACGATCGCGTCTTCCTGATCGATCCCGAGCGGCGCGGCGTGCTGCCGCTCGAACGCTTCCACGTGGCGCGGCGCCTGGCCAGGACGGTGCGCGGCGATCCCTTCGCGATCCGCATCGACACCGCTTTTCAAGCTGTCGTCAAAGCCTGCGCCGCTTCCGGCCCGGGGCGCACCGAGACCTGGATCAACCATCCGATCGAAGACCTCTACGTCCGCCTGCAGGAGCTCGGCTTCGCCCACAGCGTCGAATGCTGGCAGGGCGGCGAGTTGGCGGGCGGACTCTACGGCGTCTCCCTACGGGGCGCCTTCTTCGGCGAGAGCATGTTCTCGCGGCGCCGGGACGCCTCCAAGGTGGCGCTGGTCCACCTCGTGGCCCGCCTGATCGCGGGCGGCTACCGGCTGCTCGACGCCCAATTCATGACCGCCCACCTGGAGCAATTCGGCGCCGAGGAGATCTCCCGCCTCGACTACCATCGCCGTCTCGCGCTCGCGCTCTCGACGGACGCGGACTTTCAGCGCGCGGGGGTGCTGGCGGGGGCGGCGGCCCTGCAGCTGACCAGCCAGGCGGCGTAGACCGGATGTTCCAGGGGATGCAGGCTGGGCGACGAGGCGAACATCCACCCCTTGAAAGCCTGACGGGGTGAAAGTTCCGGCTTGCCCGGCGCGGGACGAGGCTGGCTGTCGATGGTCAGGTAGGCGATGGAATCCTGGATCGCTTCGTCCGGCGCCGATCGTTCGCAAGCTTTGACGGTGAAGATCAGGCTCTTGTAGCGAACCGGGTGGCCCACCGCCGCCTCGAAGCGCAAGGTTTCGGCGGTGACCTTGTCCAGCGCCTCGATGATGGCCACGTCATAGCGGGCGCGACGCACCGGGACGCCCGGCGCCTTGGCGTCGACCTGGGCCGGCGGCGCTGCCGGCGCCACCTCTTTCTCTGAGATCGGCGGCACGGCGATGGGCGCGGGCGTCGGCACGTTGATCGGAGGGGGTTCTTCGGAAGCCACGCCCTTGAGCGGCGCCTCCGCCGGCGCTGGCTGCGGTTGTGGCGTGGGTTGCGCGGCGACGACGCTGGTCGCGGCGACCACCGCTCCGACGGTGACCCAGGTCCCGCGGAAAAGAGAAGCTTTGGGCGTCGGGCGGTGTTGCACGGACGTGCGCCTTACTTCGGAGTCCATGCCTCGTAGTCGCCCGTGGCCTTCTGCCGCTCGCCGCCACGCGAGATCGCGCCCTGCGGCCGATAGGCATGGATGGTCCCGGTAAGGTTGGGCAGGTGGTCCTTTTCCCAGGCCTTGATACGGAAAGGCTGCGTCGTGGGCGGCTCGTCGAAGGTGTAGTGCAGCCAGCCATGCCAGTCCGGCGAAACCTTCGAGGCCTCAGCGTAGCCGCGGAAGATCACCCAGCGCCGCTTGCGCCCATCGTAGCTGTCCGACGCATCCTTCGCCTCGTAGTAGCGATTGCCGCGCTCGTCCTGACCGATGAACACCCCACGGCGGCCGATGTGGAAGTGAACACCGACGGTCGCTCCGTTCCACCAGGTGAAGATGGTCTTCAGCAAATTCAGCACGGGGCTTTGGATCTCTGGCAAATGCGGGTTGGGCGCGCGGACTATAGGCGGGCGGATTTGGAGCGTCCAGCACTCCACCGCCGCACGTGCGAAGGCAAGATGTTGGGGATGAAGGCAGGCACGACCGCAACATCTATTGATCGCCGGTCCTTACACCGCCTAGGCTTCCGCGAGGGAGTCGGCGTATGGGGCGCGAAGAGTCGCAGACGAGGATCGAGGCGCGTGCTGTCGAATGCGGCGGGCGCTTCGTCGAGGTGCTGGCGCCCGCCCACTGGACGGTCGCGCGGCTGGAGGCGTGGTTCGACTGGACCGGCGGCGCAACTGACCTTCCGGCCGCCATCGCCGACTATGTCGAAGACCTCACCGGCAAGGCGCAGGCCAAGGGTTTGATCCGCGACGTGCGCGCGCGCACGCGGTTCCGCGACGAGCTCACCGAGGCCTTGCTGGCGGGGGTCATCGCTATCGGCCGGCCAGCGGTCGCCGCGCCGACCGAGGTGATCGAGGCCGGTGCGCCTGAGGCCACCGCGAAATTGGCCCTCATCGTCGCCGAACATCGCGGTCGCGCCGCGGCGCAGGTCGCAGCGCAGGAGCTTGGCCGCCGCCTACAGGCGGTGATGGATTCGGTCCTGCGCTGCGAGGGCGACGCCGACGCCTGCGCCGACCCTCAGGCCAATCCGAGCCTTGCGCGGGCCGCCGAGGCCGCCCGCGCCGGCGGCGCGCCGGACAGCATGATCCTGGAGGCGATCGCGCTTGCTCGGTGCGGGGAGAACGCCTGGGACGCCGCGGCCGTAGCGCTCCAGGGGGACCGCCGCCTTATCGTGGCCGGCGCGCCTGACGAGGCCGTTGCCCGCGCCGCCTGGGCGACCGGCGCCGTCGTGGTCGCGAACGATCTTGCCGAGGCTCGAGCCATCGCCGCGGGCGGCGGCCTTCGCGGCGGCGTCGATCTGATGGGCTTCTGGTCGGCCGACGGCTTCAACATCGATGGCTTTACAGCCGCCGTTGCTCTGCTGGCCGGCGCGCTCGCCGCCGCCGCCGACGCGCCGGCGGTCGTGGGGCTCGCGGGCCTCGGCGACTGGCTGGTCGCCCACGGCCTCGACTATGACAGCGACGCCGGGCGGGAAACCGCTCGCGAGCTCTACCTCGCCGCCGGACGCGCCATGGCCGGCGCAGGCGCCACGCTCGGCCTGTTCCGCGATCCGGAGCTGGAACTCCGCCTGGGCGGCGGCCGTCTCGGGGGGGACGCCTGGCTGGGTCCGGTCACCTGGGCCGAGACCGCCGAGGGCCAGCCGCTGCGAATGCTGAGCGACGCGGCGATCCGCGGCCTGGCCTTGGCCGGCGTCGAACGCGCCGACGCCCACCAGCTGCTGCTCGGCCGCGCCGACCTTGCCGACGCGCCGGGGATCAACCACCAGACCCTAGGCTCGCGGGGTTTCACCAACCACGAGATCGCTGCGGCGGAAGCCGTCCTGCCTCTGGTCACGCGCCTGGCCGACGCCTTTTCGCCTGCGGTCATCGGCGAGGGCTTCATTCGCGATGTGCTGGGAGCCAGTGGCGAACAGTTGGCTGACCCGCAATTCGACACCCTCGCCTTGATGGGATTCACGATCGCCGATGTCGCCGCAGCGGAGGCCCATGCCCTGGGCGCGGATAGCCTGGCAGAGGCCGACTTCCTTTCGCCGGCGGGGCGCGACGTCTTCCGCGCCGGTGCGGCGCTGGGCGGCGGACCCAGGCGGGCGATGTTGCAGACGCTGGCCTCCGCGCTCGCCGTTCCGCCTGTCGATGACCTCGAAGTCCCCTGGGAGACGACACCCGGCGAGGCCCTGGCCCTGCTGTCCCAGGCCCGCATCGCCACTCGACTTCACCGCGCCGCCGCCCCGGCCGATGTGGCCCTGGATCTGCCCATCGCCGGCGAAGCGCGCGCTCCCCGCGGGCCCGCGCCGGAGGAGCGTGTCGTCGAACGGGTCGTCGAGCGGGAGCGCACTCGAAGAAAGCTGCCCGATCGCCGCAAGGGCTACATCCAGAAGGCGTCGGTCGGCGGCCACAAGGTCTATCTGCACACCGGCGAATATGACGACGGAGAACTCGGCGAGGTCTTCCTCGACATGCACAAGGAAGGCGCCGCCTTCCGTTCGTTGATGAACAACTTCGCGATCGCCATCTCGATCGGCCTGCAATACGGCGTCCCGCTCGACGAGTTCGTCGACGCCTTCGTCTTCACCCGCTTCGAGCCGGCGGGGCCGGTCACCGGAAACGACACGGTGAAGTCGGCGACATCGATCCTCGACTACATTTTCCGCGAATTGGGCGTCTCCTACCTCGGCCGCAGGGACCTCGCGACGGGCGATCCCAGCGAGCACGATGCCGACAGCCTGGGAGTCGGCAAGCCCGATGAGCCGCAGCCGGCGTCGCGGTTCATCTCTCGCGGCTTTTCGCGCGGCGCGGCGCCGGACAACCTGTTGTTCCTGCCGATCGCGAACCGCACCAACGGCGGCTTTTCGAACCTGCAGGCGGCCGATGTCTGCGCGGCCTGCGGCGACGTTGCTGTGGTGCGCAAGGGCCAGGCCCTGATCTGTGAGACCTGCGGCGCTCGCGCGGGCCGTGTCGGCGAAGACCTTGGCGCATAGTCTCACTCGGCTAAGCCCTTAACAATTACCGCGAATTAAGTGGCGTCGCGGGTCGGCGGAGCGCAGATGGAACCCGTAGTTTCAAGGACTCCAGACCGCGTGACGAAGACCTTCCACAATTTCCTGGCCGCCTTGCTTTTCCTGTCGGCGTCCGCCCCGATCGCGGCCCACGCGGCGGCGAGCGGAGCCGAGAAGGAAGTTCCAAGGTCGACCGGCTTTGGCGGCGCGTGCCCCAAGTGCGAGCTCTCCGGTCGCAGGCTGGCCGGCGCGCATTTCATGGGCGCCGACTTCTCCAGCGCGGCGTTTGTCGGCTCCGACCTGCGCGAAGCCCATTTCCTCGGCTCCAATTTCACCCGCGCGAACCTGTCGCACGCCGATCTCAGCGACGCGCAGATCCTGGGCACGACCTTCGCGAGTGCGAACCTGTCGCACGTGCGGCTCCGGTCCACCGAAGCCAGGGGCGTGAACTTCGCCAACGCCAATCTCAGCAACGCCGATCTCAATGACGCAGAAGCCACCGGCTCGAACTTCACCAGATCGATCCTGAACGGCGCGACTCTTCGGTCAGCCGAGCTGCAGGGCGCCAACTTCACCAAGGTCGAGGCCAGCGGCGCCGACTTCAGGGATGCCTCGCTGGAGGGCGCCGTCATGGCAGACGGAAACTTCGCCAAGGCTTCGTTCCGATCCGCCTCGATGAGCAGCGCCGTGCTGACCGGCGGCAGCTTCGACGGAGCCGACTTCAAGGACGCGGAACTGCACCACACGGTAATCGCCGGTGTGGATCTTTCGCGGGCGCGGGGCCTGGCGCAGGAGCAGCTCGAGGATGCCTGCGCCGACAGCCGCACGCGGGTGCCCAGGGGCCTCGTCGCGCGCACCTGCGGCGCCAACATCCGGGTGATCATCCAGCAGGCAGGCTCACCGGTCTGGGCCGCCCACGTGGCGATCCCGCCGGCGCCGCCTGCTCCCCCACCGCCAACGATCCGCCGCCTGGTCGCCGCGCCGAACTCGTCGGGACCGAACTAGGCCTTGATCGGTGGCGCCAGCCGGATGCTGAGCTCTTTCAGCTGCTTGTCCGATACTTCCGAAGGCGCGTTCATCATCAGGTCCTGACCCTGCTGGTTCAGCGGGAAGGCAATGACTTCGCGGATCGCCGTCTCGCCGGCCAGCAGCATGACGATGCGGTCGATGCCGGGCGCCAAGCCCCCGTGCGGCGGCGCGCCATGCCGGAAGGCGTTCAGCATGCCGCCGAACTGTTCCTCGACGACGTTGGGGCCGTAGCCCGCGATCTCGAAGGCCTTGAGCATGATCTCGGGCAGGTGGTTCCGCACCGCGCCAGAGCACAGCTCATAGCCATTGCAGACGATGTCGTACTGGTAGGCCAGCACGTCGAGCGGGTCCTTGGTGTTCAGCGCCTCCAGCTCGCCCTGCGGCATCGAGAAGGGGTTATGGCTGAAATCGACGTGGTTCGTCTCCTCGTTCATCTCGAACATCGGGAAGTCGACGATCCAGACGAACTCGAAGCGGTCTTCGTCCACCAGCTTGAGGTCGGTCCCCACCTTGGTGCGCGCGGTTCCCGCGAACTTGGCGAAGACCTTGGGGTCGCCGGCCACGAAGAAGGCCGCGTCACCCTTGGCCATGCCGATCTGGCCCATGACCGCATCGGTGTTCTCGGGGCCGAGGTTCTTGGCGATCGGACCGCCCCAGCCGCCCTGGTCCTCGCTCCAGAAGATGTAGCCGAGGCCGGGCTGGCCCTCACCCTGAGCCCAGGAATTCATCCGGTCGCAGAAGGCGCGGCTACCGCCGCCCGGCGCGGGGATCGCCCACACCGCGTTCTTCGTGTCTTCCAGGATGCGCGCGAAGAGGCCGAAGCCGCCGCCGCGGAAGTGCTCGGAGACGTCCTGCATGACGAGCGGATTGCGCAGGTCCGGCTTGTCGGTGCCGTACTTGGCCATGCACTCACGGTAGGGGATGCGCGGGAACGGGTACGGCGTCACCGGCTTGCCGTTCGCGAATTCCTCGAACACGCCATGCATCACAGGCTCGATGGCCGCGAACACATCCTCCTGGGTGACGAAGCTCATCTCGACGTCGAGCTGGTAGAATTCCAGGCTGCGGTCGGCGCGCAGGTCCTCGTCGCGGAAGCAAGGCGCGATCTGGAAATAGCGGTCGAAGCCGGAGACCATCAGCAGCTGCTTGAACTGCTGCGGCGCCTGCGGAAGTGCGTAGAACTTGGTCGGATGCAGGCGCGACGGCACCAGGAAATCGCGCGCGCCCTCCGGCGACGAGGCCGTCAGGATCGGCGTCTGGTACTCGAGGAAGCCCTGCTCGATCATCCGGTTGCGGATCGAGTGGATGACCTTCGAGCGCAGCACGATGTTTCGGTGAAGCGTCTCGCGGCGCAGGTCGAGGTGGCGGTTCTTCAGCCGGATGTCCTCCGGGTAGTCCGGCTCACCGAAGACCGGCAGCGGCAACTCAGCGGCTTCCGACAGGACGGCGACGTCCTTGACGCGGATCTCGATTTCGCCGGTCGGCAGGCTCGGGTTCACGGTGTCGGGCGAACGCGCCACCACCTCACCGTCGACGCGGATCACGCTTTCGGCGCGCAGGTGCTCGAGGAGATCGAATCCCGGAGTCTCGGGCGACAGCACGAGTTGCGTCAGGCCGTAGTGGTCGCGCAGATCCACGAACATCAACCCGCCGTGGTCGCGCTTGCGGTGGATCCAGCCGGACAGACGGACCGTCTTGCCGGTGTCGGCGGCGCGAAGCGCGCCGCAGGTGTGGGTGCGGTAAGCGTGCATCTAGCTTTGGGGAAATCGGCTGTTTTACGAGGCGCGGAAGGGCGCATGTAGGGGGGCGAAAGTCAAGCATCCGCCCCCGTGTTCCGCGCGCCACGCCGCCTACTTCTCCGGGTGCAGCAGCGCCTGATAGGTCAGCGTCCGCGCCTGGGTGCCCAGGTCATCGCCCCCGGTGCCGCCCATCCGCTGGATCATGCCCACGAAGAGGATGTCGTTGGTGGGATCGATCCAGAACCAGGTGCCGGCTGCGCCGCCCCAGCTCATGGTGTTCTTGCCCTCAAGCGTGCCCGCGTGCCGTGGGTCGTTCACCACCATGAAGTCGAGGCCGAAGCCCACGGCCTCGTTGAACCGCGCGACGCTGGTGCCGTTGGAATTCACCAACACGTTCTTCGGGATGACGTTCGTGTCCATCAGTTCGATGGACGCCGGCGACAGGATGCGCACGCCGTCCAACTGACCCTTGTTGAGCATCATCTGGCAGAAGCGGGCATAGTCCATGGTGGTGGAAACCAGGCCGCCGCCGCCGCTCTCCATCGCCGGCGGCTTGGTGTAGTCGGGCATCTTGTTCCCGAACAGGTCATCGGCCTGGACGATCTTGCCCGTCGGCTTTTCGTCCACCATCTCGGCCACATAGACGGCGGCCAGACGGCTCGCCTTGGCGTCGCCTGTGTAGAAACCGGTGTCCTTCATCTTCAGCGGACCGAAGACATTGTCCTGCAGGAACTTTCCGAACGACTCCCCGGACAGCTTCTCGACGATGTAGCCCTGGATATCGACGGCGCTGGAGTAGGACCAATCGGTGCCCGGCTGGAACATCAGCGGGATGGTCGCCGTGCGTTCGATCATCTGATGCAGGCCCGTGGAGCCCAGCACCTGACGTTCGCGATAGAGCTTGTCGACCGGGTGCTTGTCGCCGAGGCCGTAGCCGAAGCCGGCGGTGTGGCTCATGATCTCGCGCATCGTCGGCGGGCGCTTCATGTCCTCGACCTTGGTGATCTTGCCGTCCTTGTCGGCCTCGACCATCACCTTGAGGTTCTTGAACTCCGGCACATAGCGGGTGACCGGGTCGTCGAGCCGCCATTTGCCTTGCTCGAACAGGATCATCATGGCGACGCCTGTCAGCGGCTTGGACATCGAATAGATGCGGAAGATCTCGTCCTTCGGCATCGCCTGGCCGGTGGCGAGGCTGGTCTTCCCGTAGGTGTTGAACTCGACGATCTTGCCATGGCGCGCGAGCAGGGTGGTCATCCCGGCCACCCGCCCGTCGGCGACCACCTTGGCCATATAGGCGTCGAGCCTGTGCAGCCGAGCGCTGTCGAAGCCCACCGATTCCGGGCTGGCGGCGGGTGTCAGGTCGCCGGCGCGAACAGCCGCCACCTTGTCCGGCGTCTTGGCGAGCGCCAACGGCGCCTGCGCCAGCAGGACGCTCGCGAAGGCGGCAGCGAAATAGGCGCGACGATGCATCTTGGACTCCCCCCGGATTATCGGCGGTAGCTTAGGGGGCCATGGCCAAGGCGCAAGCAAGGTCGCGTTTCGCGTCTGCAATGTAGCGGCACGCGGAACAGGCCGATCGGGGCGCAATGAGGAGACCCGAACAGGCGACCTGATGCAGCGTCCAAGGACCGCCCGCAAAGCGGCCGAGCGACGGCCGGCCGTGGAGCTCTCAGAGCGCCTTCGCCTGGAGCGGCGGCGTCTCGCCCTGGACCGTTACCGGCAGCGCCTGCATGCCGCGGAAGAACGGCAGCATGCGCCATGCCGGGACCTCGTCTGGACGGGCCAGGCCCAGGTTCGGGAACCGGTCAAAAAGCTTCACGAGCGCCACCTGCGCTTCGAGCCTGGCCAGTGGAGCGCCGATGCAGATGTGGGCGCCTCCGCCAAAGGCCACGTGCGGGCGATGCTTGCGGCTGACGTCGAACCGATGCGGATCGTCGAAGACCTGCGGATCGCGGTTGGCGCCGCGCAGGGAGACCGTGAGCGACTGGCCCTGCCGCAGCGGGCAGCCGCCCACTTCCATAGGGGCCGGCGCTATGCGCGCGGTGATGTCCACGGGCGGCTCATAGCGCAGCACCTCCTCGACCACCGCCTTGATGATCGAAGGGTCGGCCCGCAGCTTGGCAAGCTCCGTTGGATGGAGCAGCAGGAGGCGGACCGCGTTGCCGATGAGGTCGGTTGTGGTGAGATTGCCGCCGACCAGCAGCGCGCTCAGATTGATGCGCAGCTCATCGTCGCTCAAGTCTGCGCCCTCAGCCTGCAGTCGCGTCATGTCGGTGATCAGATCGTCCCGCGGCTCCGCCCGCCGCGCAGCCATCGTCTGTGTGAAATAGTCCGAGAGCGCGGCCCCGGCGGTCTCCATGGCCGCGAGCTGCTGCGGTGTGGCGAGCGGGTTCAGCGACTGGATCACGCCCTCCGACCAAGCGCGGAATTCTGTCAGGCGATCGTGGTCGACCCCCAGGATGCGCGCAATCACGTCGATCGGCAGCGGCACGCAGAACCGGTCCATCAGGTCGAAGGCCGGCTCGCCTTCCAGCCCGTCCAGGATCCCATCGACGATGCGCTCCACCTGCGGACGGAACCTGGCGACGCGGGCGTAGAGCGCCTGGGCGAGGGGTTGACGCACGCGCGCGTGGTCGGGATTGTCGAGCATCAGGATCGAGGTCGTCGAGCTGCGCGGCAGGTTGGGGTCGACCGCGGCCGCGAACCGGCGTTGCAGCACCGCGCCTTCCTCCGCCCGGATCGGATCGCGCCACATCGTCCGGTCGTTGACGACGCCGCGGACGTCTTCATAGCGGGTCAGGAAGACCGACCCCGAGGTGGGATCGGCATGGACGGGACAGCGGCTGCGCAGGTCGTCCAGCAGGACGTGCGGATCGACGCGGAAGCTTTCGTTGAACGGCGTCAGTTCAAGGATCGTCGGAAGCGGTTCGTTACTCATCGTCCAAACCCGCCATCGGTCGAACCGCATCATGCACCGGGCGCGGCTCAGGCCAAGCGAAACATGACGCGGGCGTCAGGTTCGATCTCGCTCACCCGTCCTAGTGCCGCGCCGCCTGCTCCGCCGCCTTATCCTTGTTCGCCTGGCTGACGATGTAGTGGAAGATCGCCTCGGCCTGGCCTTCCGCGAGCACGGACTTGAAGGAGACCATGCCCTTGTCCTTGCGCGCGCCGTCGATGACGATCGCATTCCACTCCGACAGGCTGTTCAGCACCGGCGAGTAGCGCAGGTCCGGGATCGACTTGTCGGCGACCCCGCCTTGCCCGTGGCAACCGGCGCAGAAGCGGCCGTAGGCGCCCTGCCCGTCGATCACCTGCTCGTTGGTTCCGGTCAGCAGCGGCGGGTTGAGCCTGCGCGGCGAGACGGCTGCGCCCGGCAGGGGCGTCGTCGGCAACTGCGCGGTCCCGCCGAGTTTGAAGACCAGCAGGCGCGAGTTGTTGGCGCTGGTCGCGCTGGTCCGCGCCTGGCCGGGCGGCAGCCCCCGCGCGCCGACCAGGAGCGCCACGTACTGCACGCCCTTGATCGTGTAGGTCGAGGGGGCTGCGACCACGTCGGCCTGCACCGGCGCACTCCAGAGCTTGGCGCCCGTCCGCGCGTCATAGGCCGAGAAGCGGCCGCTCCAGTCGCCTGAGAATACGAGGTCGCTGGCGGTGACCATGACCCCGTGGGCCCCGTAGTCCTTGTCCGGCGCGCGCCAGACCTCCTTCTGCGCCACCGGATCCCAGGCCTCGAGGTAGCTCTTGATGTTGCCGCGCGGCGGCGCGCCGGGCTGGCCGTAGAGGGCGGTGATCTTGTCGGAGAACGAGACCGTGCCAGTGTTGTAGACCCGGTCCTTCACCTCGAAGTCCTTGACCGGAGCGCTCTGGAAGCCGGTCGTGCTCTCGGTCACCGGGATGTAGACGAGGCCGGTGCGCGGGCTGAACGCCATGGGGTGCCAGTTGTGGGCGCCGAGCGGCGCGGGCTGCACGATGGCCGCCTTTTCCTCGGTATAGCGCACCGCCGGGTTCTCCACCGGCCGGCCGGTCTTGAGGTCGATCCTGGTCGCCCAGTTGGCCGGGGCGAACTTCTCGGCCGAGATCAATTTCCCGGAGGCCGCGTCCCACACGTAGAAGAACCCGGTCTTGGGCGCCTGCATCAGGACGTGGCGCAGCTTGCCGTCGATCGTCAGGTCGGCGGTCATCAGCGGGTTGGTGACGTCGTAGTCCCACTCGTCGCCCGGCACCTCCTGGAAGTGCCAGGCATACTTGCCGGTGTCGGCGTGAACCGCGATCACCGAGGAGACGAAGAGGTTGTCGCCGCCGCCGGGGCTGCGGATGCTTTGGCTCCACGACAGACCGTTTCCGGTGCCGAAATAGACGAGGTCGGTCTTCGGATCGTAGAGGATGGTGTCCCAGGCCGTGGCGCCGCCGCCGTATTTCCAGAAGTCGCCGGTCCAGGTCTTGGCGGCCTTGTCGAGCATCGGCGTGTTGGTCGGGTCGCCCGGCGCGGCCGGCACGGTGTAGAAGCGCCACTTCATGTGGCCGGTCGCCGCGTCGTAGGCCGAGACATAGCCACGACAGGTGTATTCGGCGCCCGCGTTGCCGATGATCACCATGCCCTTCACGATCCGCGGGACCTGGGTGATGGTGTAGGGCTGCTTGGGATCGGTGGTCTGCACCGACCAGGCGACCTTGCCGGTCTTGCCGTCCAGCGCGATCAGCCGGCCGTCCAGCGCGCCGAGATAGATCTTGCCCTTCCAGGCCGCGACGCCGCGGTTGACCACGTCGCAGCAGGCGACCTGGCCGGTGCCGCGGTCGACCTTCGGGTTGTACTCCCAGAGCTTCTTGCCGCTGGCCGCGTCATAGGCCTTCACCATCGACCAGGCGGTGGTGACATAGAGCACGCCGTCGACCACCACCGGCGTCGATTCCTGCCCGCGTTCGGTGTCGATGTCGCCGTACCAAGCCAGGGCCAGCTTGCCGACGTTGGCCTTGTTGATGCCGGTGAGCGGGCTGTAGCGCTGTTCGGAATAGGTCCGCCCCGCCGCCATCCATGAGCCCGGCTCCTGGTCGGCGGCGAGCAGGCGGGCCGAATCGACCGCGGCCGCGCCGAAGCCGTGGGCCGGGGCCTTGGGCGCGGCGGTCACGCCCGCGCCAAGGCAAAGTGTGAGGACCAGGCTCGCCCCGGCGACGACGCTGTAGATCTTGTTTTGCACTGTTTTCGCTCCCCGATGCGCTTTTCTCCCATCCGTTCGGTGACGGTGCAAGCCGCGGACGCGGAAGCCGTTGACCGTTTCGTACAAACGCGGTTCGCTGACCTGCGCCCGCCGGGCGCCAGCAAGGGGCATGAGAGCGATGGCGTTTCCCACCACCCGGATCCTGGCGCTGGCCGCCGCCCTCTTCTGCGCCGCGCCCGCCTGGGCCGCGCCGGACGACGTCGGCCAGGGCATGGGCGCCTCGGAGAACGACGGCCCGGCCAAGCGGTTCGCCTGCCAGGACGGCGGGGCGATCCTCGCGCGCTTCGCCACCGAGCGCGGCCGGCTGGTGGCCATCGTCGACGCCTTCGACGGCGGCGGGCCGCACACGCTCACCTCGCGCCCCTACCACGGCCCGCCGGTCGAGCTGATCTGGAGCGACGGGCGGCGCACGCTGAGCTGGAGCCCGGGCGTGCAGATCATGTGGATGGACGACAGCGTCCACCGGATGTGCGGCGGCGGGCACCACCACTAGGCGAAAAGACGCCCCCGCCGGTCAGGACGGGGGCGCTTGCCTGCGGCCTCAGGGCTTACCAGCGGTGGCCGTAGTCGTAGCGGTCATGACGCCAGTGATGGCGGTGATGATGCCAGCGGTCGCGGCGGTTGTCGTAGCGGTCGTAGCGGTTGGGGATGCCGTCGCGGTCGCGGTCGGCGTAGCGGTAGCTGTGGCTGTAGCCGCGGTCGTAGCTGTAGCCGTTGTTGTAGCTGTAGCCGTTGTTGTAGCCGTTGTTGTAGCTGTAGGCCGGGCGGTCGTAGCCGCGCGAGTAGCTGTAGGGCTGGGCCGCGGCGGCGCCGGCGACCAGGGTGGCGGCGGCCGCCGCAGCGGCGCCCAGGATCAAGGTCTTCATGGGAAGCCTCCTTGCTTTCCCCGTGATGGGGTTTTCCATGTGACGCCAGCCTAGCGAGGCGCCCCTGAACCCCGCCGCAGGGCGCCGGTTCATCGCCGGTTCACGCCGCCAGGCCGCCCATTGCGTCTGCATCCCGACACAGCGGTTGCGCGTTTGTGTCGGCGGGACATCTGGAAAGATTGGGATTTCGACATGCGCAAGACCCTCTCGACGGTGGCGCTGGCCGCCCTGATCGCCGCACCGCTGATCGTCGGCGCGAGCGACGCCGACGCCTCGTGCCGCGGCCGCAAGAACACCGGCACGGCGCTGGGCGCGGTCGGCGGGGCCCTGCTCGGCAACGCCGTCTCGCACGGCGGCGGCGGGGCGGTGATCGGCGGCCTGGGCGGCGCGGTCGTCGGCCACGAGATCGCCAAGGGCGGCTGCAGCCACGCGCGCACCTACTATCGCCGCACCCCGCACCACTACGCCGAGCAGAGGCGCCCGGCGCCCGCCCCGGCGCGGACCGTCTATTACGACCGCCACGGCCACCCGGTGACCACCGGCGCCGACTATTACCGGCGCTAGGCGCGGCGTGGGGTCCGGCAGATGAACCGCAACCTGATGACGGCCGCGCTCGCCTTGGCCGCGCTCAGCCTCGGCGCCTGCGACAACGCGCACAGGACGCAGGCCGCCAACCCGAAGATCTGCGCCAGCTTCCACACAGCGAACGCGACCGCCGGCAAGGGCGCGGTCGCCACGGCGCCGGCGATCGACGACGGCGCGGCCGCGATGGACGAGTGCGCGCGGCGCTGGGCCTACAGCCTCGCCCCCTCGCGCGACGACGCCGAGGTGGTGGCCGAGGCCGTGGTGGGCGCCTGCAACGCCCAGCTCACCCGCTGGAACCGCCAGGCGCTGGCGGCGCCCGACGGCGAGGGCCAGGCCGCCAGCCTGACGACCGGCGAGCTCACCTCACCGATCGGCGAGCACGTCCGCTTCGCCCAGACCCGCGCGCTGCTCTACGTGGTGCAGGCCCGCGCCGGCGCGTGCGCGCCGCCGCCGGCCAGCAACGGGGTTCCGGAGGGGATCGGGTAGCGCGTTCCGCTTGCGGGGCTGGTGAAAAAGCCTGGGTCCCCGCCTTCGCGGGGATGAGCGGATTTAGGAGGAATCCGCCGGCGCGAGCGGGTCGGAGCGGGGCCGGCCACCAGCCCAGGGTTCGGCCGCGGGCGGTTGCACCCGGACGGTCAGGCCCATGTCGACGGCGAGGCGTTCGACCAGGGTTTCCAGGGGGATCTTGAGGAAATCCTCGGCCAGCGCCATCTCGTCGAGACGCAGGGCGAGGTCCTCGTCCAACATTTCGATTCCGTCGCAGTCGCCATCCGCCTCGGTCCAGATCAGCCGGTCCATGGCCTCGCCGACCCGGCGCTTGACGTCGCGGATGCGGACGTCCCTGTCGAGGCGCGTCCGGTCCACCGCCTCCCGCGCATCGGCCTTCGCCTCGCGCTCCATGCGGGCCTCGAGCGCCAGGCACTGGCGCACCGAACGCGACACCCGCTGGAACGCCAG
>Ga0207690_10001240_pt1 | contig 16125 bp, 16 predicted proteins | sample KBSC23metaG_FD_184315 | JGI IMG/M metagenome (GOLD analysis project Ga0207690, IMG submission 184315) | Corn rhizosphere microbial communities from Kellogg Biological Station, Michigan, USA - KBS C2-3 metaG (SPAdes) (version 2) | ecosystem: Host-associated > Plants > Roots > Rhizosphere > Soil ...
CGGCGAGGACCTGCCTGATCGCCTCGACCAGCCGCTCCAGGCGCGGGCGCGAGATGCGGCCGGCGGCACGGCCGGGTGCGATGCCGGCCATGTGCAGCGCCTCGCAGACGTAGATGTTGCCGAGACCGGCGACGATGCGCTGGTCGAGCAGCATCGCCTTGATCGGCGCCGCGCGGCCGGCAAGCGCGGCGAGCAGGTAATCGGCGGTGAAATCCCGCCCGAGCGGCTCCGGCCCCATCGCCGCGAAGGGCGGCCATGCCTCGATCGCCGCGGTGGGAACGAGGTCGACGGAGCCGAAGCGACGCGGGTCGTTGAGGGCCAGCACCCTCCCCTCCTCGGTCTCCAGGACGAGGTGATCGTGCGGGCCGAGTGCGTCCGGATCGATCCGCCAGCGGCCGGACATGCCGAGGTGGAAGACCATCGTGTCGCCGCGGTCGGTCGCGACGAGGCCGTATTTGGCGCGGCGGCCGAGGCCGGTGACGCGGGCGCCGGTGAGGCGCTGGCGCAGGTCCGGCGGGAAGGCGCGGCGCAGGTCCGCGCGGCGCGCCTCGACGCGGACGAGGCGGCAGCCCTCCAGCACCGGCGCGAGGCCGCGCACGGTCGTCTCGACCTCGGGAAGCTCAGGCAATTTTCAGCTGAGTTTGTCAGGCCCGCTTAGAAGCGACTTGCCTAATATGAATGACTCCGCATCGGCGCGTTTCTCGCCCGGCAGCATGAGCTCGCGAATCTGCTCCACAGCGTCGTGCTCATCCACAGCGTCGATCACCAGCGTCCTCGCCGGATCCTGGTCCTCGGGTTCATCGTAGATATCGACCCTCACCTTCATCGTGGTTCTCCTTCGGATCAGAGATGGTGCCTGCACCCCCGGCCGCAAGGTTTGTTCCGGCAGTTTAATTCGCTAGAGGCGACGCCGATGGACAAGGTTTCTTTCGGGTTCGAGGAAGTTTCTCCGGAGGAGAAGACGGCGCGGGTCGGCTCCGTCTTCTCGCGGGTCGCGCGGCGCTACGACCTGATGAACGACCTCATGTCGGGGGGCCTCCATCGGCCGTGGAAGGACCTGTTCGTGCGGCGCGTCCGCCCTCGCGCCGGCGAGGCCATTCTCGACATGGCGGGCGGCACCGGCGACATCGCCTTCCGCCTCGCCCGCCGCGGCGCCCGGGTTACCGTCGCGGACATCAACCCGGACATGCTGGGCGTCGGCGAGGAGCGGGCGAAGAGCCGCGGCATCGAGGGCCTCGCTTGGTCGGTCGAGAATGCCGAGGCGCTGAGCTTCGCCGATTCGAGCTTCGATGCGTACACGATCGCCTTCGGCATCCGGAACGTGACGCATATCGAGAAGGCGCTGGCCGAGGCGCACCGCGTGCTGAAGATCGGCGGCCGCTTCTTCTGCCTCGAATTCTCGACCACGACCTGGCCGGGTTTCGCGCAGGTCTACGACCGCTATTCGATGGCGGTGGTGCCCAAGCTCGGCAAGGCGGTGGCGAAGGACGAGGAGAGCTACCGCTACCTCGTCGAATCGATCCGGCGCTTTCCGCCGATGGAGCGTTTCCGCGCGATGATCGAGGCCGCCGGATTCACGCAGACGAAAGTGGAGCCGATCCTCGGCGGCCTCGTCGCCATCCACAGCGGGTGGAAGGTTTGACGAGCACGATCGTCCACGTCTGGCGGCTCCTGAAATGGGGGCGCGTGCTCGCCCGCCACGGGGCGCTGCGCGGCATCGAGCGCGACCCGAACACGCCGCCGCAGGTGCGCCGCCTGACCCGCATCGCCCGCTTCGGCGCGCGCGTGCCGAAGGTGCCGACCTACGGCGAGGCGTTCCAGGAGCTGGGGCCCGCGGCGATCAAGTTCGGCCAGGCGCTCGCCACCCGGCCCGATCTGGTCGGTGACGAGGCGGCGCGAAACCTGCAGACGCTGCAGGACAATCTGCCTCCGGCGCCGTTCGAGGAAGTGCGCCGGGCGATCGAGGCCGGCTTGGAGAAGCCGCTCGAGGAAGTGTTCCGCGAGATCGATCCGGAGCCGGTCGGCGCCGCCTCGATCGCGCAGGTGCATCGCGCCGTCACCACCGACGGCAAGCTCGTCGCCGTCAAGGTGCTGCGGCCGAACATCGAGGAGGATTTCGCCCGCGCGCTCGACACGTACGAATGGGCGGCGGCGCAGGTCGAAGGCATGGGCGGGGAGGTTGCGCGGCTGCGGCCCCGGGCGGTCATCGCCCAGTTCAAGCAATGGACCGCGCGCGAGCTGGACTTGAGGCGCGAGGCGGCATCCGCCTCGGAGCTGCGGGAGAACCTCGTCGCGGAAAGCGGCTTCTACGTGCCGGCGATCGACTGGACCCGCACCTCGCGCCGGGTGATGACGCTCGAGTGGATCGACGGCATCAAGCTCACCGACCGCGACGCGCTGGTCGAAGCGGGCCACGACTTGAAGAGCCTCGCCGCGATCCTGGTCCGCGCCTTCCTCAGGCAGGCGGTGATCGACGGCTTCTTCCACGCCGACCTCCACCAGGGCAATCTCTTCGCGCTGCCCGACGGACGGCTGGCGGCGATCGACTTCGGCATCATGGGGCGGATCGACCGGCAGGCGCGCTTCTGGCTGGCCGAAATCCTCTATGGACTCCTGACCGGCAATTACCGGCGCGTCGCGGAGATCCATTTCGAGGCGCAATACGTCCCCGCCCACCACAATGTGGACGAATTCGCGACCGCCTTGCGCGCCGTCGGCGAGCCGATCCGGGGCCTTCCCGTCAAGGACATATCGATCGGCCAGATGCTCGACGGGCTGTTCACCATCACCCGCGACTTCGACATGCCGACGCAGCCGCACCTTCTCCTCCTTCAGAAGACGATGGTGATGGAGGAAGGCGTCGCACACGCGCTCGATCCCGACATCAACATGTGGGAGACGGCGGAGCCGTTCCTCAGGGAATGGGTGCGCGGCGAACTGGGGCCCGAGGCCGCGCTCGCCGACCGGATCGTCCGCGACATGCGCACCTTCGCGAAGATCCCCGACCTCATCCGCCGCATCGACCATTATTACCCGCCGCCCGGCGCGGCTCCGCCCGCCCCGCCGCTCCCCGACGTGGTGCTGGTCCAGCCGCGCCATTATTGGCGGTATGTTGTGACCGCGATCGTTTCGGCCGCGGCTGGCGCGGCGGCGATCCTCCTCCTACACTAAGCCGGTGCAGGGAAAGCGCATCCTTCTCATCGTCGGCGGCGGGATCGCGGCGTACAAGGCCTGCGAGCTCATTCGGCTGATCCGCAAGGCGGGCGGCAGCGTGCGCTGCGTGCTGAGTGCGGGCGGGGCGCAGTTCGTGACGCCGATGACGCTCGCCGCGCTCAGCGAGCAGCCGGTCCATACCAGCCTTTGGGACCTCAAGGACGAAGCCGAGATGGGGCACATCCAGCTGAGCCGCGAGGCCGACCTGGTGGTGGTGTGCCCGGCGACGGCGGACCTGATCGCGAAGATGGCGGCGGGGATCGCGGACGACCTTGCCGCGACCTTGCTCGTCGCCACCGACAAGCCGGTGCTCGCCGCGCCGGCGATGAACGTGCGGATGTGGCGTCACGCCGCGACGATGCGCAACGTGGCGCGGCTCCGGGCGGACGGGGTGACGGTGCTGGAGCCCGACGAGGGCGAGATGGCGTGCGGCGAGTTCGGGCCGGGGCGGCTGCCCGAGCCGGAACGGATTCTCGCGGCGATCGACGGTCTGCTCGGCGGCGCCAAACGGCTGCGCGGGCGTCACGTGATCGTCACCGCCGGGCCGACTCATGAGCCGATCGACCCGGTGCGGGTGATCGCGAACCGATCGTCGGGCAAGCAGGGTTTCGCCATCGCCGGCGCGCTCGCCGCGCTCGGGGCGGAGGTGAGCCTCGTCGCGGGACCGGTGACGCTGGGTACCCCGCCCGGCGTCAGGAGGATCGACGTCGAGACGGCGGCCCAGATGCGCCAAGCCGTCCAGGCAGCACTGCCGGCGGACGTGGCGGTGCTCGTCGCGGCGGTGGCGGACTGGTCGGTCGAAGCGGCTCCGGCCAAGCTCAAGAAAGCGGACGGGCCGCCGTCCCTTTCATGGTCGGCCAATCCGGACATCCTCGCCGAGCTTGCGGCCTCGCACCGCCGGCCCCGACTCGTCGTCGGCTTCGCGGCCGAGACGCACGACGTGATCGCGGAGGCGCAGGCGAAGCGGACGCGCAAGGGTGCGGACTGGATCGTCGCCAACGATGTGTCGGGAGACGTGATGGGCGGAGAACGCAACGAAGTGCATCTGGTGACGGCCGACGGAGTCGAGCATTGGCCGGCGGCCGCGAAGGGGGAGATCGCACGGCGGCTGGCGGAGCGGATTGCCGATGCGATCGGGGCTAACGATGGCGCCTGAGATCGAGATCGCGCTGAAGCGCCTGCCCCACGGCGAGGGCCTCCCCCTCCCCTCCTACGCCACGCCTGGCGCGGCGGGGATGGACGTGGTGGCCGCCGAGAGCCTGACGCTCGCGCCGGGCGCGCGGCACGCGGTGGCGACCGGCTTCGCCATCGCCATCCCGCCCGGCTACGAGGTGCAGGTGCGGCCGCGCTCGGGTCTCGCGCTCAAGCACGGCATCACCTGCCTCAACTCGCCGGGCACGATCGACGAGGATTATCGCGGCGAGGTGAAGGTGATCCTCGCCAACCTGGGCGACGCGCCGTTCGAGATCGCGCGCGGCGAGCGGATCGCGCAGCTCGTCCCCGCGCCGGTGCAGCGGGCGCGGTTCCGCGAAGTCGACGATCTCGACGCGACCGCGCGCGGCGCGGGGGGTTTCGGCTCGACGGGACGATGAGCCTCACCGACGCGCAGCTCGACCGCTACGCCCGCCACATCGTGCTGAAGGAGATTGGCGGCGAGGGGCAGAATAAGCTGCTCGCCGCCTCGGTCGCGGTGGTCGGCGCGGGCGGCATCGGTTGTCCGGCGATCCAGTGTCTCACGGCGGCGGGCGTCGGGCGGTTGCGGCTCCTCGACGACGACGAGGTGAGCCTCGACAATCTCCAGCGCCAGACCTTGTTCGGCACCGGCGACATCGGCCGCCCCAAGGTGGAAGTTGCGGCGGAGGCCGTGGCGCGGCTCAATCCGGACGTCACGGTGGAGCCGGTGCGGGCACGGATCGACGCCGATACGGTCGAGCGGTTGCTTGGAGGAGTGGCCCTCGTGCTCGACGGCTCAGACAATTTCGCGACTCGCCTCCTCGTCTCCGACTTCTGCACCGCGCGCCGCATTCCGCTGGTGTCGGCCGCGATCGGGCAGTTCCAGCTCCAGGTCGGCACCTGGCGCGGCTGGGAGGCGGAACGACCCTGCTACCGCTGCTTCGTTGGCGACGCATTCGACGCCGAGGATTGCGATACGTGCGCCGAGCTCGGCGTGCTGGGCGCGATGACGGGCATCGGCGGGAGCTGGGCGGCGCTGGAGGCGGTGCGCCAGATCGCCGGCTTCGGCGAGGAGGCGGCGGGGAAGGTCCATGTCTTCGACGGCCTCGCGCCGGGGCTACGGATGCTCCGCATCCCCAAGGACCCGGGCTGCCGCACCTGCGCTCAGAACACGTAATAGGTGGCGAACGGCTCGAGTTGCAGCCAGGTCAAAGCCGCCACGATCAGCGCGAAGACGAGATCGAAGATGCGGATGGCGCGGATGCGCTCGCCTCGCGGGTGGCGGAGCACGTCGACGAGCGTCATCAGCAGGATCGAGAGGGCGCAGAAGCCGGCGAGGCAGGCGGCGCCGAGGAACGGCCAGAAGAGCAGCCGCGGCCCGGCATTGGCAGCGATCGGCCACAGGAACAGGGCGATGAACTCGGCGCTGAAGCCGACCCCGCTCGCCAGGCCGATGGTCCACCAGCGCAGCATCAGCCCTTCGCCTTCGCCGTCGCCTTCCCGGCGGACGCCTTCTTCTTCGCCGGCGCGGCCTTCCTGGGCGCGGCCGCCTTCTTGGCGGGGGCACGGCGACCCTTCTTCGCCGGCGGGCCCTTGGCGGCGCGCTCGTCGATCAGCTGCGCCGCCTCCTCGAGGGTGAGCTGCTCGGGCGACAGCGACTTGGGGAGCGTCGCGTTGGTCGTGCCGTCGGTGACATAGGGGCCGAAGCGGCCCTCCATCAGCTTGATTTCCGCCTCGGTGCAGGGGTGGGCCCCGAGCACCTTCAGCGGCTCGCGCGAACCCCGCGCCGCCCGGCCGCCGCCGGCCGCCGCCTCGGCGAGCTTGACGACCGCGGCGTTCATGCCGGTCTCGAACACCTCGGCGGTCGAGCGCAGCTTCGCATATTTGCCGTCATGGGCGAGATAGGGGCCGTAGCGGCCGATCGAGGCGGTGATCGGCCTGCCGCTCTCCGGATGGGTGCCGACGGTACGCGGCAGCGAGAGCAGGCGGACGGCGAGATCGAGGTCGAGCTCGCCGGCATCCTTGGGAATTGAAGCGCGCTTCGCCTCCTTGCCGGCGCCCGTCTCTATGTAGGGGCCGAAGCGGCCGTTCTTGCGGACGATGTCCTCGCCCGTCTCGGGGTGCTGGCCGAGCACCTCGGGGCCTTCTGACGCGGCCTCGTCGCCGCCCTGGCCGAAGCGGCGGGTGAACTTGCACTCCGGATAGTTGGAGCAGGCGACGAAGGCGCCGAACCGCCCGCCCCTCAGCGCCAGCCGGCCCTCGCCGCAAGCGGGGCAAAGGCGCGGGTCGGAGCCGTCGCCTTTGTCCGGGAACAGCCAGGGCGCGAGGAAGTCGTCGATCGCGGCGGTGATCTCGGAGGGCTTCTGCTCCATCACCTCGGCGGTCTTCGGCTTGAAGTCGCGCCAGAATTCCTCGAGCACCTTCTGCCAGTCCATCCGCCCGCCGGATATGTCGTCGAGCTCGTCCTCGAGATGGGCGGTGAAATCGTAGGAGACGTAGCGCTCGAAGAAGCGCTCGAGGAAGGCAGTGAGCAGGCGGCCGCTTTCCTCCGGCGTGAAGCGGTTCTTCTCGAGGAGGACGTAGCCCCTGTCCTTCAGCGTCTGGAGGATGGCGGCATAGGTGGAGGGGCGGCCGATGCCCAGTTCCTCCATCTTCTTGACCAGGCTCGCTTCCGAGTAGCGCGGCGGCGGCTGGGTGAAATGCTGCTCGGCGATCACCCGCTTCTTGGCGGGCGCGTCGCCTTCGCGCAGGCGCGGCAGGCGGCGGCTCTCCTCGTCGGCCTCGTCGTCGCGGCCCTCCTCGTAAAGGGCCAGGAAGCCGGGGAAGAGCACGACCTGGCCGGTGGCGCGAAGCCCGGTCTCGCCGGTGCCGTCGGCGAGCTCGGCGGTGGTACGTTCGAGCCGGGCCGAGGCCATCTGGCTCGCCAGCGCGCGCTTCCAGACCAGGTCGTAGAGGCGCGCATGGTCGCCCGAACCGGCGCGGTCGCGCGAGAAGTCGGTCGGGCGGATCGCCTCGTGCGCTTCCTGGGCATTCTTGGCCTTGGATTCGTAATGGCGCGGCTTGTCCGGCACGTAGCCTGCGTCGTAGCGGGCGACGACGGCCTTGCGCGCAGCGGAGACCGCCTCCGGCGCCATCTGGACGCCGTCGGTGCGCATGTAGGTGATCGACCCGTCCTCGTAGAGCGCCTGGGCGATGCGCATCGTGTGACTGGCGGAAAAGCCGAGCTTCCTCGCCGCCTCCTGCTGCAGCGTCGAGGTGGTGAAGGGCGGCGGCGGGTTGCGGACGAAGGGCTTGGTCTCGACCGAGGCGACGGCGAAGCGCCCCGCCTCGACCGCGACCCTGGCCGCCTCGGCGGTGTCGGCGTCGGAAATGGTGAGGCGGTCGACCTTCTGGCCGCGGAAGCGGACGAGGCGGGCGAGGAACTCCTGCCCGTCCGCCTCCATCAGCGCTTCGACGGACCAATATTCCTGCGGCCGGAACAGCTCGATCTCGCGCTCGCGGTCGACGATCAGGCGTAGCGCCACCGACTGGACCCGGCCCGCGGATTTAGCGCCCGGCAGCTTGCGCCACAGCACCGGCGAGAGGGTGAAGCCGACCAGGTAATCGAGGGCGCGGCGGGCGCGGTAGGCGTCGATCAGATCCTCGTCGAGCGCGCGCGGGTGCTTCATCGCCTCGGTGACGGTCGCCTTGGTGATGGCGTTGAAGGTCACGCGTTCCACGTCCGCGGGAAGCGCGCGGCGCTTCCTCAGTACCTCCTGGACGTGCCAGCTGATCGCCTCGCCCTCGCGGTCCGGGTCGGTCGCGAGGATCAGCGAGGAGGCTTTCTTCGCCTCGTCGGTGATGGCCTTCAGTTGGCGCGCCTTGTCCGGATAGGTCTCCCATTCCATCGCGAAGCCCGCGTCCGGATCGACCGACCCGTCGCGCGGCGGCAGGTCGCGGACATGGCCGTAGGAGGCGAGGACGCGGTACCCCGACCCCAGATATTTCTCGATGGTTTTCGCCTTGGCGGGCGATTCGACGACGACAAGCTTCATGGATTTCGAACGGCCCTATACACGTACGCGCGAGAGTGGGGAGCGGGTAAGGGCGCCGTCAAGCGGCGCGTCGACGGAGGCCCCGACGGCGACCGCTCAGGCGAACACGTCCGCCACATGCGTGAACGGCCGCCCCGCTACGTAGACGGCGACCGCGGCGTACCAATAGCCGACCAGCCCAGCGTCTAGAACCAGGTTCGAGGCGAGCGAGAGGCCGAGGCTGCCTTGCTTTCCAAGCGCGACGATGAGCGCCGTCGCGAGCAGGAACGTCGCCCAGAAGACGAGGCAGACGGCGAGGACGGGCCAGAAACGCCCCTCTATCTCCTCGCCGCTGCGGGTGAGCGCCTCTGTCACCCCGGTGCGTTCGGCGACCAGCACCGGCACGGCCACCGTCCAGCGCACCAGCAGATAGAGGCCGGGCAGAACCAGCAGCACCAGCCCGAGCAGCACGCCGAGCCCACTGAGGATGCTGAGGCCGAGCAGGGCCCAGAAGCGGGCGCGGCCGCCGCGCTCGGCCAGCCCTTCCCGCTCCAGCAGCTTGAAGGTGACTCCATATTGAAAGGCGAGCGAGGCGATCAGCCGCGGGATGCCGACCGCCTGCTCGAAGCCGGGGACGCGGTCGCCGACGATGTCGATCGCGGCAAGGATGGCGACGGCGCTTGCCGCGAGCCAAAGGGTTTCGCGCAACAGCCGGCCGGTCAGCGCCAGCATGTACCCGGGATCGGAGCGCTGATCCGGGCTCATGCGAGGCTTACCCTGCCGCCGGCGTGGCGGTCGAGCCGGCCGGCGAGCTCCAGCTCGAGCAGGACGGTCTGGACGGCGGCGGGCGGAAGCTGCGCCTGCCGGACCAGCTCGTCGACCGGAACCGGGGTGCCGTTGAGCAGGCCCGTCACCGCGCCGCGGACGTCGTCGGGAACGTCGGCGGGGACGTCGGCCGGGGCGAAGTCCAGCGCCTTCTGGCGGAAGGGACGGACGCGCAGCGGGCTCACCGCCTCGAGCACGTCATCGGCATTCTGGACAAGCGTTGCGCCGTCGCGGATCAGCTGATTGCACCCCTGGGCGCGCGGATCGAGCGGCGAACCGGGAACGGCCATAACCTCGCGCCCCGATTCGGCGGCGAGGCGGGCGGTGATGAGCGAGCCGGAGCGCGGCGCCGCCTCGACGACGACCGTGCCCTGGGCGAGGCCGGCGATGATCCGGTTGCGATAGGGAAAATGGCGGGCCCGCGGCTCGGTGCCCGGCGGCTGTTCGGAGACGAGCAGCCCACGCTCGGCGATGGCGCGCTGCCGCGCCGCGTTCTCCGGCGGGTAGAATATGTCGAGCCCGCCGGCGACGACCGCGATCGTGCCCGTATCGAGCGCGCCGTCATGCGCGGCCGTATCGATGCCGCGGGCGAGGCCGGAGACGACCGCCTGCCCAGCCTCGCTCAGCTTCTGCGCCAGGCCGCGGGCGAAGCGGCAGGCAGCGGCGGACGCGTTGCGGGCGCCGACGATGGCGATGGAGGGCCTGTCGAGGAGGCTCACGTCGCCCTTGACGATCAAAGCGGGCGGCGCGGTCTCGATCTCCGCGAGGAGCGGCGGATAGGCGCCCTGGCCGAGGAACAGGTAGCGAGCGCCAAGCCGCGCAACCGTCTCGATCTCGCGCTCCACCACGGCGCGGGCGGCGAGCTTGAGCCCCCGCCCGCCGCCGCGGACCGCGAGGTCCGGCACGGCGGCGAGGGCGGCGGTCGGCGAACCGAAGCGCGCGAGCAGCTGGAAGTAGGTGATGGGGCCGACATTCTCGGAGCGGATCAGCCGCAGCCGGGCAATCTGGTCCTCGCTCGCGTCAGCCATGCCGGGCGGCGCCGACGCGCGGCTCGGTGCCGGAAAGGAGCCGGGCGAGGTTCGCCCGATGGCTCCAGAAGACGAGCAGCGAGAAACCGAGGAAGAGCAAGGCAAGGTCGAGGCGCCCCACGACGAAGGCGGCGACCGGCGTCACCGCCGCCGCCGAGAGGCCGCCCACCGAGGAGTAGCGGCTGAGCGCGAGCAGGCCCAGCCAGGCGACGGCATAGGCGGCGGGCACCGCCCAGCCGAGCCCGTCGGCGATCGCGAAGCCGAGCACGATCCCGAAATAGGTCGCGACGCCCTTGCCGCCGCGAAACCGGAGCCAGGCCGGCGCCAGATGGCCGATAAAGGCGCCGATCGCGGCAAGGCCGACCGAGAGCGGGAAAAGCCAGGCGGCGAGCGCCACCGCGACGGCGCCCTTGGCCATGTCGAGTAGGAGGGTCGCCGCGGCCAGCTCCTTGCGGCCGGTCCTCAGTACGTTCGTCGCGCCGATATTGCCCGAGCCGATCGCGCGCAGGTCGCCCGCCCCCGCCGCCTTGGTGAGGAGCAGACCGAACGGGATCGAGCCCAGCGCGTAGCCGAGCGCGAATGCGAGCAGCGGATTGACGATCGTCCCGTCCACGGTCTGGCTCCCCTGCGCGCAACTCTATCATTTCGAAAAGCGGACGCAACCGGCCCTGCGGAAACCGACGAGGCTGTGCGGTTGCGGCGGGCGGCCCGGCTGCTACAGCATCGCCGTGGCCGGCGCGAGACCCCTCCTCCTCTTCGACTCCGGCGTCGGCGGGCTGTCGGTCGCGGCGGCGATCCAGGCGCTGCTCCCGAACGCGCCGCTCGTCTACGTCGCCGACCGTGCCGGCTACCCCTATGGCACGAAGCCGCCGGCCTTGATCGAGGCACGGGTGCCGGCCCTGCTCGGACGGCTCGCGGAGCGCTTCGACCCGGCGCTGATCGTCATCGCCTGCAACACCGCTTCGACGATCGCGCTCGACGCGGTACGAAGCGCGCTCGACCTGCCCATCGTCGGCACCGTGCCGGCGATCAAGCCGGCGGCGGCACTGTCGAAGACCCGCGCCATCGGCGTGCTCGGCACCGACGCGACCGTGCGCCAGCCTTATGTCGACCGGCTCGCGCGCGATTTCGCCGCGGACTGCACCGTGCTTCGTCACGGCTCGGCCGAACTGGTCGACCTCGCCGAGGCCAAGCTGCGCGGCGAGCAGGCGGACGCCGAAGCCTATCGCCGCGTCCTTTCCGGCCTCCTCGACCAGCCCGAAGGCGAGCGCATCGACACCATCGTCCTTGCCTGCACACACTTCCCCCTGGTCGAGGCGGAGCTGGCCGCGGCGGCGGCGCGTCCCCTCGCCTTCGTCGACGGCAAGGAGGGGATCGCGCGCCGCGTGGCCTGGCTGACGCGCGGGCAGGAATGGCCAGAAAACGCGCCGGCACACCGCGCCTTGTTCACCGGTAGCGGGACGGAGATCGAGGCGTACCGCCCCGGTCTCGCCGCCTTCGGCTTCGGCGAAGTACGGACAGTCTAGCAAATCACCGCCGTTTCTCGCCGGCCCCTAGCCAGAAGGCGGTGAAATCCGCTATCGGCGCAGGCGACGACCCGGGGAGCGACTTGGACTATAACCGCATCTTCGCCGCTGCGATCGGCCGGCTGCACGCCGAGGGCCGCTACCGCGTGTTCATCGACATCCTGCGGAACAAGGGCGCCTTCCCGAGCGCGCGCTGCTTTGCCGGCCACAACGGGCCGAAGCCGATCACCGTGTGGTGCTCGAACGACTATCTCGGCATGGGCCAGCACCCCAAGGTGGTAGCGGCGATGGAAGAGGCGCTGCACGATGTCGGCGCCGGCTCGGGCGGCACCCGCAACATCGGCGGCAACACCCATTATCATGTCGACCTCGAGGCCGAGCTTGCCGACCTGCACGGCAAGGAAGCGGCCCTGCTCTTCACCTCGGGTTACATCTCCAACGAGGCGACGCTTTCGACGCTCGGCAAGCTGCTGCCCGGCTGCATCATCTTCTCGGACGAATTGAACCACGCCTCGATGATCGCGGGCATCCGCAATTCGGGCTGCGAGAAGCGCGTGTTCCGCCACAACGACCTCGCCCATCTCGAGGCGTTGCTCGCCGAAGCGCCGGCCGAAGCGCCCAGGCTCATCGCCTTCGAGAGCGTCTATTCGATGGACGGCGACGTCGCGCCGATCGCCGCGATCTGCGACCTCGCCGACCGCTACAACGCCATCACCTATCTCGACGAGGTCCATGCGGTGGGCATGTACGGCCCGCGCGGCGGCGGCATCTCCGAGCGCGACGAGGTGGCGCACCGGGTCACCGTGATCGAAGGCACGCTCGGCAAGGCGTTCGGGGTGATGGGCGGCTACATCGCCGCCGACCGCAACATCGTCGACGTGGTGAGGAGCTACGCCCCCGGCTTCATCTTCACGACTTCGTTGTCGCCGGTGCTGGCGGCGGGGGTGCTTGCGAGCGTCCGGCACCTCAAGCAGTCCACGGCCGAGCGCGAGGCGCAGCAGGCGCATGCGGCGATGCTGAAGGCGCTGTTCGCCGAGGCCGGGCTGCCGGCGATGCCGTCGACCACCCACATCGTCCCGCTGCTGGTCGGCTGCCCCGTCAAAGCGAAGCGGATCAGCGACATCCTCCTCGCCGAATACGGCATCTACGTCCAGCCGATCAATTTCCCGACCGTGCCGCGCGGCAGCGAGCGGCTGCGATTCACTCCCGGACCGCACCACGACGAGGCGATGATGCGTGAGCTGACCCGGGCGCTCGTCGAGATCTGGGACCGGCTGGAGATGCGCGCGGCGGCCTAGCTGCCTCCCCATCCTTGCGGATGGGCGAACCTTATTGCTGCACCTGTCCCTCGGACCCGATAATCGCCTGCCCCCGTTGCGCCGCGGCCATCGCCTTCGCGCGTTCGATCAGGTCGATCTGCGCCTCGACCTGCTCGCGCCATTTGGCGCTTGGCGGGGCGGACGCCAGCAGGTCGCGCCAGACCCGCTCCGCGTCGTCGAGGCGACCGCCCTGGGCGAGGGAGAGGCCGTAGAAGAAGCGCGGCGCCGGATGGCTCGGGGCCAGCCGGGCGGCGCGCCGGTAGGCCATTTCCGCGGCGGGGCTCATCAGGCCGTTGCCGTGGAGGACGAGGGCGTTGCCGTAGCCGATCCACAAAATGGCATTGTCCGGATGCTCGCGCAGGGCGGAGTGAAGGAGGTCGGCGGCGCCCTTGGTGTCGCCTTCGCGGGCATAGGATTCGGACATGGTCAGCCAGCGGTCGGCGGTGTCGAAGCGGCCGAGCATTTCGCCCCGCATCGAAGCGAAGGCCGATTCGCCGCCGCCCTGGCGCTCGGCGGGATGGCGCGGCGCGCCCGCGAGATCGGGATGACCCTGCCAGGCATAGCCGGCACAGGCGAAGAGCAGGGCCGCGCCGACGAGCTGCAGCCCGGCCCGCCCGGGCCGGACCAGGAGCCACAGCGCCGCGAGGGCGACGGCGCAGAGCAGGAGGAGGATGAACCAGCCCATCAGCCCCGCGCCTTGCGGAAGCGGCCGCGGGCGAGGAACAGGCCGAGCGCGAGGAGGATGAGCGGCGCGCCCCATAGCGGCCAGGTGAGCGGCTCGACCGGCGGGCGATAGCTCACATATTCGCCGTAGCGCTCGATCAGCCAGCGGCGGATCGCTTCGGGCTTCTCGCCGGCCTGGATCCGCTCGCGCACCAGGGCGCGCATGTCGGCGGCCATGTCGGCGTTGGAATCAGCGATCGACTGGCCCTGACAGACGAGGCAGCGCAGAGTTTCCATCAGCGCCTTCGCCTCCGCTTCCTGCTTCGGGTCGGAAAGCTGGGTGAAGGCAAGCGGGGACGACGGCATCGTCGGCTGGGCCGCGAGCGGCGTCGTAACCAGGAGGAAAGCCAGCGCCGAACCTGCAGTCGCTCTCCTCATTTCGCGCTCCTCCACGCGCGGTAGAGCTCGTCCGCCTCCTGCGGCGCGATCGGGCCGATATGCTGCAGGCGGATGATGCCCTTGCCGTCGACGAGAAAGGTCTCCGGTACGCCGGACGAGCCGAGCGCGAATTGCACGCGCGTGCGCGGGTCGTCGCCGATGCGATCGAACGGGTCTCCGTTCTCGGCAAGGAAGCGGGCCACGTCCTCGGGCCGGTCGCGCACCGCGATCGCGTCGATCGGCACGCCGCGCTGCTTGAGCATCATCAAGACCGGCGCCTCGATCCGGCAGGGGATGCACCAGCTTGCGAAGACGTTGACGAGGCGCGGCTGCCCGCGCTTCAGGTCGGCGGTGGCGAGGCCCGGATGGTCCGGCTGGGAGGGCGCGAGGGCGAAGTCCGGCATCGGGTTGCCGACGAGGCGCGAGGCGATGGTCGGGTCGGCCGGGTGGCGGAGCGTGAAAGCGGCCACGGCGAGCAGCAGCACGAACACGGCGAGCGGTATCCAGAGCAGGCCGCGCCTCATGCCCAAGCCTCCTCGAGGCTGCGCCGGCGGCTGCGCCAGGCGCGCCAGATGCGGCCGACCAGGGCGAGGAAGCCGCCGAGGCCTACCAGGAAGCCGCCCAGCCAGATCAGCGTGACGAAGGGCTTCCACCAGAGCCGAAGCTGCCAGCGTCCCGTCTCGTCCGACTTGCCGAGCACCGTGTAGAGCTGGCCGTCCAGCACCGTCTCGATCGCCGTCTCGCTGGTCTCGGTCGGCGGCGCGCTGAACATTCGCGACTGGGGATGGAGGGTGAAGCTGGAGCCGCCGCGCGTCGCCACGAGAGTGGCCTCGATCGCCGTCCAGTTCGGGCCGGCGATCGGCTCGACCCCGGCGAAGCGCACGTGATACGGGCCCACGGCGACCGTATCGCCGACGCGGGCGGCGAGCAGCCGCTCTTTGGTGAACGCGCTCTCGGATGCCATACCCGCCAGGCTGACGGCGATGCCGAGATGGGCGACGACCATTCCCCAGACGAAAAGCGGCGTGCGGCGCAGGTTGCGCTTCCACAGCGGCGCGACGCTGGCCGCGCCGACGGCGAAGGCGAAGATCAGGCCGAGCAGCGGGAGCAGGCCGATCCCCGGCGCGAGCAGCAGGACGAGCGCCACGGCGATCAGCCCGATGGCCGTCGGAACCGCAAGGCGGCGGAGCGCCTCCTTCAGCCGGTCGCGCCGCCAGCGCAGCAGCGGCCCGAGCGCCATCGCGAGGACGAGGAGAAGGGCGATCGGGCCGGCGGCGCTGTTGAAATAAGGCGGCCCGACCGAGACCTTCACCCCCATCGCCTCGGTGACCAGCGGGTAGAGCGTGCCGATGAGGACGAGGCCGAGCAGCACCGTGAGCAGGAGGTTGTTGAGGACCAAGGCGCCTTCGCGGCTGACGATTTCGAACTGGCTTCCCTCCTTCACCGTGCCGACGCGCAGCCCGAACAGGGTCAGCGCGCCGCCGATGTAGAGCGCGAGGAGGATGAGGATGAAGGCGCCCCGCCTCGGGTCGACGGCGAAGGCGTGGACGCTGGTGAGGATGCCGGAGCGGACGAGGAAGGTGCCGATCATCGACATGGAGAAGGCGACGACGGCGAGCATCACCGTCCAGGCGCGCAGGCTGTCGCGCGTGGCAAGGACGGTCACCGAATGGAGCAAGGCGGTCGCCGCGAGCCACGGCATCAGCGAGGCGTTCTCGACCGGGTCCCAGAACCACCAGCCGCCCCAGCCCAGCTCGTAATAGGCCCAGTAGGAGCCGGCGGTGATGCCGATGGTGAGGAAGATCCACGCGGCGAGCACCCAGGGCCGCATCGCGCGGGCGAAGGCGGGGCCGACGTCGCGCGTGACGAGCGCGCCGACGGCGAAGGAAAACGCGATCGAGACGCCGACATAGCCGAAATAGAGGGT
>Ga0207690_10001243_pt1 | contig 16108 bp, 14 predicted proteins | sample KBSC23metaG_FD_184315 | JGI IMG/M metagenome (GOLD analysis project Ga0207690, IMG submission 184315) | Corn rhizosphere microbial communities from Kellogg Biological Station, Michigan, USA - KBS C2-3 metaG (SPAdes) (version 2) | ecosystem: Host-associated > Plants > Roots > Rhizosphere > Soil ...
GCCTCTCGCCGTCGACCATGAGCGAATTCTTTGAAAACCATCCGATGATGCTGTTCGGCCTGGAGGCCGGTGTCGCGCTGTTCCTGCTGATCTTCATCGTGATCTGGACGATGTCGGGCGCCAAGAAGCACCCGCGCCCGCTGCGCGCGCCGCCCGAGCACCCGTCGCGCCAGGGCAACGCCACCAAGCCTTTGGAATCGACCGAGCCCGCGCACAAAGATTCGCCACCGCCCAAGCCCGACGCCTCCTGACTCCAGATCAGTGCAGCATGCGCGGCATCACCAGCGCAAATTCGGGGATCGGCGCCTCGAAGCGATGACCATCCTCGGCCACGCAGAAATATTCGCCGCGCATCGTGCCCACGGGCGTCTTGATCGTCGCCCAGCTCGTGTATTCGAACGATTCGCCCGGCGGCAGCAGCGGCTGGTGGCCGACCACGCCCAGGCCACTCACTTCCTGCACCTGCTCTTCGGCATCGGTAATCACCCAGTGGCGCGAGATCAGCTGGCTAGGCACGTCACCGGTGTTACGGATGGTGATGGTGTAGGCAAAGGCGTAGTTGCCTTGTTCGGGCTCGGATTGCTCCGACAGGTAGCGCGCCCGGACCTGGACGGTGAGTTCGTAGCTCGGCATGTCGATCCACTATAAGAATGGCGCCCATTGTGCGGCATGGCTGAGGCAGCGGCAAGGCACGGGCAGACGGCTGATCCGGCTAAAATGGCGCCTTCTTCGCGCATCCGCGCGTCTTTCTGATCTCCCATCATGTCCGCAGCCATCGATCCGTCCGATTTCCGCATTGCCCCGTCTATCCTGTCCGCCGACTTTGCCCGCCTGGGCGAGGAAGTGCGCCGCGTGCTCGAATCGGGCGCCGACTGGATCCACTTCGATGTGATGGACAACCACTACGTGCCGAACCTGACGGTCGGCCCGCTGGTCTGCGAGGCCATTCGCCCACACGCGCAGAAGGATGGCAAGCCGGTGCCGATCGACGTGCACCTGATGGTGAGCCCGGTCGATCGCATCATTCCCGACTTTGCCAAGGCCGGCGCTGATCTCATCACCTTCCACCCGGAGGCGTCCGAGCACATCGACCGCTCGCTGGCGCTGATCCGCGACAACGGCTGCAAGGCCGGCCTGGTATTCAACCCAGCCACGCCGCTGCACTACCTCGACCATGTGATGGATCGCCTGGACATGGTGCTGATCATGTCGGTCAACCCGGGCTTTGGCGGCCAGTCGTTCATTCCCGAGGCGCTGAACAAGCTGCGCGCCGTGCGCCAGAAACTGGACGCGTACCAGGAAAAGACCGGCCGCAAGATCCTGCTGGAGATCGACGGCGGCGTGAAGGCGGACAACATCGCCGAGATTGCCAAGGCTGGCGCGGACACGTTTGTCGCCGGTTCGGCCGTGTTCGGCAAGCCGGATGCGGACGGCGGCTATCGCGGCACCGTGGGCGCGCTGCGTCAGGCGCTGGCCAGCCTGTCGTGATGACGGACGCCTTGCCGAGCGGCCCGGTCCGCGCCGTCATCATCGACCTGGATGGGACGATGGTCGACACAGCGGGCGACTTCCACGCCGCCATCAATGCAATGCTGGAAGCGCTCGGCGCCGCGCCAGACATGTCGGCGGAAGAGATCGTCGGCTACGTCGGCAAGGGCTCGGAGAACCTCGTGCGGCGCGTGCTGGATGCGCGCCTGCCGCCCGCGCAGGCCAACAGCCGCTTCGCCGAAGCGCTGGATGCGTATCAGCGCGCCTATATCGCCATCAACGGCCAGTACGTGAACGTCTATGACGGTGTGCGCGAAGGGCTGGCAGCACTGCGCGACATGGGCCTCGCCCTGGCGTGTGTGACGAACAAGCCACACGATTTCACGCAGCCGCTCTTGGCGCAGCTTGGCCTGGCCGACTATTTCGACCTCGTCTACCCGGGCGACGCCTTTCCGTACCGCAAGCCCGATCCATACCCCATGCTGCGGGTGGCGGAAGCGTTTGGCGTGAATCCGGCCGAAATCGTGGCGATCGGCGACTCGGAAAACGACGCCCGCGCGGCCCGCGCCGCCGGCATGCGCGTACTGGCAGTGCCGTATGGCTACAACCACGGCCAGCCTATACAGCACGCGGGAGCCGATGCTATAGTCGACACACTTTTTGCGGCAGCGCAGCTGATTCAGCCTTACGCTGAGCCACACAACGCAATCTCTGCCGCTTCCAACTGACGATCCATGTTCCTGAATCGCAAACGCATCTTCGCTCGTGGTGACCGGGGGGCCTGGCCCTGGCGACCCTGGCACGCCCTCGCTCGGGCGTAAGCGTTTGCACGGCTGCTGATCGTTCTCCTTCGGTTTAGGCGCATTCTGCCCAGACCACCGCTGTTATCTCCCGCCCCAAACGCTGACCGCCCGCCGGTCCTCCGTTGGCCACGCTCTCGGCTCACGGACGACCCTTGCGGGACCGCACGGTTTTTCGCGTTCCCACCCCTGATGTTCTGCTAACGTTCCGACGGCGCAACTGCGTTTGCCCTGGAGCGAACGCATGCCGGCGAACCCCTGCTGGCGAATCGACCTGACCGCTCATGACCGAACTCGAATTCAAATCGCTGGCCGACCAGGGCTACAACCGCATTCCGCTGATTGCCGAGGCACTGGCCGACCTGGAGACGCCGCTTTCGCTGTATCTGAAGCTGGCGCAATCGCACGACCGCGGCACGCACACCTTCCTGCTGGAATCGGTAGTGGGTGGCGAGCGCTTCGGGCGCTACTCCTTCATCGGCCTGCACGCGCACACGCTGCTGCGCGTGAAGGGCAACCACACCGAAGTCGTGACCGACGGCAAGGTCGTCGAGACGCACGAAGGCAACCCGCTGGATTTCATCGCCGCGTTCGAGCGCCGCCAGAAAGTGGCGCTGCGCCCGGGCCTGCCGCGCTTCTGCGGCGGCCTGGCCGGCTACTTCGGCTACGACGCCGTGCGCTTCATCGAGCCGCGCCTGGCTGAAACCGCGCCGCCCGACGACCTGCAATTGCCCGACATCCAGCTCATGCTGTGCGAAGAGCTGGCCGTGATCGACAACCTGTCGGGCAAGCTCTACCTGATCGTCTATGCCGATCCGTCCAAGCCCGAGGCCTACTCGCACGCCAAGCAGCGCCTGCGTGCGCTGCGTACCAAGCTGCACCAGCCGGTGGATGTGCCGGTGACGTCCGCGTCGGTGCGCACGGACAGCATCCGCGAGTTCGACAAGGCGGACTACATCAGCGCCGTGCTCAAGGCCAAGGAGTACATCGCCGCCGGCGACATGATGCAGGTGCAGGTCGGCCAGCGCATCGTCAAGCCGTTCCGCGATGCGCCGCTGTCGCTGTACCGCGCGCTGCGTTCGCTGAACCCGTCGCCGTACATGTACTTCTACAACTTCGGCGATATGCAGATCGTCGGGGCCTCGCCGGAAATCCTGGTGCGCCAGGAAGAGCGCCGCGTGCCTGCTGATGCCAACAACGGCAGCACCGCCGACGAATCCGCCCGCATCGTGACGATCCGCCCGCTGGCCGGCACCCGCCCACGCGGCAACACGCCTGAGCGCGATGCGGAACTCGCCACCGAGCTCCTCAATGACCCGAAGGAAATCGCCGAGCACGTCATGCTGATCGACCTGGCGCGCAACGACATCGGCCGCATTGCCGAGATCGGCTCGGTCAAGGTGACGGACCAGATGGTCATCGAAAAGTATTCGCACGTGCAGCACATCGTGAGCTCGGTCGAGGGGCGCCTGAAGCCCGGCATGACCAACATGGATGTGCTGCGCGCGACCTTCCCCGCAGGCACGCTGTCGGGTGCGCCCAAGGTGCGTGCGATGGAGATCATCGACGAACTGGAGCCGGTCAAGCGCGGCATCTATGGCGGCGCGGTCGGCTATCTCTCGTTCTCGGGCGAGATGGATCTGGCGATCGCCATCCGCACCGGCATCATCAAGGATGGCAACCTCTACGTGCAGGCCGCCGCCGGTGTCGTCGCGGATTCAGACCCGGATGCCGAATGGAGGGAAACCGAACACAAGGCCCGCGCCGTGCTGCGCGCCGCCGAGCAGGTGCAAGACGGCCTCGACGCCGATTTCTGAGAGGTAAGGAGACCAACATGCTTTTGATGCTCGATAACTACGACTCCTTCACCTACAACATCGTCCAGTATTTCGGCGAGCTGGGTCAGGATGTGCGCACGGTTCGCAACGACGAGATCACGATCGAAGAGATCGAGAAGCTCAACCCCGAGCGCATCTGTCTGTCGCCCGGCCCGTGCACGCCGACGGAAGCGGGCATCCTCGTCCCGGCGCTCCAGCACTTTGCGGGGCGCGTGCCCATCCTGGGCGTGTGCCTGGGGCACCAGGCCATTGCCGATGCGTTTGGCGGCCGCGTCATCCGCGCGCAGAAGGTGATGCACGGCAAGGTCAGCACCATCGAGAACACCGGCGTGGGCGTGTTCGCCAACCTGCCGCGCCACTTCAAGGTGACGCGCTATCACTCGCTGGCCATCGAGCGCGAAACGCTGCCCGACTGCCTGGAAGTGACCGCGTGGACGGAAGATGGCGAGATCATGGGCGTGCGCCACAAGACGCTGCCCGTGGAAGGCGTGCAGTTCCACCCGGAATCGATCTTGTCAGAACACGGCCATGCGCTGCTCGGCAACTTCCTGAAGGAACGCGTCTGATGCGCCGCGCGGTTGCGGTTACGTTGGCGATGATGGCGATGGCAGCTTCCCTGCCAGCGATGGCCGGTACGCTCGAAGCATGCCGCGCCGCCCAGCCCGAAGCCCGCGAAGTTGCCCGCTGCGTGCAGACTGCGCGCAAGGCGGCACTGGCCGAGCTGGCGATCGCCGAATCGACACGCCGCAGCGCGCTGCGCACCCGCATCGCCACCGACAACGGCATGGACCGCGGCGCCGCCATGGCCTTCGACCGCACCGTGCGCGCACACCAACTCTACCGGCAGGCCGAGTGCGACCTGTCCCGCCGCCTGGCCCGCAATACACCCGACGCCGACTTGGCCGAAGCGGCATGCGACGCCGATCTTTCGCGTGAGCGCATCGGCGCGCTGCGCGAGGCGGCCACCAACTGAATACGGAACCATCATGTCCATCACTCCGCAAGAAGCGCTCGTCCGCTGTATCGAGCACCGCGAAATCTTCCACGACGAAATGCTGCACCTGATGCGGCTGATCATGCGTGGCGAGATGTCGCCCACCATGGCCGCTGCCTTGACCATGGGGCTGCGCGTCAAGAAAGAGACCATCGGCGAAATCGCGGCCGCTGCCACCGTGATGCGCGAGTTCGCCACCAAGGTTGAGGTGCCGGCTGAGGTGTCGGACCACTTTGTCGACATCGTCGGCACGGGCGGTGACGGCGCCAACACCTTCAACATCTCCACCGCGTCGATGTTCGTGGCGGCGGCGGCCGGCGCGCGCATCGCCAAGCACGGCGGGCGCGGCGTGAGCTCCAAGTCCGGCAGCGCCGACGTGCTGGAAGCGCTGGGCGTGAACATCATGCTGACGCCCGAGCAGGTGGCCGAATCGATCGAGACAGCGGGCATCGGTTTCATGTTTGCGCCCAACCACCACCCTGCAATGAAGAACGTCGCGCCGATCCGCAAGGAGCTGGGCGTGCGCACCATTTTCAATATCCTCGGGCCGCTCACCAACCCGGCCGGTGCGCCGAACATCCTGATGGGCGTGTTCCACCCGGACCTCGTCGGCATTCAGGTGCGCGTGATGCAGCGCCTGGGCGCGAAGCATGCCGTCGTGGTCTACGGCAAGGACGGCATGGACGAGGTGTCGCTGGGCGCCGCTACGCTGGTCGGCGAGCTGAAGGACGGCGTGGTGACCGAGTACGAAATCCACCCGGAAGACTATGGGATGCAGATGGTTTCCAACCGCAGCCTGAAAGTGGCCGATGCCGAAGAGTCCAAGGCGATGCTGATCAGCGCGCTAGAGAACACGCCGGGTACGGCCCGCGAGATCGTCGCGCTCAACGCAGGCGCGGCGCTGTATGCGGCCAACATCGCCGGCTCGATCGGCGACGGCATGAAGCTTGCGCGCGAGGCCATTGCATCCGGCGCAGCGCGCGCCAAGCTCGACGAACTCGTACGCGTGACCAACCAGTTCAAAGCCTGATATGTCCGACATCCTGAACAAAATCCTGGCCGTGAAGGCCGAAGAAGTGGCCGCCGCGCGCAAGCACCGTGACCTCGCCAGCGTGCGCGCCGAGGCCGAAGCCAACCGCACCGACAGCACCCTCGGCCCCCGTGGCTTTGCCAAGGCGATGCGCGACAAGATTGCCGCCGGCCACGCTGCTGTCATCGCCGAAGTGAAGAAGGCGTCGCCGTCCAAAGGTCTGCTGCGCGCCAACTTCAAGCCCGCCGACATCGCCCGCAGCTATGCTGAGCACGGCGCCGCGTGCCTGTCCGTGCTGACCGACGAGCAGTTCTTCCAGGGTCACGCCGATTACCTGCGCGAAGCCCGCGCCGCCTGCACGCTGCCGGTGCTGCGCAAGGACTTCATGGTCGACCTGTACCAGGTGTACGAAGCGCGCTCGTGGGGCGCGGACTGCATCCTGCTGATCGTCGCCGCGCTGGACCAGGGGCTGATGGTCGAGCTCGAAGCCTGCGCGCTCGAACTCGGCCTGGACGTGCTGGTAGAAGTGCACGACGGCCACGAACTGGACCGCGCGCTGCGCCTGCAAACGCCGCTGGTGGGTGTGAACAACCGCAACCTGCGCACGTTCGAAACCACGCTCGACACCACGCTCGGCCTGCTCAAGCACATGCCGGATGACCGCATCGTCGTGACCGAATCGGGCATCCTCACGACGGACGACGTGCGCAAGATGCGCGCGGCCGCCGTCAACGCGTTCCTCGTCGGCGAAGCCTTCATGCGTGCCGATGACCCGGGCGCTGAACTGGCCCGCCTGTTTGCCTAATGACCCAACGAAATGGCCCGCGAGATTGAACTGAAGCTGGCAGTGCCGACCGGCGCGCACGATGCGCTGATCGGCTGGCTGGATGCGCATGCCAAGGCCGCCGGCTCGGTTGAGTTGGCCAATGTCTATTACGACACGCCCGACCAAGCGCTGGCGCATGACCACGCCGCACTGCGCGTGCGTCGGCATGGCAAGCAGTGGCTGCAAACGCTGAAGACCGCCGGCGACAGCAGCCATGCCGGCCTGTCCGCGCGTCACGAATGGGAAGTGCCGCTGGATAGCGATGCGCTCTCCATCGACGCCTTCGTCGCCAACAACGCCGCCGAAGCCGCCGACTACGTGCGCCCGCACGCCGATCAGCTTGCCCCGATGTTCCGCACCGACTTCACGCGCCGCCTGTGGCACGCGAGGGTCGATGGGGCAGATGATGGCGAGATTGAGATCGCGCTCGATGCCGGCGCCATCCTGGTCCCCGGCACCGAGGCGCGCGAGCCCATTGACGAGTTGGAACTTGAGTGGAAGGCGGCCGCCGGCAGCACACTTAGCGAAGACGCCATCGCCGAGCGCCTGCACGCCTGGACGCAGACGCTGTGCACTGCCGTGCCGGGCCTCACACCGTTGGACGTCAGCAAGGCGCAACGCGGCTATCAGTTGCGCACCAAGGCAACGGGAACGCAAGCATGACGCGCCGCGCTGATTCGGCCCAAGCCGCCCTCTTTGACGAGCCAGCGATTGAGGCACCCACCGGCGATTTCGTTCCGCTCGCCCAACAATTCGATGTGCTGCCCGCCGACTGGAAGGCACTCCTCACGCCCTGCCTCGCGCAGACCAATTGGCCGGCGTTGTGTGCTTTCGTTGATGGCGAACGTGCGGCGGGCAAGCCGATCTTTCCGGTTGAGGTGTTCCATGCGCTGCACCTGACGTCGGTGGATGACGTGCGCGTGGTCATCCTCGGGCAGGACCCGTACCACGGCACGGGCACCGTCGATGGCCGCGAGATTCCGCAAGCGCACGGCTTGGCGTTCTCGGTGCCAACCGGCGTGCGCGTGCCGCCGAGCCTACGCAATATCTACAAGGAAATCGAAGCGGAATTCGGCCAGAAGCTGCCCAGCACCTCGGGCAACCTCGAGGGCTGGTCGCAGCAAGGTGTGCTGTTGCTCAACACCGTGTTGACCGTCGAACAAGGCCAAGCCGCCAGCCATGCAAAGCGCGGCTGGGAACGCATTACCGATTGCTTGCTCGAGCATCTGGCGCGTGTCGGGCACAAACGCGTGTTCATGCTGTGGGGCAGCCATGCGCAGGCCAAACGTGCGCTGCTGCCGGAGGGGCATCTGGTGCTGGAAGCGCCGCACCCGTCGCCGCTGTCGGCGCATCGGGGGTTTTTGGGGTGCGGGCATTTCAAGGCGGCGAATGAATGGCTGGTGGCGCAAAGCCAGCCGGCGATTGATTGGTTGCGGCCACAAGCCGATTGAGTTCGCGCACGGACCTCAAACCCCGGCGGCGGACCTCAAACCTGCGGACTTGCACGTCCAACGTCCGATGCCGGACCTTCTGACCTCCGACATCGGACCTAAAACCCTCGCGCACGCACCTTTGAGGTGCAAAGGCGGACCTTCCGACCTCCGGTATTGCTGCTTAGAGGTCCTACGTTGGACCTCAAAGGTCCGGCTCCGAACCTTTGACCTCCGACACCGGAGGGCTTCGTGTGCGGCGGCGGACCTTTGACATCCGACACCGGACCTTCAAGCTCCGGCCCTAATCCCGCGACACCCGCAGCGCCCGCCCCAACGCCCCACACCGCAGCGCAATCTTTGCCGTATCCGCTCGCAGCGCCTGCAGGCGCCGCTCCAGCAGGTGCATCGCAGATAGGGAGTCCGACTCGGTCGCCGCTTCGACCATGCGCGAGCGTGCGGATTGGTCGGCGAAATCGGCGGCGCCCAACTCCTGCATATCGCGCGGGCGCACGCCCCACCCGCCTTCGTGGACGGCCTGGTCGAAGCGCTCCTTGGCGCGTGTCAGGCTCTCCAGTGCAGCTTCGGCGGTCTGCTCAACCAGGGCGCGCGTATCCGCCTCGTCCAATTCTTGCGCGCGCTGGCGTACCAGAATGCGCACCGCCGCCACGTGCGCGGCCACCAGGTAGTTCTGCACGATGAAGCGGTTCAGGTTGTCGACGGCGCGGTGGCGGCTCTTGGGCTCGTCCAGCATGCGCGCGAACGCGGAAATCAGCCCCGTGAGCGATTCCATGTATTGCTTGCGTTGCACGCGGTAGGCGAAATCGTCCTTGAGCGTGCCGAGCAGCAGTTCGCGCGCGGCTTCGATAAAGCGCCGGTTGGTGCGCAGCACGTCGTCCACCAGCTTGGGCAGGTTGCGGTATTCCCAGCTCGGCAGCACGTAGCTGAAGGCGGTGGCGATGGCCGCGCCGATCAGCGTATCGACCAGCCGCTCGCCGATGGCGCCCTTGCTGCCAGGCAGCAGCAGGTTGATCTGGATGAGCACCTGCACGCACGCGGCAATGGCCGTGTACCGATAGCGCACCGTGACGAAGGCGGCGCTGGCGGCGGTCGACAGGTACAGCACGCCCATCAGAATCCACGTGGAATGCGTGAACCGCAGAATCACCGCCGCGATCACGCAGCCGATCAGCGTGCCGAGCACCCGGTCGAAGTTGCGCTGGCGCGTCATGCTGAACGTCGGCTTGAGGATCACGACGATGGTCAGCAACACCCAGTAGCCATGCGACGCATACGGCAGATGGTCGGCAATCCACAGCCCGGCCGCGACCGCCATCGAGATGCGCAACGCGAAGCGCAGCACCGGCGATCGCCACGTCAGTTCTTCCAGCACCAATCGCAGTTCGTATTTCTGGCGCGTGAGGAACGGGGTCATGTCGGGGCGCAGCAGCACCTGCGACAACTCCACCGGCGTGGCTGTCGCTGCATGCAACTGCGCCAGCAGCCGGATCGCGCCGCGCACCGTCGCCACGGATTCTTCCAGCGCGGCAAAGGCCTCCAGCGGAATCGCATGATGGCCGTGCTGTAGTTCGTCCAGCGCGGCGTCGATAGCGGCCATCTCCTGCTCGTACGACATTGGCGTGGGCGATGGCCGATCACGCCCGACGGCGTAGGCAATCGCTTCGATGTCGAGGCGCATCTTTTCGATGACGTCGCGCAAGAGGCGCAGGATCTCGGCGTCGGCCAGATACTGGCGCAGCAGCGGGTAATCGGTGTTGGACGACAGCAGGTACTCGTAGATATCGAGCATCCGCATGTGGATCTGCACGAGGCGCCCATCGCTGGCGGTGCGGTTATCGCGGAAGACAAAATCGCGCGCCACCTGCTGCTTGTCGGCCACGGAAATCTGCTGGCGCACGAGCAGGTTGAACTGCTCGTCGAAATCCTTGGAGGCGTCGTAGAAGCCGGCCTTGCACTCGACGTACACAGCCAGTTCGTACAGGCATTCGGCCAGCACTTGCTCTTTGATGCGGCGGCGTTGGCCCCACGCTACCGCCATCGCGAAGGCCATGTAGCCGATGGCGCCCACGAAGAACTGCACGGTGTGCTCGACCGCCTCGCGGAAGGCGAATTCCTCGGTGAAGGTGAGCGTCATGACGAACAGCGCCGCGAACTGCAGCGGCATCGTCTTGTTGCCGTAGGCCACCATCAAGCCGGCCAGGAAGGTGACCAGCACGATCACCACCGGCAGGATGGCGTAAGGCGTCGCCACAGCCACGATGAACGTCATCACGGTCGTCAGCAGCACGCAGGCCATCATCTCGTTGAACTTGTGCCGCAGCGGGCTGGGCAAGTCCATGAGGCTGGTACACAGCGCACCGATCGACACCACCATCGCGCCCTGCAGATCCATCACCAGCAGCGCGAGCAGCGTCAGGCCGATCACGCCGGTGGCGGTGCGGATGCCGCGCGAGACGTAATGGCTGTAGAGGAAGGTGCGTGGATCGTGAACGTAGTCCATTGGCTACGTGCGCAGATCAGGCCGACTTGCCGCGTGCTGCACGCGTGCTGCGCGCCGCTGCCCGCTTGCCCAGCCACGCCGAGCGCAGCGGCGACGGCTCGGAAGCGAGCGCCAGCGTGAACTGCGGCGTGGTGTCGGCTGCGAGCGTCACGTCCAGCGCCATGAGTTCGTCACGGCGGAACACGTGCACGGGGACGGTATCGCCTGCGCGATGGCGCGTCAGCATCTTGTCGAGCTGGCCGGTCGGCACGCGCAGGCCGTCCACCGCGACGATCAGGTCGCCGGCAGACAAGCCACCACGCTGCGCCGGGCTGCCGTCCAACACCTGCTGCAGCTTGACGAAGCCGTTTTCGGTACCAGCCTTGACGCCCAGGGAGAGCGCCGTCTCAGCTGGCTTGCGCGTGGCCGTCACGCCCATCGCCTTGAAGAGCGCCGGCAGCGGCGGGTCGTCCCGGCCCTCGGTCAACTGGCGCACCAGCGTACGCAGGCGCAGGCCGGTGGTGTCTTCCATCAGGGCGATCAGCTCGGCTTCGGTCACGCCGCGCTGCGCATGGCCGGGTGCGTAGAAGTCTCGACCGTAGGCGGCCCAGAGCGCGCGCATCACGTCATCGAGCGAATGTTCGCCGCCGGTCTGCGTGCGGATCGTCAAATCCAGCGCCAGCGCCACCAAGGAGCCCTTTGTGTAGTAGCTGACGATGGCGTTAGGGGCATTCTCGTCCTGGCGGTAGTACTTCGTCCACGCGTCGAACGAGCTTTCGGCCACGCTCTGCTTCAGGCGCCCGCTGCCGCGCAGCACGCCGTTCCACGTCTTGGCGATCATCTCCAGATACTGTGCTTCGGAGATCAGGCCCGAGCGCACCAGCATCAGATCGTCGTAATAGCTGGTGAAGCCCTCGAACAACCACAGCAGCGGCGTGTGCACCTCGCGGTCGAGCGCGTACGGCACGAAGGCGGCCGGCTTGATGCGCTTGACGTTCCAGGTGTGGAAATACTCGTGGCTGACGAGGCCGAGGAAGGTGCGGTAGCCCTCGGTGGTCTCGTCGCGGCCGGCGACAGGCAGGTCATTGCGCGCACACATCAATGCAGTGCTGGCGCGATGTTCCAGGCCGCCGTAGCCGTCGGTCGTGACCATCGTCATGAAGACGTAGCGGCGGTTGCTGTCCAGGAACGGCGCGGTGGCGGCCTGCGGCTCGAACAGGCGGATCTGCGCCTCGCAGATGCGCTTGAAATCCCGCGCGATGCGCTCCAGGTCGAGGTTCGGCACACGGCCGGTGAAGACGGCGTCGTGCTGCGCGCCGCAAGCCTCGAACGAGACCAGTTCGAACGCGCCCATCTCGACGGGGTGATCGACCAGTTCGTCGTAGTCGGCCGCCTCGTACCAGCCGAAGCCGTAGCGCTTGGCGCCGCCCTTTCCGTTGATGCGGCCGGTGGCCTCGCGCAGCGCGGTGGCGACGCGCCATCCCCGGTAGGCATCCCCGACCGGCGGCAGGATGTCGACCAGGCAACGCACATCGTCTGCGCCGTCGACACGCAGGAAGACCGACGTGCCGTTGAAGAAGCCGTGCGTGGCGTCCAGATGCGCGGCGCGCACGGACAAATCCCACGCGTAGACGTCGTACGAAACCGTCAGTGGCCCGCTGCAGGGCGCTGCCAGCCACGTGTCCTTGTCGAGCTTGGCCAGGCGCACCGGCCGATCACCCGACGCGCCGGCTGACGCCTCGATGCGCACGATGTTGCGCGCAAACTCGCGGATCATGTAGCTGCCTGGAATCCACGCAGGCAGCGAGAAGCGCTGGCCCTGTGGATCCGGCGAATCCACCGTGACCGTGACGGTAAAGACATGCGCCTCGGGCGCGGCGGGGGCGATGGTGTAGCGGATCGGCTTCATGGCGGACATTGTAGCGTTGCCGCCTCACGCTGCCGATGCCGGCAGCCTATCGATTGACATCAACCACGACGCGCCCGCGCATCTTGCCGGCCATGATGTCGTGCGCTGCGTCAATGGCGTCAGACAACGGGATCTCGCGCGTGATGGCCGCCAGCCGATCGGGCAACAGATCGACCGCCAAACGCTCCCACGCAATCTGCCGCAGCGCGCGCGGCGCCATCACGCTGTCGATGCCGTGCAGCGCCACACCGCGCAGGATGAATGGCGCCATCGTCGCCGGAAAATCCATGCCCTGCGCGAGCCCGCATGCGGTGACCACACCACCGTAGCGCACCTGCGCACACGCGTTGACCAGCGTGTGCGAGCCGACCGAATCGACCACCGCCGCCCAGCGCTCTTTCTGCAGCGGCTTGCCTGGCGCGGACAACTCCGCGCGGTCGATCACGTCCGTGGCGCCCAACGCCTGCAGGAAATCGGCTTCGCTCGTTTTGCCGGTGGACGCGACCACGCGGTAGCCGAGCTTGCCCAGCAGCGCGATGGCGATCGAGCCCACGCCGCCCGACGCGCCCGTCACCAGCACCTCGCCGTCGCCGGGTTTTACGCCGGCACGCTCCAGCGCCAGCACCGACAGCATCGCCGTGTAACCGGCCGTACCGATCGCCATGGCCTGTCGCGCATCGAGCCCCGCCGGCAGCGCGACGAGCCAGTCGCCGGAGAGCCGCGCCCGCTGCGCAAGACATCCCCAATGCGTTTCGCCGACACCCCAGCCGTTGAGCACGACCGAATCGCCGGTGCGCCAATCGGGGTGCGACGATTCCAGCACGACGCCTGCGCCGTCAATGCCCGCCACCATCGGCCACTTGCGCACCACCGGCCCCTTGCCGGTGATGGCCAGGCCGTCCTTGTAGTTGATCGTCGACCAATCCACGCGGATCAGCACGTCGCCGGCGGTCACGTCGTTGGCCAGCGCCTCGGGCGAAGTGAGCGCGGCCTCTTCCAGCTCGACCACGTGGGCCAGCGGCCCGCCATCCTGCTTTTCCAGCATCAGCGCGCGAAACGACATGAGGGTCTCCGATTCAGTGTTCTTTGCTTTGATGAGCGGGCAAAGAAAAAGCGCCGGATCAACCGGCGCTTTCCTTGTGCGATTTACGACTTCTTGAGCGCGGCAAACTTGCGCTCCAGCGTGGCTGCATCGATCAGCCCCGGGGCGCGCGAGCCATCGGGGAAGATGATGGCCGGCGTGCCGGTCACGTTCAGTTGCTGGCCCAGCTTCAGGTTGGCTTCCAGCGGCGTATCGCAGGTGCCGGCGCCGCCCGGGGCGGTCTTGGCGGTCATCCAGTCGCGCCACGCCTTGGCCCGGTCGGTCGAGCACCAGATCTGCTTGGCCTTGGTGTTCGAGTCCTCCGACAGGATCGGGAACAGGAAGGTGTAGACCGTGATGTTGTCGACCTGCGTGAGCATCTGCTCAAGCTTGTGGCAATACGGGCAGTTCGGATCAGAGAACACGGCGATCTTGCGCGCACCGTTGCCCTTGACCCACTTCACGGCGCGGTCCAGCGGCAGGTCTGCCCACTTCACGCGGTTGATCTCGGCCAGGCGCTCTTGCGTGAGGTTGGTGGCGGTCTGCGTGTCGAGCAGATCGCCATTGAGCACGTAACGGCCGGTGGCGTCGGTGTAGACAACCTGGCTGCCGAGGTTGATCTCGTACAGGCCGGCCAGCGGCGACTTGGCGACGCCCTTGATCTCGACATTGGAGCCCAGGGCCTTCTGCACGGTCGCCTTGACCTTGTCCAGCGTGGGTTCGGCGGCGCCAGCGGTCAGCACATAACCCGCGCCAATCGCTGCCACGGCCACCGCAGAGGCGATGGCCGCCACCCGAATACGAAACGACATAAATGCTCCTGAAACCCCGAAAGCGCGGGTGAATCAACCCAGCGCGTGCTTGATCAACAAGCGTTTGATGAACGGCGTCATGCCGACCAGCGCCAACCCCGCGTTGCGTACGGTACGGGGCAGCGCGCCCGGCAGCGCGAACAGCTTGTGCAATCCATCCGTGGCGGCCGTGAGCGAAAGCAGATCTTCGCGGCGGGCGCGCTCGTAACGGCGCAGCAACCTCAGATCGCCATGATCGCGCATGGTTTCACGTTCCGCCATCACGCGGCCGATTTCGGCCACATCTCTAAGCCCCAGGTTCATGCCCTGCCCGGCCAGCGGATGGATCACATGGGCCGCATCGCCCACCAGCGCCACGCGCGGCGCAACCACCCGGCTGGCATGCTGCAGCACGAGCGGGAAACCCTGCGCGGGCGTGATATTCGACAGACGCCCGAAGCGTGCGGCGACAGCGCCACCCGCAGCAGCTTCCACCGCGCGGCACAGCGCATCGGGCGACAGTGCGAGCAACTCGCGGGCATGCGCCTCATCGGCCGACCACACCATCGAGACCCGGCGATCGGGCAGCGGCAGCAGCGCCAGGATCTCGCCACGTGCGGGCGTTGTGTCGTCGGCTGCGGCAGCCTGTTCGGCAGATGTGCCGAGAAACCACTGCCACGCGGTGTCCTGATGCCAGTGCTCGGCCTGGAAATTGGCGACCACGCCAAGCTGGCGATACGGCTTCGCTTCCGCCTGGATACCGGCCTGCTCGCGCACCCATGAGTTCTTGCCATCGGCGCCGATCACGCATTCCGCGCGGATCACCTGCCCGTCGGCCAGCGTCAGGCGCACGGCGTCGGCTTCCATCTCAAAGCCGGTAGCGGCGTGCGGGAAGGTCTGCACGGTGTGGGCGAAGCGCAGCGCGGTTTCCAGCGCACGTTCGACCAGCGACGATTCGGCAATCCACGCCAATTGCGGCGTGCCTGCGGCGTAGGCGGAAAAGTGCAGATCGGGATGCGCGTGTTCGCCGCGCGCGGCTGCGTCATCGCCGAAGATGCGCATGTCGTGCACCGGCTGCACGCGCGTCATGTCGAGCGCGGGCCAGATGCGCAACTGTTCCAGCAGCGCCTGCGAGCTGGACGAAAACGCATAGACGCGCGCATCCCAGGCGTCCGGACCGGCGGGCGCGGAGGCGGGCGCGGGCGGCGCCACGTGCGCCACACGCAAGCCGATCTGCGCCAGTCGCAGCGCGCAGGCGCGCCCGACAATACCGCCGCCCACCACAGCCAGGTGGTAGGCCTGCGCCGTCTTGGAAGAGGAAAACGCGGGTGTATTCATGGTGGGCCGATTATAGCGGCGGGGGGTGTCGCGGCTTTGTGGCCGCGCAAATGTGTCGCGACCGGCACGTGGCGCGGCGGCGC
>Ga0207690_10001245_pt1 | contig 16100 bp, 17 predicted proteins | sample KBSC23metaG_FD_184315 | JGI IMG/M metagenome (GOLD analysis project Ga0207690, IMG submission 184315) | Corn rhizosphere microbial communities from Kellogg Biological Station, Michigan, USA - KBS C2-3 metaG (SPAdes) (version 2) | ecosystem: Host-associated > Plants > Roots > Rhizosphere > Soil ...
TCCAGCTTGCGGTGATGCATCAGCAGCACGCGCTTGCCGTCGGCGCTGACCAGCCAGGCTGATCCGGTGAAATGGCCGACCCGGTTGCTGCGCTCGAACGCATTCGTGTGCGCATGCAGAAAGCGCTCGAAACGGGCGACCACCGCGAACTCACCCTGCCATTGGTCACGGTATCGCCGGAACGCTTCGATCACGATGCCGGCTTGCTGGTGCATGGGTGCCTCGGGTACGCAGAAGAAAACCGGCCGCGGCATGTTTCGCCGCAACATGCGCGAAGCTTGTACAACCTTCGCCGCATGGGATATGTTGGCCCGCCATTGCCCAGCCTGTCCAAACATCCGTCATCAGGCGGACGCGGCCAGAACATCTATCCGAGGGGAACCCGATGACAAAAGGTCTTTTTGCCACCCACGGCATCGAGGCGATGCCTCATGTCGACGCCGGCGAGCCCGTCGAAGGCAGCGGTACCGGCGAGGTGACACTGAAGCGTGCGCTGACCGCGCGCCATCTGGTGATGCTGGGCGTCGGCGCGGTGATCGGCGCCGGCATCTTCGTGCTCACCGGCACGGCGGCGGCGCAATTCGCCGGACCGGCGCTGGTGATCAGCTTCCTGATGGCCGGCTTCGCCTGCGCGCTGGCCGGCCTGTGTTACGCCGAGTTCGCCGCGATGTTGCCGGTATCCGGCAGCGCGTATTCCTATTCGTATGCCACGCTGGGCGAGGTGGTGGCCTGGTTCGTGGGCTGGAACCTGGTGCTGGAATACCTGTTTGCGGCATCAACCGTGGCGGTAGGCTGGTCGGGCTACTTCAACGAAATGCTGCGCATGGTCAGCGGCTGGATCGGCGTCAACATCTCGCTGCCGGCCGCACTGTCCTCCGCGCCACTGACCTTCGATGCCAGCGGCCATCACATCATCGCCACCGGCACCCTGATCAACCTGCCGGCGGTGGCGATCGTCGCGGCGATCAGTTGGCTGTGCTACCGCGGCATCACCCAGTCGGCCACGGTCAATGCGGTCATCGTGGCGATCAAGGTGATCGTGATCCTGCTGTTCCTGGCGGTGACCTTCCATTACCTCAACCCGGATCTGTGGCACCCGTTCATCCCGGAGAACGAGGGCGGCTTCAAGTACGGCTGGAGCGGCGTGATCCGCGCGGCAACCCTGGTGTTCTTTGCCTACATCGGTTTCGATGCGGTATCGACGGCGGCAGGCGAGGCGAAGAACCCGCAGCGCGACATGCCGATCGGCATTCTCGGTTCACTGGCCATTTGCACCTTGCTGTACATCGCCATGGCGGCCGCACTGACCGGCCTGGCACCCTACACTGAACTCAACACGCCCGAACCCGTGGCGACCGCACTCAACTACGTGCTGGGCACGGTCGCCGCCGGCAGCAGTGCCAGCCATATTCTCGGCACGCTGAAGATCCTGGTGGTGTTCGCCGCGCTGGCGGGCCTCAGCTCGGTGGTGCTGGTGATGTTGATGGGCCAGCCGCGCATCTTCTACTCGATGTCGCGCGACGGCCTGCTGCCGAAGGTGCTGGGCAAGGTTCATCCTAAACACCGCACGCCCTACGTGGGCACCATCATCGTTGGCGTGATCGCCTCGGTGCTGGCCGGCCTGTTCCCGGTGGATGTGCTCGGCGACCTGGTCTCGATGGGTACCTTGCTGGCGTTCACCACGGTGTGCATTGGCGTGCTGGTGCTGCGCCATACCCGCCCCGACCTGCCGCGCGCGTTCCGCGTGCCGTTCGTGTGGATCGTCTGTCCGCTCGGCGCGGCGGCGTGCCTGTTCCTGTTCTGGCAGGCCTTCGTGGTGCGCTGGTGGCTGATTCTCGGCTGGACCGCGATCGGATTCCTGATCTACGGTTTCTACGGCTATCGCAACAGCAAGCTGCGGCAGAGCGCCCAGTGACCACCCCGCGGCCGACGTCCCTGCGTCGGCCGCACCGTTTCTGACGCACGCGGTGCCGCCAGGCATCCGCCTCTCCAAGACTTTTTGCCATGTTCAAACAGCTGCTCGCGCGCAAGACCGATTTCAGCAACGACGACAACGCCCACGGGCCGGGCCTGCGTCGCACTCTGGGGCCGTGGGGCATCACCGCGCTGGGCATCGGCGCGGTGATCGGCACCGGCATCTTCGTGGTCACCGGCACGGCCGCGGCCGAACATGCCGGGCCGGCGGTGCTGATCTCCTTCGTCATCGCCGCGATCTGCAGCGGCTTTGCCGCGCTGTGCTACGCCGAGTTCGCCACCCTGATCCCGATCTCGGGCAGTTCCTACTCCTACGCCTACGCGTCGCTGGGCGAACTGGCCGCCTGGTTCATCGGCTGGAACATGGTCGCCGAGTACGGCATCTCGGCGTCGGCGGTGGCGGCCAGCTGGACCGGCTATTTCACCAGCCTGCTCGATCACATGGGCCTGCATCTTCCCGTCGCGCTGACCCAGGCGCCGCTGGCCTTCACCAACGGGCAACTCGTGGTCACCGGCCACCTGTTCAACCTGCCCGCCGTCGCGATCGTGATGGCGCTGACCTGGGTGTGCTACATCGGCATTCGCGAGTCGTCGGGCATGAACGCGCTGATGGTGCTGGTCAAGGTCGGCCTGATCGTCATCGTGGTGATCGCCGGCTACCGCTACGTGAACCCTGAGCATTGGCACCCGTTCATTCCCGAGCCGCAGGGCGACGGCAAATACGGCTGGTCCGGCATCATGCGCGGTGCGGCGATGGTGTTTTTCGCCTACATCGGCTTCGAGGCCACCTCCACGGCGGCGCAGGAGTGCAAGGCGCCGCAACGCGACCTGCCGTTCGGCATCCTGGTCTCGCTGGTGATCTGCACCGTGCTGTACCTGGCCATGGCGGCCGTGCTGACCGGCCTGGTGCCCTATTCCGTGCTGGATACCGCCGAGCCGGTGGTCACCGCGGTGGCCGCGCATCCGGAACTGGGCTGGCTGCGCCTGATCGTGGAGATCGGCGCGCTGATCGGTCTGTCGTCGGTGATCCTGGTGATGATCATCGCGCAGCCGCGCATCTTCATGATCATGGCGCGCGACGGCATGCTGCCGAAGGTGTTCGGCAAGGTGCACCCGCGCCATCGCACGCCGCACATCAATACCTTGATTACCGGCGGCATGATCGCCCTGCTGGCGGCGGTCTTCCCGCTGGATCTGCTGGCCAACCTCACCTCGATGGGCACGCTGATCGCGTTCTCGGCGGTATGCGCCGGCGTGCTGATCCTGCGCTACACCCTGCCGGACTTGCCGCGCACGTTCCGCGTACCGTGGGTCTGGTTCACCTGCCTCGGCGGCGTGGTCAGCTGCTTCGCCCTGCTCTTCAGCCTGGACTGGTTCAACTGGGCGATCCTGGGCGTGTGGACCCTGCTCGGACTGGCGATCTACTTCCTGTACAGCCGGCGGCACAGTGTGCTGCGCCAGGCGTCGCGCGAGGGCGCCGTGACGAAATTTCGTTGAATTTCGCCGATAAACCATGAAAAGCAATCATCATCTGAAAGCAACGTCGAAAATCACGTATTTTACCAATCAGATGCAGGTTGCGGACTTACATGTAAAATACATGTTAATCTATTGATTTTAATGAACTTATTGCCACACTTCCGGAGAAACCTCATCCGGGGGTCGCCCATTCGCCGGGTGCGGGAGTATGATCCTCAGTCCGAGGGTATATCACTTGGCAGTGGGCCCCGGATCGCGGCCCGGCACGTCAGGCAAGCAGCTCCTCAGTCTGATGTCGCCGGGCCGCACTTTGTCCGCTCTCCGGATCCGGGAACATTCCCTGGCGATGACGCGCCGGCAGGCGTCGCCATCCACCCGGCCTGACACTCACGCACAAACGAAGAGGCCGGCGAGAACGCCGGCCCCTCGGTGATGCCCGATGATGCGCAATGGCCTCGGTCAGGCCTTCTTGAGGGTATGCGATACGCACCACCCCTTCGCATTCACCGACTTGCCCGGGAACAACTGGCACGAACCGCGTCCTGTGGAGCCACCCGTGTAGAACTGGCAGTTGGCACAGTCATCGCCGGCCTTGTGCTTCGGATTGGTCGACGTGCTGCCGTCCTCCACGTAATCCAGGGCCTTGGCGGTCGGATCGGAAGAACTCAATGCCGGCAGATCGGCAGCGCGCGCAAATCGCGGCAAACCACCCAGCACCACCGCCGCCGCCGTGGTTCCGGCAGCCACCTTGAGGAACCGGCGCCGCGATTCGATATCTTTGTCGTTCGACATGGACAAGCCTCCATCGTTTGCAGCCGGCACACCCTGCACCGACCCCTCGACGATGGTACGCCCGTGGACGCAATGTTTCCTGACTTGCGAGAATGGCTCTCATTCCAGCGGGGAGTCGAACCGCCGCGTGTTATCATCGCCACCTCGTTTGGACGTCCAAATCCCATGATCCAGACCTTGCCCGGCACGATCGCCGCCAGCCAGTTCGACGCCTGCGCCGAGCGCATCGCCGAGACCGCCCGCGCGCTGGCCGGCAAGGGCTGGACGCCGGCGACCAGCAGCAATTTCTCGATGCGCATCGATGCGCATCACGCGGCCATCACCATATCCGGACGCGACAAGGGCAAGCTCGGCCGCGACGACATCATGCTGATCGACCTCGATGGCCACGCCGTGGGCACCGACGCCCGTCCCAGCGCCGAAACCGCCCTGCACACCCAGATCTACCGCCGCTGGCCACAGATGCGGGCGGTGCTGCACACACATTCGCGCACGCAGAGCGTCGCCTCGCGACTGTTTGCCGGCGACGGCGCGATTCGCCTGCACGGCTGGGAGCTGCAGAAGGCGATCACCGGTTATCACACCCACGACAGCGTGCTGGAGATCCCGGTGTTCCCGAATACCCAGCACATGCCCGAACTGGTGGCGCGGGTCGACGCCTGGCTGGATGCCGGCAAGCCGCTGCACGCCTACCTGATCGACGGCCACGGCATTTATACCTGGGGCCGTGACATGGCCGAGACCGAGCGCCACCTGGAAGCGCTGGAGTTCCTGCTCGGCTGCGAACTGGACCTGAAACGACTGAGGGCATCATGAGCCGACTGCGCATCTTCGACGAAACCCGCCCGCAATCCCCGCTGGCGGTACTGGATCGGCACGCCGCGATCACCGCCGAACTGGCCCGGATCGGCGTGCGCTTCGAACAATGGGAGGCCAGCCAGCCGATCGCCCCGGGGGCGAGCCAGGACGAAGTGATCGCCGCCTACCGCGGCGACATCGACCGCCTGATGGATGAAGCCGGCTATCAGGCGGTCGACGTGATCAGCCTCACGCCTGATCACCCCGACCGCGCCGCGCTGCGCCGGAAATTCCTCAGCGAACACACCCACAGCGAGGACGAGGTGCGCTTTTTCGTCGCCGGCTCCGGCCAGTTCACCCTGCACGTCGACGGCAAGGTCTACGATGTGCTGTGCGAAAAGGGCGACCTGATCGGCGTACCCGACGGCACGCGCCACTGGTTCGACATGAGCGAGGCGCCGTACTTCGTGGCGATCCGTCTGTTCACCAACAAGGAGGGCTGGGTGGCCAACTTCACCGGCGACGCGATCGCCGAGCGCTTCCCGCGCATGATCCCCGCCGCGTAGCGGCCCACCCGCGGGCGATGCCCTTGGCTCTCGCGAATCCCGAATCTCCAATCCCGAATCCCGTCACGCAATGATCGAAATCCGCGCCATCGTCACCGACATCGAAGGCACTACCAGCTCGATCGACTTCGTCCGCGACGTGCTGTTTCCGTTCGCGCGCAAGCGGCTGCCCGCCTTCGTGGAGACCCACGGCGACCACCCCGACGTGCAGCACTGGCTGCACGAGGCGGCGCGCGAGGCGGGGATGATCGAGGCCGAACGCCAGGAAGTGATCGGGCTGCTGCTGCAATGGATCAGGCAGGATCGCAAATCCACCGCGCTGAAAGCGCTGCAGGGCATGATCTGGAAGGACGGCTACGAAACCGGCGTGTACCGCGCCCACGTCTACCCCGAAGTGGCCGCGCGCCTGCGCGCGTGGCGTGCCGAGGGGCTGCGCCTTTACGTCTATTCCTCCGGGTCGGTGCCGGCCCAGCGGCTGTTCTTCCGCCATAGCGAGGCCGGCGACCTCACGCCGCTGTTTGCCGGCTACTTCGACACCGAAACCGGGCCCAAGCGAGAGATCGAGTCTTATCGCCGCATCGCCGAGGCCATCGACGAGCAGCCCCGCCATCTCCTGTTCCTCTCCGACATCGTCGAGGAACTCGATGCGGCGAAGGCGGCCGGCTTCCACACCGGCTGGCTGGTGCGCGAGCCGCTGCCGCTGCCGGCGTCGGCGTCGGCGCACCATCCGGTGTACCGCGATTTCGACGCCATCCACGTCGCTGCCTGAGGCACGAGCCCCGCGATGCGCAACGTCCTGATCGTCCTGCTGGCCGTTGTCGCCGGCGCCCTGCTGACGCTGTGGATGCCGGATCGCTGGCACCGCTCTTTCCCCGCGGCCCAGGCCACGGCGGCGCGGCCCGCTGCAGCCACGACCGCACCGGCGCAAAGTCCGCCCGGCTCGGCCGAAGACGACGCCCTGGCCGGCAGTGACTGGCCCGATTCGGCCCCGACGCCGGAACAGGTGATGTACGCGCAGCCCCGGATGATGCGCGAAGCGCTGGCTCGACTCACCCCGCGCGTGGCCGGCAGGCCCAACCTCTACGTACTGGCGTTCGCCGGCGACGGCGGCGAGGACGTGTTTCGCAACGAAGCCGAATACGCCGCGCGACTCTTCACCACCCGCTTCGGGCCGACCGTCCACAGCCTGGTGCTGGAGAACAACCCGGCCACGCTGACCACCCATCCACTGGCCAGTTGGAGCAATCTCGAGACCGCCCTCGACGGCCTCGAACGGGTCATGCGCCCGGATCAGGACATCCTGCTGCTGTACGTCACCAGCCATGGCAGCGAGGATCACACCTTGCTGGTCGACATGGATCCGCTGCCGCTGGATCAGATCGGCGCACAGGATCTCGCCGACATCCTGGCCATGCACCGGTTCAAGTGGAAGGTGCTGGCGATCAACGCCTGCTACTCCGGCGGCTTCGTGCCGCCGCTGCGCGGCCCCGGCACCCTGGTGCTCACCGCCGCCCGCAGCGACCGCAGCTCGTTCGGCTGCGGCAGCGAATCGGACATCACCTATTTCGGCCACGCCTGGCTGGCCGACGCGCTGAACCACACCGACGACTTCGTTGACGCGTTCAAGCGGGCAAGCCGCGAAATCGCCAAGTGGGAAAAGCGGGACAAACTTGAGCCATCCGAACCGCAAATCGACATCGGCGATGGCATCAGCGAGCAACTGGCGCTATGGCGCAGGGGCATCACACCTGGGCCGGCGCTGCCATTCAAGCCGGCCACACCAACGCCCGCTGGAAGTACCTCGACTCGCTGAACGATGGGATACCCATAACGGCACATCGCGCAAGACAAAAGCCATGCGACCGTGCCCTCGCCGTTTTCACGGCCTTCCCTCGTTCAGCGTGTTAGCGTCATCGCCCTTGTCGATGAGGGAGACGGCCATGAACGGACCTTGCGCGAAGCAAACCGGCCGGCGGCCACAGCAACGCGAACCCACACGGATCCACGGCCGTCACTGTATCGTCTTGCGCCCGCTGCTGGTCGCGATACTGCCAATGCTGGCCATCACGGCGTGCTCGTCACAGCGTCCTGCAACACGCTCGGCCCAGGCCGGCCCGGCTGCCTGCAAGCCGTCGCAACTTGCCTTCCATCTCGACGACGGGAACGGCCGATTCAACGGCATGTCCCACTCCGGCACCCTGCTGGTCTTGCGCAACGCGGGCACGCTCGCCTGTTCGATCCCCGCACAACCGGCGGTGAGTTTCAGGGGCGCGAACAGGCAGGTGCTGGCCATCGCCGCCCGGGTTTCCCCGGAAAAGCCGCCCGCTGCAACCGTGTCCCGGATCGTCCTGGCGCCCGGTACGAGCGCGACCAGCGAGATGCGCTGGGCGTCGGGCAACGTCTATGACGACGGCCACTGCGAATCGCCGGCATCCATCACCCTGATGATCGGCCGGCGCACGATCCCCGCCGAGTTCAATGGCCATCTGTGCGGCGCCGGCGGCCAGCCGTCCATGTATACGCTCGCGCCCTTTCGCCCGATGGCAACGCCCGCCCCGGCGACCGCGACAAACACCCTGACCTACACCTGTGACGACGGCCGCATCGTGCGGGCCGCCTATCCCGATACGGATACCGCGGTGCTGAGCTTCGACCGGCAAACCCACCGCCTGCATATCGCCGTCTCGGCCGACGGCGCGCGTTACGTGGGCGACCGTTGGCAATGGTGGTCGAAGGGCATGCACGATGCCCGGCTGGCCCCGCTCCAGCCCGGCGAAAGCTACGCATCCGCCGAGGGCGTCAGCTGCCGCGCGCCGTAGCGCGTCCCGCTTTCGCCACGGCCAAGGCTGGCTCGCCCACTGGCGGCTGCGGCCGTCACGACCGGTCGCGGTGCCGACCGGCCAGCACACCGACCGCATCCCCCAGCGACAAGCCCCGCGCCCGCAGCGCCACGGTGAGATGAAAGATCAGGTCGGCCGCCTCGCCCAGCAGTTCGGCGTCGCCCTGCGCCACGGCGGCGAGTGCCGTCTCGACACCCTCCTCGCCCACCTTCTGCGCGATCCGGTGCATGCCATCCTCGAACAAACGAGTGGTATAGCTGCCTGCGGGTCGCTCGGCGTGCCGCTGCGCGACCAGTGCATCGAGTTCGGCCAGGAAGCCCAGCGGTGGCCGCACCTGCAAGCCGTCGCCAAAGCAGCTCGACGTTCCCAGATGGCAAGTCGGGCCGTGCGGGTCGGCCTGGATCAGCAAGGTGTCGGCGTCGCAGTCGATGCGGATGGATTTGAGTGCCAGCACGTGGCCGGAGCTTTCGCCCTTCGTCCACAGCCGTCGCTTGCTGCGACTGTAGAAGGTGACCCTGCCGCTGGCCCGGGTCTGCGCCAGCGCCTCGGCATTCATGTAACCCAGCATCAACACTTCGCCGGTGAGCCAGTGCTGCACGATCGCCGGCAGCAGGCCATCGCCTTTGGCCCAGTCGAGGCGGTTGAAGTCGGTATGGGAGTCGTTGCTCATTGTCGTTCCTGATTGGCGGTGCACATCGAGCCAACTACCGTTCGCACCGAGCGTAACTCGCGTCGGCGAATGAAGTCGAAGTGCCTGCGCGGCGGCAGCCACTCGACTCCGCTTCGCTACGCTCAGGGCGAACGGCAGTGTCCCGCCAACCAGATTTCGACGTCATCAGCCGCTCCCGCTCTCTATCATTCACAGACGAATCGCTACGCCCTGCCCGTGCAGGTAACGCTTGAGCGCGGGGATCGCGATCGCACCCGAGTGGAACACGCTGGCGGCCAGCGCGCCGTCCGCGTCGGCGCCGATGAAGACATTGTGAAAATGTTCCGGCGTACCAGCGCCGCCGGAGGCTACCAGTGGCACATGGCAGATCGCGCGGGCCGCCGACAACTGCTCCAGGTCGTAGCCACGGCGCACGCCGTCGCTGCCCATGCAATTGAGCACGATCTCGCCGGCACCGCGCTGCTGTGCCTCGATCATCCAGTCCAGCGTACGCCGCGGCAGCGACCGAGTCTTCGACGGATCGCCGCTGTACTGGCGCACCCGCCACTCGCCGTCGGCGTCACGCAGCGAGTCGATGCCGACCACCACGCACTGCACACCGAATGCAGCAGCCAGTTCGTCGATCAATCCGGGGCGCTCCAGCGCCGGCGAGTTCACCGAGATCTTGTCGGCGCCGGCATGCAGCACCGCGCGTGCCTCGTCGACCGAGCGAATGCCGCCGGCGACGCAGAACGGAATGTCGATCACGCGGGCGACCTTCTCGACCCAGCCGCGATCCACGCTGCGCCCTTCCGGGCTGGCGGTGATGTCGTAGAACACCAGCTCGTCGGCACCCACGTCGCGGTAGCGCAGCGCCAGATCGACGATCTCGCCCATCACCACGTGGTCGCGGAAGCGCACGCCCTTGACCACCTGGCCATCGCGCACGTCGAGGCAGGGGATGATGCGGCGGCTCAGCATGCCAGGGCTTCCTCAAGCGTGAAGCGGCCTTCGAGCAGCGCGCGACCGAGGATCACGCCGCGCGCGCCAGCATTGCGCGCCGCACGGATATCGTCCAGCGAACGCACGCCGCCGGAAGCCTGCACCGCCAGTTGCGGCACGCGGTCGGCGAGATGGCGATAGAGATCGAGATTGAAGCCGGTCAGCATGCCGTCACGGTCGATGTCGGTGCACAGCAGATGACGCGCGCCACGGGTGGCGTACCACGGCGCTAGCTCATCCAGCGTGCGCGCTTCGACTTCGGTCCAACCGGCACTGGGCAAGGCCCAGCGGCCGTCGATGCGACGCGTGTCCAGCGCGACGGTGAGCCGTTCGGCACCGTGCTTCTCCAGCCAGCCGGCGACGAGTTCGGGATCGCGAATCGCCACGCTGCCCAGCACCACACGCTGCACACCGGCGTCGAACAGGCGCTGCAGATCGGCCTCGTCGCGCACACCGCCACCGGCCTGGATCTGCATGCCATCTGCCGCGATCGAACGGATCACCGCGAGATTGTCGAGCCGACCCGAACGCGCACCATCCAGATCGACCAGGTGCAACCAGCGTGCGCCGGCGTCGGCATAACGCCGCGCCAACTCGCGCGGATCGGCCGCATACGTGGTCTGCTGCGCATAGTCGCCCTGCTTCAGGCGCACCACCTCGCCGCCACGCAGGTCGATCGCGGGGATCGCGTCGAAGTTCATAGTTCCATGAAGTTCCTGAGGAGCTTCGCGCCGACCGCCGCGGAACGCTCGGGGTGGAACTGCATGCCAAGGAAATTTCCGCGGGCGATCACGGCGGAAAATGCCTCGCCGTAGTCGCTGACCGCCAGGCTCCAGTCGCCCACCGGCACCGCATAGCTGTGCACGAAGTACGCGCAGTCCTCGTCGCCCAGGCCAGCCAGCAACGGGTGATCCTGTTTCGCGCTCAACCGGTTCCAGCCCATGTGCGGCACGCGTCGACCCGCGGTTTCGGCAAAGCGGTGTACCGGCGCCGGGATCAACCCCAGGCATTCGGTATCGCCCTCTTCCGAATGCGCGCACAGCAATTGCATGCCGAGGCAGACGCCGAGCACGGGCTGAGTCAGCGAACGCAGCAGCTCGACCAGGCCCAGCTCGCGCAAGCGCGCCATGCCGGGCCCCGCGGCGCCCACGCCAGGCAGGATCACCTTGTCGGCGGCACGGATCGTCGCCGCGTCCGCAGTCAGCGCGGCATCCACGCCCAACCGTTGCAGCGCGTAACGCACCGAACCGATATTGGTGCCGCCGGCGTCGACCAGAACCACGCTCATCACAGCGCGCCCTTGGTGCTGGGCAGCTCGCTGCCCTCGCGGCGGATCGCCTGGCGCAGCGTGCGTGCCACCACCTTGAAGCAGGCCTCGACCATGTGATGCGCGTTGTCGCCGCGCACGGCCAGGTGCAGGTTTGCGCCCAGGCTCTCGCACAGTGAGCGGAAGAAATGCGGTACCAGTTCGGTCGGCACCTCGCCCACGCGCTCGCGCGGGAAACGGCCCTCGAACACGAAGTACGACCGGCCGGACAAGTCCAGTGCCGCGCTGGCCTGTGCTTCGTCCATCGGCAACGTGAAGCCGTAGCGGCCGATGCCGCGCTTGTCGCCGAGTGCCTGCTTCAAGGCCCCGCCCAGCGCCAGCGCACAGTCCTCGATGGTGTGGTGCTCGTCGATGTGGGTGTCACCGTCGCATTGCAGTTCCAGCGCGAAGCCGCCGTGCTTGCCGATCTGCTCCAGCATGTGATCGAAGAAACCCAGCCCGGTGCGCGCCCTCGGTTCGGCCATTCGATCCAGATCGACGCTGACCGTGATGCGGGTTTCCCTGGTGTTGCGCACCACCGTGGCCGTACGCGGTGCGTCCAGCAGCTGGTGCGCCAGCGCCTCCCAGTCGAGGCCGAGCGGACCCACACGGAAACCGCGCACGCCGAGATTCGCGGCAAACTGCAGGTCGGTCTCACGATCGCCCACCATGGCCGATGCCACGCGGCTCCAGCCGTCGTCGGCGAGGTAATGCCGTACCAGGCCGATGCCGGGCTTGCGCGTGTCCTTGCCTTGGTGGGCGAAGCTGCTGTCGATCAATACCTCGCGGAAGCGAATGCCCTGCGAGGCGAGGATGCGCAGCAGCAGTTCGTGCGGCCCGGTGAAATCCGATTCGGGGAAACTGTCGGTGCCCAGGCCATCCTGGTTGGTCACCATTACCAGTTCGTAGCCGGAGGCGACGAAGCGCTGCAGTGCGACGATCACGCCCGGCAGCAAGGCCAGCTTCCCGTAGCTGTCAATCTGCTGGTCGGCCGGCTCCTCGATCAGGCAGCCGTCGCGGTCGACAAAGAGGATCTTGCGACTCACCGGAACCTCCTACGACTCAGGCTCATGGTGTGACCTCTCGCAGAACGGTCAGCACGCGATCGTTCTCCGCGGGGGTGCCGATGGTGATGCGCAGCGCAGTGCCAAGATTCGGATAGCGGCGCACGTCGCGCACCACGATGCCGGCGGCAAGCAGACGCTGGTAAGCGGCACCGGCATCGTCGAAGCGCACGGCCAGGAAATTCGCCTGCGACGGCAACACCTCGCGCACCCCAGGCAACCGGCGCAGCGCCGCCTGCATCCGCGCGCGCTGTTCGCGCACGATGGCGACATGCCCTCGTGCATTCGCCTGGCCCCAGCCGGACAACGCCAACAACGCGGCGTCCACACACGGCAGCGGCAGCGGGTACGGCGCCATGATCCGGCGCAGCAGCGCGATCACCTCGGCATTCGCCAGCAGGCTGCCGACGCGTGCGCCGGCCAGTGCCCAGGCCTTGGACAAGGTGCGCAACACGGCAAGGTTGTCGTAACGGTCGATCAGGTTCGCCACGCTGCCCGCATCGCTGAACTCCGCGTAGGCCTCGTCCACCACCAGCAAGGCGCGACCGCTCAGTGCCTGCGCCAGCCGCTCGACCGCGGCACGCGGTACCGGCTGGCCGGTGGGGTTGTTCGGCGTGCAGACGAAGACCAGCTTTACCGCCGGGGTCAGCGCTGCCAGCACGGCGTCCACGTCCAGGGTGAAATCCGCCGCCAGCGGCACCTCGACGATGCCTGCATCCTGCACTCGCGCGCAGACCGCATACATGCCGAACGTGGGCGGCTGGATCAGGATCGCGTCGCGTCCGGCCCGGCAGAACGCACGCACCAGCAGGTCGATCGCCTCGTCGCTGCCGCGGCCGATCAGCACCTGTTCGCGTCGCACGCCATACAGTGCCGCCAGCGCACCGACCAGCGCAACCGGCTGCGGGTCGGGATAGCGGTTGCAGCCGAGGCCATCGTCGCCCATCGGCGCCCATGCCGATTCGTTGGCGTTGAGAAATATCTCGCCACCAGCGGCTTCCATCCGCGCCGAGGAATACGGCTGCATCGCGCGAATCTCCGGCCGCGCCAGATCGAGCACGTTCATGCCAGGGCCTCCAGGCGCAGGGTCACCGCACGACGGTGCGCCTCCAGTTGTTCGGCCGCAGCCAGCGTCGCGGTGCACGGGCCGATGTTGCGCAGGCCGTCGGCGCTGACTTCCTGCACGCTGATCTGCTTCTGGAAACTGGCCACCGAGACACCGCTGTAGCTGCGCGCATAACCGTAGGTCGGCAGCACGTGGTTGCTGCCGCTGCAGTAGTCGCCGACCGATTCGGGCGTCCACTGGCCGAGAAAGATCGAGCCGGCGCTGTCGATGCCGTCAAGCAGCTCGCGTGGCGCGGCGACCTGCAGGATCAGGTGTTCGGGCGCGTAGCGATTGCTTGCCTCGACCGCCTGCACCAGCGACTCGACCGCGATCAATCGGCTTTGCGCCAACGCCTGGCTGGCGATCGCGTTGCGCGGCAGCTCGGCGCACTGGCGCGCGACTTCGATGGCCACCCTGTCCAGCAAATCCGCGGATGGACTGAGCAGGATCACCTGCGAGTCCGGTCCGTGCTCGGCCTGCGACAGCAGGTCGGCCGCCACGAACACCGGGTTGGCGTCGGCATCGGCGATCACCAGCACCTCGGAAGGGCCGGCCGGCATGTCGATCGCCGCGCCGTCGGGATCCGACGACACCTGCAACTTGGCCTCGGTGACCCAGGCGTTGCCCGGCCCGAACAACTTGTCGCACCGGGGCACGCTGTTGCTGCCGTAGGCCATCGCGGCGATCGCCTGCGCGCCGCCCAGCTTGAACACCCGGTGTACGCCGGTCAGCCGCGCGGCGTACAGCACCGCCTCGTCGCAGCGGCCATCGACACGCGCCGGCGAACACAACACCACCTCGCGGCAAGCGGCGATCTGCGCCGGCACGCCAAGCATCAAGGCGGTGGACGGCAGCGGCGCACTGCCGGCCGGCACGTACAGGCCGACCCGGCTGATCGGCCGCAGCATCCGCTCCACCCGTACACCGGGGGCGGTATCGACCGCCATCGGCTGCGGTGCAGCCGCGCGATGGAAACGTTCGATGCGCGATGCGGCTTCGCGGATCGCCGCCTTCAGTTCTGGGGCCAGCGCGGCCTCGGCGGCGACGAACTCGGCCTCGTCCACCTCGATCGCGCCCAGCGTGCAGCGATCGTACTGCGCGGTGAGTTCGCGCAAGGCCGCGTCGCCACGTTCGCGCACGGCCGCGATGATCCGCGCCACGCCACGGCGGGTTGCGTCCGCTCGCGATTGCGCCGGCCGGGCCAGCGCCTCGCGACGAGCCGCGTCATCCAGCGCATTCCAGTCCAGGCGCTTCATGCCAGCATTTTCTCCACCGGCAACACGAACATCTCGCGCGCGCCGGCCTTCTTGATTTCCTCCAGTTGCCGCCAACTCACCTCGCCGGCACACAAAGCCTGCAGCATGAACTGATCCGGCTGCCCGGCAATCGGCAGCAGGGTCGGCTGCGGCCCACCGGGCAGCAATCGGGTGACCGCGTCCTGCGCCGCCCGCGAGATCTGCAGCAGCAGCAGACGCGACTCGCGCACCTGGATCACGCCATCCAGCCTTCTCAACAACAGCTCCAGCATGTCGCCACGCTCGTCGACCGGCAGGACAAGCGGAGCGGCAAGCACGGCCTCGCTTTCCATGATCACGTCAGTCTCGCGAAGCTGGTTGGCGACCAGCGTCCCGCCGCTCTGCACCAGGTCGCAGATCGCATCGGCAGTGCCGAGCCTGGGAGCGATCTCGACCGAACCGGCCAGCGTCACCACGCCGGCGTCGATGCCTTGAGCGCGCAGCCACTCGCCCAGCAGGCCCGGATACGAGGTGGCGATGCGCCGCCCGGCGAGGTCGTTCGGCGCGCCGTAATCCATCTCCTGCGGCACCGCGATCGACAGCCGGCAGCGGCCGAAGCCGAGCGGACGCAAGGCATCCAGCGGCTCGCTGTCGCGCCCCGCACGTTGCGTCCGACGATGCCGAGGTCGCATACGCCCTGGGCGATCAGCCCCGGGATGTCGTCGTCGCGCACCAGCAGCAGATCGACCGGCTCGCCCTCGCCGAAGCAGAACAGCTTGTCGCGGCTCTGCCGGAAAGTGAGCCCGCAACGGGCCAGCAGATCCAGCGCCGGCTCGGTAAGCCGGCCTGACTTCTGCATCGCGATGCGCAGGCGGTCGCGGGGCTTCACGCCTTTTTCCTCGCGGTCTGCGCTTGCCGTCGTGCCGCACGCGCTGCTGCCGCGAGATAGCCGCCGCTGCCCTGGTTGAGGTAACGCGCGACCCGTCCGATCGTGGTGATGCTCACCGCGGTACGCTCGTGGATCTCCCGATACGACATGCCTTCAAGCAGGTACGGCACCACCCGCCAGCGATCCACCAGCACCTCGAGTTCCGCAGGAGTGCACAGATCGCTGAGGAACGCGCCCACCTCCTCGACGTTCTTCAGCGACAGCAGCGCCTCGTACAGGCTCAGCTCGGCGGACTCGACGGGCGTTTCGGGATCAAGCGATCGACGCTTCATAATGTACTAACGCATTAACACGGTGTTGCGCATCATACGCTCATGCGGCGTCGCCGCAACCCCCTCGAC
>Ga0207690_10001248_pt1 | contig 16090 bp, 9 predicted proteins | sample KBSC23metaG_FD_184315 | JGI IMG/M metagenome (GOLD analysis project Ga0207690, IMG submission 184315) | Corn rhizosphere microbial communities from Kellogg Biological Station, Michigan, USA - KBS C2-3 metaG (SPAdes) (version 2) | ecosystem: Host-associated > Plants > Roots > Rhizosphere > Soil ...
ATGCAGGTGCAGGCGATCGACGCCGGCGACCGGCACGCCCGCCGAAAACAGCCGCGCGACGATGAGCGACGCGAGCTCACCGCGGCTTCGGACAAGCACAAGGATGTCGCCCGCAGTCAGCGGACGCCCGGTAGAGGCGAGCACCGGCGCCTCCTCGACTATCAACCGGATGCGCTCAGCCAGGACGTCGGCATAGCGGCGGTCGCGCAGAGCGACCCATCGCTCCTCACCTTCGTCACTGTCATCTGGCGGCTCCTCGACTGCGAAGGGCTGCCACAGTTCGACTGATCCCGGACGGTCGTGATGATGCGCGCGGTGAGGCGCCGGAGGGTCCTTGAGCGCCAACGCCTCCGGGCCGACCGTCCCGATAACCGCGTCGACGACGTCGAGCACCGGCTGGCCGGATCGAAAACTCGCAGCGATCGAGAGGTCGCGGAATTCCTGCGCGCGCTGCTGATAGCTGAACAGATCGTCGCCGGTGCTCATCGACGCTGCGCGCCGCTTGAACATCTCGCGCGCCTCCCGGAATCGCTCCGGATCCGTGCCTTGAAATCCGTAGATCGCCTGTTTGAAATCGCCGACCATGAAGAGGGTGCGGACGCGCTGCTCGGCCTCGCTCGACCCGGTGAAATATTCCTCGACCAGCCGCTCGATGATCTCCCATTGCGCGGCGTTCGTGTCCTGCGCCTCGTCGACCAGCACATGGTCTACCTGTCGATCGAGCTTGTAGCGTACCCACTCGCCCATTCCGGGTTGCGCGAGCAGTCGCCGCGTCCATTCGATGAGATCGTTGAAGTCGGCGACGCCCGCGGAGCGCTTTGCCTGCGCATAGGCGCTCGAGAAGGCTTGGCCGGCGTGCAGTGCTGCCGCCATGTCGGATGCAAGCCGCCCGCCGATCTGGATGCGCAACAGCTGCTCGATGAGCACGGCAAGCCGGCCTGCGTGCGCTTCGTAATGCGGCTCGGCCTTCGATTGGCCCGCCGAGACACGCGGAGTGCCCTTTTCGGTCAGAACCACCTTGCGCAGCTCGGTCAGAGCGGCGGCGCGCTCGATCGGCGTCAGCGCCAGCCAGCGCTCGATGACTTCGGCGTGAACCAAGCCGGTCTGCGCACCCCATCGGCGATTGGCATCGGCGACTGCGCGAAGAAGATCGCAATCAAAGCGGTCATCGCCGCAATGGTGCGCGATGTAATCCTCGACGGATTCCGTGGGCAGATCCATCAGCTGGCGGATCGCCGTCGCGATTGCCTCGCGCGATCCAAGCGCCGCTAATGCGTCCGATCGCCGGGCACAGGCCTGGAGATATTCGACTGCACCGGCTTCGCCGAGCCGACGGCTGAGGACCTGGACGTCGCGGATCAGCACCTCGCGGCCGCTCGCTTCGGCATCGGCCATGAGGTCGGCGAGCGTGCGCCGGACCAGCTCCTGCTCGGCTCTGCCTTCAATCGGTTGAAACCCGGGCACGATCCCCGCCTCTGCCGGGAACGCGGCGAGCAGCGATTGGGCGAAGCTGTGGATCGTCTGGATCTTCAGTCCGCCGGGACAATCGAGAACCTTGGCGAAAAGCTGCCGCGAGCGCTCGCGCGTTCGCGGGTCGTTGGATTCGCCTAACGCCAGCAGATCGGCCGCGAGTTCGCTGTCCTTGAGCCGCACCCACCCGGCGAGCCGTGCGCCGATGCGGTTCGCCATCTCGGCCGCCGCGGCCTTCGTGAAGGTAAGGCAGAGGATGGATTCCGGCTGGGCGCCCTTGAGCAACAGCCGCAGCACGCGCGCGGTCAGCACCTGCGTCTTGCCCGTCCCCGCCGACGCGGAAAGTGCCGCATGCACGCGCGGATCCGACGCCAGCGCCTGTTCGTCTTTCAGCTCTGGCAGCGTCTTGAACCGCTTGCTCATGCGACCCTGATCGCCATAGAGGAGCGCGCATGAGCGACAGCACCGACACCGACCGCGCCAACGAACAACGCCGCAACAAGCTGGTGAAGGCCGGCGTCGCAGTCGGCATCGGCTCGGCCGCGATCGTCGCCGCCCTGCTCTACGCGTCCAAGGTCAAGAAGAAGCCGCGGCGCTAGGCTCATTTGCGGCCATACCATTCTTCGAGCCGCATCAGCTGATCGTAGTCGCCGTAAGGCGCGTAGGCCGGGTTGAGCTTGGCGGTGAACGGCTCATCGCCGGTCAGCCACTTGCCTGCTGCCTCAACGAAGTTGCGATAGGCGTCGTCGAGGAACTCGCCCGGTCGCATCTCCTTGTCTGGGCGCATGAGCCTGCCGAATTGACCCCGGTAGCGGGCGAGCGACCAATATTCGAAGGCTTCGGGATCTCCGCTTACGCCTTCGAACCCACCCGCCCTGCCAATCAGGCCAAGTAGGCCGAGCTGCAGCGCGAAGCCCTCGGTCACCGCCTTCTGCGACGGCGGCTGGCCCGTCTTGTAGTCGATGATTGCAAGGGCACCATCCGGCAGTCGATCGATACGGTCGACGCGGCCTTGCACGGTGACACCAGCCAGCGCCGTCTCTCCGGTCACTTCCGCCTTTAGCGGCTGGCGTCCCAAGGCCTGGTTGTTTCGCTCCATCGCAGCGATCCAGTCGATCGCCTCCAGGAGCCGCGGCGCCCAAAGCGCGCGCAACAGGGGATGGATGGCCTCATCCTGAAGGAGCCGCTCGGCGCGCGGCCTAAGCCTGTCGGGATCGCATTCGTCATGCTGCAACCATTCCTGAAGGACCAGGTGAACGGCTTCGCCCTTCCAGCGGGCCGTATGGTCCGCGTCGACGGGATCGAGCGACCGCAGCTTCAGAATGGCCTGGGCGTAGAAAGCGAATGGGTCGGCTTTGAGCCGATCGACTGCGGTCACGGAAATCCGTTCGGGTCTTTGTTCGGCGGGCGGCGATGGCGCGGGCCGCTCGACTGGCTGCGCCAAACCCGGGTCATCGAGGACGCGCGTGAGACGTTCGAGCCGGATGTCGCGCGGAAGCCCGCCGCTGATCGCATCGAGGCGCAGCAGAAATCGCGATGCGACAGTCGGCGCCTTCGAATCCCTTCGCGCGCGCGTGATCAGGACTTCGGGAGCTCCGAGCGCGCTCGCAAAATCGTGCGCGGCGAGACCGATACGCGTGTCCAGCGTCGGCATTGCCAGCGTTGCCCGCACCTTCGGCGGAAGCCACGGATCGGGGGCAGGAAGTGCCGGCCACACGCCCTCGTTCAGGCCACCGAGAACAACCAAGTCAGCGCGCTGCAGCCGCGCTTCAAGAAGGCCCCAGATGAAGATGCGCGGGTGTCCACCGTAAGGCGGTCGGACAGTCTGGGCGTTTAACAATTGCCGGAGAAGCGACACAGAGTCTTCGGCAGCCACATTGAGTCTAAGCGCTGCCTCTGAAGCCTGCAGCTCAGCGAGTATTTCCGCCGCCGATCGGCCATCCGGCCCCCGCCAGGCAGCGTCTCCACCAAGGGCCTGAGCCGCGCCGGACAATGCTTCGGCGAATTTTGCAAGCGACACCGGCTCACCCAGCAAACCGCTGATCCGTTCGACACGGTGCCGCACCTTCTGCCATTCACGCGAAGCGCCGAAATGCGTGTCGAGGCCGGCAATGCCTGCCGGCGGACGCGGGCCGCGTAACTTGAGATCGAGCTCGCGCACCGCGTCAAGCCAGGCAAGGCGGTCGTCACCTTCCCCGCCGACCAGCGGATGCTTGAGCAAAGCGAGCAGCGCTACGGGGGCCAGCTCCTCTGCCGCGGCGCTTGCGATGCCGAGCAGCAGAGTGCCTGCGGCTGTTGCGGACAACGGCGTGCCTGCGCTGTCGTCCGCCTCGATTCCCCAACGCGCTAACAGCGCCGAGACACGGCTGGCGAGCTGGCGGTCGGGCGTCACCAGTGCAGCTGTCTTCGCCGGCGTTTCCGGCGCCTCACGCAACGCCAGTGCGATTGCTTGAGCTTCGGCGGCTGAATCCGGCAATTCGGCCAGGCGGATGCCGCTCAAGCGCCGCTCGGCTGGCTTCAGCGTCTGCCATTTATGCGAGAAGTCCGGCGATGCCATCGCATTAGCCACTGACTTCCCTCGTGCCGGCGATGAGGCCGTACCACCGGACCACCGCCACTGCTGCACCTCCCCACGCGCAACGCCGAGCCGGTCGAGCAAGAGCTTCAGGTGGTATTGCGGATGGGTCGCCTCGCCTCGCCGATTCTCGTCAGGCCCAAGCGCATCCCATTCCCCATCGGGGAATACATTCGAGAGCCAGAGCCCGGGAAGCACGACCATTCCCTCAGGCATGCGCGCGACACGGGCGGCCAGCGCAGCGACGGCGGGCGCCGCTGTCGTGATGCCGGCCGCGACCGTGAATCCGGGCGGCGGCTTATCCTCCCAGCGGTTCGCCAGCCCGTGGAGCAGCCGATTGCGCCGCTCGGCAAGATCGATCGCACGGCGCTCCTCGAGGAGATGCGGCCAATTCTCGTAGATCAGCTGAAGCTTTTCGAGCGACTTCTCCCAATGCCGCGCGAGATCGCTTGTCTCCGCAACCGCTTCGCGCAGCCGCCGTGGCTCGATCTCTTCCACCAGCAGAGCGTCGAGCGTCCGCGCGAGATCGGCGGCCTGGCGCAGACTCTCCGCGGCCCCCTCGCCCCGCACGATCGACGCAAGCGTCAACAACCGCTCAGTTGGATCGAGCGCCGGCGGCACCGGGTCATCATCGTCGATCCGCTCGAGCGCACCGCCGATCCGCTCGTCCAACTCGGGATCGCCAACCGGGATCAACCGCGGCAGCAGCAGGCCGCTTCCGCTCTGACGTACGAATGCCTCTGTCACCGTGCGAACGGCGCGGTTGTTCGGAAGCAGGATCCGGCCTTGCGCGAGGCCCAGCGGATCCTTGCCGAACAGCGCGATCAGCCCCGCGGCGAGCGCGTCGGCAAACGATCGGTGCGATGGAATGGTGTAGACGGCGACCCGCTGCGGGTCAGACATTCTCGATCGCCGCTTCCGTCATCGGTATGGATTGCGGAGTCCCGACATCGAACCACAGCCCTTGGTGCACAGCGCCGAACGCGCGGCCCTCTTCGATTGCTCGATCCCACAGGATGTTAGTCGAAAAGGGCCCGTCGGGCGCGTCGCGCAGCAGGCGCTTCGATGCCATCTGGATGCCCGTAAAGACGAAGGGAGCAACATGGCTCCGCTCGCGCCGGCGCAGGCGTCCCTCGCGGTCCATGTGGAAGTCGCCCATGCCCTTATTGTTGAGCGCACGCGCCTGCGGGACAAGGAGCAGCAGCGCGTCCATCTTCGCGTCGTCCCACTGCGAGGAGAGCAGCTTGATCGTGTCGGCGGGACCGTCGATCCAAAGATTGTCGCTATTGAGCGCCAGGAACGGGTCGGAATCGATCAGCGGGAGCGCCTTGATGAGGCCACCGCCTGTCTCCAAAAGTTGATTACGCTCATCGGAGATGACCACCTCCAGGCCGTGGTCCCGGCTGGCGAGATGCGCTTCGAGCGCATCAGCCAAGTAGTGGACATTGACCACGACTTTGCCAACGCCCGAGGCACGCAGCTTCTCGAGCACATGATCGAGCAACGCCTTGCCGTTAACCTCGATCAGCGGCTTAGGCCTGGTGGCGGTCAGCGGCCGCATGCGCTTGCCGAGGCCAGCGGCCATGATCATCGCCGTATGCGGGACTTTCGCAGGAACTTCGGCGCGTAGCCGCAGCGCTTTCTTCGCCTGGCTCACGCCGCCTGCTTCCACGGCTCGCGCCGAAGCTCGGGCGCGACATTGCTATCGAACCATTCGCGTACCGGCTTCAAGTGCGGCTGTGCAAGGTCACGCTCGAGCAGACCCCACATCCGTGGCTGGAAGCGCCGGTAGCCCGGCTTGTTGTCACGTTTCCATAACCTGGTGAACACTCCCAGGATCCGCGTATTGCGCTGCGCTGCGAGGGCCCAATACGCGCGTTCGAACCGCTCACCGTGACCAGTCGCCGCGACGTAGCGGTCGATCATCGCCCGCTCGATCTCTGGAGAGACGTCGCGCCGTGCATCCTCCAGCACAGACGCGAGATCGTACGCGGGGTGTCCCGCGAGCGCGTCCTGGAAGTCGAGCAGGCCGAAATGCGCAACCCCTTTGCGGCCCTCGACCAGCATGATGTTCTCGGCGTGATAATCGCGCAGCACCGTAACCGGTCCGAGGCCGTCGTTCGCCACCGGTTCGAGCACTTGGCGCCACGCCGCCTGATAAGCGTCAACGTCCACCTCCGCGCCGACAGCGGGGCAGTACCAATCTGTGAACAGCGCCAATTCATCGAGCCACTGATCAAGCCCGTGGGGCTTCAGGTCCGGCATCGGCGAATGCTGATGGAGATGGACGAGAACGTCGGTTGCCACCTCGTACAGCTCGCGCTCACGCTTGGGATCGTCGTCGAGAAATTCGCGCAGGCGCCAATCGCCGAAATCGCCAAGAAGCAGCAGACCTTTGTCGAGGTCGCGGGCGAGAATCTGCGGTGCGCTCAAACCCACCGAGGCCAGCCATTCGGCAACTGCAATGAACGGCCGCGGATCCTCGTGCGGCGGCGGCGCATCCATCAGCACGGCGGTGCGATGGCCGTGCACGACACGGAAGTAGCGGCGGAAGGATGCATCGCCGGCCAGCGGCAGGATCTCGGCCCCTTCCCAACCGCAAGAGGCAAGAAAATCAGGCGCATGCGGCGGCGGAGTCATTGGGGAGGCCATCGTCCCTCCCATGACGGGGGCACCTTCGCTGTCAAGATTCTCTCGCCGTCCTGCGCAAAGTCGAGCGACAGGCCGAGCGCATTCGCCCAGACATTGGTTCCCGCCCGCTCCGGCCATTCGACGAGGAGCACGGCGTCTGTCGCAGCATCAAGCCCCAACTCCTCAATCTCGGAAGCATCTTCGATCCGGTAGAGATCGACGTGCCAGACCGGCGGATCAAGATTCTCATAAGGTTGGACGATCGCAAAACTGGGACTTGGCACTTCGCCCCCATGGCCCAATGCCTCGATGAACCCACGCGCGAGCGCTGTTTTGCCGACCCCTAGCGGCCCAGTCAGCGTGATCACATCGCCGGCGCGAGCAAGAGATGCGAGCGCGGCCCCGACGGCGATCGTTTCTTCTTCGTTCTTGAGGATCATCGAGTCCCGCGCGGGATCGTCAGCGTTACCCGCGTGCCTTCACTCCTCTTCGATTCGAGCTCGACCGACCCACCGTGCGCCTCGATGAATTGCTGCGTCAGCGGCAGGCCAAGGCCGAGCGCCGCCTCACCGCGTACACCCGCTTCCGCGACGCGGTCGAAGCGATTGAAGACGCGCGGCAGGTCCTCTTCCTCGATACCCGAGCCATTGTCGCGCACCTGGATCACCGCCTGCTTCTTGTCGCCATCGGCAGTGAGCGAGATGCGGCCCTTGCGATCGGTGTAGGCAATTGCGTTCTGCAGCACGTGCTCGACCGATTCGCGCAGCCGCCGGGCGTCGCCGAACACGTGACCGGCGGAGGGAGATATCTCCACTTCCAGCTTCTGCGCCTTCTCCGCCGCCTTGGGCTTGGCGGTCTCGACGGCAGCGCGGCACAATCCGGCGATGTCCACGCGTTCCTTCTCGAGCGCCACCCCGCGCGTGTCTCCCGTGGTCAGGTCGAGCACATCGTTGATCAGCTTCGACAATCGCTCGACCGATTCGAGGATGGCGCTGACATAATCCCGTGCCTTGGGCGTCAGCTCGCCCGCATAACCGCCGCCGAGGAGCTCGCCAAAGCCACCGATCGACGTCAGCGGCGTCCTCAGCTCATAGCTCATGTTGGCGACGAAATCGGTCTTCACCCGATCGGCTTCCTCAAGCGCCGTCGCGCGCTCGCGCAGCGCCGCCTCGATGCGCGTGGAATCGGTCACGTCCACCATGGTGAAGAGCGCATTGCCGTCCGGGAGCGGCACCGCGGCGAACTGGAAATGGCGCCCGTCGGTCATGGAGATGCGCCCGCTCGACGACTGCCGCTCGTTGGTCGTCTGGCGCACCATCTCGCGGATTTGGGCGGCGGCCGTCGGATTCACCAGCTTGCGCGCCATCGCCGGCACCAGCTCGTCGACCCGCGGGTGGGTCGTGAGCCACTCCTCGTCGAGTTCCCAATCTTCGAGGAACCGGCTGTTCCAGGTGTAGAGCCTGCCGTCGCTGGCAAAGACGCTGATTGCCTCGAATAGATTGTCGAACGTCGCTGCCCGGACCCGCAAAAGAGTATCGCGCGCCGAGGCAAGGCGCAGCTGCTCGGTCCGATCCTCGAGGAACAGGCGCAGCCCGCCGTCTGGAAGCGGCTGGGCGACGACGCGGATGTGATCGCCGTTGGGCAGCATCCACTCTTCCTCGAGCACCTCATCGGCGCTTGTGAACCAGCCGCGGCGCTCCTCCTTCCATGCCGGGAAATCGCGCGTTTCGGGCAAGCGTTGCTCATCGCGCATGCGCTCGATGACGCGGTCGAACTCGGGTTTCTCGGCCAACCACTCGGGATCGAGCTGGCTCATCATCGCGAACGGCCGGTTGAAGAAGCTCAACGTCCGGTCGGCATCGAATTGAGCGGTACCCGCTGTCATGCGGTCGGCGAGCTCGCGCTGCGATTCAACGTAACGCACAAGCTCGGCGCGCGCGTCCTCGAGATCCTGAACGTCCACGGCAAAGCCGGCGACCGCTCCCGTGGACAGAGGGACATTCACCACTCGGAGCATCCGCCGCTCGCCATGGATGATCGCGGGCTGCATCTTCGACACGACGCGCCCGCTCTCCTGCGCCTCGCGCGCGGTCGCCACGGCACTGTCTTCTCCTTGGGCGTCCACCAGCTCGGCGCCGCGGTCGATGACATCGGCAGCATCCTTGCCCTCGACGGCGTTGACGAACGCGCTGTTGACGAGGCCGAGCTTGAGATCTGGCCCGCGGTACCACATCGGGAAGGGCGCGGCCTCGATCAGATGAGTAAGCGAGTTGAGTGCGCTTTCGGTCTGGCGCAGCCGAAGCGCGAGCTTCGCCCGCTCCTCTTCACCCGCACTGGTATCGAAGAACCACAGGAGCAACGTGCCGGGCGGCTCTGGCGCCGGCGCGGGTCCGCCGCGAACGTCGAACACCCGCGCCGAGCCGTGGGCCCGGACCGTCCGCGAAACGCGACTTGCCGATGCCTGAGCGGCCTCGATGTCTGCGGCGAGGTCGTCGAGATCCGCACGATCGATGCCGTTACCATTACCCGCGAGCTCGTCGAGGGAGCCCGGCCGCCCCTCGATCCCGAGATCGCGAAGCAACTGCTCATCTACCTCCACCCTTTTGCCCGGCCGGACAACGAGCGGTCGCGCAGGCATAAGCTCGAGAAGGCGCGCATTGGCCCGGGCGGCGTCCAGGACCTGCTGTGCGAGGCGAAAGCGGCGCGCGGCGGCAACGGCGACTGCCACGGCAATTCCCAGCCACAGCAAGGCCAATGCCGCAATTGCCAGACCGGTTTCACCCGAAGCGCCCATCGCGCCGCCACCCCCTCCAGGGATTCATAGGGCGAGGCCGCCTGAAAAAGAAAGGGCGGGAGGCGTTTGTTAGGTATAGCGCGCGATACCGAGAAAGAAGTCCCAAATCGGGTCGCCACGTGCTTTCAATAGTCGCCTTGCGGACACTCGCCCGCAACGGGCGTGACATTAAAGTGACAGCGCTCTCAAAATCTTAACGTCGGATGTATGTGCTGTTGAACTCGCCTCCGAGTTGGGGGACTCAGAGGCATCCACCCGGGGAACGAGGGATATACAATGACGAAGTACAATCTGCTGGGCGCGACCGCGCTCCAGACCAGTGCGCTGATTCTATTCGCGTCGGCCGCGCCCGCTTTTGCGCAGACCACGCCGCCGCCCGCGCCAGATCAAACCACGAATTCGACCAATCCGGCGCAAATCGAGGCCGCCAATCAAGCCAGCGCTCCGACGAAGGCTCCCGAGGCCAGCATCGTCGTCACCGGCTCGCGCATCCGCCGCCCGAATCTCGAGTCGACGGTTCCGATCACCTCCATTCAGGGCGAACAGTTCTTCCAGCGCGGCAATGCCGACATCGGCGAAGCGCTGAACGACCTTCCGCAGCTGCGCAGCACCTTCGCGCAGCAAAATCCGGGCCTTGGCATTGGCATCGCCGGCCTCAACTTGCTCGATCTTCGCGGCCTCGCGCCGAAGCGCACCCTCGTGCTGGTCAACGGCCGCCGCCACGTCCCGGCCGACATTCTGTCCAGCGCTTCGGTGCCGGACGTCAACACTATTCCGGCCGATCTCATTGACCGGGTCGACATCGTGACCGGCGCCCAGTCGTCCGTTTACGGTTCGGACGCCGTCGCCGGCGTGGTCAACTTCGTCCTGAAGCGCGATTTCGACGGTCTGCAGCTCCGCGCCCAAGGGTCTGATGCCTCCGCCAATTTCGGCGCGAGCTATTATGGGTCGATCCTGGCCGGGAAAAATTTCGCTGGCGGCAGGGGCAACATCACCCTGCATGGCGAATATAATCACGAGAACCGCGTCTTCACTTCGGACATCCCCTGGCTGCGTCACAACGACGGCTTCGTAGTCGTGGACGTCGATTCCGGTCTGCCCGCAAGCCTGCATAACAACGACCAGGTTCCGGACCGGGTCTTCATGAGGGATATCCGCAGCTCGACGATCAACCGCTTCGGCCTTGTGCCCATTACGCAGCGGCCCGGTGTGGCGGCCTGCGGCACCGGCCTCGCGGGTACAAACGGTCCCGCCTCGACTACCGGCGGTACACCGTACAACTGCACCTACCTTTTCAATCCTGACGGATCGCTGGTCGCACAAACGGGTACGCGTTTCGGTTCGGGACCGAACCCGACGTTTATCGGCGGCAACGGCCAGACTGGCCGCGAAGGCCAGCTGTTCTCGGTGTTCCCGAAGAACACCCGGTATAACTTCAACCTCCTTGCCCACTATGACGTCAGCAATGCATTCCAGCCGTTCGTCGAAGCGAAGTACGTTCATCTCGACACCAGCGGCAACAATGCCGGACCCAGCTTCATCCAGGGCACCGGCACGTTTGACTTCCGTGAGCGCACCAGGCTCGACAATCCATTCCTGACTGCGGCCGAGAGAGCGACGATCGCCAGCGCGATCCTGGCTTCGGGCTGCAACCCGAGCCTGACCGCAACTTGCAACACCGCCGTCGATACAGCCACTCAAAACGGCCAAGGTACCGCCGGTAGGCTGAGCGCGAACGATATCGCCCTGATCAACTCCGGCGCCTACCGCTTTGTTACGGCCCGCACGTTGCTTGACGTCGGCATCCGCGACGAAGCGTTCAAGCGGGATACCTATCGCGCCGTGATCGGTGCTCGCGGCGACTTCAACACCGACTGGAGCTACGAAATCTCCGCCAACTACGGCGAGTTCGACCAGAAAACGCACACCGTCGGGTTCCTCGATCGTCAGCGGTTCATGCTATCGATGGATGCCGGACGCAATCCGGTCACCGGACAGATCCAGTGCCGCTCACAGTTCGATCCGACCGCAGCCGTACCGTACCAGGTCAGCGCCACCGATCCGCGAGCTGCGGGTTTCGCTGCCAAGCTCGCGTCCGACATAGCGGCGTGCGTTCCGTACAACCCGTTCGGGTCGTCAGACAATTCCTCGGCGGTCGGCTACTTCACCACCGACGAGCACAAGTCTGCAAAGATGACGCAGCTCGATTTCCTGGGCTTTATCAACGGCGACTCGAGCCAGTTGTTCGAACTTCCCGGGGGGCCGGTGGCCTTCGTTCTCGGCGCCGAATACCGGCGGGAGACGGCGGACTATCGCGAAGACGAGTTCGTCAAGACAGATCTCACGAACGATGTGGACGTGGGAGACTTCAACCCGCCGGCATTCAAAGTCGCCGAGGCGTTCGGCGAGGTCGAGATCCCGATCCTCAAGAACCGGCCTTTCTTCCACGATCTGACGATCAGGGGCGCCGGACGCTATTCGCGCTATCAGAAGCCGATCAAAGGTGTCTGGACGTGGAACTACGGAGGCGAATGGTCGCCGATCCAGGACATTCGTTTCCGCGGCAACTACGGTAAATCGGTCCGCGCTCCCAACGTGTCGGAAACCGGTTTTCCTGTCGTTCCCAACTTCGCTCCCAACTTCGTTGATCCGTGCAGCGCGACTGGCATGACTCAGAACACGAGCCGTGCCTCAGCTTGCCAGGCCGCTCTTGGCGCGCTCCTCCCATCGGTGCGGAACGTGACTTATTCCTTGGGCGTCCTCAGCGGGAGCAACCCAGACTTGCAACCGGAAGTCTCCCACTCGCTGACTCTTGGCGGCGTGTTGACCCCCCGGTTGATCCCCGGCTTCAACCTGAGCCTCGATTATTACAACATCAAGGTGAAGAAGGTCATCGCGGCAGTTACCGCACAGACGATCGTCAACAACTGCTACGACCTCCCGACGGGCAACGTGTTCTGCAATCTATTTACGCGTTGGCAGGGGCCGGGCGCGGGACCCAACGGCGAAAATCCCGGCGATGTGCTCTTCAATTCACTCCTGCAGGGACCGCAGAACTTCGCCAAGCGCGTTCGCCGCGGTATCGACATCAACGCCAACTATCGCAAGCGCATCGCGAGCAACGTGACGCTCGATACGAGCCTGATCTGGGTGCACGGCTTCCAGTCGAGCAACTTCGAAAATCCGACCACACCGGGTTTCGAGAACCAACTCCTCGGCGAACTTGGTGACCCGAAAAACGAGGGCCGTCTGTTTACTGACCTCAAAGTCGGAAACGTCACCTTTGGCTACAATGCGCACTATATTGGCAGGCAGTTCATCAACCTTGCCGAGGACGTGATCAGGCTTCCTTCGGCCTGCACCGACCCGACCAACCCGAACACTTGCCCGCCAAACAATGCCGACTTTGCCGACGTCGACCATTTTCCGGCGGTCTGGTACCACGGTATCCGGGTGCAGTGGGATACGGGGCCGGTGTTCGGCAGAGCCAAGAACCTGCAGATCTACTTCGGCATCGACAACGTTTTCGACAAACACGCGCCGTTTGGCCTGACCGCAACCGGCGCCGGCCCTGGCGCCAACGGCAGCGCCGCGATCTACGACGTGTTCGGCCGCAAATTCTACGGCGGCGTCAAGGCTCGCTTCTAAACCGACAAGTCATTAATCACTTGGAGCCGGGAGGAAACTCCCGGCTCTTTTTTTGCGGGCTCACCAGTGCCAAGAACCAATGGTGAGCGACGCGGTAGATCAAGCTGAAACTCTGCTTCGGCGCGGCGACGTGAACGGCGCGGCAACGCTTTTGAAACATGCCGAGACCGCTGGTGACAGTCGCGCGGCGCGTGAGCTCGCGCTCTGGTACCTGACTGCCCAGCTGATCCGCCGCGATCTTTCGGCTTCGAGGACCCTCTTCGCGCGAGCGGCGCAGCTCGGCGACGCTTTTTCTGCCACAGTCACGCGTGCCTTCCTCGCCGGCGGGGTCGGCGGGCCCGCAGACTGGCCCGGCGCGATGGCGCTGCTCCGCAAGGCGGCAGGCGATGATTCGGCTGCCGCGTCACAACTGCGGCTCATTGATGCGATGAATCTCGGTCCTGACGGGGAGCCGGAAGGCAAATTCGCTTCGCAGCTTCTGTGCGAGGCCCCCGAAATACGCCGCTTTCCCGCCCTCTTCACATCCGCGGAGTGCGCCTATCTGATTGATGTGGCCTCGCCGACGCTTCGGCCGAGCGTCGTCGTCGACCCGCACACGGGCCGAGACGTTCCTCACCCGATCCGCACATCAAGCGCCACAGCCTTTCCCTTGGTCGACGAGAACCCGGCGATCCACGCGCTCAACCGCCGCCTCGCCGCCGCCAGCGGCACTGACGTCCGCGCCGGCGAACCGCTGCAGGTGCTGCGCTACGCCCCCGGCGAGCAGTACCGCCAGCATAGCGACGCGCTGCCCCACGTCGCGCCGGATCAGCAGCGCGTCCTCACCTTCCTTGTTTATCTCAATGACGATTACGGGCGGCGAAACCGCTTTTACGGCCGCCGGCGTCAAGGTCCGCGGACGAACCGGCGACGGCCTCCTGTTCCGCAACGCCTCAGCCGACGGTGTGCCCGACCCCCGCGCCATCCACGCCGGCCTCCCAGTCACCCGCGGCGCGAAGGTCCTCGCCTCGCGCTGGATCCGCGCGGCGCCGCTCGTTCTCGAATAAGGGCGCCCGACCGCTCAGTAGCGGTAATGGTCCGGCTTGAACGGCCCCTCGGCCGAAACGCCGATATACGACGCCTGCTTGTCGTTCAGCTTGGTCAGCTTCACGCCGAGCTTGTCGAGGTGCAGCCGCGCGACCTTCTCGTCGAGGTGCTTGGGCAGAACGTAGACGTCGTTCTTGTACTTGTCGGCGCCGGTCCACAGCTCGATCTGCGCCAGCACCTGGTTGGTGAAGCTCGACGACATGACGAAGCTCGGGTGACCCGTCGCATTGCCGAGGTTCACAAGCCGGCCCTTGCTCAGCACGATGATCTTCTTGCCGTCGGGGAACTCGACCTCGTCGACCTGCGGCTTGATCTCGGTCCACTTCATGTTCGCCAGCGCGCCGATCTGGATCTCGCTGTCGAAGTGGCCGATGTTGCAGACTATCGCCATGTTCTTCATCGCCCGCATGTGGTCGAGCGTGATCACGTCCATGTTGCCCGTCGCGGTGACGAAGATGTCGGCGCGCTTGGTCGCCTCCTCCATCGTCACGACCTCATAGCCTTCCATCGCCGCCTGCAGCGCGCAGATCGGATCGATCTCGGTCACGAGCACGCGCGCGCCGCCGTTGCGGAGCGAGGCGGCGGAGCCCTTGCCGACGTCGCCATAGCCCGCGACGCACGCCACCTTGCCGGCGAGCATCACGTCGGTCGCGCGCCGGATCGCATCGACCAGGCTTTCCTTGCAGCCGTAGAGATTGTCGAACTTCGACTTGGTGACGCTGTCGTTGACGTTGATCGCCGGGAACGGGAGCTTGCCCTGCTTGGCGAGCTCATAGAGGCGGTGGACGCCGGTGGTGGTCTCCTCGGACACGCCCTTGATGTTCTCGACGGTTTTCGTGAGATAGCCCGGCCGCTCGGCGAGGAAACGCTTGAGCGTCGCCACGAAGATCTCTTCTTCCTCGTTCGACGGCGTGAAAAGCTCTTCGCCCTTCTCGACGCGATAGCCCCACAGCGCAAACATGGTCGCGTCGCCGCCGTCGTCGAGAATCATGTTGCAGGTGGTGTCGCGGCCCCAGTCGAAGATGCGGACGACATAGTCCCAATAATCCTCAAGCGTCTCGCCCTTGATCGCGAATACCGGAATGTGCCGCGCGGCAATCGCGGCCGCGGCATGGTCCTGCGTCGAGAAGATGTTGCACGAGGCCCAGCGGACCTCCGCGCCAAGCTCCACCAGCGTCTCGATCAGCACCGCGGTCTGGATCGTCATGTGCAGCGAACCGGTGATCCGCGCACCCTTGAGCGGCTTCGACGCGCCGAACTCGTCGCGCAGCGCCATCAGGCCCGGCATTTCGGTCTCGGCGATCTCGATCTCCTTGCGGCCGAAATCGGCCAGGCCGAGGTCCTTCACGACAAAGTCGTTGAAACGAGTGTCAGCCTGTGTCGCCACGTCGAGAATCTCCGGTTGAATGATGTGCGCCACGTTGGCGCGGGTCGCCGCAGCCGTTACCCGCCGCTCGCGCGAAAGGCAAATATAAAGGATTCTTTATATGATGCTGGGGCGCCCGGGTGCAGCGCGGCGATTCCGCAACAATCGCTAGCAGTACGAAGAGAGCGCGAAAGCCCGGACGGCGGGGCTACGGCTACTTCCTAATGTCTGCAAAGGGGTGGAAAACGGACGTTAATCGAAGCGGCAAACTTCGATGCCGTCGTCCCAGCGCCCACCATTTTCCGCACACCGCTTCGCATCCAATGCGCCCCCAGTAGCGAGGGTGTTGTAGACGTAGAAACAAGCGAGAACGAGGAGAGCCAAGCCAAGCAAACTCAACAAACAGCCTAGTCTTCGTGAGCCGCTCCTTGCCGACACTTTTGGCTCAGTTTGCTTGGACATTGGTAACACGATGGTCTGAGTGGTCGATGTCTGCAATGGGTCGAAAGCGGACGTCCGG
>Ga0207690_10001249_pt1 | contig 16085 bp, 14 predicted proteins | sample KBSC23metaG_FD_184315 | JGI IMG/M metagenome (GOLD analysis project Ga0207690, IMG submission 184315) | Corn rhizosphere microbial communities from Kellogg Biological Station, Michigan, USA - KBS C2-3 metaG (SPAdes) (version 2) | ecosystem: Host-associated > Plants > Roots > Rhizosphere > Soil ...
ACCCATCCACGCGCTCTGCCAAATTTCGCTCGCTTTCTGCTCTGCCGTCCATGCTTCATCTACTTCACTCTCTCCTCAAAAAAAAACGCAGAAACCCCTTTGACCGCCAGACCCCAAAGTCCCGGCCCATTGCTCAGCTACGACAGTCTTCAGTGATCGCCAGGAACGCTCTGATCAAGTCTTTGCTTTGAAAGGGCGCGGCTTCAGCCACGCCACAAACTGCCTGGATTCAACGAGGCTTTAGCCTCCGAGGGAATCTTTCCCAACCTGATCAAACTGTCCCTGGTACGGTGTGCCTTAAAATTCGTTTCACTTACCAAGGGCCAAAGGCCCGCTTCATACCAGCCTGGGGCGAAGCCCCAGGTCAGCGTATCCGGCAAATCAAGGGCTGAAGCCCGGCATATAAATCTCCCGGCGAACTCGTATGAATTGCCTGGCATCCCGAATATAAGACAAAAACAGTCCCATATCAATGACAATATACGACAAATTCAGTCGCCAATCATGTCAATCTCCAGTACCATGCACATTACAAATGATTTATAGTTACAAAAAATATTTTCGACAAAAGATTCCAGCAAAGCCTCAAGTCAAGCCCCCTGCCTCTCCGCATCGCCATAACTCCTTGCAGAACAATGATCTATCACCTCACCTAACCTGGCGGCCCAGTTTCACCCATTCCAGTAAAATAAGAACAGAGAACATCCACGCGATCTGTGTCCGTCCGTGGTCGTTCTTACCTCGGTGCAATCGGTGCCAATCGGTGTTAAGCCTCTGGATCCGCCCAGGAAGGTAGTCCGAACCTAAGTCCAATGTTCAAAGGACTTTGAGTACTAAGTACCCGGGGGGGATACCCCGGAAATGAAGCCCCGCCACCGTCCCCAGGCGCCTGTCAAAACCTCTATAATAGAGACACCGACATGGCAGACGAACAGAACCCGCAGCTCCCCCTGAATCCTGACAACCCAGACGGCACGAACCCCAACGGCAACATCCACGGCCGGGGCGCCGCCTTCATGCTCTCGATCAACGTCGAGGAGGAGATGCGCCGGTCGTATCTCGACTACTCCATGTCCGTCATCATCGGCCGCGCCCTGCCCGACGTCCGCGACGGCCTCAAGCCCGTCCACCGCCGCGTCCTCTACGGCATGCAGGAGATGGGCCTCCAGTTCAACAAGAAGCACACCAAAGCCTCCAAGGTCGTCGGTCACGTCATGGGCAACTTCCACCCGCACGGCGACGCCGCCATCTACGACACCATGGTCCGCCTCGCCCAGCCCTTTAGCCTCCGCTACCCGCTCGTCGATGGCCAGGGCAACTTCGGCTCCGTCGACGGCGACCCGCCCGCCGCGATGCGTTACACCGAAACCCGCCTCACCCGCATCGCCGGCGAGATGCTCGCCGACATCGACTCCGACACCGTGGACTTCACCCCCAACTACGACGAATCCACGCTCGAACCCACCGTCCTCCCGGCGCGCATCCCGAACCTGATCGTCAACGGATCAGGCGGCATCGCCGTCGGCATGGCGACCAACATTCCGCCGCACAACCTCACCGAAGTCGTCAACGCCTCGATCGCGCTCATCTCGAAAGAGAAGAGCGAGACCCGCAGCGACCTCGAGCTTGTCCTCGAACACGTCAAAGGTCCGGACTTCCCGACCGGCGGCTACCTCTTCGGCAAAAACAACATTGCCCAGGCCTACCGTACCGGCCGCGGCCGCTTCATCATGCGCGCCAAGTGCTCCATCGAGAACATCTCCGGCGGACGCCAGGCCATCATCGTCACCGAGATCCCCTACCAGGTCAACAAAGCCAAGCTCATCGAGCGCATCGCCGACCTCGTCAACGAGGGCGTCATCACCGACATCGCCCGCGACGAGTTCCGCGACGAGAGCGACCGCGACGGAATGCGCATCGTCATCGGCCTCAAGCGTGGCGCCGAGCACCAGATCGTCCTCAACCAGCTCCACAAGCACACGCAGATGCAGGACTCCTTCTCGATGATCTTCCTGGCCGTCCACAACGGCCAGCCCAAAGAACTCCCGCTCGACGCAGCCATCCGCGCCTTCCTCGACCACCGCATCGAAGTTGTCCGCCGCCGCACCGCCTTCCTCCTCGGCAAGGCCCGCGACCGCGAACACATCCTGCTCGGCTATCAGATCGCGCTCGATCACCTCGACAACGTCATCAAGACCATTCGCCAGTCCGGCAGCCGCGCCGAAGCCCGCGAAAACCTCTTCCAGTACTTCTCCGGCAAGAAGATCAACCTGCGCGGCACCGAGCTCGCCGGCGTCAAACTCGACCCTGCGAAGTACAACGTGGACATGACCTTCTCCACCACCGGCACGCTCATCCTCAGCTACCGCCAGGTCGACGCCATCCTCGAGCTGCAACTCTACCGCCTCACCCAGCTCTCCATCGACGAGTTGCTCAAGGAACTCGCCGAGGTCCGCGACAACATCACCGAGTTCGAGTCCATCCTCGCCAGCGAGAAGAAGCTCCGCCGCGTCATCATCAAGGAGCTTGAAGAGGTCCGCGACAAGTTCGGCGACGCCCGCCGCACCCAGATCGTCGATGAGACCGCCGAGCTTCAGCTCGAAGACCTCATCGCCGACGAGCAGGTCGCCGTCACCATCTCTAACACCGGCTACCTCAAGCGCACGCCCATCTCCACCTATCGCCAGCAGCGTCGCGGAGGCACCGGCCGCCTCGGCATGAAGACCCGCGACGAAGACTTCGTCGCCCAGCTCATCGTCGAATCCACCCACGCCTACCTGCTCTGCTTCACCAACACAGGCCGCGTCTACTGGCTCAAGATCTACGAGATCCCCGATGTCGGCGCCGCAGGCAAAGGCAAAGCGATGGCCTCGCTCATCGCGCTCCAGCCCGGCGAAAAGATCGTCACCATTCTCGGCATCCGCGACCTGAACGAAGCCGGCAAATACATCTTCTTCAGCACCAAAAACGGCACAGTCAAGAAGACCCCGCTCACCGACTTCTCGAACGTCATGTCGCGCGGCATCATCGCCATCGGCGTCGACAAGGACGACGAGCTGATCGGCGTCCGCGTCACCGACGGCCACCAGGTCGTCTTCCTCGCCACGCACGAGGGCCAGGCCATCCGCTTCGACGAGAATGACGTGCGCTCGATGGGCCGCCCGGCCTTCGGCGTCAAAGGCATCACGCTCCGCAAGCAGGACTACGTCGTCGGCCTCGCCGTCACGCCGTCCGAGGAGTCGCGCAAGGCCCGCCAGAAGGAACTCAAGGCCGAAGGCAAGGACATCACCCCGTGCCTCATCCTCTCAGTCTCCGAAAACGGCTTCGGCAAGCGCACCGATGTAGACGAGTACCGACTCCAGACACGCGGAGGCTCCGGCGTCATCAACATGAAGTCCACGACAAAAACCGGCAAGGTCTCCTCGATCCAGCTCGTCGACGATACCAGCGAGCTGATGGCCATCAGCCAGTTCGGCAAGATCATCCGCATCGACACCAACTCGATCCGCGCCGCCGGCCGCAGCACCCAGGGCGTCAAACTCCTCAACCTCGAGTCCGACGACAAAGTAGCCGCCGCCGTAGTCATCCCCCCAGAAGAAGCCAAAACCCTGCCTGAAGAAGGTACGCTGCTTCAATAGGTTTCAACTTTAGTTCGACCTCTATAATCTGTCTCTCGCTTTATTGTAAAAGACAGATTACTTTTATCTCACGTCTAGACCGCACAAAGACTGGGGGATAAATTGAGAGTCTACCTAAATAGCGATATAGAGCGCGCTATTCGACAGCGAAATGTAGAAGCACTGCTGACGATGCTCTTTGATGAAGCGAGCGATGGCGTACGACCAGACTTCGCAACTGAAACCAATTTATGGGACTTCAAAGCTGGCTGTGCATCACCCGACAAAAGCAACGCAAATCTGATCGGTTGGAGTCACATTGCTGCCGACGTACTCGCCTTTCACAATGCTAATGGTGGGCTGATAGTTTTTGGCATCAATGACCAGACCCATAAAAGAACAGGGGTTCGAGTTAAACTCGATGGTAAACTCTTCAATGATCAAATTCGAAAATTCATAAGCGACCGAATATGGGTTGATTTCTATCGGGTTCTCATCCGTTCCGATCAGTCCTATATTGGATTGGCTTTGATTCCGTCGCGAGGGCCGAGCCTTGAAAGGTTCCAACGAGATGCCCCCGGAGACAAGCCCTCCTTCCTAAAAGGCTATTCGGCAATACGCGAGCACGATTCGACCAGAATTCTGGACATAAACGACGCCGATAGATTAGCACGCAGTATCGCGACTCCATTCGTCAATAAGACCTATATCGTTGACGAACCAAATTTTCGCATTCTGCATCCGGAATACAATTCGTTTGTCCTGCGGCGAGAGCTTTGCGAAGAAGTTGAACGAGCATTATCTGACCCGCGTTCTTCTGTAGCAGCTCTCACCGGAATTGGCGGAACAGGGAAAACTGCACTTGCAACCTGGGCTGTTCTCCGTGCATATGATCGTATGGATTTCAGCTACATTGTCTCAATTACTGCAAAAGATAGAGAATTGGGCCCTGCCGGTATTCGCTCACTAGCGCCGAAATTAACAACATTCGAAACGCTTTTGGACAACATCGCTGAGGTTCTTGGTTTCCCAGAACTGAAGGAACTCGATATCTCAGAACGCGAACAAAGCGTTCGATATCTTCTGAAAGATAGCAACGGCTTATTATTCGTGGATAACCTTGAGACGGTAGATGACGCAAGAGTTGTTAGATTTCTAGACTCGTTGCCGGTTGGAATCAGAGCAATAACAACATCACGTAGAAGCTCGGTACGGGTTGCAATCTATCCCGTCTCTGTCGGCTCGCTGACGGAACAAGAAGCTCTCGCTTTGATCAACTCGTACCAAGGCAACAGTGGGCTCAGCTACATAAAGAATTTAACGGAAGGTGAGCGCCTCGGCATTGCTAAAGCCTGCGATTATCTTCCCTTGGCGATAAGATGGACACTCAGCCGCTCTAAGTCTGCTGCTGAAGCGCTAAACATTGCGGATGCAATCACTGCAAGCAATCGGAAAGGAGAGGAACTCTTAGAATTCTGTTTCCGAAGAGTCTTCGACTCGCTAGACGCCACAGAAAAGTCAGTTCTTGATGTTTTGTCTCTCTTCGAGAGGCCCTTGCCGACTGAAGCAATAGTGATTGGAGCTTCGTCGACTCCTCAGAGGGTTACTGACTCTCTTGATGACCTCTTGGCGGACTCAATGATCCAACGGCTCTTCGACCCAGAGAGAAACGATTACTGCTACACGGTGTTCCCCATCGCGCGAGCATTTGTAAATACGAACCTAAATAAGCAAGCTGGGCGCGCAGATAAGATGCGATCTGTCATGACAGATTGGTTCGAAGCTAAAGATGTGTCGGACCCAGCAGAGCGCCTCACCGTTCGCGAACTTCGTCAAGGTCGTGGGGCAGCTGAAAATGCATTACTCGACATTGCACAAGCGGCTGAGAAGCGAAACGATCCAAGCAGTGCAGAGACAATGTACGACAGAGCTTTGGCTCGAAATCCCAGTTCTTGGAAAACCGCTCGTGCCTTCGCAGAATTTAAGAGACACAAACTCCACGATATAACTGGTGCACTCAGGCTGTACGAACAAGCAGCTAGTAATGCTCCACGCAAGGGACCCGATCGCGCTCTAATTTTTCGTGAGTGGGGTATGCTACTGCGCGATAGTGGTGACGTTCAGTCGACAGACCTTGCTATTGAGAAGTTCGAGGTCGCTATTAAGGAAAGCCCTAACGACTACATCGCAACCCATGCGCTCGCCAGCATGTTGATGAGAAAGGGCGGCTACGAGAGGGTCAAGCAGATTCTACCGCCCCTCACTCAACATCCACACTCTAATACGAGAAAAATGACCTATCCACTGCTACTCCAAGCCTACCAACGTACGGGAGACCTGATGGGCGTAGCACGAACAAAAGAGATGATGTTGCACGACGGAATCAATGCATAATTGTCCTATGGGGTCAGTGGGCATTTCGCGCTACGCGCGAACCCCGCGATTCATCCTGCTAACTAACCTTATCCGCTAGCATTATCTCCCGCAGCAGCCGATTCGCCGGGTGCCCCATTCATCGCGTCCTTGTCTTATGAGATGATTGGGACATTCGCGCCACGCGCGAACCCTGCGATTCCTCCCGCTAACTAGCCTTATCCTCCAGCATCATCTCCCGCAACGGATGATTCACCCAGCTCCGATACCCCTTGCCATCCTGCTTCACTGGACGAAAAACGTTCCCGGGCTGCATCTCTCCACGAGTTCGCCGCTGAGATGATACCGTTTACACATTGCTTTCTTAACATCGGATGACTCGCATCGCGGCGCGCGCCTTGAGCGGAGAACAGGAGACGGAGGATGAGCTTGCTTTTTAAGGTTTACGAGAGATTCAGGTGCAGAAGGGCAGGCGGCCTAGCCGGTTCAGCACCTCGTTCGTACAATCACGGATTCGGTGTGCGTCTTCTCTGCGTTCTTGCGAGCGTTGCGGTTTCGGGTCCGCTTCTCTGCGCGCAGGGCAGTCAGGCTACGTTTCACAATCCACTGCTGCCTACGGGACCTGATCCCTGGGTGGCGTCCGCGAACGGCTTCTACTACTACATGAATACGACCGGCCATGATCTGACGATCCGACGCACGCGAGACATCACCGACCTGGCTCATGCGGATGTGAAGACGGTCTGGACCGCACCTGCTACGGGGCCGTACTCAAAGGAGATATGGGCTCCTGAACTGCATCAACTCGATGGCAAGTGGTACATCTATTTTGCCGCCGATGATGGAGCGAATGAGAACCACCGCATCTATGTCATCGAGAATGGCTCCGCCGACCCGATGGACGGTGCGTGGACCTTTCGCGGCAAGGTCGGCGACGCGACGGATCGATGGGCGATTGACCCAACAGTTTTTCAGGATCATGGCCGCACGTACATGCTCTGGTCAGGTTGGGAGGGTGCGACCGACGGCGAGCAGCACATCTATATCGCGCGCCTCAAAAATCCCTGGACGGTTGGTTCCCGCCGCACGCTGCTCTCTTCCCCGGAATACCCGTGGGAGCAGGTAGGCGATCTCCTCAACCGGCCGGCGATGCCTCACGTCAACGTGAACGAAGGGCCGGAGATACTGAAACACAGCGGTCGCATCTTTCTTGTTTACTCCGCCTCGGCCTGTTGGACGGACTATTACGAACTGGGCGTACTCGAAGCCCGCTCCGGGAAGAATTTGTTGAAGGCCAAATCGTGGACCAAGTTTGACCATCCGTTTTTCAAACAGGACCCCGAACATAGCGTCTTCGGGCCAGGCCATAATGGCTTCTTCAAGTCGCCCGACGGCACGGAGGACTGGATTATCTATCACGCGAACTCGGCGTCGGGACAAGGCTGTGGGAGCCATCGTTCGCCGCGCATCCAGAAGTTCACCTGGAATCCTGATGGAACTCCGGACTTCGGCGATCCCGTTGCGGTGGGTACCGAATTGATGAAGCCCTCCGGGACCTCGCTAGTGGGCGTCCGGCAGCACTGATGCCTGCCGAATGAGTGGCGTTCGATCGTTATAGCGGAAAGGTTTTGAGCCAGTCGCGGAAGGCGGGGCCGAGGTCATCGCGTTTGAGGGCGAACTCGACGGTGGCTTTGAGGAAGCCGAGCTTGTCGCCGGCGTCGTGGCGCTTGCCTTCGTAGCTGAAGCCGTAGACCTTCTCGTAGGCGAGCAGGGCGCGGATGGCGTCGGTGAGCTGGAGTTCGCCTCCCGCGCCGGGCGTGAGGTGCTCGAGCATGTCGAAGATGCGCGGCGTGAGGATGTAGCGGCCGATGATGGCGTGGTTCGAGGGCGCGTCCTCGAAGCGCGGTTTTTCGACCATGTTGGTCACGTCGAACAGGCGCGGGTTCGAGGGGACGGGCGTGCAGTCGAGCACGCCGTAGGAGGAGATGGACGGGCCTTCGACGACCTCGGAGCCGATGACGCTGCACTGCGTCTCCTCGAACGCCTCGACCATTTGCTTGAGGCACGGCACCTGTGCATCGACGATGTCGTCGGGCAGGATAACGGCGAAGGGCTGGTCGTTGATCAGTTCCTTTGCCATCAGGACGGCGTGGCCGAGGCCGAGCGGCTCGGGCTGGCGCGTGTAGGTGACGCGGGCGAGATTGTTGACCGAGTGGACGATGTCGAGCAGCGCCTTTTTATGTTTGGCTTCGAGGTTGGCTTCGAGTTCGGGGCTGGAGTCGAAGTGGTCCTCCATGGTGGACTTGCCGCGGCCGGTAATGATGATGATCTCGGTGCAGCCGGCGGCGACGGCCTCCTCGACGCCGTACTGGATCAGCGGCTTGTCGACGAGGCAGAGCATCTCCTTGGGCATGGCCTTGGTGGCAGGGAGGAAGCGCGTGCCCAGGCCAGCGGCGGGAAAGACGGCTTTGCGGATTTTCTGGGGGGTCATGGGGTCCTTGGCTGCGGAGTCACTGTGAAATAGTAGCAGGCGAAAGTCATTGGAGACAGCGCGCTAAGGGCAGGCTGATCTCGCTTTGAGACGGGCCTTTTCTGAAGGGTTGAATAAAAATGCTTTCATTGATGAACGGTTTTGGCACGGTGCCGGTCTTAGTGGATGACGGGTTTGGAAGAGGCGGAATGGACGTACCGGCGGATTGGGCGCAGTGCGGGCGGGGGGCGATGACGACGTTCGGTCGTGAGGAGGCAGTGGGCCGGGAGGAGGAGTTTGCCGCGCTGGTGGAGCGGCAGGCGCGGTTTGTGTATCGCGTCGCTTATTCCGTAGTGAAGAACGCCGAGGATGCGGAGGATGTGGTGCGGGAGGCTTTTCTGAAGCTCCACCGGACGGGCGCATGGCGGGGGATGGAGGAGGAGAGGGCTTACCTGGCGCGGGTGGCGTGGCGGATTGCGGTGGAACGTGTGCAACGGCTGCCCCGGCGGGAGATGGCGGGCGACCAGGATGCGATGGCTGGGCTGGTTTCGGGAGAGGCTTCGCCGGAGGAGCAAGGCGGTAAAACGGGATGAGGAGAGGCGGATGCGCGAGATGATCGATGCTCTGCCGGAGGAGCTGGGGCAGGTTCTGATGCTGAGCGCGCTTGAGGAGATGACCTCGCGCGAGGTTGGTATGGTGATGGGGATTCCCGAGGGGACGGTGCGGACTCGGTTGATGCGGGCGCGGGCGGAGTTGCGGAAGAGGTTTGAGGCGGGCGGGGCCGGCGTGAGGGCCAGAAAGGAGACGCGATGAGCGATCGGTTTGAGGAGCTTCTAGATAAGGTGCTGCGTGAGGAGAACGCGGTTGAGCCGCGCGCGGGACTGGAGCGGCGAGTGATGGCTCGTGTGGGTGAGCGTTCGGCTGCTGCTTCGCGTCGATGGATGTTTACGGCCTGGGCTGGCGGATTGGGTGTGGCTGCGGTCGTTTTGGTTGTGTTGCTGCCGGGAAGGCCGAAGGCGCGGGTAGTCGGTCACGATGGCTTGGCTGTGAGCAATCCCGCGGCAGCGTCACTTGGGCACGGATTGCCCTCAGGGGCTAAAGCCCTTCCCGCGCCGACGATCTATGGCACGGCTGAAGCCGTGCCCTTAAGCAAAGCGGGTTCGCGACCAGGTGCTGCGCGACGTGTGAGCGCGGAGATGGGTGCGACGTCTCGATGGGCTGAAGCGAGCAGGAAGCACGCAGTTGAGGATGAGGCTGCGTTGCCGAAGCTGGATGTGTTTCCGTCGCCTGTTGTGACCGAGGAAGATCGAGCGACTGCAGCAGCTTTGCGTTCGACTGAGGCTGCGGAGGCGATGGCCTCGTTGCAGAAGGAACAGCGGGAGCCAATACGGATAGCAGCCATTGAAATTGCGCCACTGCAGGTGGCTGATTTGGAACGGGCACAGTAAAGAATTTTGATGACTGGCGGATAAGGAGAAAGTGATGACGACTCGGATGAGGTTGTTGGCAGTTTTAATTGCGGCGCTGCTGGTAAGCGGGGCTTGCTGGGCCCAGGAGAAGAACGATGCAAACGATAGAGCTGCTCAGGCGGAACGGACCGATGCGCGGGAGTATCAGATGGTTTTTATCGTCGAAGAAGTTGAAAACGGGAAAGTCTACAATGCACGCCGGTATGCGACGAACGTAGCGCTCTCGGACATGAAAGGAGAGAGAGCGAGAGGGTCGATACGGACGGGAGAGAGGATGCCAATCGCAACAGGAACCTCCTCGGTGCCCGACACTAAAGTGTCCGGACAGACTCAATTCACGTACATCGATGTGGGATTTAATGTGGACTTTGATTCTGCGCGGATCGTGGATGGTCGCGTGTATCTGTCAATCACGGCGGATTTGAACAGTTCGGATGCTCCAACATCAGATAGTCAGCAATTTCATCCCACAATTAAGCACAACTCATGGCGTGGCGACGTTACGGTTCCGCCGGGCAAGCCTGCTGTGATCTTCAGCTCGGATGATGTGGCTTCGAAGCGGACGACGCAGGTAGAACTGACGGTGACACCGGTGAAGTGATTCTGGACGAGCCGAATACAATCGCTGTATGGCCACGCGCGTTCGTTCTTATTCGAAGATCAACCTGGGGCTGGCGATTGGGCCGGTGCGGGCGGATGGGTTTCATGCGCTGACGACGCTCTATCAGACGCTTGCGCTGCATGATTTGGTGACGGTTTCTGCGCGCCGGGCTGCCGCGACACGGATTGTTTTGACGACGAACGACGCGCGTGTGCCCGTCGATGAGCGGAATACGTGCTGGAAGATGGTTGAGCGGGCGCTGGCGCGGCTGGATGTGTCGGCTGAAGTTGCTATCCATATAGAGAAGCGCCTGCCGGTGCAGGGTGGGATGGGAGCCGGGTCGGCCAATGCGGCGGCAGCTTTGCTTGGGTTGGAGCGGGAACTTGGGGTGTCGCTCGGGGGATCAGAGCGGCTGCGGCTGGCGGGCGAGGTTGGGTCGGATGTGCCGCTGTTTCTGCTGGGTGGGGCGGTTCTGGGGTTGGGGCGCGGGGAACTGGTGTTTCCTATGCCGGATTTTCCGCCGATGTGGTGCGTGGTAGCAGTGCCTGAGGTGGGGGTTTCGACGCCGCAGGCGTTTCGGGACTGGGACGAAAAGCAGGGATCAGGGATCAGGGATCAGGGATCAGGTGGGGCGCCTGGATTGACTTCGGCTGCTGGCGTCGATAGACTAAATGAGTTGAGCCTTGCTTATGCCTCGCTTTCTGCTGTTACGGGCGAGGGTGAGCGTGGAACATCCGGTATCGTTCGCGGTCAAAGCCCTGATGACAAACGGGTTGTGTCTGGTGAGAACCAGGCGGGCGCGATAAACGATCTGGCCGAGAATGCCCTTCTCGCGCTTGTCCGCACCGGGATTGGAAACGACGGTCTTCATAATGACTTTGAAGACGTGGTGTTTCCGCAGCATCCCTCCTTGCGTGCAATCAAGCGTCAACTGATGGGTGATTCGGCCTCCGGCGAAGGCACGGCGTTGTATGCCGCGCTCTCCGGTTCCGGCTCCGCGCTGTTCGGACTTTACCGGTCCGAGGCGGAGGCAAGGGAGGTTCAACGGCGCGCCCAGGCTGCCGGGGTCAAGGCGTTGGTGACAACGACGCTGCCTCGACAGGAGTACTGGAGCGAGATGTTCGCGGAGTGACGGGTTCACTGGGCGATCGACTAATGGTAGGTCAAGTGCCTTTGGAGCACTTTGTCTAGGTTCGAATCCTAGTCGCCCAGCCAGAATGTTGACGCCACACGCGACGAGCAGATTTAGGGTTCTTTGGCGGCAGCAACATGTCGCGGGAGTTGAATGGTTTTTCGGGTCCGCAGAACAAGGCGGACGGAAGTACGAAGTTTGGAAGAGCAGTCTTCGGTTTTTGCAGTTCGCAACAAGAATTTCGAGAACAGGCGCGAGGCCGCAACAAGGCCACGCAAGACGAAAGCAGCAGGAACAATCAAGGTCAACCAGCCTCGGAGGTTTCCAACGTGAGAGAAAAAGACACGACTGCGGTTCTTTCCCCTATTTCAGTGCAGGCTGAAGAGACAGAAAACTCTCAGCCTGCGCAGGCTGCTCACGCGGGCAGCCCGTCTCAAGCCAAAGCAGCAGCCGAGAGGAAGCGTCCCGGCAAGCTGGGCGAGAGCAAACGCATCAAGATCTTCTGCGGGTCGTCGAACCCGGCGCTGTGCGAGGAGATCTGCAAGTTCGTCGGTGTGCCGCTGGGCGAGACCCGGTTGCAGAGATTCTCCGACGGCGAGGTCCATTTTCAGTTGCTCGAGAACGTTCGTGGTGCGGACGTGTTTCTTGTGCAGCCTACGTGTTGGCCGGTCGATCAGCATCTCGTCGAGTTGCTGATTATGATGGACGCGCTGAAGCGCGCATCCGCCGGACGCATCACGGTGGTGATTCCCTACTATGGCTACGCCAGGCAGGACCGCAAGGACCGGCCCCGCGTCGCCATTACGTCGAAGCTGGTCGCTGATCTTCTGACCACCGCTGGTGCGAACCGTGCGTTGCTGGTTGATCTGCACGCAGCGCAGATACAGGGTTTCTTCAATATCCCGGTGGACCACCTGTTCGCCAGCCCGGTGCTGGTGAGCTACTTCCGGGAGTTGAACCTGCCGAACCTGACGGTGGTTTCGCCGGATGCGGGAGGCGTGGAACGTGCGAGATTTTTCGCCAAGAAGCTGGAAGTGCCGCTGGCCATTGTGGACAAGCGGCGCACGGACATCAACGTGACCGAGGTGATGAACGTCATCGGCGATGTGAAGGGCCGGACGTGTCTGATCCTCGACGACATTATCGACACCGCCGGAACGCTGGTGAAGACGGCGGAGGCGCTGCTGGAACAGGGCGCGGAAAAAGTTTATGCGTGCGCGACACACGCGGTGCTGTCGGGGCCGGCGGTCGAGCGCATTGCAAATTCACGGCTGGAGCAGGTGGTCGTGACGAACACCATCCCTTTGCGCGAAGACGCGAAGGCGGTGGAGAAGATCAAGGTGCTTTCGATTGCCGGCCTGCTGGGCAGGGCCATCGAGAGCATTCACATGGAGACCAGCGTGAGCACGCTGTTCAATTAGAGGCAGCTTTTAGCTTCTAGCTCTTAGCTTTTAGCTCTTCTGTGATGAGGGAAGAGAGTGGTTACAACGGCAGGTGTAGTGAAAATTCGCGGCAGAGCCGCAAAGGGAGCGTGAGGAGGTTTTTAGCTAAAAGCTAGCAGCTAAGAGCTAAAAGCTGTCCTTCCGTGCCCGAAAGGAAAAGTGAAACATGGCAGCATCGACTGAAGCAGTGGTAGCAACGCCCCGCGAGGGCAAGTTCAACAAGAATGCGGCGCGACGGGTTCGCGTTGCGGGCAAGATTCCGGCCGTGGTGTACGGCGCGGGCCAGGACGCGGTTGCGGTTGTGGTCGATCCGCGCGTGATTACGAAGATTCTGCACTCCGAGTCAGGCCACAATACGATCTTCGACCTGACTGTCGAAGGCTCGGCTGTGGTCAAGGCGATGATTGTGGACTGGCAGCATGAGCCGATCAAGGGCAAGCTGCTGCACATCGACTTGAAGCGCATTGCGATGGACAAACTGATGCGCGTCTCGGTGCCGATCCAGTTGCTCGGCGTGCCGGTTGGCGTAAAGACGCAGGGCGGCATCATCGAGCACGTCATGCGCGAGGTCGAGATCGAGTGCCTTCCGGCAGATATTCCGAGCCACCTCGATGTGGATGTCTCGGGGCTGGAGCTGCATGGGCTGATTCGCGTCAAGGACCTGCCGCACTCGGGCAGCATCAAGTTCCTGGGCGACGAGGATGCGACGGTTGCGCACGTCACCATCGTCAAGGAAGAGGTTGCGCCGGTCGAAGAGGTCGCGGCCGCACCCACGGAGCCCGAAGTGGCGAAGAAGGGCAAGGGCGAGACTGAGGGCGCTGCTGCTCCCGCCGCCGACGCCAAGGACGCGAAGAAGAAGTAAGCAGCAAGGCAGCCGGTTAGCGACTGAGCGAGTCGGCTGGAGGTATCGGTGGCGTGAAGCTGATTGTCGGTCTTGGGAATCCTGGTATCGAGTATCAGTTCACGCCGCACAATGCGGGGTTTCTGGCGGTCGATCGCATCGCGGACGAGTGCGGTGTGAAGATTGCAAACCGCAGGGGTCGCGCGCTGACGGCGAAGGCAAGGTTCGCGGGGCAGGATGTTCTGCTGGCCAAGCCGGAGACGTTTATGAATCTGAGCGGGCTTTCCGTGGCCGCTCTGGTCGAGGAGTTGGAGTTGGACCCCTCGGCCGACGTGATGGTGTTGTACGACGAGCTGGCATTTCCGCTGGGGCAGTTTCGCATCGCCCAGCGCGGTTCGGCGAACGGGCACAACGGAGTGAAGTCCATCTCCGGTGTGCTGGGCACGGAGGAGTGGTTGCGCATCCGCATCGGCGTGGGGCGTCAAATAAAAGACGCGGCTGCGCTGGAGGATGGGCGGGAGATCAAGGCGGGCGGCAGGGACTATCTGCTGACGCCGATGCGCAGGCAGGAGCTTGCTGTGCTGGATGAGGTGCTCGACCGGGTACGGGATGCGGTCGAAACGGTGCTGACAAAGGGTGTCAGCGCCGCGATGAATGAGTTCAACAGGAAACAGGGATCAGGGACCAGGGAACAGGGATCAGAAGACTAACGCAGTACATTCCATACCGGGCTGGCGGCAGTGAGGCTGGCACGGTGCGAAGCAGAACTTCGCAGAAAGAAGTAGCTCAATGAATCGTACTTACGAAGTGATGTACATTGTCCGACCGGACGTTGAAGAGGCCGACATCGACAAGCTGATTGAAGGCTTTTCCGGCAACGTGACGAACGGCGGCGGTGAGGTGAAGAGCGTGGAGAAGATGGGCCGCCGCAGGCTGGCCTACACCGTCCGCAAGTTCAACGACGGTTTCTACGTGCTGATGACGATCGCCGCGCAGGGTTCGCTGGTCGCCGAGATTGAGCGCCGTCTGCGCGTCTCCGAGCAGGTGATCAAGTTCATTACCGTGCGCATGGACGAGGAAGAGAAGCGGCTGGCGAAGATCAAGGCCATCCGCGACACGAAGGTGAAGCGCAGCGCACTGCCTGCAGTCCGTGCCGAGGGTGAGGCTGCTGCCGCCGTCGTCGCCGCCGAGGAGCCCGCGAAGGCTGCCGAAGCCCCCGCGGAAGCTGCTTCGGAGAGCGCGGCTGCTGTCTAGTTTTTCGCTGACGATATTTGCGATGACGGCTTGCCGCATCGCCTGACACGATCAACGCCTTACTCCGCTTCCATGCAACCGGAACCGGCTGCATGTTCAGAGGTCCCACGGCGGACCTGGAGCGCGGAAGGCACAACGTAAATGAGAGGGAAACATCATGGCTGACGAGACCACAAGCACGCAATCGACGGAACAGCATACGTCTACACCCACCCCATCCACCTCGCGCCCGGCGCACGCAGGCCCACGCCCGCCGCGTCCCGCAGGCGGTCCCGGCGGCGGCCCCGGCGGCCGGAAGTTCTTCCGGCGCAAAAAGGTCTGCAAGTTCTGCACGGAGAAGATCGACGCGATCTCTTACCGCGACGTGCGTCTGCTGCAGGGTTTTGTGGCCGAGCGCGGCAAGATTGTTCCGCGCCGCCTGACGGGCGTCTGCACCCGGCACCAGCGCCGCCTGAGCCTGGCCATCAAGCAGTCGCGCAACATCGCGCTGCTCGCCTTTGCCGCTCGCTTCTAACTTAGATAACGACCGGCGGAAGTGACGCCGAACAGGAACCGGAGAATTCGCATGGAAGTCATTCTGAAGGAAGATGTCAATAAACTGGGGCACCGCGGCGACGTGGTGAAGGTCGCCGACGGCTACGGGCGCAACTATTTGCTGCCTGAGAAGCTCGCCATCGAAGCGACCGCCGTGAACAAGGCCGTCATCGATCAGATGAAGGCGTCGGCCGTGCGCAAGTCGGCCAAGGAGAAGGTAGATGCCACGGCGCTGGCCGAGCAGCTCAATGCGGTCGAGCTGGTCTTCGAGCGCAAGGTGGGCGAGAGCGACCACCTGTTCGGCTCGGTCACGTCGAGCGACATCGCGCACGAGCTGGAGCTAAAGGGCTTC
>Ga0207690_10001258_pt1 | contig 16034 bp, 9 predicted proteins | sample KBSC23metaG_FD_184315 | JGI IMG/M metagenome (GOLD analysis project Ga0207690, IMG submission 184315) | Corn rhizosphere microbial communities from Kellogg Biological Station, Michigan, USA - KBS C2-3 metaG (SPAdes) (version 2) | ecosystem: Host-associated > Plants > Roots > Rhizosphere > Soil ...
GATTGCTGACCGCCACAACGCGGCGTGCGCCCATGTAGCGACTGGCCCAATACGATTTGGTCATGTCTTCCAAGCGCACCGTGCCGCCGGTCGCGGGCGCATGCACGAAGCGGTTCTGGCCAACATAGATGCCGACGTGCGAGTTCGGTTGGCCGGTCGTATTGAAGAAGACGAGATCGCCCGAGGCGACATCACGGCGTTCCAGTGGGGTGCCGCGTCGACCCATTTCCGCAGCGGTGCGCGGCAGGTTGACGGACGCGGCGCGCTGCACAACGTAGCGTACGAGCCCGCTGCAATCGAAGCCGCTGTCGGGCGTGTTGCCGCCGTAGCGGTAGGGCGTGCCGACCAGCGCCATGGCTTCGATGGAGACCTCTTCCAGACCGGCGCTCGGATCGTTGATCGGCGCGCCGCGCGTGCGCAAGCCGGTGGTGTCACGCGATGCGGTAGAGCGGGTCGGTGCCGATGAGCACGCGGACAGCAGACAGGCCAACGCCAGCAGCGCGGCGCCTGCCAGTCGGGTATTGGCGTGGGAAAAGCTGTGCTGCGTCAGCATGCGCCATCAGGAGAATCTCGATAGCGTGCATGCTATGCGCGCGCCGCGGGAAAGCCAAACCAAGCCATACCGCGTGTTGGCGGGGCGCAACGCCAAGCAGGGCGCGGGTCTGCGAACTTTGCCCTGATGGCATCGCGTTTTGCGGGCAGCTTATCGAACCGTCCTACCAGCGCAACTGAACGTTGCGGGTGCTGCCGGTCTGCACCGTCGCGCGCTTGGTGGTGCCCTGGTACGTGGCGATGACGTTATAACTTGCCGGCGGCGCCTTGATCAGGCAGCGCGGGCCATCGGCGCGGAAGCTTGCGACCTCCTTGCCGTGCCGCGTGAGTTGCACGTCCACGTCGGCCAGGTATTCGCCGCGCGCCCCCTGCGTGAACAGCAGGGACAGGTTGTAGTTGCGCGCCTCGGCGTTCAGCGCTTGCTGCTCGTCCTCTGCAACGCCGCCGCAGACGTAGCTGATCTGGCCGGCGGTCTGCGGGGTGAGGTTGTCGGCGAGCGCAACGGATGCGCCGGCGGACAAACTCATCGCCAGCGCGGCCGACACCAGGGTCAAGCGCGATCGGATCTGCGGGATTCGTTGCATGGGCATCGTGAAGCCTCCATCGGAAAGGGAGTGGCATCCCATGCGCAGCAAGAAAAAGGCCGCGCAATTGCGCGGCCCGATGGCACAACGGTTGGCGGCGGAAGAATTCGCCGCTGTATGACCGCTACAGCACGTCCGATGCGTGATCTGCAAGTCGCGAGCGCTCACCCCGCGCCAGCGTGATGTGACCGCTATGACTCCATCCCTTGAAGCGATCCACCACGTAGGTCAGGCCGGACGAACCTTCCGTCAGGTACGGCGTATCGATCTGCGCGATGTTCCCCAGGCAGACGATCTTGGTGCCCGGGCCCGCGCGCGTGACCAGCGTCTTCATCTGCTTGGGCGTCAGGTTCTGCGCCTCATCGATGATCAGGAACTTGTTGACGAAGGTGCGACCGCGCATGAAGTTCATGCTCTTGACCTTGATGCGCGAGCGGATCAGCTCCTGCGTGGCCGCGCGGCCCCATTCGCCGGCGTTGTCGTCGGACTTCTGCAGCACCTCGAGGTTGTCGTCAAAGGCGCCCATCCATGGCTGCATCTTTTCTTCTTCCGTGCCGGGCAGGAAGCCGATGTCTTCACCCACGGGCACGGTGGCGCGCGTGATGATGATCTCGTTGTAGAGCTTCTGATCGAGCACCTGCTCCAGGCCAGCGGCCAGCGCCAGCAGCGTCTTGCCCGTGCCGGCCTGGCCGAGCAGCGAGACGAAGTCCACTTCCGGATGCATCAGCAGGTTCAGCGCGAAGTTCTGCTCGCGGTTGCGCGCGGTCACGCCCCAGACGTTGTTCTTCTGGTGCGTGTAGTCCTTGAGCGTTTGCAGCACGGCGGTCTTGCCGTTCAACTCCTTGACCTGCGCATACAGCGGCAGGCTTCCGTCATTCGGTTCCAGGAAGACGAACTGGTTGACCAGGAAGGACGGCACCAGCGGGCCCGACAGACGGTAGAACGTCGTGCCCGTCTTCGGGTCCTGCCAGCTCTCGATGTTCTTGCCGTGCTTCTGCCAGAAGTCGGCCGGCAGCGCCATGATGCCGCTGTAGAGCAGGTCGGTGTCTTCCAGCACCCGGTCGTTGAAGTAGTCCTCCGCCGGCAAACCGAGGGCGCGCGCCTTGATCCGCATGTTGATGTCTTTGGACACCAGCACGACGCTGCGGTCCGGCCGCTGCTGCTGCAGCGCGGCGACCACGCCCAGGATCTGGTTGTCAGCCTTGCCCTGCGGCAGGCCGTCAGGCAGCTTGATGTCATTCAGCCGGGTCTGGAAGAACAGGCGTCCCTGCGCATCGCGGTTGCCGAGCTTGGCGAGCGGCAGGCCGTCGTCCATCGCGCCGTCGGTGCCTGCCACAAGCTGGTCGAGCGTGCGGCTGACCGTGCGGGCGTTGCGCGCAACTTCGCTCATGCCCTTCTTGTGGTTGTCCAGCTCTTCCAACGTCATCATCGGCAGATAGACGTCGTGCTCTTCAAAGCGGAATAGGGACGTCGGATCGTGCATCAGCACGTTGGTGTCGAGCACGAACAGCTTGGTCGGGCCTTCATCGCGGCGCGCGCGGGGGCGAGCGGCGGTTTCGGTCGATTTGCCTGTGGCGCTGACTTTGTCGACGGCCTTCAGAATGCTGGCGGGACGTTCGCGGGTCTCCTGCTTGGCCATTGGCGAAGCTTCCCCGGCGCGTGCCTGGGGGGCGCTGCCTGTATTACGTTTCGGTTGTGCGCGACCGGTTTCGGACAGCGCCTCGCGTTCGAGTGCGGGCACCGGTTTTCGAGGTTCCTGACCCGCCTTCGGCTTTCCGGCTTTGCCGAAAGGCTTGAATTCAGCCGGGTCAAGCAATTGGGCTGGCTGGGTGGGCATGGTCGGCAGCGGCATGCTTCGATTACCTCTCTGGGTGGAACAACGACGAAACACCGCATCTGCGCATGGCAGGGCGATGCTGGTGGAAAACGACCGGGGACAGGCTGGCGCGGTGCATTGGCGACGGCCACAAAAAAGCCGCCATGACCTGCAAGAGGTGGGGCGGCCTGGGTGCGTACCACAATGAACGCCACAACAAGCTGCACGATTCGAGCGTTCTGCCCAGCCTAATTGCCAGGGAAAACGCCGATGCGGTATCAGGCCAACTTGGCCGCCGGTACCGTCGTGGGCTATCGGAATGGCATCCGGATTTCGTACTCATCGGTTCCGACTGTATCGGAAGCTTTTGTGATTTGCAACCGCGCCATGTGCACTGCACCAGAGCCCCGTTCAGCTTGGATACAGCTTGCGGTAGCGGGTTTTCCGCCGGGTCAAAGCCTCGGATCCTATGCCGGTGTGTGATGCAAACCGCCCCCAGTCTCTTTGCTGTGGCTTCTGGCAATTTCCGGAGGCGGGAGCGCAAGCAACCTGCTGGCGGTTTGCGTCTGGAGCATCACGGCGCGCGCTTTTCATCTGAGGGCGAACGTGAGCGTGCCATACCCCAATTGCTCGAAACTGCCTCAGATGGGTTAGGGTAAATGCGGGATTAAGCGTTGAGATGGAAAGCCGAATACGTAGAGATGATCTCCATCCTCTAACCCCGCGCCACTGAACGTTCTTCCTGCGTGGGTGCTTGCTCAGTCCCATGCATCGACACGCCACCAAGAATCGAACCTACCGCCTTGTCTGGAGCCGCGCCGCCAACGCGTGGGTAGCGGCGCTGGGTGGCCTGGTGGCCAGCGTGCCGGCATGGGGCGCGCCTGCAGGCGGCGTGATCACGTCCGGCGCGGGCAGCATCGGCCAGAGCGGCGCCACCACCACCATTACGCAGACCACGTCCCGGCTGGCCATCGATTGGTCCAGCTTTGGCGTGCAGGCTGGGGAGGCCGTCAACTTCGTTCAGCCGGGCGCCGGGGCCATCGCCCTGAATCGCGTCACCGGCCGCGAGCCCAGCAGCATTTTCGGCAGCCTCAACGCAAATGGCACGGTCTTCCTGCTCAATCCAAACGGCGTGTTGTTTGGCGCGGGTGCGCAAGTCAACGTCGGCGGGCTGGTGGCGAGCACGCTCAAACTCAGCAATGCGGATTTCGAGGCCGGCCGGTATGCGTTGTCGGGCGACAGCGCGGCGGGCGTCGTCAATCAGGGCACCATTCACGTGCCGGCCGGCGGCAAGGTCGCGCTGATCGCCAACCGGGTGGAAAACACCGGCAGCATCCAGGCACCCGGCGGCGATGTTTTGCTGGCGGGTGCGGGAAGCGTCACGCTCACGCTGGCCGACGGCAGTCCGCTTGGCTACACCATCAGCCAGGGCGCGGCCCGCACGCTGGTCAACAACGGCGGCATGATCGTGGCCGACGGCGGGCGCGTGGTGCTGACAGCGCGCGGGTTGGATGCGTTGAGCGAGGCCGTCGTCAATACAACCGGCGTGGTGCAGGCGCGCACGGTGGCCAACCGGCAAGGCACGATCGAACTGGTGGGCGATCCAGCTGTTGGTGTGACGCAGGTCAGCGGCAGGTTGGATGCCAGCGGCACCGAACCCGGCGGCACTGGCGGCACCATCAAGGTGCTGGGCGACAAGGTCGGCGTGTTTGATGGCGCGCAGATCGACGCGCGCGGCATGGCCGGTGGCGGCACCGTGCTGGTCGGCGGCAATTTTCGTGGCGAAGGTCCAGAGCCGAACGCCACGGCCGCATATGTCTCATCGAGTGCCATCATCGATGCCGGCGCCATTGCCAGCGGCAACGGCGGCAACATCGCCGTCTGGGGCACCGATATGGCAAACGTGCACGGCACGCTGTCGGCCAACGGCGGCGCGCAGGGTGGACTGGGCGGCCGTATCGAAACCTCGGGCCACGTACTCGACACGGACGGCATTGCCGTGAGCGTGGCGGGCGGCGCCGGAGCGGCGGGCGGCTCGTGGTTGCTGGACCCTTACAACGTGACCATCTCAACGGGCACGCAAACCGGCGGCAGCTTCTCGAGCAATGTATGGACGCCCAGCGCCATCGGTTCGCTGGTGAATACGAGCAGCATCCAAAGCATCCTGAACAGCGGTGGCAACGTCACGATCACCACCACCGGCGCTGGCACGCAGGAAGGCAATATCGCCATCAACGGCAGCATCAGCAAGACGGGCGGCGGCGGCGCCAGCCTCACGCTGGTCGCCGATGGGCGCATTACCACCAACGCTTCGAGCGGCGGGCACCGCGTTATCAGCAGCACCAGCGGTGCGCTCGATGTGTCGATGACGGCCAATGCCACCACCACTGCGGCCACCAACAGCGGTATCAACCTGCGCTATCTGGACATCAACGCCAACGGCGGCAACATCACCGCCACGGCCAGCGGGGCGCAGTCGGCCACGGCGCCCGCACTGAGCTTGCAGAACAGCACCTGGATCACCAGCGGCGCCGGCAACATCAGTCTGTCTGGCGTGTTGCCGAGCAACGCCAACGGCCAAGGCGTGTTCCTGAGCGCGAACACATTGACGACGGCCACGGGCACGATCACGGTGTCGGGCACCAGCGGCGGCGTGGCGACCGTGAACGGGACCAACAGCAACGGGGCGCCGCTGTTTTCCACCAACAACATCGGCATCTACCTGGCGGGCAGCAATACGCTGCAGAGCGCCGCCGGCGGCGCTATCACGCTGAACGGCACGGCCACGGGCGCCACCGCCACGTGGGCGGGCAGCGGGGTCACGCTGAGTGCGCTCGATACGCTGTCGACCTCCGGCGCACTCAACATCACGGGCACGGCCAGCAATCCGGTCTCCACGACTTACCGCAACCAGCTTTCCGCCGTGGACGTAGTGGGTGGCGGTACCACCGCAGCCAGCCTGACGGGCGGTACGGTCAACATCACGGGCACCAACAGCGTGGTGGGCGGCCCCAGCAGCACCAGCAACACCAATGCCGCCGTCAAGCTCGAAGGCAAGGTCAATGTCACAGCCAGTTCGGGGCCGATCAGCATTGCCGGCTCCAATGCCGGTGGTGATGGCGTGTGGGGTTCGGGCAGCGGTGCGGTCACGATGAGCGCGCCGGCCGCATCCGCTATCAACATCAACGCGCAGTCGCTGGACGCCGTGAGCGGCTACACGGGGTTCTATCTCGGCGGCACCGGCACGTTAACGTTTGCCACGGCCGCGCCCGTGACGATCACGGCATCGAGCCAGGCGACGGCACGTCGTGCGCTGTGGAACAAGGGCGGGCTGACCACGCCCGGCAATCTGTCGATCGTGACCACCGGCGGCTCGGTCCAAGACGACACCACGCACGGCGGCTTTTTCCATGTGGGCGGTACCACCTCCATCGCCAGCAGTGGTAACGGCAACACCATCAGCCTGATCAATAGCGGCAATGCCTTCAGTGGTGCGGTTGCATTGAGCGCCAGCGACACGACGCTCGCCAACGGCACGGCCTTGTCGCTGGGCAGCTCAAACCTGAGCGGCGCCCTCAACATCAGCGCGCCGGGTATTACGCAGACCGGTGCCGTTGCCGTCGTGGGCGCGACCACGCTTAACGCCGGCACTTCAGCCATTACGCTGGCCAACACCGGCAACGCACTGAATACGCTGGCGATCACGCAGGCGGCGGGCGTCGATGTCGTCAACGGCGGCGCGCTGACCGTGACAGGGTTGAACGCAAGCGCTGGCGCGAAGCTCACCACGATGTCGGGCGATCTGACTGCGCAAGGAAATTGGACCATCGCGGGCGGTGATCTCACCTTGTCGGCGGGGGCTGCCAACGCGCGTGGCATTGCCACCGGCGGCGACGTGTTCAGCACCGCTGCGCTCACCATGGATGCGGGCCGCATCGTGACCGTATACAGCGGCGCGTTGGGCTCGACCTTGCTGGGCGGCACACTGGGCAGCCGCGCCACCGCAGGCAGCGGTAACTTCCGCTACAACCGGCAGGATGGCGACGCGCCCGGCGCGACCGGCGTTGGCGATGGCTCGACGTACGTGATGTTCCGCGAGCGCCCGACCGTCACCATCACGCCCACCGATACCGCGAACACCAAGGTGTACGACGGCGGCACCATCGCAGACCCCGGCCTGGCCTACAGCGGTGCCGGACTCGTCAACGGAGACTCGGTCGCGCAGAGCCTGACCGGCAGCCTGGGACGCACCGCCGGTCAGGACGCCGGCAGCTATGCGGTCAACGTGGGCACGCTGGCGGATCGGCTGGGCTATCAGGTGCAGCTGGCTGGCGGACACGCATTCACCATCACGCCTGCACCGTTGCTGATTACCGCCAACGACGCCACACGCGTGGCTGGCCAAGCCAACCCTGCTTTCAGCGCTGCCTACACCGGCCTGGTGGGCGGGCAAACGCCGCAGAACGCCGGGCTGCAGGGCACGCTGGCTTTCGCCACCGATGCGACAATCGATTCGGCGGCGGGGCGCTACGCCGTGATGCCCAGCGGTCTCGTTGCGCGCAACTACACCATCCGGTATGCGCCAGGCATGCTGACGGTGACGGCGGCAGACCCACTGCCAGTCGCGGCAGCGGCACCCCAGGTCAGTGGCGCACCCAATCTCGATGCGGTGATCGACGCGCAGGTCAAAACGCGTGCGGCGGGGCTGGTCTCTGCGCCTGCTGTGGCGGAATCGTTCGAGACCGGTTGGCGTACGCCCACGGCCACCTTTGACCATGCCGCGCTGGCTGAGGCCCCGCTGCCCAGCAGTCGACGGGACGCAGCAGAATGACTCGGTGTCTCAAACGTATGACCGGTGCGCTGTGCCTGCTGGCTGGTTCAGCCGCCGCTGCGGTTGAAGTGCCACGGCCCGAGGCCGGCGATGTGGCGCGCGACGTATCACCCGCACCTGTGTTGAATGCGCCTTCCGGCACCATGTCATTGCCGCTCGCGCCCACCTCTGACGACAGTGCCGCCGCCGACAACGTGACGCCCATCCCGGTACATGAGGTGCGCGTGACCGGGGGATATCGGTATCCGGCCGGCGTGCTGGAGGCGCTCGTCGCAGACCTCGTCGGCGGAACCCCCACGCTGGCAGAACTCATGCGCGGCGCGGCCCGTATTACGCAGTTCTACCGCACGCACGGCTGGCCCCTGGCACGCGCCTATCTGCCGCCGCAGTCCGTGCGCGACGGCCGCATCGAGATCCGGGTCGTGGAAGGCTCGCTCTCAGATGTGCGTGTGCAGGTGGCCGAAGGCAGTCGCCTGCGAGCCAGCGTGATCGAGGCGCATACGGCGCGCATCCCTCGCGATGCCCCGCTTGAACAAGCGGCGGTGGATCGTGCGTTGCTGCTGCTGTCCGATCTGCCCGGCGCAAACCTGAACGCTGCCCTAGCCGCGGGCACGCAGCCGGGCCAAACCATATTGCGGGTCGATAGCCAACCCGCACCGCTGGTAAACGGCCGACTGGAGGCGGACAACTACGGCTCGCGCCACACGGGCCGCGAGCGCTTGGGCGGCACGCTCAACGTCAACAGCCCGCTGGGTCTGGGCGAGCAGATCAGCGCGCGCGTGCTGGCCAGTGACAGCGATCTCTACTACGGCCGGCTGGCCGCGCAAGTGCCAGTGGGCAGCGATGGCCTGAGCACCGGCGCCAGCTTGACCCATACGCGCTATGTGTTGGGGTCGACGTTTGCCTCCCTGGATGCAACGGGGCGCGCCAACGTGGCCGAGTGGAACGTGGCCTACCCGATTGTGCGCAGCGTCGCGGCCAACCTGTTCGGCCAGTTCAGCGCGGAGCATCGCGACATCGTCGATCAAGTGGGCGCGACTGGCACCGACACCACCAAGCGCGCACGCCACTTCAGCGCCAACCTGCTGTTCAGTGGCCGCGACACCTTCGGGGCTGGCGGCGATACGCAGGCAGCCTTGCGCCTGGGCACCGGCACGCTGGAGATTGCCTCGCCCGACGCGGCGGCTCTGGACGCGCTGGGCGCGCAGAGCGTCGGCCGATACAGCACGCTTAACCTTGATCTGCAGCGCAATCAGAGGCTCGGCGGCCCGTGGGGGGCGCTGCTTGCCGCGCGCGGACAACTGGCATCGCGCAATCTGGATTCGTACCAGAAGTTCGTGCTTGGCGGCGCCAACGGCGTGCGCGCCTATCCATCTGGGGAGGCCGCCGGCGACCAAGGTTGGTTTGCCAGTGCCGAGCTGTACTACGTAGTGCATGCGTTGTTTGTCCCCAGTGCCTTCTACGACATTGGTCGTGTGCAGATCAACAAGCATCCATTTCTGGGTGACAGCAATCGCCGGACACTGCATGGGCTGGGTGTCGGAGTCCGCGGCAGCGCGCGGTCATTTGACTGGAGCATCACGATGGCATGGCGCGACTCAGGATCTGCAAAGGCGGAGCCGGATCGCCATGCTCGTTTCTGGGCGCATGTTGGGTGGCTGTTCTAGGCGTCGGCTTCGCGAGAAGAGGCCGCGTTCGGGCTGCCAACGCTGAAAACTACCATCGACCCGCCCGCTGTGGAACTGTCTTTCCAGACCTTTCCTTCTGTTGGATAGGTCGTCTCCTTTTCAGCACGCAAGATGCGATAGGGCGATATTCGGAAAATGCCATTCTCCGGGCGTTACTCAGCCACCCGCATGAAAAGTGGCACGCTCTGCATATTTTCAAAATGCCAGAGCCATTTCTTCCCTTATAAGGGATTTCACCTATCTGCCTGGGCAACACCGCGCCGTTAGAAGTGAATAAGGCCACCATTTACGAGTGTGTGGCCGAAAGCACACATAATGCGGTGAATGGGGCGCCGGGGTATGGCAGAGATTACGCAATCCCAATTATCTGAAGCCATTGCGCAACTGGTGAGTTGCGGCGTGTTCTCGGTGGACCGCGAGATGCGCATTCTGTCGTGGAACCGCTTCATGCAATACCACAGCGGGTTTGCCAGTGATGAGGTCGTCGGGCGGGACATGTTCGCGTTGTTTCCCGAGCTGCCCGAGAAATGGCTGCGCAAGAAAATCGAAAGCGTGTTCGTCCTGGGGGTCTCGGCGTATACCTCGTGGGAGCATCGTCCTTATCTTTTTCGTTTTCGTCATACGCGGCCCATTACCGACACGATCGAATGGATGCAGCAGAACTGCAGCTTTATTCCGATCGAGGATGCAAATGGGGTGGTCATTGCGGTGGGGATTACGCTGCTCGACGCGACCGATGTGTGCCTCGCATATGGCGAGCTCAAGAAGCGCGAAAAGATCGTGACCGACGCGCTGCAGGAACTGACGATACGCAATGCGCAGCTTTCTGCGTTGAACGAAGAACTCGCCCAGGCGCACCAACAATTGCTGCAATCGGAAAAGCTGGCCGCCATTGGCCAACTGGCCGCTGGCATCGCGCACGAAATCAATAATCCCGTCGGGTTCGTGCTGTCGAACCTCAACACCCTGCAGCGTTACATGGGCACGCTGCTCGACTACGCGCGCAGCCTGGATCAATTGGTTGCGCAGGAAGCGCCGTCGCTCGACGCGCGGCTTCTGGCCCTGGCGGAGACGGCCGACATTGCATTCCTGGCCGAAGACGGCCCGGCTCTGGTGGCGGAGTCGAAGGAAGGCCTGACCCGCGTGCGCGACATCGTGGTGGACCTGCGCGACTTCTCGCGCGTCGACAGCACGCACCAGTGGGAGCAGATCGACATCCACCGCTGTATCGAGTCGACGCTGAACATCGTCCACAACGAGATCAAGTACCAGGCCGACCTGGTGCGCGAGTATGGCGAATTGCCTCCGGTGACGTGCATTCCGTCCCACGTCAACCAAGTGGTCTTGAATCTCGTGGTCAATGCGGCGCAGTCGTACGCCCAGCGGGAGCAGGGCAGTGAGCGCGGCGTCATTGCAGTACGCACCGGTTGCGACGCACAGGATCCGACGTCGATCTGGTTCGAGGTGGCGGACGCCGGTTGCGGCATTGCACCTGAAAATCTCAAGCGCATCTTCGATCCGTTCTTTACCACCAAGCCGGTCGGCAAGGGCACGGGGCTCGGATTGTCCGTCACCTACGGCATTGTCAAAGCGCACGGCGGGCGTATCGACGTGTCGAGCACGGTGGGGCAGGGCACGACGTTTCGCGTGATCCTGCCGCGGTGCAGGGCCGAGACCGCGCCAGCGGAGGACGAACCGGCCGCTGCCGCGCTGACCGCTACATAGTTTTCACGCTCCACGCCTGAAGGGGGATACACCATGGCGCTACCCGTGCTCGTTGCCGACGATTCATCGTTGGCGCGCAAGCTTCTGATCAACGCATTGCCTGACGACTGGGATGTCGATGTCACGCAGGCATCCAATGGTGCGCAGGCGCTGGAACTGTTCCGCGCGGGCAAAGGCACGGTCGTTTTCCTCGACCTGACCATGCCCGACATGGACGGCTTCCAGGTGCTCGAACACATCCGCAAGGCCGGCGACGATGCGTTCGTCATCGTCGTGTCGGCAGATATTCAGTCGGGCGCGGTCGAGCGCGTCAAGGATCTGGGCGCCATCGGCTTCATACCGAAACCGGTATCGGCCGAACACATCGTTCCGATTCTGCGGGGGTACGGACTCTATGAATGACCTGACGCTCAACGAAGAGCAGCGCGACGCGCTGCAGGAAATCGCCAACATCGGTATGGGTAAGGCTGGCGCCGCGCTGGCCGAGTTGCTGGGCGCGTTCGTGACGTTGTCGGTGCCGGGCATCAAGCTCGTCAACGCAGCGCAACTACAGGCCGATCTGCTGGCCAGTGACACGGCCGGGGATGCGCCGTCACCGGTGCGCCAGGCTTTTCAATCGGATATTTCAGGCGAGGCCATCGTGCTGTTCGGCAGGGATGGCCGCGAAGAGCTCGAAGAGTTGATGGGTTATGGCGATGCGGACATCAACTGCGAGAGTGAAGCGCTGTCCGACATTGCCAACCTGCTGGTGGGGGCATGCGTACGCAGCGTATTCGAGCAGTTGGGGCGGAACCTGTCGTTCTCGCGGCCGAACTTCGTGCCGGCGGCGGCGCTGCAAAACGCGCTGTCCGGCGAGCAATTCCATCGCTGGGATGTTGCGCTCTTGCTAGAGGTGCGCTTCACGCTCGAGCGCGGCGGCTTTGTGGCCAAGCTCGTCATGCTGCTGCCCGAGGCTGCCATCCGCAAGATGAAACATGCGCTGGAGCAATTCCTGCAAGCGCTCTGAGCGCGCGCTCCGGCCGCTATCAACCTGAGAGAACCGAGCCATGCTCGCCTACGAAGAAGACACGCCGCAAACCGCCGCACCCGACGCCGGGACTGACGCGCAATCTGCAGCTGTTGCGGTCACGCCCCTGATCCTGCTCGTTGACGATGAGCCGGGCGTCCTGTCATCGCTGCGGCGCCTGCTGCGGCCCACGGGCTACCGCGTCATCACGGCCGAGGGCGGTGCCGCGGCGCTCGACATGCTGGCGGTGTATCCGGTCGATCTCATCATCTCCGACATGCGCATGCCCAGCATGAGCGGCGCCGAGTTCCTGGCCCGTGCCCGCGAGCAGTATCCGGATGTCATGCGCATTCTGCTTACCGGCTACTCCGAGGTTGACGCGGCCGTGCGCGCCATCAACGAGGGGGGCGTCTATCGATACCTGAACAAGCCCTGGGACGATCAAGATCTGCTGCTGACCGTCAAGCACGCGATCGAGCAGCGCACGCTTGCGTGCGAAGCGCAGCGCCTGACTGAATTGACCCAGCGGCAGAATGAAACGCTGCAGCGCCTGAATGCCGGGCTTGAGACCCAGGTGCAAGCGCGCACCGAAGAAATTCGCCAGACCGTGATGTTCCTAGAGGGCGCACAGCGCGACCTGAAAACCAGCTTCACCAACATGGTCCAGGTGTGCGCAAGCATGATCGAAATGCGCTGTGGCGCCATGGCGCGCCAGTCGCTGCGGGTGGCAGACCTGGCACGCCGCATTGCCATCGAATGCGGGCTGACGGGGCTTCAGGTGCAGGACATCTTCCATGCTGGCCTATTGCATGGCATCGGTAAGTTGTCGTTGCCCGACGCGCTGCTGAACACGTCGCTCGACCGGCTCTCGGCCGAGCAGGCGCAACAGTTCTATCAACATCCGCTGCGTGCACAGATGGTGCTCACACCGGTGCCGCAACTCGAACATGTGGCACAGATCATCCGGCACCAATACGAACGCTTCAATGGGCGTGGCTCGCCCGACCGGCTGACCGGGCCGGCCATCCCCATTGGTGCGCGCATCGTGGCGGTGGCGCGCGATTTCGAGGGGCTGCTGGCAGGCGAGATCGTCAAGCAGCGCGTGTCAGGCGATCAGGCCATGGAGATGATCAAGGCGCAGTCCGGCCTGCGCTACGACCCCGACGTCGTGGTGCGTTTCGTCGCCGTGCTCAAGCAGCAAGGTGAGGTGATGCCGGTGCGCCAGATTACCTCGGCCGAATTGCGCGAAGGCATGCGCCTGGCCGACGATCTGCTCACGCGCCGGGGCGTGTTGTTGATTACGCGCGACAGCCGGGTCAGCGCGCATCAAGTCATGCAGATCAAGCATTTCGAGACGCATGAAGACGTGCCGTTTGCGATTCTGGTGTACGCCGAAGCCTGTCAGGTTGCGCCGACGAGCGAGCCTTGAATCGAGTGGTCCTTTGATGTGCTCAGAGTTTGCTTACATGAGAATTAAAATAATTTCATAACGAAAAATATCGCCCTCGGGAAACTCAAGAAAGATCAAATCTGGTGCGTTTCCGTCCGCTTGATTTCAATTGGATGTGCTGTTCGCACCAACATTGACGCCATATCCCGCATTCAGCGCACGCAATCCGGCCTGTGCGCCCAAGAGTGAGGCCCAGAGCCGTACTCGCGCCGCACTCAAGATTCCCTTCGCGCTGCCGACATGTCAGGTCAGAGAAGCTACGGGAATACCCGAGAGCGGCGGCTTTGAAGATCGGCAAACGACGGTCGCATTCTTTCTCGAGATTCTCCTGCTTTAAAGCATGCACCTGAGTGCATTGCTAAATAGCCCAGCGATGGCATTGCCGGGTTGTGACGTCTCTCTCTTGAAGCTGCTGAAACAGGAATGAAGCAAATGAGAATCTCGGATATGAAGATCGGGGTACGACTCGGTGCAGCGTTCGCGCTTGTCGTGGCGCTGCTGATCGGGACCGCAGCGGTCGGCATCCAGCATCTGGACGACAACAACACGAAGATGAGCCAGATCGTCAGCGAGCGCTATTCGCTGATCGCGTTGAGCAACCAGATCAAAAACAACGGCTACAAGGCCAACGGCATCCTCAGCAACCTGTTGCTGGCCACTTCGCCCGAACAGAAGGCGAAGTACATGAGCGACTACGCGGCGATCCGGCAGGCCAACAGCCAGGCGTACGGCCGCCTGGAAAAGCTGCTGAAGACCGACAAGGGCAAGGCGCTCTTCAAGGAACAATCTGATGCGCGGTCGGCCTACGGCGCCAGCGTGCGCAAGTTCTTCGAGCTGACCGATGCCGACAAGCCGCAGGAGGCGCGCACCCTCTACCAGGGTGACATGTCGCGCCTGCAAGACCAGTACTACGTGCTGGTCGACAAGATGGTGGACCACCAGGCCGGTGAGATGGAGCGCGACGTGGGCGAGGCGGCCTCGGCAGGTGTCAGCGCAAAGATTCAGATGATCGTGCTGGCCGTGCTGGCGACACTGCTGGCCATTGCCACGGGGGGCTTCATGACCCGCACGATCACACGCCCGATCCACCGTGCCATGCATTTGGCCGAGGCGGTCGCGCAGGGCAATCTGACGCACCGTCTGGAGGTGAGCACGCACGACGAGATCGGCCGCCTGCTGGCTGCGCTCAAGCACATGACGGAGAACCTGCACGGCATCGTCGGCAAAGTGCGGGAAGGCACGGACACCATCACCCGGGCTTCGCGTGAGGTGGCCAGCGGCAACATTGATCTTTCGAGCCGTACCGAGCAGCAGGCCAGCTCGCTGGAGCAAACGGCAGCGGCCATGGAACAGCTCACCTCCACCGTCAAGCAGAACGCCGACAACGCGCAGGAAGCCAGTCGCCTGGCATCCAACGCATCGGCGGTTGCCTCCAGGGGTGGCGATGCCGTTGGCGAGGCGATCGAGACCATGAGCACGATCAATGCGTCGTCACGCAAGATCGTCGACATCATCGGCGTGATCGACAGCATTGCCTTTCAGACCAACATCCTGGCGCTCAACGCGGCGGTGGAAGCCGCACGCGCCGGCGAGCAGGGCCGCGGCTTTGCCGTGGTGGCCGGCGAGGTGCGCAGCCTTGCGCAACGCAGCGCGGCAGCAGCCAAAGAGATCAAGGCGCTGATCGAGGATTCCGTCAGCCACGTCGGCACCGGCACGGCCAAGGTGGAAGAGGCCGGCCAGATCATCCGCGATGTGGTGGCCGGCATTCAGAACGTGACGAACATCGTGTCCGAGATCAGCGCATCGAGCCGCGAGCAGAGCGACGGCATCGAGCAGATCAACGAGGCCATCACGCAGATGGACAAGGCCACGCAGGAAAACGCCTCGCTGGTGGAGGAAAGCGCCACGGCGGCACAGGCGCTGCAGGATCAGGCCGATCAGCTCTACGGCATGGTCAGCACCTTCACGCTCCACGGCGACGCGCCTGGCCGTGAGCATGCCGGACACGGTAAGGCGGAGCCGTTGGCGCCCGCCGCCTGGGGCCAAGTGCAAACGCTTTCGTAGTTGCAGTGTTGTTGCCGTAGTGATGTTGCCGTAAGCAGTCCAACGGAGGAGGCACGGGCCGCTGCCAAGCGGTTGTAAAAAAAGGGAATCGACCTGGCGCCCGGCCGGCTTGTTCGGCTTGGCGTTTTCGAGGGGTCCCGCCGTCAGCCGTATACGTGCCTGCTGCGCAACCGCTGTGTGTTGTTGGGAGGCGTGCGCGCGTGGGGCGTCGGCGTGCCGGTAGCGGGGCCGACCCACGGTGTCCCATTTCTCCTGAACAACCATGTCTTCGTACTCTCCTCAACTTGATCGCGTGTGTCAAAATCATGTGCGTTGTCG
>Ga0207690_10001259_pt1 | contig 16028 bp, 19 predicted proteins | sample KBSC23metaG_FD_184315 | JGI IMG/M metagenome (GOLD analysis project Ga0207690, IMG submission 184315) | Corn rhizosphere microbial communities from Kellogg Biological Station, Michigan, USA - KBS C2-3 metaG (SPAdes) (version 2) | ecosystem: Host-associated > Plants > Roots > Rhizosphere > Soil ...
GTTGCAGCCAATTCGGTTGGCTGGGACAACGCGACCCATTAACGACAGCGCAACTGGGCCCCGGCCTCCGCCGGGGAAGCGAGGATGGCGATGCCGGGCAAATATTTCGACGAATGGCAAATCGGCGAGACGATCGAGCACCTGCTGCGCCGCACGGTGACCGAGACCGACAACCTGTTGTGGTCGACCATGACCCACAACCCGCAACCGCTCCACCTCGACGCCGAAGCGGCCAAGGCGAGCGAGTTCGGCCGCATCCTGGTCAACGGCACCTTTACGTTCAGCCTGATGGTCGGAATCACTGTCGCCGAAACCACGATGGGCACGCTGGTCGCGAACCTGGGTTATGACAAACTGGTGATGCCCAAGCCGGTGTTCATCGGTGACACGCTGCACGCGACCAGCGAAGTGACCGAATTGCGCGACAGCAAGTCGCGGCCAAACGCCGGGCTGGTGACGTGGAAGCACCGTATGCATAACCAGCGCGACGAGGTGGTGTGCGAGTGTTTGCGGACGGCGTTGTTGCTGCGGAGCGGCTTATGAGTCGGGTCGTCAAGGATGGAGAGCTATACGTCGCGAGCCACATCACCGGTCCGACGCACAACTTTTTGAAGTTGCGAATTGCCGATGAATCGGCCCCATACCTGACGGTTCGCGTTCTTCCGCCAATCGGCGAATGCTCACACGGCGATCCGTTAACTACCGCAGATGTTCGCCCGTGGATCGAAGCCGGTGTAGATCATGCCAATCGTGACCTCGGGACCAACTACCGGGTGGACTATGCCGAGATCGTCGCGAACGACACTCCACGATTGGAAGTGTATCATCCGCTTGCTCGAATGATTGTGACTGCCGCTCACAAAGGTGATTTCGACGTCAAACCGTAAAGCTCTCCCCACACCCGCATGCGCCCTTGGCATTGGGGTTCTCGAACACGAAGCCCGCGGCGAAATCGTCCTCGACCCAGTCCATCGTCGAGCCGATCAGATAGAGCACCGACGCGCCGTCGACGAAGAAGGTGCCGCCGGGCGTTTCGATCCGCTCGTCCATCGGGTTGGCGGTGGTGACGTAATCGACCGAATAGGCCAGCCCTGAACAGCCGCGCCGCGGGGTCGACAGCTTGACGCCGATCGCGCCCTCCGGCGCTTTCGACATCAGCTCGGCCACGCGCGCCTCGGCGCGTTCGGTCAGTATCACGGCAGCGGGTCGTTGCCTCAAGGTCGTCGTCATCGTCACTCCTCTCCCCTCCCGTTTACGGGAGGGGTCGGGGGAGGGCGTGTCACCATCCGCATTGGGGCAACACGCCCTCCCCTAGCCCCTCCCGCAAGCGGGAGGGGGATTGTTACAGCATTCCCAATTCCAGCTTCGCGTCGTCGGACATCTTCTGCGGGTCCCAGGGCGGGTCCCAGACCAGATTGACGTCGGCGACCGCGACGCCCGGCACGCTGCCGACGCGCAGTTCGACTTCGGCCGGCATCGATTCCGCGACCGGGCAATGCGGCGTGGTCAGGGTCATGGTGACTGCGGCATGGCCGTCTTCGGTCACCTCGACATTATAGATCAGCCCGAGGTCGTAGATGTTGACGGGGATTTCGGGGTCGTAAATCTCCTTGAGCGCGTCGACCACCGCCTCGTACAGCGCGCCGCCCGGCTCGCCGCCGGACAGCGGCTCGGGCTTTTGCGACAGGAACCCGGCGAGATAATCACGCTTGCGCTCGAACGTCTCGGCCGGCGCCTCGACGCGCGCCTTGGGCGGCGCTTCCACCGATGTCACTTCGTCCACTTCGATCTTCCGTTCTTCGTTCATCCGAAGATTCCTACCCAAAAATCCGCGTCACACGTTCGACAGCTTCACCAAGCGCCTCGACATCCGCCATCGACGAATAGACCCCGAAGCTCGCCCGCGCCGTCGCCGGCACGCCCAGCGCCTCCATCAACGGCTGCGCGCAATGATGACCTGCACGGATCGCGACCCGGCTCTCGTCCAAGATGGTGGCGACGTCGTGCGGATGCACCCCCTCCACCGCGAAACTGACGATACCGGCGGAGTCTTCCGGACCGAACAGCCGCACCGAATTGATCCGCGACAACCGCTCGCGCGCCGCCACGACCAGCGCCGTTTCGTGGGCGTGGATGCGCTCCAGGCCAATGCTCTCGACATAATCGATCGCGGCATGCAGCCCGATCACGCCAACGATATGCGGCGTCCCCGCCTCGAACCGCCCCGGCGCCGGGGCGTAGGTCGTCTTGGCGAAGGTGACGCGATCGATCATCGATCCGCCACCCTGATAAGGCGGCATCGCGTCGAGCAGATCGTACCGACCCCACAACACGCCGATCCCGGTCGGGCCGTAGAGCTTGTGGCCGGAGAAGACGTAGAAATCGCAGCCGATCTCGGCGACGTCGACCGGCATCCGCGGCACCGCCTGGCAGCCGTCGAGCAGGATCTTCGCCCCGACCGAATGCGCGATCTCGGTCGCGCGCTTGGCATCGAGCACCGATCCCAGCACGTTCGAAACATGCGCAAGCGCAACGAGCTTGTGCGCCGGCGTGATCATCGCCGCCATCGCGTCGAGATCGATCCGGCCGTCGGCGGTCAGCGGCACGACGTCGATCTCGACCCCGATCCGTTCGGCGACCAGCTGCCATGGCACGATGTTCGAATGGTGTTCGAGCGTGGACAGCAGGATGCGATCGCCCGCCTTGAGCTGCTCGCCTGCCCAGCTATGCGCGACGAGGTTGATCGCTTCGGTCGCGCCGCGGACGAAGACGATTTCCTCGGGCTTGCCGTTGATGAATTCCGCGACCCGTTTGCGCGCGGCTTCATAGGCGAGCGTCATGTCGGCCGAGCGCTGGTACACACCGCGATGCACCGCGGCATAGTCCTGAGCGTAGCCGCGCTCGATTGCGTCGATCACCATGCGCGGTTTCTGCGCGGAGACGGCGCTGTCGAGATAATGCCAGCCGGCCGGGATCGCCGGGAAATCGACGACGACGTCGAGCGGGGCAGTCTCCCCTCCCGCCTGCGGGAGGGGTCGGGGGAGGGCTTGTGCGGAAAGGTCAGCCATTGGACATGCCCTCCCCTAGCCCCTCCCGCGAGCGGGAGGGGGACTGGAGCATCCGCTCAAGCGCGGCCTGCGCCGCCGCTTCGACCCGCGTCCGTTCGCCTTCATCCGCGATATCGTCGAAAACGCTGCCGACAAACGCCCGCAACAACAACTTCTTGGCCTCTGCCGGCGCAATCCCGCGGCTTTCAAGGTAGAATAGAGCCATCGCATCCAGCTCGCCGACCGTGGCGCCGTGCGCGCATTTCACGTCGTCGGCGAAAATCTCCAGCTCAGGTTTGGCATTGGCGGTCGCGGTGCGCGCGAGCAGCATCGCCTTGACCGACTGGCTGGCATCGGTCTTCTGCGCATCGCGCGCGACCGCGACCTTGCCGAGATAGCTCCCGGTCGCCTTGCCGCCGAGTACCGAGCGTACGACCTGATTCGAGGTCGCGTTGGGCTCGATATGGTTGACGGTGGTGACGATCTCCAGCGTCTGCTCGCCACCGCCGAGCATCGCCGCACCGAGCTCGAAATGCGCGCCATCATGCAATGTCACGTCGATCGACACGCGACCCAGTTTGCCGCCGATATTGAGCACGTGGAAGGTCGCCCGCGCGCCCCTTTCGAGCACGATCGCGATATCCTTGATCGCCACCGAGCCGGGGGGCGAATCCTGCACCACGACGCGCGCAATCTCTTCGCCGGCGGCGACCCGGATCACCTCGGGCGGATTGAGCGGCCATGCCTCGGCCAGCGCGTCGAGATCGCTATAGCGCCACGCCTCGTCGCGGCGGGTGGGGAGTGCGAGCAGGGTCATTTCGCGTGCGACTTCAACCAATCGCGACGATAGTCTTTCGCGATGTCGGCCCGGTCCCCATCGACACACTGAGTCAGTGCCGCCTTGTCGCGTTTGCCCGTCATGATGCAATTGGCGGCCGCCATACAGGTCCGGATCGACAATTCCGCACTCGCGACCTTGCGATCGGGCGTGCAGTTGAGCTTGCCGTCCGTGCCCAGCGAGACATCGAACTTCGCCAGCCGGAAATCGGCCAAGACGGCGTCGAGATCCGCCCGCGTCGTGGGTTCGATCGGCGCTTCCTGAAACGCCATCATGGCGAAAAGCGCGATAATCATGCCGCCACCGCCCCATAGCCTTCACGCTCGAGCTCGAGCGCCAGCTCGGGCCCGCCGGTGCGGGTGATCCGCCCACCCTCCAGCACATGGACGAAGTCGGGCTTCACATAATCGAGCAGCCGCTGGTAATGCGTGATCAGCACCACTGCCTTGTCGGGCGCGCGCATGATGCGGTTGATGCCGTCGCCGACCACGCGCAGCGCGTCGATGTCGAGCCCGCTATCGGTTTCGTCGAGGATCGCCAGCCTGGGCGCGATGATCCCCATCTGCACCATTTCGTTGCGCTTCTTCTCGCCGCCGGAGAAGCCGACATTGACCGGGCGCTTGAGCATCTCTGCGTCCATCGACAGCGCCGCCGCCTCGGCCCGCGCCAGCTTGAGGAAATCGCCGCCCGACAACGGCCCCTCGCCCCGCGCGCGGCGCTGGCTGTTGAGTGCCTCGCGCAGGAACTGGACGTTCGACACGCCGGGAATCTCGACCGGATATTGGAAGCCGAGGAACAGCCCGGCGGCGGCGCGCTCATGCGGCGCCATCTCGAGCAAATCTTCGCCGTCGAAGCTGACCGATCCCTCAGTCACCTCATAGCCGGGCCGCCCGCCGAGCACGTAACCCAACGTCGACTTGCCGGCGCCGTTCGGCCCCATGATCGCGTGCACCTCGCCCGCATTCACGCTGAGCGAGAGGCCCTTGAGGATCGGCTTGCCGTCGATTTCGGCGTGGAGGTTATTGATTTGGAGCATCAAACTTCTTCGACCTTGAGCTGAAAAGAGATCGCGATTTTCGCCGGGCGATCGATGAACCCTTCATCGGGAGGATTGTGCGGCGTTCCATCGGACGCGAAGTATTCGAGAGCCGGGTTCGCCAAACCGGCTTCGCGAATTTCGGGCGGCATCGGTGCGTCGAACCAGTAAACAGTTGCATCGCTCCATTCGCCGTTGTCGGCCACAAGATGGCGCACCCGGGCCATATCGACCAGGCTGAGAACGGCGGCGCTCATGCTCTCGGTTCCTTAAAAAGGACGACGTCACCCCGGCCTTGTGCCGGGGTCCACCGCGCCTCAGACCCTCGCGCATGCGGCTCCGTGGATGCCGGCACAAGGCCGGCATGACGGATGGGGGTGAGGATCATCCGACCGACCCCTCCAACGAAATCCCCAGCAATTTCTGCGCTTCGACCGCGAATTCCATCGGCAGCTGCTGCAGCACCTCGCGCGCGAAGCCGTTGACGATCAACGCGACCGCCGCCTCCTGGTCGAGCCCGCGCTGCATCGCGTAGAACAATTGGTCCTCGCTGATCTTCGAGGTCGTCGCCTCATGCTCGATCTGCGCCGACGGGTTGCGCACCTCGATATACGGCACGGTATGCGCCCCGCATTCGGAGCCGAGCAGCAGGCTGTCGCACTGGGTGAAGTTGCGCACGCCTTCCGCGGTCGGCGCGACGCGGACCAGCCCGCGATAGGTATTGTCCGACCGCCCGGCCGAGATGCCCTTCGACACGATGGTCGAGCGGCTGCCCTTGCCGAGATGGATCATCTTGGTCCCGGTGTCCGCCTGCTGGCGATTGTTGGTCACCGCGACCGAATAGAATTCGCCGACGCTGTTCTCGCCCGCCAGCACGCAGCTCGGATATTTCCAGGTGATCGCCGAGCCGGTCTCGACCTGGGTCCATGACACCTTGCTGTTCCTGCCCTGGCAGAGCGCGCGCTTGGTGACGAAATTGTAGATCCCGCCCAGGCCGTTCTCGTCGCCCGGATACCAGTTCTGGACGGTCGAATATTTGATCTCGGCATCGTCGAGCGCGACCAGTTCGACCACCGCGGCGTGAAGCTGGTTCTCGTCGCGCATCGGCGCGGTGCAGCCCTCGAGGTACGAGACGTACGCGCCCTTGTCGGCGACGATCAGCGTGCGTTCGAATTGGCCGGTGTTCTCGGCATTGATGCGGAAATAGGTCGACAGCTCCATCGGGCAGCGCACGCCCTCGGGCACATAGACGAAGGTGCCATCGGAAAAGACCGCGCAATTGAGCGCCGCGAAATAATTGTCGTGCTGTGGCACGACCTTGCCCAGCCACTTCTTCACCAGTTCGGGATATTCGCGGATCGCTTCGCTGATCGACAGGAAGATCACGCCCGCTGCCTTCAGTTCCGCGCGGAACGTCGTCGCGACGCTGACGCTGTCGAACACCGCATCGACCGCGATCTTGCGCGCGCCCTCGACCCCGGCGAGCACCTTCTGCTCCTCGATCGGGATGCCGAGCTTTTCGTAGGTCCGCCGGATTTCGGGATCGAGATCGTCGAGACTCTCGATCGTCTTCTTCGCCTTGGGCTCGGCGTAATAATAAGCGTCCTGATAATCGATCGGCGCGATGTCGAGTTTGGCCCAGTCAGGAGTTTCCATCGTCTGCCACAGGCGAAACGCCTTCAGCCGCCAGTCGAGCATCCACTGCGGCTCATTCTTCTTGGCCGAAATGTAGCGAACGGTCTCTTCGCTCAGCCCCTTGGGCGCGAATTCCTGCTCGACGTCGGAGGCGAACCCCCATTCGTACTTCTTGTTCGCGGCGGCCAGCGCCTCTGCGTTCTTCGTCGCCATCAGAAATCCCCGGCCGCGCAGCGGCCATCAAGAATCTTTGTGCCTTTGCGTCTTTGTGCGAGAAAAATAGACTCGCACGAAGACACGAAGACACGAAGGAAGAGCGTTTGCGCTGCGCGCGGCATCAGGCCTGCACCTCCAGCGCAGGAGCAGCGGACAGGCTCGCGAGACTAACACCAGCCAGAGCGCCGCGGACGGCGCCGTTGACGGCATTCCAGTGCGGCTTCACGCGGCAGCTTTCCTCGACGCAGCAATCATGCGCGCCATGCTCGACACAAGCCGTCATCGCGATCGGCCCCTCGATCGCCTCGACGATATCGGCCAGGCTGATCGCCGCGGGAGGGCGCGACAGGCGAAACCCGCCGCCGGTTCCCCGCTGGCTCTCGATCAGCCCCGCAGACGACAGCTTGCTCACCAATTTTTGCACGGTCGGCAGCGGCAGACCGGTTTCCTCAGCCAGGCAAGTCGCATTGAGCCGCCCCACCCCGCCGCAATGGCGCGCGGCGGCGGACATCATCACCACGGCATAATCGGCCAGGCTGGACAGGCGCATTGTTGCGAACGACTCTCAAATCAGATCAAATCGATCCGATTGCCATGTGGGCGTGAGAGGAGCGAAGGTCAACCTGTTAAATTCCCTCTCCCATTGGGAGAGGGAATTACGTACTCGTGATCAACGGCCGTACGAGTCCCGACATCGCAAGCCGTTGCTGCACCGTAATCTCGGCCAGCGCGGTCGGACGATCGCGGATTTGCTTCGGGGTCAGACCAGTGAATTGCTTCACTTCGCGGATCAGATGCGACTGGTCATAGAAACCGCGACCGACCGCGTCATCGAAGCTGATGTCGCCACGGCACATCGCGACCGCCGCGCGCAACGCGCGATATTTGCGCGCCAGCAATTTGGGCGGCGCGCCATAGAGTGCGTTGCACTTGCGTTCGACCTGGCGGCGCGACAGCCCGGTGACCGCAATCAGGTCATCAATGTCGGGGGACGTCTTGCCTTCCAGCCATGCGTCCACCTGGTGCGCGAAACTGACCGATTCCCGCGTCGCCCTGCACGTGAGTTCGCGGACCAGCGCCTCCGCGATCAGCACGCGTTCGTCCATATTCTCGGTGCCTGCGATGGCACGAAACGCTGCTTCGGCGCGCGGGCGCAGGGCATCGCCTATCTCCATCGCGTCGTCGAGCATGTCCGACGCGTCACCGCCGAGCATCGCCGCCCAGCCCGCCGGCGTGATGCCGAACCCGAACAGCCGCACCGGCCCTTCGACACGACATTTGGTCGCCCCACTCGTCGGGCCGACGACGTGGATTGGGCCGGCATATTTCTCGCCGGTCGGAAAGTAATATGCGGCGAAACCAGGGCTCAGACGGAAACGGAACTGGGCATAGTCAGCCCGCTCCATGTCCTCGAACCACGGCACGTTGGCTCGAAAATTATAGAATAATGTTACGTGATCCGCGATATCGGGTGATGGAACCCGATAATCGAGTTGGATGTCCGACACGAAAGTTGCGCCCCTGTATGTTCTTTCGTTGGCCGGATTTTATACCATTTCGGACCGACCCGCCACCCAAAATGAGTATATCGTCGGTTTGGCTTAACATAAGAAAGCGGCCCGATTTTCTTTCGAAAACCGGGCCGTCGAGGGAAAGAACCCCCTCCCAGGGGCCCTTCGGGTCGCATGCTTGTCCTAGGCCCTTCATTGCCGAGTCGTATTGGACGGATTCGCCGCGCCGCAATTTTTGGTGGTTTCCGTAACGTAAGGGGCTTTGACCCTTGCAGCGTGTCCTGCCATGGCCGCGCTCATGGCCTTTCTTGCTCGCCCATTGCTGTTCGCGATCGATGCCGAACGCGCACATGGCCTGACCATCGATATGCTCGCGGCTTGGGGAGTGGTCGGAACACCGCTCGCCGCGCGGCCGCCGTCGTTGCCGGTCACCGTGGCTGGGCTGACCTTTCCTAATCCGCTCGGTCTAGCCGCCGGCGCCGACAAGGACGGGCGAGCGATCGCCGGCTTTTTCGGCCTCGGCTTCGGCGCGGTCGAGATTGGTACGCTGACGCCCCTGCCGCAAGCGGGCAATCCCAAGCCGCGGCTGTTTCGCCTCGTTCCCGATCGGGCGGTGATTAACCGAATGGGGTTCAACAATGGCGGGCTGGCCGCCGCGCTGCCGCGTGCACGATTCGCGAGGCGCGCCGGCATGCTCGGTATCAATGTCGGCGCGAACAAGGACGCCGCCGACCGCATCGCCGATTACGAGAACGGGGTGGCCGCCGCCGCACCGATCGCCGATTACGTCACGATCAATATCAGCTCGCCCAACACGCCGGGCCTGCGCGACCTGCAGCACGGCCCCGCGCTGACCGACTTGCTTGCCCGCGCCGCCGCGGCGCGCGGGACGACGCCACTGTTCCTCAAGGTCGCGCCCGATCAGGAACCTGCGCAAATCGATGAAATCGCCCGTGCCGCGATCCATGCCGGAATCGACGCGCTGATCGTCGGCAACACCACCGTCAGCCGCCCCTCATTGTCCTCCCCCAACGCGGACGAAAGCGGTGGGCTCTCGGGCGCGCCGCTCGCGACGCTCGCCGCGCAACGACTGCGCGATTTCAGGACGGCGACCGGCGGCGCGCTGCCGCTCGTAGCGGTCGGCGGGATCGACAGCGGTGCCGAGGCCTATGCCCGCATCCGCGCCGGCGCGAGCCTGGTGCAGATCTATACCGGGCTCGTCTATGGCGGCCCATCGTTACCGGGACGAATCGTGCGCGATATGGACGCGCTCATGCGGCGCGATGGTTTCGCTCAGATCGCAGAAGCAATCGGGACCAGCTGACGGCGTCAGCCACTACGGAGAACCATATGGCAATCTTCTCGGTCATCCACTTCCTGATCTTCGCGCTCATCTTCACGATCGTTCTGCTCGCGCCGATCGCGGTCATCGTGGGGCTGATTATCGCGCTGCGCCGTAACCGACGTCTATAGGTCGCGACGCCGCAACGCCTTGTCTCTCATTCCCATGCCATTAGGGTCGTTCGCCATGAAAAAGCTGATCGTCGCCGCCGCCATTGTCCTCTCCACCATGGCGGCATCGGGGTCCGCCCGACAACCCGCGCGGATCGCCAAGGTCGTCCGGCCCGCCGCAGTCGGCATGGTCAGCGCCGCCGATCCCCGCGCCGCGGCGGCCGGAGTCGAAATCCTCAATGCCGGCGGCAGCGCGACCGATGCGGCTATCGCAACGATGCTCGCGCTCAACGTCGTCGAGCCGCAAAGCTCCGGGATGGGCGGCGGCACGTTCTTCGTTCGCCACGACGCGACGAGTGGCAAGATCAATACGATCGACGGGCGCGAGGCGGCGCCGATGGCCGCCGACGACAAGTGGTTCTACGACCCCAATGGCAAGCCGCTGTCGCACTTTGCCGCTGTCCCGGGCGGGCGCAGCGTCGGCGTGCCCGGCCAACTCCGCGTGATGGCGATGGCGCACGCGCAATCCGGCAAGCTGCCCTGGGCGCGGCTGTTCCAGCCCGCGATCCGGCTGGCACGCAACGGCTTCCAGGCGTCGCCGCGGCTGGCCAATGCGCTGACCCAATATGCCGCGCACATGGACGCGAACGCGCGCGCGATCTTCATGGATGCGTCGGGTAAGCCGTGGCCGGCGGGCACGATCATCAAGAACCCCAAGCAGGCCGAGTTGTTCGATCGCGTCGCTCGCCTCGGCCCGGCGGCCTTCTATACCGGCGGCACCGCCCAACGCCTGGCGACGACGGTCAACAACGCCCAGCGCAATCCGTCGAAGATGACGGTTGCCGACATCGGCAGCTATCGCGCCAAGCCGCGCACGCCGCTGTGCGGCACCTATCGCGTCTATCGGATCTGCGGCATGGGCCCGCCATCGTCGGGCGGGTTCACCGTGCTGATGATCCTGAAGCAACTCGAGCGCTTCGACATGACGAAGCTCGGCAAGGATTCGCCGGTCGCCTGGCATCTGTTCGCCGAAAGCTCACGCCTCGCTTACGCCGACCGCGACATGTATGTCGGCGATCCGGACTTCGTGAGCGTGCCGCTGGCCGGCCTGCTGAGCCGCAATTACATCGCCTCGCGCTCGGCATTGATCTCGCCCGACAAATCGATCGCCGACGTCGCACCGGGCGTCCCGCCGGGCGCCCCGCCGCGCAAGCGCGTGCCGGCGAGCGAGACCCCGGGCACCACCGACCTCGTCGTCACCGACAAAGCGGGCAATGTCGTCGAAGTCACCACGACGATCGAGGGGCCATGGGGATCGGGACTGTCGGTCGACGGTATCATGCTCAACAACGAGCTGACCGATTTCGACATCGTCCCCGCTAAGGACGGCTATCTCGTCGCCAACCGCGTCCAGGGCGGAAAACGCCCGCGCAGCTCGATGGCGCCGACCATCGTCTATGGCCCCGACGGCAAGGTCCGGCTCGCGATCGGCGCGGCCGGCGGCTCCACGATCATCGCCCAGGTGGCAAAGGCGATCGTCGCGGTAGTCGACTGGAAAATGAGCGCGCAGGACGCGATCGGCCTCGGCCTCATCTATGCGCCTGGCCAGACGGCAGTCGCGGAGTCCGGCACGCAGGCAGAAACGATGGCGCCGCAACTGCGCGCGCTGGGCGAGAAGATCGTTGTTTCCCCGCTCGGGCTCAAAGCCAATGCGATCGAACGCGTCGGCGGCAAATGGGTCGGCGCCGCCGATCCACGCAGCGAAGGCGTCGCGATGGGACAGGACGGCAAGGTGACCGTGATCAGGCGGATGGGGATGGCGCCGAACCGTCCGTCCGAATAACGTCGCCCATGACGCAGTCGAAAGCGGCGCGTCGTAAGGGAGAGGACCGGATGCGGCAGATCGAGAAATTCCCCAACCTGGTCGCGATGTTCTTCGCGCGTGCCCAGGCCGGGGGCGACCAGCCGTTCCTGTGGCACAAGCAAGGCGACGCCTGGGTTCCGCTCAGTTGGGCGGAAACGGCGCGCCGAGTCGCGAGCCTGGCGACGGCGCTGAAGGCGATCGGACTACAGCCCGGCGACCGCGTCATGCTGGTCAGTGAAAACCGCCCCGAATGGTGCATCAGCGACCTGGCGATCATGGCCGCGGGCTGCGTGACCGTGCCGACCTACATCACCAATACCGAGCGTGATCACAGCCACATCATCGAGAATTCGGGCGCCCGCGCGATCATCGTGTCGACCGCCAAGCTCGCCCGCCCGCTGCTCCCCGCCGCCGCCCGCGCCAGCGAGGCCAAGATCGTTATCGGGTTGGAGGAGTTGCGCATCGGCCAGACCGATCTCGTCTATCATAATTGGTCGAAGCTGATCGCCGACCATCCGGCGCAACCCGAAGACTTGCCGATCACCGCGAACCGCGAGGATCTGGCGTGCATCATCTACACCTCAGGCACCGGCGGCGCGCCGCGCGGCGTGCGCCAGCATCACGGCGCGATCCTGCACAATGTCGAGGCGTGCTGCACGCTCATCGCCGAGGATTTCGGATGGGAGGACGAAGTGTTCCTGTCCTTCCTCCCCCTTTCCCATGCCTATGAGCATACCGGCGGCCAGCATTTCCCGATCGGGCTCGGCGCACAGATTTACTATGCGGAAGGGTTGGACAAACTCGCCAGCAATATCGAGGAAGTCCGGCCGACGATCATGGTCGTCGTCCCGCGCCTGTTCGAGGTGCTTAGGACGCGCATCTCCAAGGCGGTCGAGAAACAGGGCGCTGTATCCAATTACCTGCTCGGCCGCGCGGTCTCGATCGGCGGCAAGAAGGCGGCGGGGGGCGTGCCGTTCTACGACCAGCCGATGAACCTGATCGTGAAGTCGCTGTTGATGCCCAAGATCGCCAAGCGCTTCGGCGGGCGGATCAAGGCGATGGTGTCCGGCGGCGCGCCGCTCAATCCCGAAATCGGCATCTTCTTCCAGTCGCTCGGCCTGACCTTCCTGCAAGGCTATGGCCAGACCGAAGCCGCACCGGTGATTTCCTGCAACCGCCCGCGCGCCGGCCTTAAGATGGACACGGTCGGCCCGCCGCTCGACGGGGTCGAGGTCCGTATCGCCGAGGATGGCGAAATCCTGGTCCGCGGCGAACTCGTCATGCACGGTTACTGGCGCAATCCCGAAGAAACCGCGCGCGTCCTCAAGGATGGCTGGCTGCACACCGGCGACATCGGGATGATCGACGATAAGGGCCGCATCAAGATCACCGACCGCAAGAAGGACCTGATCATCAACGACAAGGGTGACAATGTGTCGCCGCAAAAGGTCGAGGGCATGCTGACCTTGCAGCCCGAGATCGGCCAGGCGATGATCGCCGGCGACCGGCGGCCCTATATGGTCGCGGTGCTGGTGCCCGATCCCGAATGGACCCAGGAATGGTGCGCCAAGACCGGGTCCGCGTGCAATGCGAAGGCGCTCGCCGACGATCTCGACTATCGCGCCGCGCTGCTCGCCGCGGTCGAACGGGTCAACAAGGATTTGTCGGTCGTCGAGCGCGTCCGCCGTTTCATCCTGGCCGACGAACCGTTCACGATCGAGAACCAGCAGATGACGCCGAGCCTGAAGATCCGGCGTCATGTATTGAAGGAAGTGTACGGCCCGCGATTGGATGCGCTCTACAAGGGGTGATATTCTCGCGCACTGCGCCAGCCCCATTGAATGGGATTAATTACACCCGCCGCTGATCGACCGGCGATAAATCAGTCTCACACTTTCCTTTTTTAAGAGTTTATTTCGCGCATCTCGATAAAATCAAAGCTGGCTATTCGTGCAGACATCATGCGAGCATAAAGCTCATTTGATATCAATATTTTTGAGTAGATGTCCCAGGCATACCACATATGCCATCCGGGCGAAGCCGATCGGTCTATACAGATACGATTCTGATCTTTTGTTGTCGGAATTCTGATTAGCGACAGCGCGGTAGAGGTATTCGCCTCGATGGTTGATAGCGAAGTCACTACTTGGTTGTTCGCCATATGGCCAAGAACGACCGCATAATATTTACCCGGTACGGGCTGTCCCGAAGCGTAAGCGAGCGGCACTTCTTTGAACTGGTGGACTCGAGGCTCCAGCTCCTCGACGAGATCTTTCAGGCGTTGGGAGAAACCCAGCCCGCCCAATGAAAAATCGTCTGGTAACGTCTTGTGGCTGCTGGTTACTTGGCCGGATGCGGGAAGCAATTCGGTGGGAATATGGACCCCTTGCTTCGTCCACTGTCCTAAGCGAGGAAAAGCGTCGGGGTGGGCTCTGCCATATTCCGACTGCCACTGCACCAACTCCGGACCGGTTGGCCGAGTAGCAACTCTTGGGAGATATCGCGCCAGTGGCTTGTCGCTTAGCAGCCAAGCCATCAGTTTGCGATTTCGTCCATTTGAGCCTGCAGGATAGGTCCTTTGGCGCCCGCCACCTTGTCCAGTCGGAATATCACCTCACCCATGCCTTCAATCGCATCCTTATGACCATCATCAATAACCGCGCCTCGTAGTTCCGGTAGTCTCACCACGCCCGTGGTATCACCATAAGGATAGGCGCCAACGTAAACGCTCTTGAGATGCGCGACTGTTCCATCGGCCATCGTATAGGGAAGCCATGATATCGGGTTAATTCTGGGGGCATCGTCAGCTCGACCCGTTCACCACCGGGATCAGCTCGTAGATGTCGAGCATCTGGTCGCCCTGCCCGTCATTCTTGACCAGCGCCATCCGCCAGCGGAACGGCGCGATGCGCTCGATCACCGCGGCGACGTCGCGTTGGCGCACTTGCCCATAAGGCGGCGCCGACGGGGCCTGCTGCGGACGCAGTGTGCCCAGGAAGATCAGGCGCTTGCCCTTGTCGTCGTCGAATAGCCAGCCGCCGGGCAATTGCGTGCCCGTTTGCTTGGTGAAGCTCTGCTTTCCGTCGACCATGGCGATATAGCAGAAATCGGACTTGTAGCTGACCACGCCGCGCCGGCCGCCAATCCTGACCAGCCTGCACTGATAAGATCCCGGCGACAGTGCGGGTGCGTCGAGCCCCGACTTCGGATCGAGCAACGGCCTCTCCGCAGCGACACGCGCCCGAGCACCGGCCGGAACTGCCGCGAGCATGCGCTGCATGCGATCGCCCAGACCCTCGATCCGCACCTGATCGTCGGCCGTCGCGGTCGCCCGCCAGCCGGTCGGCTGTTCGACGGGGGCACCGGCGGCGACCGTCACCACCGCCTTCGGACCCGTTGTGCATCCGGCCAGGACGACGCTCAGCGTCACCACTCCGACCAAGAACCAGCGCATCTCTGCCCCCTTCTCTTCGGCTAAATAACTTGTTTTCAGAATGTTGCCTAAAGGTGACCGGAGATAGTTAACAAAAGGTTAAAATCTGCGATGGGACGCAGGCGCCCGCGCGGTTGAACGCGCCCGGCGCACGATCCGTCGAACGCTCGCTAGGGCAACATCATTCCTTGGGGCGCTTCTGCTCCAACAGAGGCGCTATGGAGAACTGGCGGCGCGCCTATTGCGCCCCGCCGGCAACGCTCAGCCCTTCCTTGGCAGCCACCGCTTTGGGCACGACTTCCATCGTCCAGTCCTTGTCGGGGCGCAGATATTTGGCCGCCACCGCCTGGAGATCGGCAGCGGTCACGTTCTGATAGTCGAGCAGGATGCTGCGTGCCGCGGCGATCTTGCGCGGATCATAGGCGGCACCCGATAGTAGGTTGAGCCAGAAGGTGTTCCCGGTCGACGCGCGCATCACATATTGCTGCATCGGCGTCTTCGCCCGCTGCAGTTCGTCGTCGCTGATCGGGTTCTTGACCAGGTCGATGGCGATCTCGCGCGACAAGCGGAAGAACAGGTCGGTCTTGTCCGGCGGCACCTGGCCGATCGCCATGATCCGCCCGCCGCTCGCGGAGCCGTCGGGCCAGCTCGACCCGACGCTGGGCGAATAGCTCGCGCCTGCTTCGGTGCGCAGCCGGTCATACAGCCGGTCGCTGAACACCTGCGCCAGGACGTCGAGCTTGCGGCTTTCGGGAATACCCTCGACACCGCCGCCGGTCGGCCAGGCGATCAGCGCGACCGCCTGATTCTCCTGCCCCGAATGCGTCCGCACGACCGGCATCGCATTATGCTCGGGGAATTTGATCGGCGGCGCCGCGACGGCGGGGGCAGTACGCGGCTTCAGCGCGCCGAAGGTCGCCGCGACGGCAGCGATCGCCTCGTCGCCCGTGACGTCGCCAAACACTTCCACTTCGATCGGGCCCGAAGCCAGGATCG
>Ga0207690_10001263_pt1 | contig 16002 bp, 17 predicted proteins | sample KBSC23metaG_FD_184315 | JGI IMG/M metagenome (GOLD analysis project Ga0207690, IMG submission 184315) | Corn rhizosphere microbial communities from Kellogg Biological Station, Michigan, USA - KBS C2-3 metaG (SPAdes) (version 2) | ecosystem: Host-associated > Plants > Roots > Rhizosphere > Soil ...
TGAAGACCGAGGAGAAGATGTCACCGAAGTCGAGGCTGCCGAAGCCACCGGCCTGACCGCCGCCCGCTCCGGGACCGAAGGGCCCCTGGCCGCCAGGCCCGAACCCGCCAAACATCCCACCGGCGTCGTACTCCTTGCGCTTCTCGGGATCGGAGAGGATGTCGTAGGCCGCGGAGATCTCCTTGAACTTTTCCTCCGCCTTCTCGTCGTCCGGGTTGCGGTCAGGGTGGTATTTCCGGGCCAGTTTCCGGTACGCCTTCTTGATCTCGTCCTGCGAGGCCTTCTTCGAAACCCCCAGCGTCTTGTAGAGCTCGTCCGCCATGTCCTCCTAAGCGCTCACCACCACTCGCGCCGGCCGGATCAACTGCTCGTCCATCCGGTAGCCCTTCTGCATCACCCCGACTACGACGCCAGGCTCGGTTCCGTCAACGGGCTGGGTGGAGAGGACCTCATGCGCGGTCGGGTCGAACTTCTCCCCCTTCGGATTGACCTGCTCGATTCCGTTCCGCTTCAAGGTCTCATGCAACCCGCCAAGCACCATCTGCACGCCGGCCGCAAGTCCCTCACCGTCACCAGCAGCTTCCAGCGCCCGCTCAAGGTTGTCGACCGCGTCGATCACTTCCCGCGCCAGCTCGGCCTTTCCACGAGCGGTCGCCGCCTGAATGTCGGCAGCGACCCGCTTCCGATAGTTCTCAAAATCAGCCTTCGTCCGCCGGGCAAGGTCCAGGTACTCGTCCCTCTCCCGATGGGCGTCAGCCAGGAGGGCATCGAAGTCCTGCTCGAGCTGATCCGCTTCTCCCGCGGGTGGCGTCGAGGGTGAGCTCTCCGGCGAGTTAGCCGGAGAGTCACCCTCGGCGACAGGACCCGCGGGCCGGAGCTCCTCAGTCCCAGACTCGTGCTCCTGAGAAAGACTCATTTGCCCTCCTCATCGACGACCTCGGCCTCGACAACCTCCTCCTCGTCAGCCGCCCCGTTCTCGGAGCCGCCGTCGGCGGAGGCCTGCTCGGCCGAAGCCGCCGCGTAGAGCTGCTCCGACACTTTGGTCATCGCCGTGTTCAGCGCCTCGGCCTTGGCGTCGAGCTCCTCTTTCGAGCCCGACTCGAGCGCGTCCCGCACCTCTTTGATCGCGGCGCGAGCGTCCTCCTTGGCGGCATCGTCGACTTTGTCGCCCGCCTCGTCGAGGGCTTTCTCCGCCTGGTAGGCGGCGTTCTCGGCGATGTTCCGCGCCTCGGCCAGCTCGCGCTGTTTGTGGTCCTCCTCGGCATGGGACTCGGCGTCGGAAACCATCTGCTGGATTTCCTCGTCAGAGAGGCCGGAGCCAGATTTGATCTCGATCTTCTGCTCTACCCCGGTGCCTTTATCCAGAGCGGAGACGTTGATGATCCCGTTCGCGTCGATGTCGAAGGCGACCTCGATCTGGGGCATGCCGCGCGGCGCCGGCGGGATGCCGGTGAGCTGGAATTTGCCCAGGCTCTTGTTGCCACTCGCCATCTCACGCTCGCCCTGGAGCACGTGGATCTCCACCGAGGGCTGGTTGTCCTCGGCGGTCGAGAAGACCTCCGACTTCTTCGTCGGGATCGTCGTGTTGCGCTCGATCAGCTTCGTCATCACGCCGCCTTTGGTCTCGATCCCCAGCGTTAGCGGGGTCACGTCCAGCAGCAGCACGTCCTTGACGTCACCGGCGAGCACACCCGCCTGGATGCCGGCGCCGACGGCGACGACCTCGTCCGGGTTGACGCCCTGGTGCGGCTCCTTACCGGTCAGCTCTTTGACCTTGTCGCGCACCGCCGGCATCCGGGTCATGCCACCGACGAGGACGACGTGGTCGACCTCCGTGTCGGCATCTTTCAGCGCCTGTTTTACCGGCCCGACCACGCGGTCGAGCAGGTCGCCGGTCAGCTCGTTCAGCTTCGAGCGGGTCAGCTTCAGATCAAGGTGCTTCGGCTGACCCTCGACCGCGGTGATGAAGGGCAGGTTGATCTGCGTCTCCTGGGTCGAGGAGAGCTCGATCTTCGCCTTCTCCGCCGCCTCGTAGAGGCGCTGCAGCGAGTTTTTATCCTGGGAGAGGTCGACGCCTTGGTCGCGTTTGAACTCGGCGACCAGCCACTCGACGATCGCTTTATCCCAATTGTCGCCGCCGAGGTGATTGTCGCCGGCGGTCGCTTTTACCTCGAAGACGCCGTCGCCGATTTCCAGCACCGAGACGTCGAAGGTGCCGCCGCCGAGGTCGAAGACGAGGATCGCGTGGTCGGTCTCCTCTTTGTCGAGGCCGTAAGCGAGCGAGGCCGCGGTCGGCTCGTTGATAATCCGCTTGACGTCGAGGCCGGCGATTTTGCCGGCGTCCTTGGTCGCTTGGCGCTGATCGTCGTTGAAGTAGGCGGGGACGGTGATGACGGCGCTGTCGACCGTCTCGCCGAGCTTCGCTTCGGCGTCGGCTTTCAGCTTCTGCAGGATCATCGCGCTGATCTCCGGCGGGCTGTACTGCTTGCCGCGCGCGTCGACGCGGACGTCGCCGTTGGGCCCGGCCTCGACCTTGTAGGGGACGATCGTCTCCTCCTCTTTGACTTCGGCCTCCTTGCGGCCCATGAAGCGCTTGATCGAGAAGATCGTGTTCTCCGGGTTCATCACCGCCTGCCGTTTGGCGACGGTGCCGACGAGGCGCTCGCCGCTCTCGGTGAAGGCGACGACCGACGGCGTCGTGCGCCCGCCCTCCGCGTTCTCCAGAACGGTGGGCTCGCCGCCCTCCATTACCGCGACGCACGAGTTGGTCGTGCCGAGGTCGATACCGATCGTCTTTGCCACTTTCTGCCTTTCCTCCAGGTGTTTCGTGATCTGAGCCTAAGAAATCTAAGTGGCAGTATGTCAGATATAAGAGGAATTGCAAGCACGCAAAACGCCGACGGTCCGGACCGTCGGCTTCAGGCGCATCGGCAGCTGCGCGGGCTTAGCCCTCGCCGGCGGTGCGGGCGACGAATTCGGCCACTTCTTTGGCCTGCTCTTCGTTGAGGATGCCGCCCGGCATCCGGCCCGGGGTGGAGCTGTCGACGCCTTTCTCGACCGCGTTGAGGACGCGGCCTTCGATCGCTTCGATCCCCTGTTCGATCTGTTCGGGGTTGCCTTCCGGCGGCCCGGTGGGCGCCAGCAGTTCGTCGAGGTTAGGGGCGTAGTTGCCGTCGGTCCCCGCTGCGTAGAGCGTGTGGCAGGTGCCGCAGTTGGTCTGGAAAATTTCCTGGCCGTGCTTGAGGCTCGCCGGCACTTCTTGCGGGCCGGTTTCGGCGTCGCCCCTGGAGCGGAAGGCCAGCCAGGGGATGGCCACGGCGAGGACGACGACGAGGATTCCGAACCAGATGAAGGTGCGCTTGCTCATTAGGCGGCGCGCATACTACTGGCGCTCGCCCCGGCGCGGTTGGCCCGATACCAGGGGCACATCCGTCGCAGCTCGCACTCGCCGCAGCGCGGTTTCGGCCGGCAGACGGCGCGGCCGTGGCGGATCAGGTTCATGTGCAGCTCGTAGGCGTCCTCCGGCGGCACGATCGCCAGCATCTCGTCGTGGGCGCGCTCGAAGGAGGCCTTTGCGGGGAAGAGCCCGAGTCGGCCGCCGACCCGGTGGATGTGGACGTCGACCGGGATCTCGGGGATGCCCCAGGTGAAGATCAGCACGCAGGCGGCGGTTTTGCGCCCCACGCCGGGCAGCCCGAGCAGGAACTCGAGCGACTCTTCGCGCGAGGCGGTCGCGGTCCAGTCAAGATCGGGCGGGTCGCCGAGCGCTTCGAGGATCGCCTGGATCCGCGGCGCCTTCTGCTTGCCGAGGCCGCCAGGCCGGATCGCCTCCTCGACCTCCAGGACTGGCGCGTCGCGCACCTCCTCCCAGGTCGGGAAACGCTCCCGCAGCGCTGCGAAGGCGCGGTCGCGGTTGCGGTCGTTGGTGTGCTGGGAGAGCACCGTCTTCACCAGCTCGGCGATCGGATGCCCGTGAGGTTCTCCCTCCGGGATGCCGTACATCTCCCGCAGCCGATCCCGAATCGCCCGTACCCGTCGCTTGTCAGGTCGCTTCCACGACATTGAGGCGAACCCTATTCATCCCGCAAACAGGGTCTTCTGCGCCCTTCCGCGGGCGTTAACAGCCGGGCTACAATTGTCGGTTCAGTGTCTCGCGCACTTGCCCGCATCGGATCGAAGCTGCCCAAGGGTTGGGGGGATGCCGGGCGCCAGATCGGCATCCTTGTTGGCGTCGACATCATCTACGAGCTCGGGCGCGGCGTCGCCGACTCCAACCGGGCCGACGCGATCGCCCACGGCGCCCAGGTGATCAACTTCGAGCAGTCGACCCACACCTTCTTTGAGCCCAGCCTGCAGGCCTTCTTCCTGCCCGCGCATTGGCTGATCGAGATCGCCAACCAGCTCTACCTCAACGCCCAGTTCTCGGTCGCGCTCGGCTTCCTGGTCTGGCTCTACATCTTCCGCAACGAGTCCTACTACTTCGTGCGCAACATGTTCGTGGTCTCGATGTGCCTGGCGCTGATCGGCTACGTCGGCTTCCCGACGGCGCCGCCGCGGATGTTCCCCGAACACGGCTTCGTCGACACGATCACCGACTTCTCCAATGTCAACCACGACTCGACCCTGGCGAAAGTCTTCATCAACCCCTACGCGGCAGTGCCGAGCATGCACTGTGCCTTCGCGATGATGATCGGCGCCACCGGCGTCATGGTCTGCCGCCGCTGGTGGTCGAAAGCCTGGTGGGCCCTCTGGCCGGTCCTGATCACCTGGGTCGTGATCGTCACCGCCAATCACTACTGGATCGATGCCGCCCTGGGCTGGATCGTCGCGCTGAGCGCCTTCGCGATCGCCCACGGCGCCCTCGCCCGCGCCCGCCCGCACGCCTGGGCTTGGCGCAGCCCTCTCCCGCAAGAGGCCGAGGCGTGAGAACCCGCTTCGGGACCTATAGCCTCACGCCCTGATGGAACCTTCTTCGGCGCCCCCGAGGGCACCAGGTGGCGGCCGGCGCGGTAGCCGCGCTAGCGCCCGCAACGGGCAGGAGCTGCGGGTCTATGCGCGCGAACGGCTGATCGAGTCGCGGCTGACGCCGAACGCGATCTCGATGGTTGGCCTGCTCGGCAACCTGATCGCCGCCGCGCTCGTCACCCAGCGACTCTTCTTCCTCGCCGGGGTCGCCTTCGTCCTCGGCTCGGTCTGCGACACCCTCGACGGCCGCTACTCGCGAATGTCGGGCAAGGGGACCCTCTTCGGCGCCTTCCTCGACTCGACCCTGGACCGGATCGAGGAGGGGATTGTGCTCGCCGCCGTCGCCGGCTACTTCGCCGCCAACGGCGAAGCCTTCGCAGCGGCGATGTGCGTGGTCGCCGTGCTCGGCTCGCTGATGGTTTCCTATACCCGCGCCCGGGCCGAGGCGCTGGGGGTCGAATGCAAGGTTGGGTTGGCGACGCGGCCGGTCCGGGTGGTGCTACTTTCGATCGGTCTGATCTTCGCCAAGGGCGCCGGCATCGGCGACTTTGAACTGCTGGCACCGGCGATATACGTTGTCGCCGCCCTGACGATCTTCACGACGTTTCAACGGGTATGGCATGTCAGAAACGAGCTTTCCGGCGAGGTCTCCGGCGTCAAGGACGACGGCGATGGCGCTGGGGATGTGTAACCAGCGAAGCCGCCGGGTGTGTTCTGCCACCTAGCGCTATCCCAGGAGGATTTCCAATTTCATGAGTGAGAGCAACGGAGCAAACGGCCACAGCACGAATGGAGCCGGCCGCGCGGAGGACAAGGTCCGGGTCGCGATCGTCGGCGTCGGCAACTGCGCCAACAGCTTCATCCAAGGCGTCCAGTACTACAAAGACGCCGACCCGGCTGACGAAGTGCCGGGCCTGATGCACGTCGACCTCGGCGGCTACCACGTGCGCGACGTCGAATTCGTCGCCGCCTTCGACATCGACGCCGAGAAGGTCGGCAAAGACCTCTCCGAGGCGATCTGGTCGGGGCAGAACGACACGATCAAGTTCGCCGACGTGCCCAACCTCGGCATCACCGTCCAGCGCGGGATGACCCACGACGGGCTCGGCAAGTACCTGAAAGAGAAGATCACCAAAGCCCCGGGCGAAACCGCGGACGTGGTCGGCATCCTCAAAGAGAGCAAGGCTGACGTGCTGGTCTGCTACCTGCCGGTCGGCTCCGAGGAGGCGACCAAGTGGTACGTCGAGCAGGCGCTGAAGGCCGGCGTCGGCTTCGTCAACTGCCTGCCGGTCTTCATCGCCCGCGAGGACTACTGGGACAAGCGGTTCCAGGAGGCCGGGTTGCCGATCATCGGCGACGACATCAAGAGCCAGGTCGGAGCGACGATCGTCCACCGGGCGCTGGCGCGTCTCTTCCACGACCGCGGCGTGCGGCTGGAGCGGACCAGCCAGTTGAACGTCGGCGGCAACATGGACTTCTACAACATGCTCGAGCGCGAGCGGCTCGACTCGAAGAAGATTTCGAAGACCAACGCCGTCACCTCAATCATGGGACACGAGCTGCCCGACAAAGACGTCCACGTTGGCCCCTCCGACTACGTCGCCTGGCTGACCGACCGCAAGTGGGCGCACATCCGGCTCGAGGGCAAAGCCTTCGGCGACGTGCCGCTGACCGCCGAGCTGAAGCTAGAGGTCTGGGACTCGCCGAACTCGGCTGGCGTCGTCATCGACGCGGTAAGGCTGATCAAGCTGGCGCTCAACAACGGCATCGCCGGCCAGCTCGACGGCCCCTCCAGTTACCTGATGAAGTCGCCGCACACCCAGCGCCCTGACGACGAGGCACGGGAGCAGACCGAGCAGTTCATCGTCGAAAACGCCCGCGGCAAGGGCCTGCCCGGCGCGGCCGCCCCGGCAGACGCACCCAGCACGACGCAGGCTTAATGTCCAAGGAGTGAACCCCGCGCCGCTCTCGATCGCCCAGGTCTTCCCGGTGCGCCGGGCGGGGGCGAATCCGGCGGCGCACTTCGCCCGGGCCGTCTCCGACGAGCTCGAGCGGCGCGGGCACGAGGTGCTGCGGGTCTCGACCGGCGACCCGGTCAAACGGCTGCTGAAAGGGCGCGACCTGGACATCGTCCACGTCCACGACCCGTTCGCGCCAAGTGCGCCATCGGCGGCGCTGCGGCACTCGTTCTCGCTCAACGTCGCCACCTTCCACGCGCCGCAGGAGCGAGTCCTCTCGACCCAGGTGGCGCGGCCGCTGGTCGAGATCTTCTTCGGCCGGATCGACGCGCGGACGGTGACGAGCGCGGCGACGGCGGAGCTGCTGGAGCGCTACTTCCCGGCTGGCTATGAGGAGATCGGCGACGGGGGCGGCGGCGACTGGGCCGCGGTCGCCGACGAGCTGGAAGCGATCTACCGGCGGCTACTGGCGCGGCGCCACCCGGAGGGCGGCGACCCGGAGGTGCGCGAGCGGATCTCGCAGCGGCCGCTGATCGAGGTCGACCTGCACATGCACACCGACCACTCCGGTGACTGCGCCACCCCGGTTGACGTGCTGCTGCAGACGGCCCGCGACCGCGACCTCGGAGCGATCGCGATCACCGACCACAACGAGGTTTCCGGGGCGCTGGAGGCGCGCAGGATCGCCGAGCAGATGGACGACATCAAGGTGATCGTGGCCGAGGAGGTCAAGACCGCCGAGCAGGGTGAGGTGATCGGTCTCTTCCTCGAGGAGAAGATTCCGAAGGGGCTGACGATGGCGGAGACGATCGCCGAGATCCGCGCCCAGGGCGGCCTCGTCTACGTGCCGCACCCGTTCGATCGCTTCCACTCGGTGCCCGACTACGAGCACCTGCTCGACATCGTCGAGGAGATCGACCTGCTCGAGGTCTTCAACCCGCGGGTGGCGCTGACCGCGTTCAACGAAGAGGCGGTGCGGTTCGCCCGCAAGTACCGGATCGTGCCGGCGGCCGGCTCCGACAGCCACGTCGCCCAGGGGCTCGGCAGCGTGCGGCAGCGCATCCACGACTTCGACGGCCCGGCCGAGTTCCTCGAGGCGATGCGGGACGCCGACATCACTCGCAAGCACAAGAACCTGGTCTACGTGCAGACGCTGAAGTTTCTGCAGACGACGGGGCGGCGGAAGGCGCCGAAACGGCGGGTGCCGGACGCGAAGCCGGTGCGGGGCGGGCGGCCGCGACAGCGCCGCCGCGCGAGCAAGTCCTGATGCAGACCCCTCGTCGCGAAGGAGCCGCGGCGCCCTCGTCAAAGAGTGCGCCGATGCGGTCGATCGACGACGAGATACGCGAGAAGTACCTGGAACGGGCGATCCGCGAGCTCAACCAGATGAGCCGCGAGATCCAGGAGTGCCAGCACTGCCCGCGCGGCAAGCTGATGCCGGTGCTCGGCTCCGGCCACCCGCAGGCCGATGTCTTCATGCTGAAGCAGGCGCCGATGATCTCGGAGATCGAGGAGGGGGTCGCCTTCTACGGCCGCTCCGGCAACGCGCTGATGAAAAGCTTCAAACGGCTCGGCATCGACCCGCTGGTCGTCTACGGCACCCTCTGCGTCAAGTGCCCGATCCCCGAGCCCGATCTCGCCGCCGGCGCGTGCGTCGGCCGCCTGGTCGAGGAGCTGGCGATCGTGCAGCCGAAGATCGTCGTCGTCATGGGCGAGCCGGCCCTGCGCATCCTCAACTCCCTCAGCGTCCCCCTCTCCCGCCAGATCGAGCCCCGCGAGGGCGAGATCCAAGCCTTCACCCCCACCGTCGATGCCCTCTACACCCCCGACATCGACCTCTCCATCGACGAGGAGGGAGCCAAGCAACGCTTCTGGCGCGCCTTCAAGGTCCTCGGCGACTGGTACGAGGACCTACCGCCGTACTAGCGCCGGACTGACGGGCGCCGCTGCGCGGACGCACCCGCGGATGACGCGCCTGGCCGGCGCGCATCGCAGCGTCCGGCTCCTCCCGAATAGCTCTGCTATTCGCTCGTCTCCGTCCACTCCGCTGCTTGCCCAGTCACGCCCCCGCGGGCACGGCCGCTTGCGGCGACCGTCAGTCCGGCGCCGGGGTTAGGACCATCGTGGCTCTCAACGTGTGGCGAGTTTTGGTGCCTATAGGACCAAAAGTCGCCACTCGTTCGATCCGGCGGCTACGGGACGACTTCGAATTCGGCGTGCAGGGTTGGGCGCAGTTGCCGGGGCTGGGTGGGCCAGCTGATCACGGCTTCCTGTGAAAGGCGGTACTTGCCCGCGGGTATCGAGGCTGGGATCGGGAAGACGGTGCAGTGGCCGCTGGTCGTCCCTGGAGCGACGAAGTAAAGCGACATCGGGAAGGGGCCGGGCGCTTCTGGCGCCGGCGCCCAGGCTTCACCTTCGAGCTTTTCGATGAAGAATTCCTCGCCGAAGAGGACGAAGGCGGCGCCCGTGTTCTCGACCCGGGCGAAGAGGGTGGTCCCGGGCCGGTAGGCCGTGGCGCTGGGTGCCAAGCGAGCGTGCACAGTGGGTCTGATCACGCGGTAGTAGTTGCCGAACTCGGCCAGCTTGCGGCCAGAGTGGGAGCGGATCACGAGCGTCGACCGATAGGCCGCCGGTTTGCCGGGCATGGCGAAGTTTGGTTCCACAATCAGGGCAGGGGCGAGTGCACCGAGACGGAGATGGCGCTCGCCGATCTGCTGGACGACCTTGCCGCGCCAGTTCACCCGCGCAAACGTCACCGTGACGTCCCATTTCGGATTGCTGTCCCACTGGAGCTGGTAGCCGGCCCGCCCACCGCCGACCGCCAGCGATGGACCCGAGGCGCCGATGCGGACCCCGCGGAAGAGAGGCTCCCCCCTCGCTCGAAACGGAAGTTCGCGCAGCTTCGGCATCCGCCTCAGCGGCGCCAGGTAGTTGTGCAGCGTCTTGCTTGCGCAGAAGGCCGGTTCGGGTTCAGCGGCGGTGGCGTAACCCGGTGTGGCGACAAGCGCCAGGGCGAGCAGCGAAAGCAGCGCGGTAACTATTCGTTGCCGACCCGATGCTCTCTCCCTCGTCGGCATCTCGGCCATCCTAGCCTCCGCGGTTGGTGAGTTTTACCCCCTATAGGGAGGAAAATTCACCACTCGTGCTTCAGGCGGCGGGGGCGGCGGACTCGGCTAGGGCGGTCATTGCCTCGGCGGTGGCGGAGGCGAGGCCGCGGATGACGATGGTGTCTAGGGCGCGGTAGGCGGCGAGGGCGTCTTGGGCGGCGGTGGTGTTGGGGGCGGCGACGCCGACGGTGCCCTCGGGCTCGGCGAGACGGTCGAAGTGGTCGCGGTAGCCCTTGTGGAGGTCACGGTAGAAGGACTCCTCCTTGGCCAGGCGCTCGGCCGCGTCGGGGCCGACGGCGGTACGGACGTAGCCGCAGACGGGGGGCGTCTCGCGGCCGGCCTCGGCGGCGCCGGCTTCGACTTTCTCGCGGGCGCCGGCGGCGAAGTCAGGCGTCATCCAGTTGAAGAAGACACCGTCGTAAGAGCTGCCCGCCAGCGCGCACATCTTCGGCCCCATCGCGGCGAGGACGAGTTTCACTCCGGGCAGGAGCTCACGCAGTTCCGGCAGCGACTCACGCATCTTCGTCAGCGGCTTCTCCGTGAAGCCGGCGCCGACGCCGAGCCAGAGTTTGGCCGGGTCGATCCCTAACTCCTCGACGTCGGCGGCGATCTGCTCGGGCGGGGTGCGGTCGAGGGCGATCACGGCGACCCCCAGCTCGACTTCCGGCGCCGCGGCGGCGAACTCGGCCAGCGTCGCCAGTCCTTTCGCGCCCGGGTGATCGTTTGACCACATCGACTCGTAACCGAGCTCGGCGCAGCGGGCCGCCAGCGGCCGCGCCACCTCCGGGTCCAGCCCCGCCGCAACTCCGAACGCTCTGGCCATCGTCAGGACGGACTACCCGTCGTGGCCTTCTCGAAAAGGGCCACGCACTCGATGTGCGGGGTTTGGGGAAACATGTCGACGGCCCTCACCCGGCGCAGCCTATAGCCGGCCTCTCCGAGCTGGGCGGCGTTGGGGGCGAGCGTGGTCGGGTTGCAGGAGACGTAGACGATCTTCTCCGCCTCGCACTCGACCACCCGGCGGACGATTTTCTGCGAGAGCCCGGCCCGCGGCGGGTCGACGACGACCACGTCGGGCTTACCCGCCTTCTCCAGCAGCGGCCGCACGCCGGCACGCGCGTTGCCGGAGATGAAGTGGGCGTTGCCGACACCGTTCGCCTCGGCGTTGCGCTCGGCGTCGGCGATCGCCTCGGGGACGATCTCCAGCCCCCAGACCTCGCCCGCCCCCCGTGCCATCGTCAGCCCGATCGTGCCGATCCCGCAGAAGAGGTCGAAGACCCGCTCGCGCCCACTCAGCCCAGCGAACTCGGCGGCGACTCCGTAGAGGCGCTCGGCCATCTCGGTGTTGGTCTGGAAGAAGGCGGCATGGGACATCTCCAGCTGTAGGCCGCAGAGTTCCTCCCGCAACCGCTCGGAGCCGAGCGCGCCGGTCGGCCCGTCGCTGCCACCGGCGTCGCCCTCGATGATCGTGTGGAGGTCGACCGGCGGGCGCGGGAAGCGCGCTTTCGTCGTCACCAGTCGGGTCTGGACCTGGCCGGTGCGCCGCCCCTCGCGGACGGCGAGGTTGCGGAGGACGCCGCGGCGGGCGCGGGCGTCGTAGGCCGGCACCGCTTCCGCCCGCGCCCACTCGCGCACCGCGTTGCGCGCCTCGTTCCCCGCCGCCGAGGCGAGGTGGCAGTCGTTGACGTCAACGGTCAGGTCCCAGCGGCCGCGGGCGTGGAAGCCGAGCGTCAGCTCACCCTCGTCGTTTTCGCCGAAGGAGTATTCGAGCTTGTTGCGGTAGCGCCACTTCTCCAGCGCCGGCACGATCTCCTCGGTCTCGAAATCCTCGAGGCCGCCGATCCGACGTAGCGCGTCGTCGACCTGCTCCTGCTTGTAGGCAAGCTGGCGCTCATAGGGGAGACCTTGCAATGGCGCTCCGGGACAGGGCTCGCCGCCGTGGAGGCAGCGGTCCGGCAGGCGGTCGGGCGAGGCGCGCAGCACCTCGACAGCCCGCGCCTCGGCGAAGCGCTTCTTGCCCTTGGTTACTTCGGCGCGGACGAGGTCGCCAGGCAAGGCCCCGGCGACGAAGACGACAAAGCCGCCGACACGAGCCACGCCCCGCCCGCCGAAGGCGAGGGAGTCGATCTCCAGCTCGAGCTCCTCACCGCGGCGGGGTGCCCGAGTCGTCGCTCCGGTGCCGGCGGCCCCCTCCACCTACGGCAGCGCTTTGCGCGCTTGTTTGACCAGTCGTTCGAGTTCCTTGATCAGCGAGGCGCGCTGTTTTTTGCCCCGTTTGACCAGTTCGGAGAGCATTTTCTCGGCGTCGCTGCGGGTCATTCGGCCGCGCTTGACGGCGTCGTCGACGACGTCCTGGATGCGGTCGCGGCTCAGCGTCACGCTCTGCTCGAGGCTCTCACGGAACTGGGCGACGCTCTTGTCGAGCCCACTCGTCGCTTTGCTGGAGGCTTTGGCTTTCAAAGTTTTTTTCACCCCGCCTTTTTTCGCGGCGGATTTTTTTGATGCTGCTTTTTTCGGCGCGGCTTTTTTGGCTTTCGCTTTGCCTTTGGCTTTCGCTTTCGAACTCGCTTTCGAAGCTTTCGATTTGGCGCCGGCTTTCGCTTTTTTGCTTTTACCGGTCGCTTTTTTGTCAGCCATCTGTGCCTCCGATTTCGGTTGACCCGCAGGGTGGGACTCGACTATCTCAGTTCCGGTGGTTGCCTGACTCGGCGATGCCGAAACCTGCCTGTACCGGGGAATGGTCGGAGAGGCGCAGGGCACGTCCGTCGAGGGGTAGCTCTCGTTTCTCCGGCGGCCACTGTGCTGGCGGCTCCAGTACCTCCAGGCCGCGGCAGAAGATGTGGTCGATCGCGTCGGGTGCGGTCGGCTCTCCCTCCAGTCCGAACTCCTCGCGCAGGCGCTCGAACAGGCGCGGCTGCTTGGTGGGGCGCAGGTTGAGGTCACCGCCGAAGACCAAGGGCGAGTCGCCCGCCCACTCGCTCGCCGCCCGCGCCGCCCGCAGCACGTCCTCTTCTGCCAGCTGTGGCCAGTCGTTGGTCGCGTGCAGGTTGGCGATGCAGACGCCGGAGGCGGTGCGGGTGAAGGCCATCGCCCGGCGCTCCGGCTCGCCCTCGTGGATCGCGATCTCGCGTCGCTCGGCGATCCCGCCGAGCTTGCCCGGTACCCGCACCAAGGTTAGGTTGGAGCCGCCCTCGCCCGAAGCCATCAGGTCTGGGTTCTGGCGCGCCAGCAACGCTCGCAGCGGGCCGAAGCTGTTACGCGAGGTCAGCGCCCGCTGCCATTCCGCCCCGCAGGCCGCCGCCAACGGCTCGGCGAAGCGAGGCGGGCACTCCTGCAGCAGCGCCACGTCCCACTGCGCACTCGCCAGCAGCGTCGCGAACTCTGTGGTCAAGTCGCGGTTGACCTGGACGTGGGTGGCGTTGCGCTCGTCGAAGCGCAGCAGCCGCGAGCGCCAGCTGCGCAGCGCCGGGTCGGGCGGATGATCGCGCCCGTGAAAGAGGTTCCAGGCCAGCGCCGTGAACTCCATGCCGCGCGTAGTATCCGACAGCTTGAAGCGCGACTTCCTCACCGGCGAAGAGCTCGGCGCCTTCGAGCTCGGCAAGCTGCTCGACCGTGCGGCCGAGCTGAAAGCGGCCCGTGGCGACGGGTCGGCGCCGCTGGCCGGACGCAGCATCGCCCTCGTCTTCGAGCGGCCCTCGACGCGGACGCGCATCAGCTTCGAGGTCGGCGTCGCCGAGCTGGGCGCGCATCCGGTCGTCCTGCGCGGCGACGAAATGCAGCTCTCCCGCGGCGAGTCGGTCGGCGACACCGCCCGCGTCCTCTCTCGCTACGTCGACGCGATCGTGATCCGGTCCGGCTCCCACGAGACTGTCGCCGGCCTGGCCGAGGCGGCCGAGGTGCCGGTCGTCAACGGGCTGACGCCGCTGCACCACCCCTGCCAGGCGCTGGCCGACCTGCTGACGATGCGCGAGCGCTTCGGCGACCTGCAGGGGCTGCGCCTCGCCTATGTCGGCGACGGCAACAACGTCGCCCGCTCGCTGGCGGTTCTCTGCGAGCTGGCCGGGGTCGAAGTGGTGGTCGCGGCGCCGCCCGGCTACCAGCTGGAGGAGGGGCATGGGGCAAAGCTGAGCGATGATCCGCGCGCCGCTGCGACCGAAGCCGACGCCCTCTACACCGACGTCTGGATCAGCATGGGCGACGAGGAGGAGGCAGCCCGCCGCCGCGCCGACCTCGCTCCCTACCGGCTCGACGCCGACCTCCTCGCCGTCGCCAAGGAGCGGGCGATCGTCCTCCATTGTCTCCCCGCGCACCCTGGCGAAGAGATCACCGCCGAGGTCCTCTACGGCGAGCGCTCCGCCGTCTGGGACCAGGCCGAGAACCGCCTGCACGCGCAGAAGGCGCTGCTGGAGCTGCTGCTGGTGGACTAGCCCCTTGGCGCTGCTGCTCTACGACAATCCGTTCTCGGGCAACTGCTACAAGGTGCGGCTGATTTTCGCCCTGCTCGGCATCGAGTTCGAGCGCCGGGAGATGTCGGTCGTCGACTACTCCGACCGGATCGAAGTGCTAGGCGGCCTCAGCCCGTCGCTGAACCTGCCGACGGTGGTGCTCGAGGACGGCCGGGCGCTCGGCGAGTCGAACGCGATCCTCTGGTACTTCGCCGACGGTTCTCGCTATCTCCCCGACTACGCCTACGAGCGGGCGCAGGTGCTGCAGTGGATGTTCTTCGAGCAGTACAAGCACGAGCCGGGGATCGCGGTGCCCCGCTTCTGGGACGCGATGGCCCCCGACCACCTCACGCCCCCGGGCGACCTCGAGGCGCGGCGTGCGTCCGGGCGGGAGGCGCTGAAGATCATGGAGCGGCACCTCGGCGCCCACGACTACTTCGTCGGCGGGCGTTTCACCATCGCTGACATCGCGCTCTACGCCTACACCCACGTGGCGCCCGAGGGGGGCTTCGACCTCGATCCCTACCCGGCGGTGCGCGCATGGCTGGAGCGGGTGGCCGCTCAGCCGGGAGCGATCCCGATCACGGCCTGAGAGGATTCCTGGCGTGTATCCGCACATCGAAATCGGCGGGCTGACGCTGCAGACCTTCGGGCTGATGTTCGCCTTCGCCTTCCTCGCTGCCGGGGCACTGATCTGGAAACGGCTAAAGGAGCTCGGCAAGCCGGCGGACTGGGCGTATGAGATGGGCTTCGCGGCGCTGATCGGCGGCGTCGTCGGCTCGCGCGTCTACTTCCTCGTCCAGAACTACAGCGAGGTCAAGCACGACCTGCTCGGCAATCTCTTCTCCGGCTCGGGGCTGGTCTGGTACGGCGGCGCGATCGGCGGCGCCCTCGCCGTCCTGGCCTGGGCCTGGTACCGCGACTTCCTCGGCCTGGCGTTGCTCGACCTGGCGGCGCCGGCGCTGGCCCTGGGCTATGCGATCGGCCGCTGCGGCTGTCAGCTCTCCGGCGACGGTGACTACGGCAAGCCCTGGAACGGCCCCTGGGCGATGTCCTACCCCGACGGGACCGTGCCGACTGATCGCACCGTCTACCCGACGCCGGTCTACGAGACGCTGGCGATGGGACTCGGCGCCTGGATCCTCTGGCAGCTGCGCGACCGGGTGCGGACGGGGGTTCTCTTCGCCCTCTATCTCCTCTACGCGGGGATGGAGCGCTTCCTGGTCGAGTTCCTGCGCCGCAACAGCGTCGACTCGCTGGGATTGACCACGGCGCAGCTGGAGAGCCTGGGGATGATGGCCGCCGGAGCGATCTGGATCGCTATCGTGGTTCGCCGGCACGGAGGCATCGGGCGCGAGACGGCGAACGGTGCGGTTGGAGTCACTGCGTAGGCGGGCTATCCGCACTTCCGGTGCTATCTTGCGCAAAATCTTTGGAGCAGTTTTTTTAGGGAGGATGGGCAGTTAAATGGCGGCAATTGACGTACAGAGCGAGGGTCCTTCGGCTCGCACCGTGGGTGCGATCCTC
>Ga0207690_10001265_pt1 | contig 15996 bp, 17 predicted proteins | sample KBSC23metaG_FD_184315 | JGI IMG/M metagenome (GOLD analysis project Ga0207690, IMG submission 184315) | Corn rhizosphere microbial communities from Kellogg Biological Station, Michigan, USA - KBS C2-3 metaG (SPAdes) (version 2) | ecosystem: Host-associated > Plants > Roots > Rhizosphere > Soil ...
CCGCGCCTGCGCCAGGCTCAACACGCGATCATCACCTGAAGCGGCGCCCAACGGCGGTGCATCTTCACGACCTCGTGACCCGGATAGTGAGCCGGCATTTACAAAACCCCTGTTAGCGTGAAACCCGAATTGGGCCGGAGGAACCCGCCCGATGGAGTGCGGGGCACCGCACGACCCCACCGACCATTCTGGCATGGAGTACTGACGATGAAATCCCGCAAGCCATTATTGAGCGCCCTCGCTGCCGGCACCCTGCTGTTCGCCGGCAGCCTGATTGCGCAGCAGGAAATGCCGCCGCAGGCGCCTCCGCCGCCGCCCACGGATACGGCGCCGCAACCGATGCCGCCCCAAACCGTCCCGCCGACACCGCCGACACCACCGACGCCGCCAATACCTCCGACGCCACCGACACCACCTGCACCGGCGTCATCGAGTATGCCGGCGACACCGCCAGCGGCCGGTACGGCGGCGACAGCGCCGACCGGCCAGGTCGACACGGCCACCATGAACACGCCGGCGGGCGAACTGGAAGTGCGTTCGAGCATGCCGCCGCCCCCGCCGGCCGGCCCGGCACCCGCCTTCGAGCAGCTCTCCGGCGGCGGGAAATACATCAGCGAGGAGCAGTCCTCGGCCTACCCGCTGCTCGCCAATGACTTCATCCATGCCGACCACAACCGCGACGGCCGCATCAGCAAGAAGGAATACGAGCGCTGGATCGCCAACGAGTAGGCCATGTGCAGCAGCGCCGGCCGCACACGCGGCCGGCGTTTTCATGTGCCGGCCATCGTCGTCCCTGGCCGCTCCGCTAGACTGGGCCGCCGCCCTGCCAGGAACTTTCCTCCATGAAGCGATCGACCGCGGCCGCTCTTCTGGCCTTGTCCGCTGGCGCCTTGGCCACCGTCGCGCACGCGCAGAATCCGGACCCCACCGACATCCGCGCCTGCACCGCGATCGAGAGCGACGCCCAGCGGCTGGCCTGCTACGACCATGCGACCGGCCGGGTCAACCTGCCGATCGCCCAGAAGCGGGTGGACGCGGCCACCACGACGCCGGACATCTTCAGCCGCGACCGCCAGAAGACGGCCAGTGCCGGCGTGGAACCCAACAGCGAAGTGGCCACGCCGCTGTCGCTGCTCGACAGCCGCTGGGAACTGTCGCCGGAAAGCAAGCTCGGCACCTACAACATCCGCGGCTACAAGCCGGTGTACGTGTTGCCGGTGTTTGCCACCAGCAACCAGAACAACCAACCGCACAGCCCGAACCCGGACAATACGGTGACGGACCGGGACGAGCGGCTGGACAATGTCGAGGCGAAATTCCAGCTCAGCCTGAAGGCCAAGGTGTGGCAGGGCGTATTCGACGACGCCGGCGACCTGTGGGTGGGCTACACCCAGTCCTCGCGCTGGCAGGTCTACAACTCGCAGCTGTCACGCCCGTTCCGCGAGACCAACTACGAACCCGAGGCGATGCTGGTGTTCAACACCCACTATCAGGTACTGGGCTGGGATGGGCGGATGCTCGGCATCGGCGTCAACCACCAGTCCAACGGCCGCAGTAACCCGCTGTCCCGCAGCTGGAACCGGGTGATCGCCAACGTCGGTTTCGAGCGCAATGGCTGGACCGTGATGCTGCGCCCGTGGTGGCGTATCCCGGAACCGCGCAGCGACGACAACAATCCCGACATCAGCAACTATATCGGCCGTGGCGAGATGCAGATCGTGCATGAATGGCGCGGCCAGGAATTCGGCATGCTGCTGCGCCATTCCCTGCGCGGCGGCAGCCGCAGCCACGGCGCGGCGCGCTTCAGCTGGAGCTTCCCGATGGCCGGCAACCTGCGCGGCTACATGGAAGTGTTCAAGGGCTACGGCGAAAGCCTGATCGACTACAACCACAACGCCACCTACCTGGGCTTGGGCGTGTCGCTGCTCGACTGGTACTGAGGGCGGCGACCAGCAGTCGCGTCATCGCCACCAGCCCATCTTCGTGCCGGTGAGGATTTTCAGCATCTGACCCCGGGCCAGCGGCATCCGCCCCAGCGGTCCGAAAGCGAGATCGCGCAGCCGGGCCAGGCCATCGCGCTCGGACTGGAACAGCGGCGTCATCCAGCGGCTCAACCGTTGATAGACGGCCAGATGCGAACGGCGCCGCTGGCCGTAGGCATGCAGGGCAGCAGCCACCGTGGCGCTCTCTGCCAAGACATCGGCCAGCATCGCGGCATCGAGCAAGGCCATGTTGACGCCTTGGCCCAGCTGCGGGCTCATCGCATGCGCGGCATCGCCGATGAACACCAGCCGGCCCTGCGCCGGGCGGTGCAACAGCACGTCTCGGTAGCGCGCGCGATGCAGCTGTTGCGCCGATTCGATCGACGCCAGCAGCGGCAGCGCCTGCGGCCACAGCACGGCAACCCGCTCGCGCAGCCGATCCAGCGCCGCCGCATCGAACGCATCCACCTGCGCACCCGGCAGGCTGAAGAAGAAGGTCAGCCAGCGGCCGTCCCGATCGGCGCGCCGGCCCACCGGCAGCAGCCCGATCATCTCGCGCGCGCCGCCATAGCGCTGCTGCAGCACATCGCCATGCGGCCAGTTCTCGCCCGGCACCAGGCACCACACCGCGCCCCAGGGATAGACCGGTTGCCGGCGCACCAGCGCCGGGGCCGTCGCGCGCAAAGCCGAATGCGCTCCATCGGCGGCAATGATCAGGTCGAAAGGGCCGTGGCTGCGGCCTTCGCTGTCGCACAACCGGTCGCCTGCCGGATCGATCGACTCGATGCGCACACCGGTGTGGATGCGCGACGCGTTCGCATACGCGTCGCGCAGCAGCGTGAACAGGCTGCCGCGGGTCAGCCCCAAACCGAAACAGTCGGCTGCATGGTCGGCATAGCGCATGTCCATCACGCAGCGGCCGCGATGGTTGCAGCCGTACAGCCGCTCGATCCGCTGACCCGTTGCCAGGGCCTGCTCGTGCAAGCCGAGCCGGGCCAGCACCGACAGCCCAGTCGGTTGAAGCAGGAAGCCGGCACCAACCGGCCCCGGCGCGGCAGCCTGCTCGAATACGCTCAGCGCATGTCCCCGGGCCGACAGAAACAGCGCCGCGGCTTGGCCGGCGGCGCCGTATCCCACGATTGCAATGCGCAGGCTTCCTTGCATCTGCATGCCTTCCGATGAATCGCAGCGTCGTCGCGACGCCACGTCACGAACCCGGTCTTCAGCCGTCAGCCCGCGATGCCACGAAACTCAATGGTGATGACCACCGGCACCATGCACGTGGCCGTGCTCGAGCTCCTCCGCGGTGGCAGCGCGCACCTCGGTCACCTCGATGGCGAAGTGCAGGATCTTGCCGGCCAGCGGGTGGTTGGCGTCGATGAAGACCACGTCATTCTCGACCTTGGTCACGGTGACGTTGATCTGGCCTTCCGGGCCGTGCCCCTGGAACTGCATGCCGGGCTGGATGTCCTCGACGCCCTGGAACGCCGCGCGCGGCACTTCCTGCATCAGCTCGTCATGGCGCACGCCGTAGCCCTCTTCGGGCGCCACGTCGGCGGTGAACTTGTCGCCGACCACGCGGCCTTCCATCTGCCTTTCCAGGCCCGGGACGATATGGCCGCTGCCATGCAGATAGGTCAGCGGCTCGCGACCCTCGGAGCTGTCGATGACCTGGCCGTCGTCGTCGGTCAGCGTGTAGTGGAAGGCGGCAACGGCGTTCTGGGCAATCTGCATGAGGTTCTCGCGAATGGGTTCAAGTCCGCCGGCCAGGCGCCGACACGAACCGCGCAGGTTACCAGAACCGCGAAGGACCGCTCGCAGGCCGCGGGAATGCGCCAGCGCTGGCACCGGCGAACCGGCGCAGGAACTCGAAGGTAACCGATCAGCCGGCGAGCCGGGCCCGCGTCTCCTTGCCGATCTTCTCCGGCGTGTCGGTGGAGGCGTAGCGCTTCACCACCTGGCCATCCGCATCGACCAGGAACTTGGTGAAGTTCCACTTGATCGACTCGCTGCCGAGGATGCCCTTGCCTTCGCTCTTCAGCCACTTGTACAGCGGGTCGGCGTGCTCGCCGTTCACCTCGATCTTGGCGAACAACGGAAAGGTCACGTCGTACTGGGTGCTGCAGAAGGTCTTGATTTCGGCCTCGTCGCCGGGCTCCTGGTGGCCGAACTGGTCGCAGGGGAAACCGAGCACCACCAGGCCCTGGTCGCGCTGGTCCTGCCACAGCGTCTCCAGCCCCTGATATTGCGGGGTGAAGCCGCATTTGGAGGCGACGTTGACGATCAGCAGGGTCTTGCCGCGCCACTCGGCGAGCGAACGCTGGTTGCCATCGATATCGCGAACGGTGAAATCGTAGACGCTGGACATGGACGGACTCCGTCTTGATGGATCAATCCGACAGCATACGCCATCGACTGTGATGCCCGTGACATAGAATGGCCCACCACCCGAACGCCAGGTTCCGTCGTGATCCGCTTCGTCGATGTCCACAAGTCCTACCGCGTCGACGGCAGGGACATTCCCGCGCTGCAGCCGTTCAGCCTCGACATCGCCGATGGCGAGGTGTTCGGCATCATCGGTCTGTCCGGCGCCGGCAAATCGACGCTTATACGGCTGATCAACCTGCTCGAGCGACCCAGCGGCGGGCGCATTTTCGTGGGCGACACCGAGATGACCGCGCTGGCCGAACCGGCGTTGCGCGCGCAGCGGCGCCGCATCGGCATGATCTTCCAGCACTTCAACCTGCTCGCCTCGCAGACGGTGGCGGACAATGTGGCCTTCCCGCTGCGACTGGCCGGCGAACGCGATGCCGGCGTCTTGCGCGCACGCGTCGACGAGCTGCTGGCGCGGGTCGGCCTGAGCGCACACGCCGACAAGTACCCGTCGCAGCTTTCCGGCGGCCAGAAGCAGCGCGTCGGCATCGCCCGCGCGCTGGCCAACCGGCCGTCCATCCTGCTGTGCGACGAGGCCACCAGCGCGCTCGACCCGCAGACCACCGCCTCGGTGCTGGAACTGCTCGCCGGAATCAACCGCGAGCTGAAACTCACCATCGTGCTGATTACCCACGAGATGGACGTGGTGCGCCGGGTGTGCGATCGCGTGGCGGTGCTCGATGCCGGCGCAATCGTGGAGCGCGGCGCGGTCGCCGACGTGTTCCTGCATCCGCAGCATCCCACCACCAAGCGCTTCGTCAACGAGGCGCTGCCGGAAGAAGCGGCCAGCGAACTGGCGCCGTTCGCGCAGGTGCCCGGGCGCATCCTGCGCCTGAGCTTTCGCGGCGACGCCACGCTGGCCCCATCGCTGAGCCATGTGGCGCGCGAGACCGGCGTGGAGTTCAACATCCTCGCCGGGCGCATCGATCGCATCAAGGACCTGCCCTACGGCCAGCTCACCCTGGCCATGCAGGGCGAACGGGTGGACGCCGCGCTGACCGCGCTGCGCGAGACCGGCATCGAGATTGAGGAGTTGCACCGATGAACCCACTGCAGAAACTCTTCCCGAACATCGACGACTGGGGCGAGATCGGCCGAGCCAGCATCGACACGCTGCTGATGCTGGGCGGCTCGCTGGCGCTCACCGTGCTGATTGGCCTGCCGCTGGGCGTGCTGCTGTACCTCACCGGCAAGGGCCAGCTGCGGCCGATGCCGAAGCTCTATGCGATCACTTCGCTGCTGGTGAACATCCTGCGCTCGGTGCCGTTCATCATCCTGATGATCGTGCTGATGCCGGTCACCTACGCCCTGGTCGGCACCAAGCTGGGCATCCGCGGCGCGATCCCGCCGCTGGTGATCGGCGCCGCGCCGTTCTTCGCGCGGCTGGTGGAGACCGCACTGCGCGAGGTACAGCAGGGCGTGATCGAGGCCAGCCAGGCAATGGGCGCCAGCCTGTGGCAGATCGTGCGCCATGTGCTGCTGCCGGAAGCGCGCGGCGGCCTGTTCGCCGGCATCACGGTCACCGCGATCGCCCTGGTCGGCTATACCGCGATGGGCGGCGCCATCGGCTCCGGCGGCCTCGGCGACCTGGCCTACCGCTACGGCTACCTCAGCTACAAGTCCGACTACATGCTGGTCACCGTGGTGCTGTTGATCGTGCTGGTGCAACTGCTGCAGATGATCGGCGACCGTGTCGTGGCGCGCTACGGCCGGCGCTGAACGGCCGTCTTTGCATCTGGCGGTATGGACGGCTATTCTTGTGCACCGCACAAGACCCCACTGCCATGAAACTGCAACTGCCCGCCGTCGCCGCCATCCTTTCCCTGCTGTTGCTGGCCGGCTGCTCCGGCTCCGGCAAGCCGGACGACCATGCCCTCACAGTGGCCGCTACCGCAGTACCGCACGCGGAAATCCTCAAGCAGGCCAAACCGCTGCTGGCGCAGGAAGGCGTGGACCTGCAGATCAAGGTGTTCGCCGACTACGTGCAGCCGAACACTCAAGTGGCCGAGAAGAACATCGACCTGAACTATTTCCAGACCAAGCCTTACCTGGATGCGTTCAACCGCGAACGTGGCACCCAGCTCGTCATCATCACCGGCGTACACATCGAACCGTTCGGCGCGTACTCGCACAAATTCAAGAGCATCGACCAGCTGCCCGACGGCGCCAGCGTGACGCTGCCGAACGACCCCAGCAACAACAGCCGCGCGCTGTTGCTGCTGGCGAAACACGGCCTGATCACGCTGAAGGATCCGACCGACGAGATGGCCACGCTGAAGGACATCACCGCGAATCCGAAACACCTGAAATTCCGCGAGCTGGAAGCGGCGATGCTGCCGCGCACGCTGGACGAGGTGGACCTGGCGCTGATCAACACCAACTACGCACTGGCCGCCGGGCTGAATCCCACGAAAGACGCACTGCTGATCGAGAGCAAGGACTCACCCTACGTGAACTACCTGGTCGGCCGCCCCGACAACCGGGACGATCCGCGCGTGCAGAAACTGGCCAGGGTGCTGCACAGTCCCGAGATCAAGGCGTTCATCGAGCAGAAGTACCACGGAGCCGTGCTGCCAGCGTTCTGACGATGCACGATTACCCCTGCGTGGCGGGAATCTGGAACACCTGGCGCAGGTAGGCAATGTAGGCCTCGTCCTCGCACATGTTCTTGCCCGGCGAGTCGCTCAGTTTGGCCACCGGCTGGCCGTTGCAGCGGATCATCTTGATCACGATGTTGAGCGGCGCGGGGCCCACGTCGTTGGTGAGGTTGGTGCCCACGCCGAACGCGAGCTGGCAGCGGCCGCGAAAGTGCGCGTACAGCTGCATCACCTTGGGGATATCCAGCCCGTCGCTGAACACCAGCACCTTGCTGCGCGGATCGACGCGGTTCGCGCGGTAGTGCGCCAACACCTTCTCGCCCCAGGCGAACGGATCGCCGGAGTCGTGGCGGGTGCCGTCGAACAGCTTGCAGAAGTACATGTCGAAGTCGCGCAGGAACGCATCCAGCCCATAGACGTCCGACAGCGCAATGCCGAGGTCGCCGCGATACTCCTTCGCCCATGCTTCCAGCGCCGCCACCTGCGAGTCGCGCAGGCGCGGGCCCAGCGCCTGATGCGCCTGCAGGTATTCGTGCGCCAGCGTGCCCAACGGGGTCAGGTTCAGCTTGCGCGCCAGCCACACGTTGCTGGTGCCGGCCAACTGCTCGCCCAGCCCCTCGCGCAGCAGGGTCACCACTTGCTCCTGCCATATTCGCGAATAGCGCCGGCGCGTGCCGTAGTCGGCGATCTTGCAGCCAGCGTAGTCCGGCGTGTCGCGCAGCAGTTCGATCTTCGCCTGCAACCGCCGGTGCCCCTCGGCCAGGTCGAGGCCGCCGCTGGTGTGGCGGAAATACACCTCGTTGACGATCGCCAGCAGCGGCACCTCGAACAGGATGGTATGCAGCCACGGCCCGCGGATGCGGATCTCGATCTCGCCGTTGGCCGCCGCGGCCGACCCGCTCTCGGCAGGCACGATCTCCACGTACTTCTCGTTGAGCTGGAACAGCCCCAGGAAATCCACGAAGTCGCTCTTGATGAAGCGCCAGGTGCGCAGGTAGTCGAGCTCGTCCGGCGTGAAACGCAACTGGCACAAAGCCCTCATCTCGGTGCGGATCTCGTCGATGTGCGGCACCAGGTCGATGCCGGGCGTGCGGCACTTGAAGCGGTACTCGACCTGGGCGGCCGGATATTGGTGCAGCACCACCTGCATCATCGAGAACTTGTACAGGTCGGTGTCGAGCAGCGAGTCGATGATCATTGGCGGCCGGGGAGTAAAGCGGGATCAGGCCATTATCCACGCGAACCGCACGGCTTGTTCCACGCAAAAAGAAACCCCATCAGCCAGGGGAGGACTGACGGGGTTTGTCAGGCGGCATCCAGGGGAGGAAATGCCGGCCCCTCAGTGACGCGATGCGTTGCGCCACTTCCTGTCGCCATCACGGCGATACACCTGCTTAGTGTGGCTGACAGCAGGTGAGTTCAACGTGCATGCCGACGTTTGTTCAGCTTCCCGACAGGCTTGCTGCCAAGACGATGGACGTGACGGTGTGCGCATCCCCGCCTACAATTTCTTTACTCTCAGCGGGATCGACCATGAAGCTGTTCGCCGCGTACTTGCTCGCGTTGTGCCTGGTCCTGCCCGCAACAGCCGCCGAGCTGAAAGTGGACTTCGGCCACGGCATCGTCACCTACCGCACCGAGACCCTGCTCAAGCGCCGCGACGCGCGCACGATCAGCGTGACCGACGATGTCGCGTTCCATCGCACGATGCACTACCGTGCCGTGCCGCTGGCCGCGCTGCTCGAAGGCATCGGCTCTGGCGATCATCTGCAGTTCGTCGCCGGCGACGGTTTTGCCGCCGAGATCCCCGCCACCCTGCTGCTGAACACGCAAGGCAGCACGGCCTGGCTGGCGATCGAGGACCCGTCCCGACCCTGGCCCGCGCTGGACAAGAATCGCGGCAGCGCCGGGCCGTTCTACATCGTGTGGACACGGCCGCAGGCCGCCCGCGTGGGCCCGGAGCAATGGCCGTACCAACTGGCAAGCATCCGCAAACTGGTGGGCGTGACCGAACGCTTCCCGGCGATCCAGCCCGATCCCTCGCTGCCGGTCGACAGCGAAGTGCAACGCGGCTTCGCGGCATTCCAGCGCAACTGTTTCGCCTGCCACACGCTCAACGGCCAAGGCGATTCGAAGCTCGGTCCGGACCTGAACATTCCGCACAACCCCACCGAATACCTGCGTGCCGACCTGCTGCGCGCCTTCATCCGCAACCCGCAGTCACTACGGCAATGGCCGCAGGCGAAGATGCAGGGGTTCGACACGCGTGCGCTGCCCGACGCCGACCTCGATGCGATCCTGGCCTATCTGCGGCACATGGCCGGGCGCAAGCCGGGACATTGATACACGGGCCCAGCTGCGGCCGACGATGCGGCCGGTCCGTCCATCGGTGAACTCGAATCCCGAATCACCCAGCGGCCCGATTGTCGCGAACCCGTCGCACCGGGTCACGGGCTTTGCGGCAGCAGCGCCTGCAATGCCTGTTCGCGCTGCGTCTTCGGCTCGTGCGCCAGCCCGCGCACACTGGCGTAGAACACCGGCCAGTCGTGCCCGGCACGCTGGAACAGTGCGGCGAATGCCGGCGTCCACCGCTCGTACAAGCCGAACGGCAGCAGCCGCGCGTTGTTGATCGGCTGCGCGACCCAGGCGTCGTAGCGGTGATCGTCCGGCCAGTCGCGCTTGCGCCACTGCGCGTAGCGCGCGCGAAATGCCGCGATCTCGCGTTGCTTGCCCGCCTCCATCGCCGTCGCGTCCACGCCGCTGGCGTACAGGGCAGCCAGACGCGTGCGCAGGTCCAGCACCAGACGGGTGAAGCCCCCGTCCATCGCCCGGGCACGCTCGTCCGGCGGCGGCAGGCCGCGCGACTGGCGCCACTCGCGCAGGCCTTCGTTCTGCACGAAGGTCGCGAAGGATTCGTTGAATGCGGTGTCGCCCTTCACGTAGATCAGCTGGTGCGCCAACTCATGGAAGATCGTGCCGTCCAGTTCGTCGTCGTCCCAGCGCAGCATGCTCGACAGGATCGGATCGGCGAACCAGCCCAGCGTGGAATATGCCGGCACGCCGCCGACCCAGACGTCGTCGCCGCGCGCCTGCAGCCGCGCCGCATCGGCCCTCGCATCGGCTTCCCTGAACCAGCCGCGATAGGCGACGCAACCGCTGACCGGAAAACACTGCGGTACGGCCTGCACCGAGAAGCGTGGCGTGGCGAACACGTTCCACACCACGTAGGGGCGATCGAGCGCGACGTAGCCGGTATAGCTGCGGTTGTCCGGCAAGGCCAACCGTCGTGAGGCGAACCGGCGTGTCAGCTGCGCCTGCCGCAGGCGCGCGGCGAGTTTCGGGTCAGTGGACGGATCGCGCACCAGCTTGCTCACCGCGCGCCGGTGCACGATCAACTCGCCCTGCCCGTGCGCCGCCTGCGCGTAGTAGCGCAGGCTGCCGCAGGCACACAGCAAAAGGCCCATCGTCGCGATGACGATGAGCCTCGAACAGCGGATGCGTGACGGCGCGGATCGAAGGCGGCACATCCTTCGATTGTGCCTCAGGTCTCAGTCACGGCGGTCGCGGTTGCCACGCCCACGCCCGTCGTTGCTGCGGCTGCGGGAGCCGCGGTTGCCGTCATTGCCGGACGACTGGCGACCTTGGCTCTGACCTTGGCTCTGCCCCTGCCAGCGACCCGAGCGGCCCTGGTAACTGTGACCATCGCGATGATCTTGCCACTGGCCGGCATGGCCGCGGTAATCGCGGTAATCGCGGTAGCCGCGATACCCGTCATGGCGATAACGCGAGCCGCCGTACCACACACTGCTGACTCCCACGCTCACCCCCGGGGCATAGCAGCAACCGTAATAACCGCCGCCGTAATAGCCGCCGTAGTAGCTCGGCGTCGCGTAGTACGCGTTGCCGCCATCGCCGTAATAGGCGTCGCCTGCGTAACCGGAGCTGCGCACGTAGCTGTAGCCCGGATCGTAATAACAACCTGACAGCGTCGCGGCGGCGACGATCAGGACAAGACTGGCCAGCAGGCGTTTCATGATCCTTCTCCGCGCAATGGGTCGGTGCAACGATTGCACATTAGGACCGCATGGTTGAATGCGTACTGAGCCGCCGCGCATGGTCAAACGGCGTTTATCCGCCAGCTATGTCCGGCCGCGCCGACTCCGCACGGCGCGATCGGACCACGCTCAACCCTTGCGCTTGCTCTGTTCGCCACGCTGCGCTGCCAGCACGCGGCCGTCCGCGCCTTCGGCTCCGGCCTCGATCGACAGTGGCGGGTGCGGGACGGCACCGCCCAGGGCCGGCTGTGCCGGGTTGGCATCCGGCCAGCTTGGCCCCTGCCGCACCCGCTCATGCTTGGCTTCCAGCAACGCCTGGATCTTCGCCACGGCGTCTTCCTGGCTGATGTGCTGGACCGGGGCATCCTCGGACTTGCGCTGACGCGTGGGCGGCTTTTTCACCACGGGGACAGGCTTGACGGATGGCCGCTTCAGCGCGGGCGCAGTTACCTTGCGCGTGGCCGGCTTTTTGGCCACGACCTTCGGCGTGGTTACGCTCCGGGCTGCGGTGTTTTTCGCTGCAGTCTTCTTCACTGCGCGCTTCTTCACCGCAGGCTTCGTCGCCGCAGGCTTCTTAGCTGCGGCCTTCTTCGTCGCGACCTTCTTCACTGCGGTTTTCTTCACAACGGCTTTCTTGGCAGCAGCTTTCTTCACTGCCGTCTTGCCTGGTGCTTTCTTTGCCGCGGACTTCTTCGCAGCCGACTTGCGGGTCATGGCCATGCGTTCGCTCTCCTGCGGTGGTCGATGCAACTATGAGCAGTATGCACGCCTCGGCCGCCGCCGGTGTTATGCCATGCAGGAAATATTCACCTCCCGAAGCTCGGCTGCACCAGCGCATTCAGGAAATGCGGCAGTACCCGCGGCTCCGCCAGCAGGGTGAAGATCACGCCGTACGCCGCGCCCCACAGGTGCGCGCTGTGGTTGACGTTGCCCTGCCCGCGCCGGTCCATGTAGATCGAATAGCCGGTGTACAGCACCGCGTAGACGATCGCCGGAACCGGTAGCGCAAAGAAGATGTATATCTTCTCCCACGGTGCCAGCAGGATGAAGGCGAACAGCACCGCCGACACCGCGCCCGAGGCGCCGAGGCTGCGGTAGTTCGGGTTGGCGCGGTTCTTCAGGTAGGTCGGCAGGATCGAGACCACCAAACCGCCGATGTAGAACAGCGCGAAACCGAACTGCCCCATGCGCGAGGTGAAGAAGCTCTCCATCACCCGACCGAAGAAGAACAGCGTGATCATGTTCACCAGCAGATGCATGAAATCCGCATGCACCACGCCGTAGGTCACCAGCCGGTGGTACTCGCGTTGGCGGGCGATCGCCGGCGGCCACAGGATCAGGTCGTTCAGCAGGCGACTGTTCTTGAAAGCCATGAACGAGACGATGCAGGTGATGGCGATGATGACCAGGGTGATCGGCATAAACGATTCCGCGACGAGGGAGCAAAGCTCGGCATCTTGGCGCCGCGACCTCATCTTGTCGACTCTTCGCGGGCGCTGTCACCCGATACGCCGGCGCTTCTGTCACGCTGCCGTACCGACATGCCGGATGGTCGCTGCCCGGATCCGCCACGGGCCGCTATCATTCGTCGCTTTATGCAGCCGCTGGCCGCCTGACGGATCCCATGACCTCACTCCGCTACCTTCACCTGGACGTCTTTGCCGCCACCTTGGGCGGTGGCAACCATCTCGGCGTGGTGATCGGCGCGGGCGGCTGGAACACCGCGGCGATGCAGCGCTTCGCGCGCTGGACGGCGCTGGTCGAAACCACCTTCCTGCTGCCGCCGACCGATCCGCGAGCCAGCTATCGCGTGCGCATCTTCACTCCGCACAAGGAGATTCCGTTCGCCGGCCACCCCAGCATCGGCAGTGCGCACGCCGCGCTCGAATGCGGCCTGGCCCAGCCGCACGATGGCCTGTTGTGGCAGGAATGCGGCGCCGGCGTGCTGCCGATCCGCGTCGAAGGCAGTGGCGCCGGTCGCGAGCTGTTGCTGCAGTCGCCCGGCGAGCGCGTGCTGGATACCGGCCGCGAGGCGCACCCGTTGCTGGCGGCCACGCTGGCCGGCATCGAACTGGGCGTGCTGCCGCCGGCGCTGGTCGACGGCGGGCGGCGCTGGTGGCTGGCCGAGGTGGCGGACGAAGCCGGCCTGCGTGCGTGGCAGCCCGATCACGCGGCGATCGCCGCGCTGGCACAAGCCAGCGACAGCATGGGGTTGTGCGCGTTCGCGAGAAGCAGTCACACCGATTACCAGCTGGTGGTGCGCGCATTCCCGGCGGGAGTGGGCATTGTCGAGGACCCCGCTTCCGGCGCCGCCAACGGCCTGATCGCCGCGTACATCGCCCACGCCGAACCGCACGGCCTGCTGGCCCGCGGCTACCGGGTCAGCCAGGGCCGCGAGATCGGCCACGACGCGCAACTGATCGTGCACATCGACGACAACGCGATCTGGGTCGGCGGACGCAGCCATACCGTGATCGCCGGCACGCTGGACTGGCAACCGCAACACTGAGCAACCGCGCATCCACGGACACGGCCCTGCCTCTCCGCGACCGGTCGCCGGCTCTGACTTGACTGCGCTCAGGCACCGGCAGATAGTCCCGGAGCGTCACGCGGAGGGCCGGCTCAGTGGGGGAATTGAGCAGCCGGGTCCATTGCCGATGAAGCCTGATCGAGCCATGCCGCGCCAGAACTGGCGGATCGGACTGGCGGATCAGATCAGTCTGGGGAACAGGGGGCCGAAGAGATTCGACCGTGGAACGGGTTGTCGGCGAAAGCTGCTGGCCGGTTGGCCGGTGCAGCCCGCATGCCACTTCCGCGCCTCGCTTCGGCATCGAGCACGATCATCCGATTCGCGGGCAACGCCATGAGCTTTCTCTCCAAAATCAATCCGACCACCAAAAGCATCCAGAAGGAATACGTCGAGAAACGGCAGCGCGCGCTGTACGCCAACGATCCGGCAAAGACCGAACGGGTCAGGAAGAAGGTCGAGCAGCTGATGGCGCTGTACAAGGTCACCGGCGACTGGCACGACCATTACCTGAAAGTTCACCGCGGCCTGCAGGACAGTCATCTGACCATCAACCTGGAAGCGGGCAACTGGTTTGCCCGCGAGAACCGGTACGACTCCTACGGCCAGATGTACGAGCGATCGGTAGGCGCCGACGGAAAAATGCGGCTGCAAAACACCGATGCCAAAAACCCGGCCGTACCGCGCGCGATGGCGGACGATCTGGTCACCATTCCCGACGAATGGGCCAACGCGCACCCGTTCAGCCAGCGCAAGCGGCTCTACAACGCGCTGAACGCCAGCGGCGTGTCGCTGGAAGAAGTGGTCACCTCGAAGAAAGGCGTAAGCGCCAGCAATGCCGCGCTGGCGCACAAGCTGAAAGGCGACGACGCCGCCGGCTACGGCTCGACCAACAGCCGCTTCAAGGCCACGGCCAAGCAGGTGTTCGCGGCGCTGAACTACGGCATGCGGCCCCACGGCTCCAGCACGTATTACGGGTTCAGCTATCTGGTGCTCAATCCGGAGCTGAAGAAAAACGCGATCTATTACCCGGGCGACACGTTCTACATCGCAACGCGCGGCACCTCCAGCCAGGCCACCTTCAACACGATCGGTGCCCTGCTCGAATCCGCCCTCGTCCGCCCACAGCTCGGCCAGGGAGGTTTGGGCCAGCAGGTTTGGGAAAGCTGCCACGATTTCAAATCGCTCGCCGATACCGATGAGGGCGATCTGCTGGTCGAAGCGCACATCTTCAAGAAACTGAAACTGTCCGAGGATGTGCACAGCCTGGTGCTGTCACGCCAGCGCAAATCCAGCCAGGCCCCATGGAGCAACCTCGAGTGGGACCTGATCTGCAAGAACGCGACCACCTGGTGCGCCAAGAACGGCATTCGACTGACCTTCGCGTCGCCCTGACCCGGCCCCTGTCCGCGATGCCGGCGAGGGGAGAGAACGGCCGGCTTCGCGGGCTGCGACGAGCCGGCCCGAAGCATGGGGGCGGCCGCTAGGTTCGCTCGTCCAGGTGCGCGCGGCGCGCGGCGACCAGTGCCAGCGCCGACCAGTCCAGTTCCGCATCGCCGGCGGCCAGCGCCTCCAGCATGGCGTCGCGCAGCACGCCGGCGAACGGCAGCGGCACGCGCTGCGCGTCTCCCGCGGCCAGCGCCAGCCCCACGTCCTTGTAGCCCAGCGGCAAGGCGAACCCGGCCGGCTTGAAGCGCTGCTCGGCAATCAGCTTGCCGTAGCCCTGATAGGCCGGCGCGGCGAACAGGGTACTGGTCATCACGTCGAGAAAATCCGCCGCGCTGACGCCGTGGGCGCGGGTCAGCGCGGTGGCTTCGGCCATGCTTTCGATCGCCGCCGCCAGCATGAAGTTGCCGGCGATCTTCGCCACGTTGGCGCGCTCCGGCGCCTCACCCAACGGCCACAGTTTGCTGCCCATCGCCTCCAGCAATGGCCGTACGCGTTCGATGGCGGCGGGCTTGCCGGCCACCAGGATATTCAGCTTCGCCGCGGCGGCCATGTCCGGACGGCCGAACACCGGAGCGGCGACGTACTCCAGCCCGCGTTTCTCGTGCTCCGCGGCCAGCTCCTGCGCCAGCGCCACCGAGATCGTGGCGTGGTTGACGTGCACGGTGCCGCGATCCATCGCGTCGAGCAGGCCGCCATCAAGGAACACCTCGCGCACCGCCTGGTCGTTCGCCAGCATGCTGCACAGCACCTCGCCCTGCACGGCGCGGTCGGCCGTCTTCGCTACCCTGGCACCCAGCGAGGCCAGCGGCTCGGTGGCCGCGACGGAACGGTTCCATACCGTCAGCGTGTGGCCGGCCGCGAGCAGGTTGCTGGCCATCGCGCTGCCCATCGCGCCGAGACCGATGAATCCGACTTTCATGCAGGTGTCCTCGTGTCGAAACCAGCGCACAGTG
>Ga0207690_10001269_pt1 | contig 15957 bp, 12 predicted proteins | sample KBSC23metaG_FD_184315 | JGI IMG/M metagenome (GOLD analysis project Ga0207690, IMG submission 184315) | Corn rhizosphere microbial communities from Kellogg Biological Station, Michigan, USA - KBS C2-3 metaG (SPAdes) (version 2) | ecosystem: Host-associated > Plants > Roots > Rhizosphere > Soil ...
CTCGATGATCGCAACGCGACCGCGGGGGAGAAGTTCGCCGACGCCGACCTGCTCGGGATGCCGACGATCGTGGTCGTCGGCAAGGCACTTGCCGACGGCAACGTCGAGGTCAAGGATCGGCGCAGCGGCGAGCGCCGCGTCGTCGCGTTGACGGGTGTCGTCGCGGAGCTTGCCGCGCGGTGATTCGCGCGGTTCTGTTCGACTGGGGCGGCACCCTCACGACGTTCCACTCGGTCGACATGCTCGACGCGTGGCGGGTGGCGGCGAGCGTCCTCGCGCCGGACGACACCGACCGCGTCGCCGCTGCGTTGCTCGCGGCCGAGCAAGAGGTGTGGGCGCGTACGACGAGCACGTTGCGCAGCGCGACGACCGCCGAGGTGCTGCGGACCGCGAGCGAGGCGGCCGGATTGCCGGTCGACGACGTGCTGCACGACCGCGCGGTCACGTCGTACCTCGACCACTGGGCGCCGACGACGGTCGCGCGACCGGAGGCCCGCCCGGCGTTGCACGCGTTGCGCGATCGCGGGCTGCGCACCGGGTTGCTGTCCAACACGCATTGGCCGCGGGCGCAGCACGAGGCATGGCTGGCCCGCGACGGGCTGCTCGACCTGCTCGACGCGCGCGTCTACACGAGCGACCTCGACGTGGTGAAGCCACATGAGCAGGCGTTCGGTGCGTTGCTCGACGCGGTCGGCGTCGAGGCCGCCGAGGCGGTGTTCGTCGGCGACCGGCTGTGGGACGACGTCCACGGCGCGGCGCGACTCGGCATGAAGACCGTCTGGATCCGCAACGACGAGGTCCCGCCGTACGACGTCACCCCCGACGCCGTGGTGGACGACCTGGCCGAGCTGGTCGCCGTCGTCGACCACCTGGCTGCTACGGCCAGCGCACAATCGTGACCGGTGCGGCGGTCGGCGCGGAATCCGACGCCGCTTTCGTCACACCGGCATCGATTGTGTGCTCGACGTAGCAGTCGGCTAGCCGGGCCGGCCGGGCAGCGCGGGCTCGGCGGACGCGGACGCGCCGGCCCACTTCGCCGCGCGGGTCGCGGCGACACCCAGCCAGCGGACACCGAGCGTGCGCACCTCGTCGTTCGGCGACGAGGCGGCGACGAGATCCCATGCCGCGCCCTCGGCGGCATGTTCCAGCGACAGGCACAGTGCGAGCGCCGACGTCGCGCCGGTGACCGGAGTAGGGGGCAGGTACGCGGGTGCCGCGGCCGCCGGATCCTGGCCGCGCCGGCGCAGGAGATCCGCGAGCCGGTCGCGACGCGCCTCCGCGTCGGCGAGCGCGGTCAACGCCGCCGAGTACTGCCGGCCGGACACGTGCGCGGCGGCGAGCCCGTAGCCGTAGACGGCCTGGTGCTCGACGCCGAGAGCGGCTTGCAGCGCTTCGTCGACCGTCATCGTCCGGCGGAATGTGAGGCCGCGATGCTCGCGAGCGTCGCGGCGACCTGACCGGAATGAGCGCCGATCGCGGCGCGCTGCAGCGCGGCCACCGACGAACGTACGAGGCGCTGCGGGTCGCTCGCCGGTGTCGGCGACGGGCTCGGCGTGGCGTCGCCGAGCGCGGCCAGGTGCGCGCGGTGAACGTCGGCCACCCGGGCGGCGCCCGCGGCGTCGTACCCGTCGATCAGCCGGCGCTCGGTGTCGCGCGCGGCCGTGATCGCGGCGGCATCGGGATCGGGGCGCGACGGCGCGCGGTCGCGGCATGCGGCGACGGCCAGCACAGGTGTGGCGAGGAGGAGGGCGCGCCGGCTGACGGTCACCGGTGGCACGCGCATCGGGCCGAGTCTGCCACGCGGTCGACTATCCTTGATGCGAGTACGACGCAGGGCCACAAGAGAAGAGCGGGAGGGTGCGCATGTCTGCCGCAACTTCCCGTGGTGCAGTCTCCCGAGACCGGGTCCGCGACCTGCTCGCCCCGCTCGTCTCGGCGGCGGGCTTCGACCTCGAAGACGTCGCCGTCACCGCCGCCGGCCGCCGGCACGTCGTCCGTGTCGTCGTCGACCGCGACGGCGGCCTCGATCTCGACGCGGTCGCCGAGGTCTCGCGGGTCGTGTCCGAAGCCCTCGACGGCAGCGACGTGACCGGCGACGCGCCGTACACGCTCGAAGTCACCTCGCCGGGCGTCGACCGGCCGCTCACGCAGCCGCGGCACTGGCGCCGGGCGACCGGCCGGCTGGTCAAGGCCGCCGGTGGCGTCACCGGCCGCGTCCTCGACGCCGACGACGACCGGGTCCGGCTCGACGTCGACGGCGAGACCCGCGAGATCCCGTACGCCGAGCTCGGCGCCGGCAAGGTGCAGGTCGAGTTCTCGTGAACATCGACGTCGCCGCGCTGCGCAGCCTGGTCCGGGAGAAGGACGTCTCCTTCGACACCGTCGTCGAGGCGATCGAGTCGGCACTGCTCGCCGCCTACATGCACACCGAGGGCGCCGCCCCGCACGCCCGCGTCCAGCTCGACCGCAAGACCGGCGAGGTGCGGGTCTTCGCGCAGGAGGTCGACGAGGCCGGTGAGGTCGCCCGCGAGTGGGACGACACCCCGAGCGACTTCGGCCGGGTGGCCGCGATGACCGCCAAGCAGGTCATCATGAGCCGGCTGCGCGACGCGCACCAGGAGTCGACGTACGGCGAATGGTCCGGCAAGGAGGGCGACGTCGTCAGCGGCGTCGTCCAGGCGCACGCGGGGGTGCGCGCCGACGGGCCGGTGTTCGTCGACCTCGGCGGCGGCGTCGAGGCCGTGCTGCCGCCGGCCGAGCAGGTGCCCGGCGAGAACTACGTGCACGGCGAACGGGTGCGCTGCCTCGTCGTCCAGGTGCACCGCGGCCTGCGCGGCCCGCAGATCACCGTGTCGCGCAGCCACCCCAACCTCGTGAAGAAGCTGTTCGCGATGGAGGTGCCCGAGATCGCCGACGGCTCGGTCGAGATCGCCGCGATCGCCCGCGAGGCCGGGCACCGCACCAAGATCGCGGTGCACTCGAAGGTGCCGACGGTGCGGGCGAAGGGCGCCTGCATCGGCCCGCTCGGCGCCCGGGCCCGCGCGGTGATGAACGAGCTGCACGGCGAGAAGATCGACATCGTCGACTGGCACCCCGACCCGGCCGAGTTCCTCGCCGAGGCGCTGCAGCCGGCGAAGGTGACCTCGGTGACCGTGGTCGACGCGGCGGCCCGGGCCGCGCGGGTCGTCGTACCCGACTACCAGCTCTCGCTCGCGATCGGCCGGGAGGGCCAGAACGCCCGGCTGGCCGCCCGGCTGACCGGCTGGCGGATCGACATCCGCAGCGACGCCGCCCCCGCCGACTGACGCACCAATTGCGCAATAGACCCCATAGAAGTCCGGTATTGCGCAATTGACCGGGTGGGGTCGGGTACGGCGGGGTCGCGACACACCCGAGCGCGGGGCTAGACTCTTTCGGTGACGAGGCGGGCCGTTCCCGTGCGCACCTGCGTAGGTTGCCGGGAGCGGAGTGCCAAGTCGGACCTGCTGCGCATCGTGGCTGAACCACCAGTCGCGGCCGGGGCGTCAGGACTGCTGACCCCCGACCCGCGAGGCCGGATGCCGGGCCGGGGTGCGCACCTGCATCCCGACCCCGAGTGCCTCGCACTCGCCGAGCGGCGGCGGGCCTTCGGCCGGGCACTCCGGGCCGAAGGGCCGCTGGACGCGACCGCGGTGCGGGCATGGATCGAGGCGCACCAGGCCGCGCGAACAGAACAGGCAACACAGCCAATCCCGAGAGGGCGGACCTCAGCGATGAGCGCTCGATGAGCCAGCACCGATGAGTAACACCGTGCACTGACAACGGCTTGCGGCAAACCCGCGGGCCACCGAAGGAGAGTTTGTGGCCAAGGAGCGGGTATCCGCGCTTGCGAAGCAAATCGGCAAGACGTCCAAAGAGCTCATCGACTGGCTCAACAACAACGGGGAGTACGTCAAGACTCCCTCCTCGACGGTCGAGGCCCCGGTCGTCGCGAAGGTGTTCGCCGCCTTCCCGAAGGTCGAGGTAGCCGCCGGCGACGGTGCTGCCGCACCGGCCAAGAAGACCGCGGCCAAGAAGACGGCCGCCGCGGCTGCCGCTCCCGCGCCCGAGGCGCCGGTCGAGCCGCCGCCGGCGCCCACGACGGTCGACACTCCGCTCGAGACGGTGTTCCCGCCGGTCGAGCCGGTCCCGGTCCGCCTCGACGACGACGAGGAGGAGCGGCCCGCAGCGGCCGCCGCCGGCCCGATGTCGCCGCGTCCGGCCGCCCCGCGCCCCGGCGTCCCGCGCCCGGGCAACAACCCCTTCACGACGCGTGACCCCGCGCCGCGCGCGGTGCCACGTCCCGGCGGCGCGCCGGGCATGCCGCCGCGGCCGGGCATGCCGCCGCGCCCCGGCCCCGGCATGATGCCGCCGCGGCCCGGTGGCGTCGGCCGCGCCGGCGGTCCCGGCGTGGGCCGGCCAGGCGCTCCCGGTGCCGGACGTCCCGGCGGCGGGTTCGGTGCCGGCCGTCCCGGCGGTCCGGGTGGTCCCGGCGGTCGCGGTGCCGGTCCGGCCGGTGGTGGCTACGGCGGTGCCGGCCGCCCCGGTGGCGGTGCCGGCGGTCCCGGCGGTGGCGCCGGTGCTCCGGGTCGTCCGGGTGGCTTCGGCGGCCGGCCGGGTGGCGGTCCGGGGGGTCGCGGTCGCGGCGCTCCGACGCAGGGCGCGTTCGGTCGCGGTCCCGGTGGCCGGCCGACCCGCGGCCGCAAGTCGAAGAAGCAGCGGCGTCAAGAGTTCGACAACATGCAGGCGCCGACCATCGGCGGCGTACAGGTCCCGCGCGGCAACGGCGACGTCATCCGGCTGCCTCGTGGCGCGAGCCTGGCCGACTTCGCCGACCGCATCGGCGCCAACCCGGCGTCGCTCGTGCAGGTCGTGTTCACCCAGCTCGGCGAGATGGTGACCGCGACGCAGTCGGCTCCGGAGGAGACGCTGCAGCTGCTCGGCACCGAGCTCGGCTACGACGTGAAGATCGTCACGCCCGAGGAGGAAGACGCCGAGATCCTGGCCCGGTTCGACCTCGAGTTCGACGCGGACGAGGAAGAGGAAGACCTCGTCGCGCGGCCGCCGGTCGTCACCGTCATGGGTCACGTCGACCACGGCAAGACGAAGCTGCTCGACGCCATCCGCTCGGCCAACGTGCAGTCCCGCGAGGCCGGTGGCATCACGCAGCACATCGGCGCCTACCAGGTGCACACGATCGTCAACGACCAGGATCGGGTGCTGACGTTCATCGACACCCCGGGTCACGAGGCGTTCACCGCCATGCGGGCCCGTGGTGCGCAGGTCACCGACATCGCGATCCTCGTGGTGGCGGCCGACGACGGCGTCATGCCGCAGACGATCGAGGCACTCAACCACGCGCAGGCGGCCGACGTACCGGTCGTCGTCGCGGTCAACAAGATCGACAAGGAAGGCGCCGATCCGACGAAGGTCCGCGGCCAGCTGACCGAGTACGGCCTGGTCGCGGAGGAGTACGGCGGCGACACCATCTTCGTCGACGTGTCCGCGGTGACCAGCGCCGGTCTGCCGCAGCTGTTGGAGGCCGTCGTACTGACCGCCGACGCGGCGCTGGACCTGCGGGCCAACCCGAACCGGCCGGCCGAGGGCGTGTCGATCGAGGCGCACCTCGACCGCGGTCGTGGTCCGGTGTCGACGGTGCTGGTGCAGCGCGGCACGCTGCGGATCGGCGACTCGATCGTCGCGGGCGACGCGTTCGGTCGCGTCCGCGCGATGCTCGACGAGAACGGTGACGCGGTCGAGGAAGCGCCGCCGTCGCGGCCGGTGCAGGTGCTCGGTCTGACCAGCGTTCCGGGTGCGGGCGACAACTTCATGGTCGTCCCCGAAGACCGGATGGCTCGGCAGATCGCCGACCAGCGGCAGGCGCGCGAGCGTTACGCCGAGCTGGCGAAGAGCCGCGGCCGGCTCACTCTCGAGGACGTGCTCGAGCGGATCAAGCAGGGCGAGGTCAACCAGCTCAACCTGATCCTCAAGGGCGACGTGTCCGGTTCGGTCGAGGCGTTGGAAGACGCGCTGCTCAACATCGACGTCGGTGCGGAAGACGAGGTCGGCCTGCGCATCATCGGCCGCGGCGTCGGTGCGATCACCGAGAACGACATCAACCTCGCGAAGGCGTCCGACGCGGTCATCATCGGCTTCAACGTCCGGCCCGAAGGCAAGGCGCGCGAGCTGGCCGACCGCGAGAAGGTCGACGTCCGTTACTACTCGGTCATCTACCAGGCGATCGAGGACGTCGAGCAGGCGCTGCGCGGCATGCTCAAGCCGGAATTCGAGGAGGCGCAGCTCGGTACGGCGGAGGTCCGCGAGGTGTTCCGGTCGTCGAAGTTCGGCAACATCGCGGGTTGCGTCGTACGCAGCGGCACCATCGTCCGCAACTCGAAGGCTCGGTTGGTGCGCGACGGCGTCGTCGTCGCCGACAACCTGACGATCGCGGGGCTGCGCCGGTTCAAGGACGACGCGACGGAGGTGCGTGAAGGGTTCGAGTGCGGTATCTCGCTCGGCAACTACAACGACATCGCCGTCGATGACGTCATCGAGACCTTCGAGCTTCGCGAAAAGCCGAGGGCCTAGCCGAGTTGTCAGCACGTGGCGTGGCTATAGCCACACCACGTGCTGACAAGTCCGAGGAGACATGTTCGTAGGGACGTTGCAGCTCGACCTGCTGCTGGGTGACGTGCATTCGTTGAAGGAGAAGCGTTCGGTGGTGCGCCCGATCGTCGCGGAGTTGAAGCGCCGCTACGACGTCGCGGCGGCCGAGGCCGGGCACGTCGAGCTGCATCGCCGGTCGCTCGTCGGCGTGGCCGTCGTCGCAGCGGACGTGTCGCATTGCCGAGAGATTCTCGACGGATGCGAGCGGCTCGTCGCGGCACGACCGGAAGTCGAGCTGCTGTCCGCCCGACAACGGATGTACGGCGACGACGACTGACGCTCCGACGTCGACTGAACGAGAAGGAAGGAACGAACGGGGATGGCCGACGAGGCGAGAACCCGGCGGATGAGCGTCCGGGTGCGGGAGATCGTCGCCGACGTCATCGAGCGTCAGGTGAAGGACCCGCGGCTCGGCATGGTGACGGTGACCGATGCGCGGCTGACACCCGATCTCCGCGAGGCGACCGTGTTCTACACGGTGTGGGGCGACGACGAGGTGCGCACCGATACGGCGACCGCTCTCGAGAGCGCGAAAGGCGTCATCCGCTCCGCGGTCGGGCGCGGCACCGGGCTGAAGCACACGCCGAGCCTCGCGTTCGTGCACGACGCGCTGCCGGAGAATGCGCGGCACATCGACGAGCTGCTCGAACGCGCGCGGGTCGCCGACGAGCAGCTGCACAACCTCGCCGCCGGCGCGAAGCCCGCGGGCGACGCGGATCCGTACCGCCATCCGGCGGTCGACGACGCCGACGACGACGCCGACGTAGAAGCGTGACCGCAGCCGTCTCGTTGCCCGAGGAGCGGTGGGCTGCCGCCGTCGCGCTGATCGACTCCGTGCCCGACGCGACGCTGGTGTGCCATGTCGCGCCGGACGGCGACGCGCTCGGTTCGATGCTCGGGCTGGCGCGGGTGTTGCGGGCGCGCGGGATCGACGTGACGTGCACGTGGGGCGACGAGCGGTGGGCGGTGCCGGCGCCGTACACCTGGTTGCCGGACATCGACACCGTCGTGCCGCCGTCGCGCGCCCCGGCCGCGCCGTCGCTGCTCGTCGTGCTCGACACCGCGAGCCGGGACCGGCTGGGCGTGCTCGGACCGGTCGCGGATGCGTGCGGCTCGTTGCTGGTCATCGACCATCACGCGCACAACAGCGGGCTCGACGGGGTTCAGTTGGTGGATCCGCACGCCGCGGCCACGGCGGCGGTCGTGGAGGAGCTGTGCCGCCGGCTCGGCGCTTCGCTGGACGCCGGCGCGGCGACGTTGCTGTACGTCGGGCTGGTCACCGACACCGGCAGCTTCCAGCATTCGGTGACGACGCCGGCGGTGCACGCGGTCGCGGGCCGGTTGCTGGCCGCCGGCGTGCATCCCGACGCGGTCGCGCAGCAGCTGTGGGGGAGCCGACCGCTCGGGTTCGCGCGGGTGCTGGGGGCGGCGCTGTCGCGGTTGACGCTCGACGGCGACGCGGCGGGCGGCCGCGGGCTGGTCTGGACCTGGACGACGTCGGACGACCTGGCGCACGCCGGGGTCGGTCTCGACGAGATCGAGCCGGTCATCGAGGCGGTGCGCGCGGTGCGCGAGGCCGACGTGGCCGCGGTGTTCAAGCAGGACGCCGACGGATCGTTCCGGGTGTCGACGCGATCGCGCGGCGCCACCGACGTCGGCGCCGTGTGCGCCGGCCTGGGTGGCGGCGGGCACCGGCTGGCGGCCGGGTTCACGTCGTACGACGACGTCGAGACGACCGCGGGCAAGCTGATCGCTGCGCTGGCGACCGCCCCGGCGCCGTGACCGACGGTCTCGTTCTCGTCGACAAGCCGGCGGGATGGACGTCGCACGACGTCGTCGCGCGGGTGCGCCGGCTGGCCGGCACCCGGCGGGTCGGTCACGCGGGCACGCTGGATCCGATGGCGACCGGTTTGCTCGTCGTCGGCGTCGACCGCGCGACCCGGTTGCTCGGGCATCTCGCGTTGCACGACAAGGACTACCTCGCGACGATCCGGCTCGGCGTCACGACGGTGACCGACGACGCGGAGGGTGACGTCGTCGACGTCGCCGACGCGAGCGGTGTCACCGACGCGGCGGTCGCGACGGCGATGGTCGCGCTGACCGGCGATCTCCTGCAGGTGCCGTCCTCGGTCTCGGCGATCAAGGTCGACGGGAAGCGTGCGTATGCGCGGGCGCGGGCCGGCGAGACGGTCGAGCTGGCGGCGCGGCCGGTGCAGGTGTCGACGTTCTCGTTGCTGGCCCGGCGCGGCGACGAACTCGACGTCGCGGTGACCTGCTCGACCGGGACCTACGTGCGGGCGCTGGCCCGCGACCTCGGTACGGCGCTGGGAGTCGGTGCGCACCTGACGGCGTTGCGCCGTACTCGCATCGGGGGGTTCGGGGTCGACGGCGCACACTCGTTGGAAGCGCTGGCGTCGGCGTTCGACGTCGTGCCGCTCGCGGACGCGCTGCGCAGGGCGTTCCCGGTGCGAATGCTGACGGACGACGAGGTGTTCCGGGTGGCGCGCGGGCAGCGCATCGAGGACGCCGGCATGCCCGCCGGGCCGGTGGCCGCGTTCGCGCCGGACGGTTCCGCGGTCGCGTTGCTCGAGCAGCGCGACGGCCTGGTGCGGTCGCTGGTGGTCTTCGCACCGGCCTCGTGAGCCGTCTTACGTAGGGTGGCTCGCGTGCAGCGATGGTTCGACGTGGCTGGGGTGCCCGCGGGGTGGGGGCGCAGTGTGGTCGCGATCGGAGTGTTCGACGGCGTGCACGCCGGGCACCGTGCGATCGTCGCGCGCGCGGTGGCTGCGGCGTCGGAGCTCGGTGTGTCGTCGGTCGTCGTGACGTTCGATCCGCATCCTGCGGTCGTCGTCCGGCCGGAAGCCGCGCCGCCGTTGCTCGGCGATGTGTCGCAGCGGCTTGATCTGCTGGCGTCGTTGGGTGTCGACGCGGTCCTGGTGCTGCCGTTCGACCGTGAGATCGCGTCGTGGACGGCCGAGGAGTTCGTCGAACGGTTGCTGGTGTCTCGCTTGCATGCGCAGCGCGTGGTCGTGGGGGAGAACTTCCGGTTCGGCAATCGGGCACTCGGTGACGTGGCGTTGCTGCGCGGGCTGGGCGCGGTCGACGACTTCACGGTTGACGCGGTGCCGCTGCTCGGTGTCGCGGCAGACGAAGTGGTGTCGTCGACGTTGATTCGCGGAATGGTCGCGGACGGTTCGGTGGCGGCGGCGGCCAAAGCACTCGGCCGCCCGTACGGGATCTCGGGGATCGTCGTGCGCGGCGACGCGCGCGGTCGCGAGCTCGGCTTCCCGACGGCGAACATCGCCTTGCCGGCCGGCGTCGCGGTGCCGGCCGACGGCGTCTACGCGGGATGGCTCGTGCGCGCCGACGGGTCGCGCTGGCCGGCGGCGATCTCGGTGGGGACCAACCCGACGTTCGACGGTGTGGAGCGGCGCGTCGAGGCCTACGCGCTGGACGTCGAGTTCGACCTGTACGACGAGCGCATCACGATCGAGTTCGCGGATCGGTTGCGCGGCATGGAGAAGTTCGACTCGGTCGACGAGCTGGTCGCGCAGATGACGCGCGACGTGAGCGACGTTCGCCGCAGCTTGTAAGTCTCGCGCGGCGCCGCGGAGATCAGAGATTCCCACTACCGGGTTTGCCTCGTCTACCCAGGTTGGTCGCAATCGGTGCCAGGGACCCGCAATGCCCGTTTCGCGCCACCGTCCATCGCTCTCGTTGGCGGCGCGAAGCTGGTCGCCGTACGGCATAAGGCACAGATTGGCCCGAAAATGTCCGGTATTTTCATGTCCGAATTGGGTCCCTGACGGTTCCGCCGGGGCTTATCGTCTCTGGGGGGCGTCGACAGTTCGGTCGACGACAGCGGGGATCTTCTCTGATCGGTGGGGTTCATGGACGTACGTCGTGGGTTCGCGCGGTTGACCGCGATTGTCGGCACGGCCGTCGTGGTGGGCGCGACGTTGACGACCGGTGCTGCTTCCGCGGCACCGATGCCGGCTTCTATCGCGTCCGGCTCACCGCTGCTGAACACGGGAAGCCACACGTTCGTCGTCACCACGACCAACTCGTACTTGAGCCCGCCCGCTCCCGCGCCGACCGTCACGATTACCCGAAGTGGCGCCAGTGACACGGTCGCCACTTCCTCGGTGGTCGTCGGAACCGGCGGTACGTCGAAGACGATTACCGTCACCGCGGACTTCACCGCGGCGAACCCCGGCACCTACGACGTCGACGTCCTGCTCGGATCGTCGCCGGCCACCGTTCAAGAAGACAAGTGCACGAGCTGTCTCGTCGTGCAAGGTTTCACGCCCATCGTCTCGGGCGTCTCACCGAACGCTCTTGCCGAGAGCACGAAGCCGCAGAGCGGGACGGTGACGGGTTACCAGAACTTCTTCATCACCGGTCAGAGCTTTGCGAAGGGCCAGTACATCCAGTGCGCCGGCAGCACCGTCAACTGCACGGCCCTGGGTACCGCGGGCACCGCGAACGTCGCGATTCGGTCGACCGGCACCGACGTCGTGGACGGCAACGTGCACCTGCTCAAAGTCGCGAACGGGACGGAAAACGACGCGTCGGCGACCGGCGTGGCGGGCACGCTGACCCAGCTCGCGCTGCGGATCAACATCACCGCCGGGTCCGAGACCGAGCCCTACTTCGACGACGTCACGGTGACCAACACGGACGGCAAGCACGCGACGTGTGTGCACTGCCTCGAGATCTATCCGGCGCCCGTCATCGACAGCGTCAGCTTGCTGGCCACCGACGGCAACACGATCGGCCGCAACGCGACCGGCCAGACGCTGGTCATCTCGGGCAGCAACTTCCAGCCGACGACCAAATCGGTGAGCCTCGCGTCGACCGGTCAGGCAACACCGGGCTCGATCAGCTTCACGTCCGCCGCCGTCTCCAACGACGGGACGACCGTCACCATCTCCGGCGTCAACACCACGGCCGTCACCGCGACCGGGGTCGGCAACTGGACGGCCACGGTCTCAGACCCGACCCTGCACTCGACCACCAACGCGAGCGGGTTCGTCGTCACCGACGTGCCGACGCCGAACGATGTCCAGTACCTCGACAACCCGAACCACATCTCGCCGCGCAACACCGGGCAGGGTGCGCAGACCCAGCACATGGCCATCACGTTGGCCACCCCCAGTGGCTCGGGCGGTTTCGTCGCGGGGTCGGGCGACCCGGCCACCTACACGCACGCAATCATCACTGGCCTGCCGTCCGGCGTGACCATCACCGACGAGGAGGCAGTCGCCGGCTCGCCGAACACCGTCGTGGAGACGTTCAACGTCGACCCGGGCGCGAGCCTCGGCTCCGCGACCATCAAGCTGGTCAACCCTGACGGCGGTACGTCGACAGCGACCTGCAGCAACGGCACGACCAACACCTGCTTCCTCACCACCGTCGCGTCGCCGAAGGTGACGACGTTGAGCCCGTCGTCGTTCCTGGCCGGGACGAGCGGCGGCAGCCTCGTGCTGACCGGGACCGGCATCGACGCGGGCCAGCAGCACGTGAAGATCGCCGTACCCAACGGTGGCACGACCTTCGTCGACGCCACGTTCAACCACGGCGCGACGTCGCAGACCGCGAACCAGGTGACCGTCACCAACATCGAGGTGCCGATCAGCGAGCCGGCCGAAGACGCCGACGTCATCCTGACCAACGTCGACAACAACGGCGTCAGCGTCTGCAGCGGCTGCTTCCACGTGACCAGCGTCGACATCACCAGCGTCGTGCCCAACGCGGCGACCGGCGCGACCAACGACGCCGACAGCCCGATCACGATCAACGGCGACAACTTCGCCAGCGACGCGACGTTCAGCCTGCAGCAGGTCGGCGTCCCGACCATCCCGGTCACCGGCGTCACCGTCACCAACCCCGGCGTCAACGGCAGCCAGGCCACCGGCACCGTCGCGCTGGCCGGCGTCGCGCCCGGCTTCTACGACGTCGTCGCCACCAACAAGCCCGCCGACCCGCACGCCGGCACCGGCGTGTGCACGCAGTGCTTCCAGGTGCTCGCCGCGCAGCCGACCGCGACCACCGTCTCGCCCAACAAGGCCGGCGGCGGCGCCTCCGACGTCACCGTGACGCTCACCGGGACCAACATCTACCCGGGCGCGCAGATGTCGTTCAGCTCGGCGTCGATCACGCTGCTCGGCGACCCCGTCATCGCCAGCGACCACAAGAGCATCACGCAGCACATCTCGGTCGCGGCCAACGCCGCCAGCGAGGTCGGCAGCGTCACGGTGTTCAACACCGACGGGCAGCACCCGTCGTCGCCGCTGACGTTCACCGTCGACCCCGCGCCGGTCATCAACTCGCTGACCCCGTCGGCCCAGGCCAACGGCACGGCGTTCACGCTGACCATCGCCGGCTCCGGCTTCTCGACCTCACCGATGCCCACCGTCACGTTCTCCAACGCGGGCGTCACCGGCTCGGTCCAGAGCGTCAGCAACGCCGGCGACTCGATCACGTTTGCGGCCAACATCGCCAACAACGTCGCGCCGACCACGCCGGTGGCCGTGCACGTCACGGTGACCAACCCCGACCAGGGCCGGACCGTCTCCGCGACTGACCTGACCGTCGACCCGCAGCCGACGTTCGACCACCTCACGCCCAACCCGGTCGCGGCCGGTAGCTCGGTGCCGCAGTTGCAGATCTTCGGCACCGGTTTCCTCACCGGCGCCACCGTCGCACCGCACGCCGCCAACTCGGGTCTGACCTTCGGCACGCCGAACGTCGTCAGCGCGACCGAGATCGACGTGCCGCTGACCGTCGACGCCGCCGCGGTCAAGGGCGCGCGGACGATCGACATCGTCAACCCGGACGCCGGCGCGACCACCGCCAGCCTGACCGTCATCACGGTGCCGTCGGTGCCGCAGAACGTCACCGCGACCGCGGGTCCGCGCGCCATCACCGTCGACTGGGCCGCCCCGGCCGACAACGGCGGCTCCGCATTGACCAGCTACACGGTCACGCTCGCGAAGCAGGGTTCGCCGACGACGGCCGCGTCGTTCACCACGAGTGACGCGAGCACGTTCGAGCACACGTTCACAATGATCGGGACCCCGGCGGCGAACCTCGAGAACAACACCGCGTACGTCGCCCAGGTCGTCGCCACCAACGCGGCCGGCAACTCCGCGGCCGCACCGGCCAACGGCGCCGCCGCGACGACGTACGCGTTGCCGAAGGCTCCGACGTCGCTCACGGCCACCGGCGGTGTCCGTACCGTCGACCTGTCGTGGCCGGCGGTCACCGACGCCGGCAACGACCCGGCGGGCATCGCTTCCTACACCGTCACGCTGGTGAAGCGCGGCGCCGACCCGGGCACCACGCTGTCCTTCACGACGCCCAACGGCAACGTGCTGTCGCACCAGTTCAGCGGGCTCGCCAACGGCACCACCTACGACGCGACCGTGCGCGCGTCGAACACCGCCGGCGACTCGCCCACCAAGGGTGCGAGCGCGGTCACGTTCGACGTGCCGAGCGCACCGCAGAACGCCAACGCGGTCCCGGCGGACGGGTCGCTCACCGTGACGTGGAGCGCGCCGTCGAGCGACGGCGGCACGCCGGTCACCGGCTACACCCTCACGCTCAGCCCGAGCGGTGGCGACTCGCCGGCGACGACGACCTCGACCGAGCACACGTTCACCGGCCTGACCAACGACCAGAGCTACACGGTCAGCATCGTCGCGACCAACGCGGCGGGCGACAGCCAGGCGGCGACGACCGACGGCACTCCGATCCCCGCGCCGGCCGCACCGGCGCCCGCGTCGGCGACGCCGGGCAACGGCACCCTCGACGTGACGTGGACCACGCCGGCCACGGCCGACGGGCACCCCGTCTCGTCGTACCAGGCGACCGTCGTCCGTCACGACGGCGTCGGTAGCCCGGTGACGTTCACCAGCAACGCCTCCGACGCCGGCGGCCTCGTGACCGAGCACCTGTTCACCGGGCTCGTCAACGGCAAGCTGTACGACGTCTCCGTCACCGCGACCAACGACATCGGCACCGGCCCGGCCGCGTCGACGAGCGGCACGCCGCGGACCACCGCGGCGGCGCCGACCGCCGTACACGTCGTCGCGGGCGACGCCAAGGCGACCGTGTCGTGGACCGCGCCCGCCGACAACGGCGGGGCCGCGATCACCCACTACGTCGTGACGGCGACGCCGGGCAGCCACACGGCGACGACCGCCGACGGCAGCACGACGCACATCGACGTCACCGGCCTCACCAACGGCGTCACGTACAGCTTCACCGTCCACGCGCAGAACGCCGCGGGCAACGGGGCGAACAGCTCACCGGTCTCGGCGACGCCGAAGTACAAGACGACGCTCACGCTCGGGACCAACCACAAGTCGGTCGCCTACGGCGTGAAGGTCACGCTGTCCGGCCGGCTGTCCCGGTCGTCCAACGCGACGCCGATCACCGGTGCCTCGGTGCTGCTGTTCCGGGTGCCGGACGTCGGCAAGACGCAGCACATCGCGACGCTCAAGACGAGCTCGACGGGCAAGTGGTCCTACGTCTCGGCGCCGGCGCACAACTACAGCTACTACGTCCGCTACGTCGGCAGCACCGCCAACGCGGGGACCGGCTCGCCGAAGGTGCGGGTGACCGTGGCGCCCACCGTCCACGTCACCTCACCGGCCAACAACTCGACGAGCAGCGTCTCCTCGCCGCTCGTCGTGAAGGGCAGCGTCGCGCCGAACAAGTCCGGCGCGAAGGTCACGCTCTACTACGTCAAGGCCTCCGGGCAGCTGGTCGCGCTGGCCAGTACGACGCTGAGCTCGACCTCGACGTACTCGTTCTCGGTGAAGCTGGGCAGGGGCACCTGGCACCTGCGGGTGGTGATCGGCGCGACGACCGGCAACATCGGCGGCCGCAGCCCGGTTCTCACCGTTTCGCGGGTCTGACCCCGCTCGGCTACACTTGCTCGGGTAAGGACCGTCTGCCCGCCGCGGCCAGGCTCCCCGTCCGGGGAGTACAGCCCCTCGGGCCGGATGACTCAGGAGACTCAGCGTGCCGCTCGACGCCGCCGTCAAGCAACAGATCATCAGCGACTACGGCACCGGCGACGGTGACACGGGGTCCCCAGAGGTGCAGGTTGCGCTGCTCACCCGGCGCATCAACGACCTCACCGAGCACATGAAGGCGCATCGCCACGACTTCCACACCCAGCGTGGGCTGCTGCAGCTCGTCGGCCGTCGCCGCCGGCTGCTGCGCTACCTGGAGCAGAAGGACGTGGCGCGTTACCGCTCGCTC
>Ga0207690_10001272_pt1 | contig 15951 bp, 16 predicted proteins | sample KBSC23metaG_FD_184315 | JGI IMG/M metagenome (GOLD analysis project Ga0207690, IMG submission 184315) | Corn rhizosphere microbial communities from Kellogg Biological Station, Michigan, USA - KBS C2-3 metaG (SPAdes) (version 2) | ecosystem: Host-associated > Plants > Roots > Rhizosphere > Soil ...
CCAGCCCCAGGCACATCGCGTTGACCAAGCAGTTGTGCTCGTAGGGCTCCTCGAAGTAGATCTCGCCGCCGACCGTCGCCACCCCGATCGAGTTGCCGTAGTGGCCGATTCCCCGCACCGCCCCGTCGAGCAAGTGACGCGAGCGGGCGGAGTCGAGCTCGCCGAAGCGGAGGCTGTCGAGGATCGCGATCGGCCGCGCTCCGATCGCGAAGACGTCGCGGAGGATGCCGCCGACCCCGGTCGCCGCTCCCTCGAACGGTTCGACCGCGCTCGGGTGGTTGTGGGACTCGACCTTGAAGGCGACCGCGTAGCCGTTGCCAACATCGACGGCGCCGGCGTTCTCGCCCGGCCCCATCACCACCCGCTCGCCCTCGGTCGGCAGCCGCCGCAGCAGCTTGCGCGAATGCTTATAGGCGCAGTGCTCGGACCAGAGCAGGCTGAACATCGCCAGCTCGACGTCGTTCGGCTCTCGCCCCAGCTTCTCGACGATCAGCTCGTACTCGGAGTCGGTCAGCCCTAGCTCGCGGTATTTCGGCGTGCCCACAGTCATCGCGTCACGCGGCGAGCCTGTCCATCGCCCGGAAGATGCGCAGCCCGTCGGTGGACCCGGTCAGCGGGTCGACCGCATGCTCGGGGTGGGGCATCAGGCCGAGCACGTTGCCCGCCTCGTTCCGCACCCCGGCGATGTCGCGCAGCGAGCCGTTGGAGTTGTGGCCATCGGCGTAGCGGTAGGCGACCTGCCCATTCGCCTCCAGCCGGTCGAGCATCTCCTCCGGCGCGTAATAGCGGCCTTCGCCGTGCTTGGCCGGGATCGAAAGTCGCTCGCCCGTCGCCTCCTCGATCAGCTCGACCTGGTGGCAGCGAAAGCGCAGCTCGGCGTTGCGCAGTAGCGCCCCCGGCAAGAGCCCCGCCTCGCAGAGCACTTGGAAGCCGTTGCAGATGCCGATTACCGGCGCCCCGCCCGCGGCCGCCTCGGCCACCGCCTCCATCGCCGGGCTGAAGCGGGCGATCGCCCCCGCCCGCAGGTAGTCGCCGTAGGAGAAGCCGCCGGGGACGACGACCCCGTCGACCCCGTCGATGTCGCGGCTCTCGTGCCAGATCAGCCGCGCCCCGTCGCCGGCCAGCTCGCAGGCGTGCAGCGCGTCCCGCTCGTCGCACGAACCGGGGAACTGGAGGACGCCCCAGATCACAGGGTCTGGATCTCGTAGTCCTCGATCAGGGGGTTGGCGAGCAGCTTCTCGCAGAGCTCGCCGAGCCGCTCGGGGTCCTCGGCCTCGAGCTCGACCATCCGCCCGACGTGCACGTGCTCGATTCCCTCGAAGCCGAGCGCCGGGAGTGCCCGCTCGACCGCCTTGCCCTGGGGGTCGAGGATCCCCTCCTTGGGCCGGATCAGCACGCGCGCCTTCACAGGGCCAATCTAACGATCAGCGCGGCCGGGGCGCGCCGCTCAGAACGACTCGCCGGTGATCCGCTCGTAGGCCTCGACGTATTTGGCCCGGGTCTGCTCGACCACGTCGGGCGGCAGCTCCGGCGCTGGCGGCTTTTTGTCCCAGCCGCTCTCGGTCGCCCAGTCGCGGACGAACTGCTTGTCGAAGGATGGTGGCGTCACGCCCGGCTGGTAGCTGGCGGCGGGCCAGAAGCGCGAGGAGTCCGGGGTCAGCACCTCGTCGCCGAGGACGATCTCGGCGCCGGCGTGGCGACCGAACTCGAACTTGGTGTCGGCGAGGATGATCCCGCGCTGGGCCGCGTGCTGGGCGCCGCGCTTGTAGACCTCGATCGAGATCCGCCGCAGCTCTTCCATCAGCACCTGGTCGCCGACGATCTCAGCGGCGCGGTCGAAGTCGACGTTCTCGTCGTGGTCGCCGATCTCGGCCTTGGTCGCGGGGGTGAAGATCGGCTCCGGCAGCTGGTCGGACTCGACCAGGCCACCCGGCAGCTCGATCCCGCAGACGGCGCCGCTTTCGCGGTATTCCTTCCAGCCCGAGCCGGAGAGGTAGCCGCGGACCACGCACTCGACCGGGTACATCTCCAGCTTGCGCACCCGCATCGCCCGTTCGGCGACCTCCTCGGGCACGTCCTCGGAGATGAAGTGGTTGGGGACGATGCCTTCGGTCAGCCCGAACCAGAAGACCGACATCCGGTTCAGCACCTTCCCCTTGTCGGGGATTGGGGTCGGCATCACCACGTCATAGGTGGAGATGCGGTCCGAGGCGACCATCAGCAGGTCGTCCTCCCACGCGTAGATCTCGCGGACCTTCCCCGAGGAGAGGAGGTCCAGCTCGGCAACCGTCGTCATCTGCTTCGATCCTACTTACCGGGAACGAGGACCGGTTCCCACCCTGTCTGCGAGCTTCATCACACCCCGGCCCCGCCTTCCTCTGCCATCCTGTCACCCGTGCCGCTCCCGCCCGAGCCGAAGATGAGCCCGTTGGGGCAGACGCTGCGCTGGGCTTTCCGGCCGATCCAGTTCATGGAGGACTGCCGCCGTCGCTACGGTGATTCCTTCAGCGTCCGCTTCGTTGGCTTCGAGCGGCCGATGGTGATGATCTCCGACCCGGAGGCGATCAAGGCCCTCTACCGGGAGCGCGAGCACGGGCTGCCGCCCGGGCGCAACGTCGTCCTCGAGCCGATCCTCGGTTCGAAATCGCTGCTGATCCAGGAGGGGGCTGAACACCTCAGCCGCCGCCGGCTGATGCTGCCGCCGTTCCACGGCGAGCGGATGCGCTCCTACGAGGCGGCGATGACCGAGGTCGTCGAGGCCGAGATCGACTCCTGGCCTCTTAATGCGGAGTTCCCGATCCACCCGCGGATGCAGGCGGTGACGCTAGAGGTGATCCTGCGCGTCGTCTTCGGCGTCTCCAGCGGGCCGCGGCTGGAGCGGCTGCGGGGGATGCTCTCGACGGTGCTGGAAGAAACCACCACGCCGGGCCGGCAGGTGCTGGGGCTGGCACTGCAGCGCTTCGGCGGCGACGGTCCGTTCGCCCGCTTTGAGGGGCAGCTGCGCGAAGTCGACGAGCTGCTCTTTGCCGAGATCGCCGAGCATCGGGAGCGGCCGGACCTGGCGGAGCGCGAGGACATCCTCTCGATGCTGATGAGCGCCGAGTTCGAGGACGGCTCGCGGATGGAGGACCAGGAGCTGCGCGACCAGCTGATGACGCTGCTGCTGGCCGGCCACGAGACGACCGCGACGGCGCTGGCCTGGACCTTCGACCTGCTGCTGCGCCACCCAGCGGCGCTGATGCGGCTGCGCGACTCACTCGAGGTGGGGGAAGAGGACTACCTGCGGGCGACGATCTCCGAGTCGCTGCGGCTGCGGCCGGTGATTCCACTGGCCGGGCGGCGGTTGAGTAAGGAGCTCGTTGCCGACGGGCTGACGCTGCCCGCCGGCACCGACGTGACGCCGTCGATCTGGCTCGCCCACACCCGCCCCGACGTCTATCCCGAGCCCTACGCCTTCAAACCCGAGCGCTTCCTCGAGGAGGGGCCAGACACCTACGCCTGGATCCCCTTCGGCGGCAGCGTCCGCCGCTGCATCGGCGCCACCTTCGCCGAGTTCGAGATGCGGATCGTCCTGCGCGAAGTGCTGACCCGCTGCGAGCTTCGCAAGGCCGACCCGCGCCCCGAGCGCACCGGCCGCCGCAACATCACCCTCTCGCCGAAGGACGGCACCCCGGTCGTCGTCACGGCGAGGCAGCCGGCCCGCGAGCCGGCTGCAGTCTGAACCGCCGCTTCCCGGATTCGGACTACGATCATCGTGTGGGTGACGAGGCCCCGGCAGAGCGACTGACCTTCTGGCAGCGCGCGGCGCAGCGCCGCTTCCGCAAAGCGATGCGCAAGCAGAAGGATGAGCCCCTCACCTCAGACGACTGGTCCGCCTACTTCGCGATGGCCTCCTCCGACCCGGTTGGGCGCACGATGAGCCGGGTGCTGCGGACGCTGCCGTCCAGTCCCCGCTGTGGGATCTGTGGCGCCCCGTTCAGCGGCTTCGGCGCCCGGCTGGTGCGCCCGCTCGGCTACCGCCCTTCGCGCAAGAGCCCCAATCTCTGCTCCGTCTGCATCGAGGCGGCGCCGCCCGGCGGGATGACGACCGAGGCCGGCGTCCTCTTCGCCGACATTCGCGGCTTCACCCGGCTCTCCGAGCAGCGCGACCCGGAGGAGGTCAGCGCCCTGCTGCGGCGCTTCTACGCCAGCGCCGAGCACGTGCTCTTCCCGGAGGCGGTGATCGACAAGCTGATCGGCGACGAGGTGATGGCGCTGTACCTGCCGATGTACGGGCGCTTCGAGGAGGCGGCGCCGGTGATGCTGGACCATGCCCGCCGGCTCCTGCGCGCCGTCGGCTACGGCGACGAAGGCTCGCCGTTCGCCGAGGTGGGGATCGGCCTCGACTACGGCGAGGCCTTCGTCGGCAACGTCGGCCAGAGCTCGCTCAACGACTTCACCGCGATCGGCGACGTCGTCAACGTCGCCTCACGCCTTCAGGGTCAGGCCCGAGGAGGCGAGATCGTCGCCTCAGCCCGTCTCGTCGAGCGCCTGGAAGGCCCCCCGCCCGGCGAGCGGATTGAGCTGGAACTGAAGGGCAAGGCCGAGCCTGTAGTCGCCTACCGTATCTGACAACACATTCCGAAGCTTTTCGTCTACCATCACTCCCCATGGAGGCACTTCTGGAGAAGGAGGGGAAAGTGGAGAACTGGAACGACGACCGGCTCGACGAACTGAGCCGACGCATAGATGCGGGTTTCAAGGAGATGAAGGAAGGCTTCGCGCGGCTGGACCGACGGTTCGAGCAAGCGGAGCAGCGTTTTGCGACCAAAGAGGAGATGAACCGCCGTTTCGACAAAGTCGACAAGCGGTTCGACAAGACCGATCATGAGCTGGCCCGGATCAACGACCGGATCGACAAGCTGGGCTATACGATCCTGGGGGTCTTTGGGGCGTTCGCCGCAACGATGGTGGCGGCGGTTATCGGAAACGCGGTCCTGTAGTCGCTCAGCCGCCGGCCTTGGCCGGCGAGTGCGGGTGCTCCTTCGCCCAGCGCGCGATCGCGCCGGAGCCGGAGATCACCTCGCCGTTGTCGAGGACGAGGATCGGCACCTCGTTGGTCCCGCTGAGGCGCTTGATCTCGGCCCGGTCGGCGCCGCGGCTACCCCAGGTCCACGGCATTAACCGGTAGCCGCCGACCGTCTTCAGCTCATACTGGTACCCGGCCGCATCAAGCGCCTTCCCCGCTTTCGCACAAGGATGAGCGAAGCCCGGACCATGTTTCCTCTGCCCGCAGGTGTAGAGGACCATGCCAAGCAGCCTAATGGCTCTGGGACCGTCTTTCGCAAATGCTACATTCGTAGCATGAGCGTAGAAGTAGCTTCGAGGGAGTTGCGGAACGACACCGCCGGCCTCCTCCGCAAGGTTGAAGCAGGCGAGACGGTCGTGATCACTCGTAGGGGAAAGCCAGTTGCCGATCTGATCCCTCACCGACGGGATGCGCCTCGGTGGTTGACGCCGTCTGAGATCCTGGAGATCCGGAAGGTCACGTCCGAAGATCCCACGTGGGCCACGGAACTGGCAGAGATGAGGGCTACCGACGAGCTTGGGCCGATCCCGTGACGGACGATCAAGTCGAGATCGGACTGTTGGATACCTCTGTACTTGTTGCCGCTGAGGGAGGTAGGCAGTTGCGAGCCGAAGCTCTACCTAAGAGCGCCGCCATCTCGATCGTCACGGTGGCCGAGCTGCGCGCCGGCATTCTTTCGGCTCCTGACATCCAAAGCCGAGATCGCCGTCTGTACACCCTCGAGCGAATCTCAGGGACCACGACCCTGCCTGTCGATCATAGGGTCGCGCAAATTTGGGCCGGAATGCGGGCCTACCTTGCTGCCTCAGGTGAGCGAGTAAGCGGCAACGATCTTTGGATTGCTGCAACTGCCGCGGCGACCGAAATGCCCGTGATCACCCAGGACCGAGACTTCTACGCCCTCTCGGGCATCAACGGCCTGACCGTTATCGAGGTCTGAGCGCTTCCAGGCGCTCGAAGATCTCGGGGACGTGGGTGAGGTAGGCGTTGTAGTCGAAGACGGCGTCGAGATCGAGCTGCGGGGTGGCCTCGGCGAGCAGGTCGCGGAACTCGGTGCGGGTATCCCAGGCGCGCTGGGCGTTCTCCTGGACAACGCGGTAGGCGTCGTCGCGGGTCATGCCGGACTCGACCAGGGCGGTGAGGGCGCGCTGGCTGAACAGGGCGCCGTAGGTGAGGCCGAGGTTCTCGCGCATCCGCTCCTCGTTGACTTTCATCCCGGACGCGACCTTGGTCGCCAGGTCCTGCATGTAGTCGAGCAGGATCGTCGCGTCGGGGAGGATCACCCGCTCGGCGCCGGAGTGGGAGATGTCGCGCTCGTGCCAGAGGGCGACGTTCTCGATCCCGGCGCTGGCGTAGCCGCGCAGGACGCGGGCGAGGCCGGTAACGCGCTCGGTGCGGATCGGGTTGCGCTTGTGCGGCATCGCCGAGGAGCCCTTCTGGCCGGCGGCGAACGGCTCTTCGACCTCGCGCACCTCGGTTTTCTGCAGGTTGCGCACCTCGGTCGCGAAGCGCTCCAGCCCGGCGCCGGCGATCGCGATCGCCGCCAGCAGCGCCGCGTGGCGGTCGCGCGGCACCACCTGCGTCGCCACGTCCTCGCGCCCGAGCCCGAGCTTCTCCATCACCCGCGCCTCGACCGCGGGCGGCACCGAGGCGTAGGTGCCGACGGCGCCGGAAAGCTTGCCGAAGGCGAGCTGGGCAAAGGCCTCTTCAAGGCGCTTGACGTTGCGGTCAGCCTCGAAGGCGAACCCCGCCAGGCGCAGGCCGAAGGTGGTCGGCTCGGCGTGGACGCCGTGGGTGCGGCCGACGCAAAGCGTGTCGCGGTGCTCCAGCGCCCGCTCGACCAGGGCGTCGCGGTAGGCGCGGGCGCTCGCCAGCACGATCTCGCCGGCCCGGCGCAGCTGCAGCGCCAGCGCCGTGTCGAGCACGTCGGAGGAGGTGAGGCCATAGTGGATCCAGCGTCCGTGCTCGCCGACCGAGGCAGCGACGACGTCGACGAAGGCGGCGACGTCGTGGTCGGTCACCTTCTCGCGCTCTTCGACCGCCTCGACCGTGAACGCGGCCTTCGCCCGCGCCTCCGCGGCAGCCTCGGCGGGCACCGCACCCTCCGCCGCCCAGGCTTCCGTCGCCGCTAGCTCGACTTCGAGCCAGCTCTGGAGCTTTGCCTGCTGCGTCCAGATCGCCCCTATCTCAGGGCGCGTGTAGCGTGCGATCACGCGTTGATTATCCGCGCCGCGAGGACGCCGGCGTTTTTCGCCCCGTCGATCGCCACGCAGGCGACCGGGATTCCCGGCGGCATCTGCACCGCCGAGAGCAGCGCGTCGAGCCCGCCCAGGCTCTTGCCGAGGATCGGCACCCCGATCACCGGCAAGTCGGTGTGGGCCGCCGCCACTCCCGGTAGCGCCGCCGACATCCCGGCCCCGGCGATGATCACCTTCAGCCCGCGCATGCGCGCGTTCTGGCAGTACTCGCGGACCAGCTCCGGGTCACGGTGGGCGCTCATCACCCGCACCTCGTAGCGAATGCCCGCTTCCTCCAGGGCTTTGCCGGCGGGCTGCATCTTCGGCTTGTCGTTTTTCGAGCCCATGATGATCCCGACGTGGGGCTCGTCGACGTCGATTTCCTCGAAGGCTTCCTCCACGGCTGGCATCGTCGCCGCCTCGGTGGGGTCGGCCGGGCCGGTCGGCTGGGGCTCCTCTGAGATCTCGCTCATCTCGCTCCTTTTCGTTTAGGTGGGGACGCGCTCGGCGGCGCGGGCGGCGATGTCGGTCCGGATCTGCATTCCCTCGAAGGAGATCCGGCCGGCGGCATCGTATGCACGATCGCGCGCCTCGGCCGGGCTCGATCCAAGACCCGTCACGTTCAGTACCCGCCCACCGGCGGTAACGATCTCGCCATCGTGCTCGGCCGTCCCCGCATGGGTGATCTCGGCGATCGCCGCCGCCTCGGTGAGGCCGTGGATCACGTCGCCCTTCGAGGAGGACTCCGGGTAGCCGGCGGAGGCAAGGACGACGGTCACCGCCCACTCGTCGGCGAACTCCGCCTGCATGCCGGCGAGGCCGTCGGGCTCGCGGGCGGCGAGGAAGAGCTCGGCCAGGTCCGAGCGCAGCCGCGGCAGCACCGCCTGCGTCTCGGGGTCGCCGAAGCGGGCGTTGAACTCGAGCACCTTCGGCCCCTCGGCGCCGATCATCAGGCCGGCGTAGAGGACGCCGTGGAAGCGGACGCCGCGGGCGCCCATCGCCGCGACGATCGGCCGGTGGACCCGCTCGACGATCTCCTCGACCTCGGCCGCCCCGAAGCCGGGGACGGGCGAGTAGCTGCCCATGCCGCCGGTGTTGGGGCCGCGGTCGCCGTCGAAGATTCGCTTGTAGTCCTGGGCGGGAGCGAGGGGGACGACGTTCTCGCCGTCGCAGAGCGACAGCAGCGAGAGCTCTTCGCCTTCGAGGAAGTCCTCCATCACCACCGTCGTCTCGCCGAAGCGTTGCTCGGTGAAGAAGACATCAAGCGCCTCACGCGCCTCGGCCTCGGTCGAGCAGATGATTACGCCCTTGCCCGCAGCGAGGCCGTCGGCCTTGAGTACGGTCGGGAACCCCACCCGCGTCAGCTGCTCGTCGGCCTCCTCGCGGCTGCGCAGGAGGACGTGGCCGGCAGTCGGCACGCCCGCTTCGGCCATCAGCTCCTTAGCGAAAGCCTTCGAGCCCTCGATCTCGGCGGCCGCTTTGGTCGGCCCGAAGGCCGGAATGCCCGCCTCCTCCAACGCGTCGACCGCGCCGGCGACCAGCCCCGCCTCGGGGCCGATCGCGACCAGGTCGATCGCGTTCTCCTTCGCTGCGGTGACGATCGCCGCCGCGTCGTCGGCCGCGACATCCGGCAGGCACTCCGCGTCGGCCGCGATCCCGGCGTTGCCGGGCGCGCAGAGCACGTCCCTGACCTGTGGCGAGCGCCGCAGCGCCCGCACGATCGCGTGCTCGCGACCGCCCCCTCCGACTACCAGCGCCTTCAACGAGCGCCTACAGGGAGCTGGAGAGGTCCTCGGCCGGCATTGCGGCGAGGGTCTGGCTGGTCATCGTTCCGCGCGAGCCGAGCTCGACCGAGACCTTGGCCATCGTCTTCTCGTCGGGGGCTTCGACCACGGTGACAAAGTCGTACTGGCCCAGGGTCGCGTACTGCGCGAGCACCTTGGCCCCGATCTGTTCGACCTCGCGGTTCACCTCGGCAACCCGTCCCGGGTTGTTCTTCAGCGTCCGCACGCCCTCGGCGGTCAGGTTGGTCAACATCACATAAGTCGGCATCTCCGCCTCCTCCAAGTCTCGAATCGGCCTCCGGGACAAACTTACTGCTTCTGTGGTGGTAAGGGGATCGGGTGCCCCTTCCCTGGAAGACCGTATGTTCCAGCAGGGACCAACGAGCTCCATCGGCTTGACCCAAAGCCTCCATCGAACGGGCACCCGTCCCCTACCGGATGCGCTTCGTCCTGCAGCCGAAGGATCAGTACCCGGCCGGGTGCCGGACGACGAAGCCTTCGGGGTACGGAGGCTCGGTGTGCCAGCGGGGGCCGGTGCCTTCGGCGTCGCCGACGGTGTCCCAGCGGAGACCGGCGATGACGGCGTAGGTGTGGGTGGCGCTGGCGTAGATGGTGATCCACTTGCCGGGGCCCGGTTCGCCGTAGCTCTCGAGGGCGCCGGAGGTGAGGGGGGTGTCGAGCAGGCCGCCGCCGTAGAGGGCGAAGCTGACGGCGCCGGAGCAGTCGTAGCCGTAGGAATACCAGGAGCCGTGGCCGCCGCCCCAGACGTAGGGGGTTTTGGAGATCGAGTTGGCGGCGGCGATCACGGCCTTGATCGCCGGCGGCGCGCTGCTCGGGGCGCTGGCGAGACCGTTGGGGCTGAGGACGGCATTGGGGCCGGCGGTCTCAAAGCCGGTCGATAGCGGGGCGATCCGCCAGGCGATGTAGTGGACCTTGCAGCCGCCTTCGATTTCGCCGGCCTCCTGGTTGACCTCTTCGACGTACCACTGGGCCTGGTTGTGGGTGAAGACCCCGGCGTCGATGCTGCCGCGCGACCAGATCATCCGCGCCAGCGTCGCCGCCGCGTCGGCGATGTCGCCGTGGCGGACCTTGCCGTCGTTGTCGCCGTCGACCGCGTAGCGCTTCCACTCCGCCGGGTCGAGCCCGAGGGCGCCTTCGGTCTGCAGTTGGTGTTTGGTCATACCGCGGCCGAAGTTGGACTCGAGGTGGGCGATCGCCGCCAGCGTCCAGACGCCGCGCTTGCCGAGTTCGTAGCGGGCGGCGGCGTCCTCGAAGGCGCTCATGTATTCCTCGGGGATCTGCTTCTTCCAGTCCGGCGCCGGCTGGCAGACCATGACCGGGATCTGCGGCCCCAGCCCGGCGGCGCTGAAGGAGTTGGCGCCGACTTCGTCGGCGTAGCAGCCAGCGTTGGCGAGCACCTCTTCGACGTACCAGTCGGCGTGGTTGTAGGCGAAGATCGCGCCGTAGGTATCGGCCGGCATCCCTGCCGCTTTCAGGTAGCTGGCGGCGGCGAAGATCGCGTCTTCGGGGTTGTTCGGGTCCGCGACCCCGTCGCCGTTGGCGTCGACTCCGTAGGTGGCCCAGGTTTCCGGCATGAACTGCATCCAGCCGACCGCCCCGGCCGAGGAGGGGCCGAGGTTGGTGCCGAAGGCGGTCTCGACCGCGTTGATCCCGGCCAGAACGGCCGGTCCCTGCGGGCCGAGTTCGTATTGGGCCGAGGCGCGCTGGTAGATCGGGATCAGGACCGGCGGCACGCCGCTGATCGCGCAGCTCGAGGCGGGCAGCGAGGGGATCGTGAAGATCGGGCTCGGGCCGGTGGCGCCGGTCCCGGTTTCCGTGCCCCCCGTTTCAGCGCTTTCAGTTTCTTCGCGGCCTTCGTTGCCGGCGCTGACGCCGCCGCTCGGTGGGGGCGTGTGGGTGGCCGGCGGCGGAGGCGGGACCAAGGTGGCGCCGTGCTTAACCCCGCCCTTGTTTTCGCTCGGATTCGAAGGAGCTTCCAGGGTCGCGCCCTGAGTCGGCGCCGCCGAGCTCGCCGCCTCGGCCCGGGCGACGGCGACCGGGACCGCCAGTGCCGCCGTGGCCGCCGCGGTCGCGACGACCGCCTTGATCTTCCGTGCGCGTTCCATCAGCCGAGGACGTTGGTAACGCGCCACTCTTTGTTTTTCACCTGTTCCATCTCCAGCCGCAGCTCGCTCGTCACCCCGACCCGCAGCAGCGAGACGCTGAGCGGGTAGACAGTTCCGTGCGAGGGGGCCGGCACCACGTTGAGGACCTTCGCCTTCGGCACCGTGACTCCGGCCGGCTGGTGCGGCGGGCGCTGCAGCAGGGCCTTGGTCAGTTCCGGCGCGGCGGTCGCCTTGAAGGCTTTGCGGACAGTGGCCTTGTCGCCACCGGTCTCGTAGACGACGAAGCCCTCGGCGAATTCACGGGCGACGGCGACCGCGGCCGGGCCGGCGGGCGGACCGTCGGCGGTGACGGAGGTCGAAGAGAACGAGGAAGCGGAGGCGCCGGCGGGACGGGCGGCCGGCGAGGAAGAGATCGTGTCGGTGGCGGCGTTGCCGGTGTTGTCCGCGGTCGCAGCAGCGGCTTCGCGTTCGACCGCCTTCGAGTCGGCCAGCGAGGAGTCTTCCTGCGGCGGCTTGAAGACCGGCGCGGCGCCGTGCAGGGTGGGGGCGGGCTTGGGCTTCGGTGCCGCGGGGGCCGGCGGAGTTCGCTTGACCACGGCCGCGACCTCGGGAGCGCCGGTGGATTGCGAGCCGCCGGAGGTAGCCAGCGAGTAACCGGCGATGCCGATCCCCAGAGCCAGCACCGCGGCGCCGCCGGCGACGATCGCGCGGCCGCGGTCACTAAGTCCTAGGAAGTGGTCCTGGACGGGCCAGAGCAGGTGCTCGCGCAGCGCCAGTGAGAGGTCTTCGAAGGCCTCCTCCGCGCGCTGCTTCGGGCGCGCGTTAATCGGGGTCTGATCGTCGTTCATCAATTGGTGATCGAAGTAGCTTAAGTGGCCTCCCAAGCCATCAAAGTTCCTTGACCTTGACGGCTCCACCTTAAGAGCACCTTTGTCGTACGGATGTTTCGGCAGGAACTGTCTGGAGGATGAGGCTTTGAAAGGCCTTTAGCAACTACTGGGTAGGGCTATGCGGGGGCGCCTGCGGGTACCTCCACCCGCGCGAAGACGATTTCGCCTGCGGCGGCGTCGACGCGGACCATGTCACCTTCCTTGAACTCGCCCTCGAGGATGGCCAGCGCCAGCTTGTCAACGAGCTGCTTTTGGACCACCCGCTTCAGCGGTCGCGCGCCATAGGTGGGGTCGTAGCCGAGGTTGCCGAGCAGGGTCCGCGCGTCGTCGGTGAGTTCGATCTCGATGCCCCGCTCGCGCACGCGCGCCACCAGTTGGTTCACCTGCAGCTCGACGATGCGGCCGATGTCCTGCTTTGAGAGGCGGTGGAAGATCACCGTGTCGTCGATCCGGTTGAGGAACTCCGGCTTGAAGGTCGCCGCCAGCACCTCTTCGATCTGCTCGCGGATCTTCTCGTCGACCGACTCGCCGACGATCCGGTCCGAGCCGACGTTGGAGGTCATGATCAGGACCGTGTTGGTGAAGCTGACGGTGCGGCCCTGGCCGTCGGTCAGCCGCCCGTCGTCCATCAGCTGCAGCAGCGTGTTGAAGACGTCGGGGTGGGCCTTCTCGATCTCGTCCAGCAGCACCACCGCGTAAGGCCGCCGCCGCACCGCCTCGGTCAGTTGGCCGCCCTCCTCGTAGCCGACGTAGCCGGGGGGTGCGCCGATCAGCCGCGCCACCGTGTGTTTCTCCATGTACTCAGACATGTCGAGGCGGACGATCGCCTGCTCTGAGTCGAACATGAACTCCGCCAGCGCCTTCGCCAGCTCGGTCTTGCCGACTCCCGTCGGGCCGAGGAAGAGGAAGCTGCCGATCGGCCGGTGCGGGTCTGAGAGCCCGGCGCGCGAGCGACGCAGCGCGTTGGAGACGGCGGCGATCGCCTCGTCCTGCCCGATCACCCGGTCGTGCAGCCGCTCCTCCATGTGGATCAGCTTTTCGACCTCGCCCTCCATCAGCCGGCTGACCGGGATGCCGGTCCATTTGGCGACGACCTCGGCGACGTCCTCCTCGGTCACTTCGTCGGAGAGCAGGACCTCGTCGCCACCGGCGTGCAGCTCCTCCAACCGCGCTTCTTGCTCTTTGACCTTCGCTTCCAGCTCGGGGATCTGGCCGAATTTGAGTTCGGCGGCGCGCTCAAGGTCGGTATCGCGTTCGGCCTGCTCGACCTGCAGTCGCGCCTCCTCCAGCTGTTCCTTCGCTTCGCTGATCGCTTCCAGCGGCTCCTTCTCGTTCTGCCAGCGGGTGCGCAGGGCCTCGGCCTCCTCGCGCAGGTTGGCGAGGTCCTCTTCCAGCGTCTCCAGCCGCGCCTTCGAGGCCTCATCGGTCTCTTTCTTCAGCGCCTGTTTCTCGATCTCCAACTGCTGGATGCGGCGCTCGACCTCGTCGATCTCGGTCGGCACCGAGTCGATCTCGATCTTCAGTCGCGAGGCGGCCTCGTCGATCAGGTCGATCGCCTTGTCAGGGAGGAAGCGGTCGGCGATGTAGCGCTCCGAGAGCGTCGCGGCAGCGACGACGGCCGAGTCGGCGATGCGGACTCCGTGGTGCTGTTCGTAGCGCGGTTTCAGCCCGCGCAAGATCGCGATCGTGTCGTTCATGTCGGGCTCGCCGACCAGGACCGGCTGGAAGCGCCGCTCCAGCGCCGCGTCTTTCTCGATGTGCTTGCGGTACTCATCGAGCGTGGTGGCGCCGACCGCGCGCAGCTCGCCTCGGGCCAGCATCGGCTTCAGCAGGTTGGCGGCGTCGACCGCGCCTTCGGCGGCACCGGCGCCGACGATCGTGTGCAGCTCGTCGAGGAAGAGGACGATCTGGCCTGCGGCCTCCTGCACCTCCTGCAGCACCGCTTTCAGCCGCTCCTCGAATTCGCCGCGGTATTTGGAGCCGGCCAGCAGCGAGCCAATGTCGAGGGCGATTACGCGCCGGTCGCGCAGGCTCTCGGGCACGTCACCGTGGATGATCCGCTGTGCCAGCCCCTCGACGATCGCCGTCTTGCCGACGCCCGGGTCGCCGATCAGCACCGGGTTGTTCTTGGTCCGGCGGGAGAGGACCTGGATCACGCGGCGGATCTCCTCGTCGCGCCCGATCACCGGGTCGAGCTTCCCCGACTTCGCCTCGGCGGTGAGGTCGCGGCCGAATTTCTCCAGCGCTTGGGCGGTCGTCTCCGGGTTGGGGGAGGTGACTTTCTGCGGCCGCACCTCGGCGATCGCACCCTCCAGCGATTCGCGGTCGGGGAGCAGCTCGCGCAGGGTCGAGCTCTCGCTCAGCGCCAGCAGCAGGTGGTCGGTCGAGATGTACTCGTCGCCCTTGGCCGCCATCTCTTTCTCGGCCTGACGGATCACCTGCGCCAGGGCGGAGGAGAAGCGCGGCTCCTTGCCCTCGCCACTCAGTTTCGGCAGCGCCGCAACCGCCTCGTTGGCGCGGGCGGCAAGGGCGGCGGTGTCGACGCCGAGCCGCTGCAGGATCGGGACGACGAGCCCCTCCGGCTGTTCGAGCAGGGCGACCAAGAGGTGCGCTGGCGCGACCTCGGGGTTGCGCCGGTTGACGGCCAGCGACTGCGCTGCCGCCACCGCTTCCTGAGATTTGATCGTGAACCGGTCCGCCTGCATCAGCTCTGCTCTCCGTTCTGCTGGTCCTTACCTTCGAGCTCGGCGATCCGCTTGCGCAGCCGCTCGACCTCGGCCCGCAGCTTCTGCACCTGCGCTTCCAGCGCCAGCACCGTTTCCACCCCGGCCAGGTTCAGCCCTTCGTGGGTCATCTGCTGAATGCGCCGCAGCCGCTCGACGTCGCGCTGCGAGTAGAGGCGGGTGTTTTTCGGCGACCGCTGCGGCGCGATCAGCCCGCGCTCCTCGTAGGTCCGCAGCGTCTGCGGGTGCATCTCGGCAAGCTCGGCGGCGACCGAGATCATGAACACGCCTTGCTCCTCGCTGAAGGTCGCTTTCACCGTTCTGCGCCGGAAGGTCGCCATCAGCGCGCCGCCTTTCGCAGCAGCTCCGCCCGCGGGTCGCCACCGTTGAGCGTCTCGGCAAGCTTGTCGACGGCCTCGCGCTGCTCGTCGCTGAGCTCGGCCGGCACAGCGATCTCAAGTCGATAGCGGATGTCGCCGCGCGCCTTGCCTTTGCCTTTCGGGGGACCCTCGCCGCGCAGGAGCTGGATCGTCCCGTGCTTGGTCCCTGGCGCGATCTTGATTTTCTTCGTCCCCTCCAGGGTCGGCACCTCGATCGTGCCACCGCGCAGCGCCTCGGGGATCGAGATCGGCACCGTCACCTCGAGGTTGCCGTCGTCGAGTCGTCTGAAGACCGGGGACTGTTGGACCCGCGTGGTCACGTAGAGGTCGCCGGGCGGACCGCCGCGGGGCCCATCCTCGCCTTTGCCGGCGAGCCGGATGCGGGTCCCGTTCTTGACCCCTGCCGGGATCTTGACTTTGTAGCGTTTGGTCTGCTGAGTGAGGCCGGAGCCGCCGCAGGTGGGGCAGGGGTTTTCGATGATCTGGCCGGAGCCGCCGCACTGCGAGCAGGGTTGGCTGATCGAGAAGAAGCCCTGGCCTTGGGCCTCGATCCCGCGCCCTTCGCAGCGGGGGCAGGTGGTGGGGGAGGTGCCCGGTTTGGCGCCGCTGCCGTGGCAGGTGGAACAGCGGCTCGACTTGGGGACAGTGACGCTGATCTGGGCACCGTTGATCGCCTGGTCGAAGGTCAGCGCGACCTCGCTCTCGAGGTCGCGCCCGCGCACCTGCTGCGCCTGCGCCCGACC
>Ga0207690_10001273_pt1 | contig 15951 bp, 10 predicted proteins | sample KBSC23metaG_FD_184315 | JGI IMG/M metagenome (GOLD analysis project Ga0207690, IMG submission 184315) | Corn rhizosphere microbial communities from Kellogg Biological Station, Michigan, USA - KBS C2-3 metaG (SPAdes) (version 2) | ecosystem: Host-associated > Plants > Roots > Rhizosphere > Soil ...
CGGTGAAGCAGTTCCTGAACCCACGCGGCCTGCAGGTACTCGCCGCACTCGACGCGGTGGCCGCCGCGCACCACGCCACGCCGGCCCAGGTCGCGCTGGCCTGGCTGATCGCCCGCCCCGGCCTCACCGCGCCGATCGTCAGCGCCACCAGCGTGGAACAGCTGCACGAGCTGCTCGGCGCCACTTCATTGCAGCTGAGCGACAACGAGATCGCGCAACTGGATCTGGCCAGCGCCTGATCACTCCGGCGCGTCGACCTGGTAGCCCTCGGCCTGCAGCGTGGCCAGGTAGCCATCCGGCTTCAGCAGTTCGTCCATCGGCAGCAGCGCGAAGGTCTGCGCGTTGCCGGCCAGCGCCTTGCGCGCGGCGGCCAGCCACGTGGCGCGCTGTTTCGCCGGCACGTCGTCGAGGCCGAGCGCCTGCGCAAAGCCGGCGCCGGCGACCGCGGCCACGCAGGCATCGTGGCGATCGCTGTCGGGCAGTTCGCGCAGCGCCTGCAGGTCGCCGGTGGCCCAGGCATTCGCCCGGGCAGTCATCGCCGGCATGTCGTGCTCGACGCTGTCCAGGGTGCGGATGAAACAGGTGGTGTCGCGTGGTGCTGCCTGCTCGAATGCCTTGATCGCCGCGCGCGGGTGCTCGATCAGCACGTGGTAGTCGGTCGGCAGCTCGGGCACGCCGTGGCGCTTGGCCAGTGCGTCGATGTTCGTCTTGATCCCGCCGGAACGGCTCAGGCCGTTCGCCTTCAGCGCCTTCTTGTACAGCTCCTGCGACGCGAACAGCGGCCGCCAGCGTTCGATGCCGCGATCGTCGCCGATGTATTTCTGCTTCAGCGTCTGCCAGCGCGCATACACCGGCGGCGGCAGCACCTGCTGCAGGGTTTCGCCATCGGCGTTCTTGCGCGCGCCGTAGGCCGAAGGCAGCAGAAAGAGTTTTCCGAGGAAACCGACGTCGGCCTTCAGCTGCACCGAGGGCGCCAGCAGCACCTGCTGCGAGGCGCCGATCACCTGGTCCACGTCGCGCGACTGCCACTGCATGTCACGCGGCAGCGGCGACAGCGTGCCGAGCACCCACATCACGTGGTCGCCCTTGCTCACCTTCCACAGGCCGGGACCGGGCTGCACGCCGCTGACCACCACGGCGGGCAGGTCGGCCACGTCCGGCGCCGGCGGCGTGGCTGCCGACTGCGCGAACGCCGGCGACAGCCCGCCCAGCGCGAACAGGAAAGCGAGATGCAGCAGACGCATGACGGACAGCTCCGGCTTCGACAGTCGCCATTGTGGCAGGGCGATGCTGAGTCGCAGGTAGCCGGCCCGACAACGGGACGCCGTGCGGCGCCCCGTCCGCCACGCGTGGTCAGCGCATCACGCCGACAGCTTCGCCAGCGCGGCGTTGAAGGTAGCGCTGGGGCGCATCGCCGCGCTCACCCGCGCCATGTCGGGGTGGTAGTAGCCGCCGATGTCGACCGGCTTGCCCTGCACCCCGTTGAGTTCATCGACGATGGCCGCCTCGTTTTCCGTCAATGCCTGCGCCAGCGGCGCGAACCTCGCCTTCAGCGCGGCGTTCACGTCCTGCGCGGCCAGCGCCTGCGCCCAGTACAGCGCCAGGTAGAAGTGGCTGCCGCGGTTGTCGATGCCGCCGACCTTGCGCGAGGGCGACTTGTCGGTGTCGAGGAACTTGCCGTTGGCCTGGTCCAGCGTCTTGGCCAGCACATCCACCTCGGCGTTGCCGTAGCGGTTGCCCAGGTGTTCCAGCGACGCGGCCAGCGCGAGGAACTCGCCGAGCGAATCCCAGCGCAGGTAGTCCTCTTCCAGGAACTGCTGCACGTGCTTCGGCGCGGAGCCGCCGGCGCCGGTCTCGAACAGGCCGCCACCGGCCATCAGCGGCACGATCGACAGCATCTTCGCGCTGGTGCCCAGTTCCATGATCGGGAACAGGTCGGTGAGGTAGTCGCGCAGCACGTTGCCGGTGACCGAGATCGTGTCCAGGCCCTGGCGGATGCGCTCCAGCGAGAACTTCGTGGCCGCCACCGGATCCATGATGCGGATGTCCAGGCCGCTGGTGTCGTGGTCCTTCAGGTAGCGCTCGACCTTGGCGATCACCTGCACGTCGTGCGCGCGCGCCGGGTCGAGCCAGAACACCGCCGGCGTGTGCCGCGCGCGGCTCACCGCCAGCTTCACCCAGTCCTGCACCGGCGCGTCCTTGGTCTGGCACATGCGCCAGATGTCGCCGGCCTCCACGTCGTGCTGCAGCAGCACGTTGCCGGCCTCGTCGATCACCTTCACCACGCCGTCGCCAGCGACCTGGAAGGTCTTGTCGTGCGAGCCGTACTCCTCGGCCGCCTGCGCCATCAGGCCCACGTTCGGCACGCTGCCCATGGTGGCCGGGTCGAACGCGCCATGCGCCTTGCAGTCGTCGATGGTCGCCTGGTAGACCCCGGCGTAGCAGCGGTCGGGGATCACCGCCTTGACGTCCTGCAACTGGCCCTGCGCGTTCCACATCTTGCCGGAGTCGCGGATCATCGCCGGCATCGACGCGTCGACGATCACGTCGCTGGGCACGTGCAGGTTGGTGATGCCCTTGTCCGAATTGACCATCGCCACGCCCGGGCGCTGCGCGTATTCGGCGTCGATGTCGGCCTTGATCGCCGCCTGCGTCGCCTCCGGCAACGTGCCGAGGCGCGCGTACAGGTCGCCGATGCCGTTGTTCGGATTGAAGCCGACCTGCTTCAGCGCATCGGCGTGCTTCGCCAGCACGTCCTTGTAGAACTCGCTGACCGCCACGCCGAACATGATCGGGTCGGACACCTTCATCATGGTGGCCTTCAGGTGCAGCGAGAACAGCACGCCCTGCCGCTTCGCGTCCGCGATCTGCGCGTCGACGAACGCGGCCAGCGCCTTGCGGCTCATCACCGCGCCGTCGATGATCTCGCCGGCCAGCAGCGCGGTCTTCGGCTTCAGCACGGCGTGGCTGCCGTCCTTGCCGAACCACTCGATGCTGACGTTGCCGGCCTGCGCGATCAGCGCGGACTTCTCGGTGCCGTAGAAGTCGCCGCCGTCCATGTGCGCCACGTGGGTCTTCGAATCCTTGCTCCACGCGCCCATCTTGTGCGGATGCTTGCGCGCGTAATTCTTCACCGAGGCCGGCGCGCGGCGGTCGGAATTGCCCTCGCGCAGTACCGGGTTCACCGCGCTGCCCTTGACCCGGTCGTAGCGCGCCTTGATGTCCTTCTCGCTGTCGTCCTTCGGCGTATCCGGGTAATCCGGCAGCGCATAACCCTGGCCCTGCAGCTCCTTGATCGCCGCCTTCAGCTGCGGCATCGAGGCGCTGATGTTCGGCAGCTTGATGATGTTCGCCTCCGGCGTGGTGGCCAGCTGGCCCAGTTCGGCGAGATCGTCGGCGAGCTTCTGCCCGGCCTGCAGGAATTCCGGGAACAGCGCGACGATGCGCGCGGCCAGCGAGATGTCGCGCGTCTCCACCCTGATGCCTGCCGTGCCGGTGAACGCGGCGACGATCGGCAGCAGCGACTGCGTGGCCAGGAACGGGGCTTCATCGGTCAGCGTGTAGATGATCTTGGGCGTGGTGGACATTGTCTGTTCGGACCTCTCTGCTGCGGCATTCAGGGATGGGCGTTGCTGCTTCGGGGCGGGGCCGGCGCGGCATGGTGCGCGCCACGCCCGCGGCGGCCGGATCTTCCGAAGCCGCCCGGGCAAGCCCGATCGGAGCTCACGTAAAGCCTCCCATTGTCGCGTTTTCGCCGGGGAGGGGAAAGCGCGCGACCGGCGCCGCCCCATACGGCTCCGCATGCATGCCGCTGCCGGTCACGCGGCGTGTGCGACGGCAGAAAGCCGAAACGACAAGGGCGCAGCATGGCCGCGCCCTTGTCGTTTCGCTATCCCTCGCCGCAGCGATGGGTCACTTCACCGAGAAATCCTTGCTGGCGACTTGGTTGCCGTTCAACGAGATATCCACCTTGTAATTGCCGGCCGGGAACCCGCCGGGCTTGCTGATCATGAACGCGGTGGTCTCCGGGCCCGTAGCATTGAGGGTCTTGCTGTCCTCATGCACGACCTGGCCATCCTGGTAGGTCCACTTCACCGCCAGTGCGGCATTGCCGCTGCCGCTGGTGTCGACCGAGGCGTAGATGCTGTCCTTCGGCGCGAAACTGGTGCCGCTGGCGAGGATCTTGTTGTTGGCGTCGACCGTCGAGCCCAGCTCCACCGAGCTGAAGGTGACTCCGGCAGGCGCGTTGTTCATGGCCATCGGCGCCGTGGAGGACGGCGCAGGCGCCGCAGGTGCCGGGGCCGTGGCGGCAGCTGGCGGTGTGGCGGACGGAGCCGGCGCGGTCGATTCATTGTTCTTGCCGCAAGCGCTCAGAGCCAGCACGGCAGTCAGCGATGCGAGGAGGATCAAGGGTTGGCGAGTCATCTTCATGGGGCGTCTCCTGCTTCAGGACTGGGCGGGAATCTTCAACATCTGGCCGGGCCGGATCCGATCCGGATCGGTCAGCTGGTCGCGGTTTGCGTCGAAAATCCGCTTCCATTCATTCGCATTGCCATAGAAGTGCTTGGCGATCTTCGACAGGTTGTCGCCTGCCACCACGGCATAGGTGGTGGCCGCGTCGGCAGTCGAGCTGACCTGCGACTGCACGTCACTGAAATCCGCCTTGGGCGGTGCATCCGGCGCGGTGGACTTCACCCCGCCCTGCACATCGGAAAAATCCGGTTTGCTGGTCTCGTTGCCCATCGCACGCAACTCCGTCTCGGAAGGGGGAGTCAGTGATAACCACCTTGCGGTTAACGGGTTGTGAGTGCGTTGACGGGGCGTTCAGGTGGAATCGCAGCCGCCCGGCGCTCCCTTGGATCAGCCGATGCCGGACCCGGCCAGCATCGCCTTGCGCTCTTGCCGCCGCGCCCACCATGCTTTCCGCCGTTCGGCCAGGCACGAGAAAATCACGTACAGCGCCGGGGTGCTGAGCAGGGTGAGGCTTTGCGAGATCAGCAGGCCGCCGATCAGGGCGATGCCGAGCGGGCGGCGCAGTTCGCTGCCTTCGCCGAGGCCGATCGCGATCGGCAGGGCAGCGAGGATGGCGACCATGGTGGTCATCATGATCGGGCGGAAGCGCACGATGCACGCTTCGCGTGCGGCTTCCAGTGGCGGCTTGCCGTGTTCGCGTTCGGCGACCAGGGCGAAGTCGATCATCATGATCGCGTTTTTCTTGACGATGCCTATCAACAGCACCAGCGCGATCTGCGCCACCACCGACAGCTCGGTGCCGGTCAGCCACAGCGCCAGCAGCGCGCCCACGCCGGCGGCCGGCAGGGTGGACAGGATGGTGATCGGATGGACCAGGTTCTCGTACAGCATGCCGAGCACGATGTAGACGGTGAGCACGGCGGCCAGGATCAGCCAGCCCATGCCGCTCTGCGATTGCTGGAAGCGGCGGAAGTCGTTGCCCATCTGCACCCGGATGTCGCCGGGCATGCGCATGTTCTTCACGGTGGACTGGATGATCGCCATCGCCTCGCCCATGCTCACGTCCGGCGCGAGGTTGAAGCTCAAGTCCATCGTGGTGTACTGGTTTTCGTGGGTGATCTGCGACGGCGCCAGCCCCGGCTCCTGCCGCGCGAACGCGGTGATCGGGATCATCTGGCCGCTGCTGGAGCGCACGTAGATGCGGTTGAGCGCCTCCGGCGTGGCGGTCTGTGCCGGCAGCGCGTTGACCACCACCTGGTACTGGTTGATGTCCGAGTAGATGGTGGACACCTGGCGCTGGCCGAACGCGTCGTACAACGCGCCGTCGATGCTGCCGATCGACACGCCGAGCCGGGCGGCCTTGTCGCGGTCGATCACGATGTTCTGGCGCAGGCCGGCCTCGTCGACGTCGGTGCCCACATCCATCAGCTTGGGATTTTTCTTCAACTCGGCCTGCAGTTTCGGCAGCCACTCCTGCAGGCTGGTCAGGTCGTTGCCCTGCAGCGACACCTGGTATTGCGCGCCCTGGCTGGTGCCGCCACCGCCGCTGGGCAGGTCCTGCACCGGGCGCAGGCGCAGGTTGAGGTCGGGATAGTTCGCGGCCTTCGCGCTGAGCCGCGCCAGCACCGCGAAGGTGTCGTCCTGGCGGCCTTCGGCGCGGGTCTTCAGGTCGATGTTGAACGAGCCGCTGGTGCCTTGCCGGCTGCTGCCCAGGCGCGAGCCCACGGTGGCGACGTCGGGATCGGCCATCAGCATCGTGGTGAGCCGTTCCAGCCGCTGCTTGCTTTCGGCGAACGAGACGGTGGCGCTGGAACTGGCGCGGCCCCAGATCAGGCCGGTGTCCTGCGCCGGGAACAGGCCGGTCTTGACCACGCCGAACAGGTAGAACGTGACCACGATCAGCACCAGCGGCGTCAGCGAGAACAGCAGCGCGTGGCGCAGCGAAAAGTTCAGCGCACGGGTGTACACGCGCAGCATGCCGGCGTGGAAACCGTCCAGCGTGCGTGCGAGCCGCGACGGTTGCGCCTTTTCCTTCGCGGCATGCCCATTGAGGAAGCGCCCGCACAGCGCCGGCGTCAGCGTCAGCGAGACCAGCGCGGAGACCACGATCGCCGCCACCAGGGTCACCGCGAATTCGTGCATGAACATGCCGGTGACGCCGCCGGCAAACAGCAGCGGGATGAACACGGCGATCAACGAGGCGGTAATCGAGACGATGGTGAAGCCGATCTCGCGCGCGCCGGCCAACGTCGCCTGCACGCGCGACATGCCGCCGTCGATGTGGCGGATGATGTTCTCGATCACCACGATCGCATCGTCCACCACGAATCCGATCGCGATCACCAGCGCCAGCAGGGTGAGGTTGTTCAGCGTGTAGCCGAGGATGTACATCACCACGAACGCGCCGGCCAGCGACAGCGGCACCGCCACCGCGGCGATCAGGGTGGGCGCGAGCCGGCGCAGGAACAGCGCCATCACCAGGATCACCATCGCCAGCGAGATCAGCAACGTGGCCTGCACCTCGTGCAGCGAGGCGCGGATGGTCGGCGTGCCGTCGAAGAACGGGGTCAGCACCGTGCCGGGTTGCAGGTACTCGCGCAGCAACGGCAACTGGTTCTTGACCAGGTCGACGGTGGCGATGACGTTCGCGTCGGCCTTCTTGTAGACGTACATCAGCACGGCCGGCTTGCCGTGGAACCAGGCCGCCTGGTACGCGTCCTGCTGGCCGGCATAGACGTTCGCCACGTCGACCAGCCGCACCGGCGTGCCGTTGTGGCTGGCGACCACCAGCCGGGCGAATTCTTCCGCGCTGTGCAATTGGGTGGTGGCGCTGACCGACATGGTGGTCTTGCCGTCGGACAGGAAGCCCTCCGGCGAGGTCACGTTGGCCGCGCTCAGCGCATTACGCAGCTGGTCCGGCGACAGGCCCATCGCGTTCAGCGCGCGCAGGTTCACGTCGACGCGGATCGCCGGCGTGGCCGCACCCGCGATCTCCACCGACGACACCCCCGGCAACTGGCGCAGCCGCTGCGCCAGCAAGGTGTCGGACAGGTTGTACAGGTCGGCCGCCGACTGCGTGGCCGAAGTCAGCGCCAGCGCGATGATCGGGTCGTCGTTCGGGTTCGCCTTCTGGTAGCTGGGCGCGCCGTTGAGGCCGGTGGGCAGGTCCGGTGCGGCCGAGTTGATCGCCGCCTGCACGTCGCGCGCGGCGGAATCCAGGTCGGTGCCGTTGCGGAACATCATGAAGACGAAGGTGCGGCCCTCGGAGCTGGACGAGCGCATCGTCTCGATGCCGGGCACCTGGCCCAGGTGCCGTTCCAGCGGTGCGGCCACGGTGGACGCCATCGTGCTGGCGTCCGCGCCGGCCTGGCTGGCCTGCACGAAGATCGCCGGGAACTGCATGTTCGGCAACGCCGCCACGCCGAGCAGGGCGTAGCAGATCATGCCGGCCACGAACAGGCCCATCGCCAGCAGCGAAGTGCCGATCGGGCGGCGGATGAAGGTGCCGGAGATGTTCATGGATTCAACGTGGGCGGGGGATGGGCGGGGTACGGCAGACGACGCGTGAACGAATCATCCCACCCTCAACGTCCATGCCGCGAAAAGGTTGATCGGGGAGGGGCGCGCGAAGAGCAACCCCTCCCCCAACCCTCCCCTGCCATGCAGGGGAGGGAGCCAGGCGACGTGCACGGCTCCTCCCCTGCCTTGCAGGGGAGGAGCAAGACAACATGACAGCGGGATCACACCGCGCTGCGGACCTGGGCGTGGGTCAGCGCGCGCTGCTCACGGCGCGCGGCCAGCCAGTCGGAGAAACGCTCCATGTACAGGTAGATCACCGGCGTGGTGTACAGCGTGACCAGCTGCGACAGCAGCAGGCCGCCCACGATCGACACGCCCAGCGGCCGGCGCAGTTCGGCGCCGATGCCGTTGCCCAAGGCCAGCGGCAACGCACCGAGCATCGCCGCGGCGGTGGTCATCATGATCGGGCGGAAGCGCAGCAGGCAGGCGCGGCGGATCGCGTCGCGCGCGTTGAGGCCGGTGCGGCGTGCCTCGATCGCGAAGTCGATCATCATGATCGCGTTCTTCTTCACGATGCCGATCAGCAGCACGATGCCGACGATGCCGTCCACCGACAGGCTCATGCCGCACAGGATCAGCGCCAGCAGCGCGCCGACACCGGCCGGCGGCAGCGTGGAGATGATCGTCAGCGGGTGGATGTAGCTCTCGTACAGCACGCCGAGCACGATGTAGATCACCACGATCGCCGCCAGCAGCAACAGCACCTCGTCGCCGAGCGAGGAGGTGAACTCGGCGGCCTTGCCGACGAACTCGCCGCGTACCTGCGGCGGGAAGTTCAGCTGCTGCTCGACCTCGTGGATCGCCGCCACCGCGTCGGACAGCGAATAGCCCGGCGCCACGTTGAACGCCAGCGTCACCGCCGGCAACTGCTGCTGGTGGCTGACCACCAGCGGCGCGCTGGTGACCTGGGCGGTGACCAGCGAAGACAGCGGAATGGTGCCGCCGCCGCCGATCTCGAAGCCGACGTTGCCGGCGTTGCCGATGCCCGACGGGGTCGCCGAGTTGCTCGACTTCAACTGGCCGAAGCTGGTCGCGTTGCTGCCGGTGAGCGCGCCGTTGCCGTTGCCGCGCACGGTGAGCTTGTTCAGCAGGTCGTCGCTGCTGCGGAACTCCGGCGCCACTTCCAGCACCACGCGATACTGGTTGAGCTGGGTGAAGATGGTGGAGATCTGGCGCTGGCCGAAGGCGTCGTACAAGGTGTCGTCGATGCTCTGCACCGGCACGCCGAGGCGGCTGGCCTTCTCGCGGTCGATGGTCAGCTTCAGCGCGTTGCCGTTGTTGGCCAGGTTGTTGTCGACGTCGGCCAGCTCCGGCCGCTGGCGCATCGCCTGGGTCATCTGGTTGGCGTAGCCGGCCAGCTCGACCGAGTTCACGTCCGACAGCGAATACTGGTACTCGGTGGCGGCGACGCGGCTGTCCAGGGTCACGTCCTGCACCGGCTTCAGGTACAGCGCCACGCCGGGGATGCCGGCCACCGCGTGCTGCAGCCGCGGCAGCAGTTCGTCCAGGCCGTCGCGATCGCCGCGATCCTTCAGCACGATGCTGAGCTGGCCCTGGTTGAGCGTGGGGTTGATCGTGCCGGCGCCGATGAAGGCGGCCACGCCGGCCACCGCGGGATCCTTGCGCAGCGCCTCGGCGACCGCCTTGGTGCGGTCCTCCATCTGCGGGAACGCGATGTTGTCGTCGGCCTGCACCACGCCGGTGATCAGGCCGGTGTCCTGCTCGGGCAGCAGGCCCTTGGGGATCACCATGTACAGGAACACGGTGAGCACCACCGCGGCGCCGGCCACCAGCATGGTCAGGCGCTGGTGGTCGAGCACCCAGTCCAGCGAGTTCTCGTAGATGCCGACCGTGCGCGACCACACCGTGCGCTTGCCCGCCACGGCATGGCGCTCGTGCGCGTCGTCGCCCTCGGGCAGCTGGTCGGGCTTGAGCAGGTAGGCGCACATCATCGGCGTCAGCGTCAGCGACACCAGCATCGAGATGGTCACCGCGATCGTGAGCACCCAGGCGAATTCGTGGAACAGCCGGCCGGTGACGCCGGGCATCAGCAGCAGCGGCAGGAACACCGCCACCAGCGACACGGTCAGCGACAGCACGGTGAAGCCGATCTCCTTCGCGCCGACCTCGGCCGCCTCCTTGCCGCTCTTGCCCTGCTCGATGTAGCGCACGATGTTCTCGATCATCACGATCGCATCGTCGACCACGAAACCGGTGGCGACGGTGAGCGCCATCAGCGAGAGGTTGTCCAGCGACATGCCGGTGAACGCCATCACCCCGAACGTGCCCATCAGTGACAACGGCACCGCCGTCGCCGGAATGATGGTGGCCCACAGCCGGCGCAGGAACACGAAGATCACGCCGATCACCAGGAACACGGTGAGGATCAGGGTGAACTCGACGTCGTGCACCGAGGCGCGGATGGTCACCGTGCGGTCGGCGAACACGTCCAGGTGCACGTCGGCCGGCAGCGCGCTGCGCAGTTCCGGCAGCACGTTGCGGATCTGCTCCACCGTCTGCACGATGTTCGCGCCGGGCTGGCGGCGCACGTCCAGCAGCACCGCCGGCTGGCCGTTCGCCCACGCGGCGAGCTGGTCGTTCTCGACGCCGTCGACCACGCTGGCCACGTCGGACAGCCGCACCGGCGAGTTGTTCTTGTAGCTGATGATGGTGCTCTTGTACTCGGACGCGTCGCTCAGCTGGTCATTGGTGCCGATCGAGTAGCTCTGCGTCTTGCCGTTCAGCGTGCCCTTCGGCGCGTTGACGTTGGCCTGGGTCAGCGCGCTGCGCACGTCTTCCAGGGTCAGGCCGAGGTTGGACAGCTGCGCCGGGTTCACCTGCACGCGCACCGCGGGGCGCACGTTGCCGGCGATCGAGACCAGGCCCACGCCCTGCACCTGCGACAGCTTCTGCGCGATGATCGAATCGGCCAGGTCGTTCACCTCGCGCAGCTGGCGGCTGTCGGAGGTGAGCTTGAGGGTGAGGATCGGCGCGTCGGCCGGGTTGACCCGGTTGTACACCGGCGGATACGGCAGGTTGCCCGGCAAGGTGCCCTTGGCCTGGTTGATCGCCGCCTGCACGTCCTGCGCGGCGATGTCGACGTCGCGATCCATCGAGAACTGCAGGATGATCGTGGACAACCCGGCGGAGGAGTCCGAACTCATCATGGTGAGCCCGGAGATCTGCCCCAGGTTGCGCTCCAGCGGCGTGGTGATCAGCGCGGCCATGGTGTTGGCGCTGGCACCCGGATACTGCGTGCTCACCACCAGGCTGGGCGCCTCGATCTCCGGCAGGGCGGACACCGGCAACTGGCGGTAGCCGAGGATGCCGAGCAGCAGCACCGCCACCATCAGCAGCGAGGTGGCGATCGGGCGGCGAATGAAGAGGGTCGAGAATCCCATGGCTATCCGTAACGTGTAGGTGCGGGTTCAGCCGCGATCATGGCCGGGACGCGGCCGGGTTCACACGACTGCGGTGGCGTTGCACGGCTCGGCGCGCGGCCGCTCAGCCGCGACGGCGACCACCCTTGCTGCTCTGCTTGGCTTTCTCCAGTTCGGCCGCGGTCGGCGCCGCCGGCACTTCGCCCGGCTTCAGCGCATTGACCTTGCTGCCCGGCTTCAGCCGGAACTGGCCTTCGGTAACGACGCGGTCGCCGACCTTGAGGCCGCTGCCGATCATCACGTGGCTGTCGCCCACTTCACCGGCGATCGCCACCGCCTGCATCTTCACCGTGCTGTCGGCCTGCACCTGGTAGACGTAGTCGCCGTCCGGTCCGCGTTGCACCGCCTGCGCCGGGATCACCAGGCCGCCGTCGACCGTGTTCACCAGCAGCTGCACGTTGACGAACTGGCCCGGCCACAATTCGTTTTTGTCGTTCGGGAATTCCGACTTCAGGCGGAACGTGCCGGTGCTGGTGTCGATCTGGTTGTCGATCACCTTGAGCACGCCGCCGCTGGCGATCGGATGCGCATCGGTGCGATCCAGCGCGGTCACCTGCAGCGAGGCACCTTCCTGTGAGGCGGCGGCGCGCACCATGTCGAGGTTCTGCTCGGGCAGGGTGAACATCACGTTGATCGGGTGCAGCTGGGTCAGCGTGACGATGCCGGTGCTGGTGGTCACCACGTTGCCCGGATCCACGCCGCGGATGCCGGCGAGACCGTCGATCGGCGAGATCACCTTGGTGTAGGCCAGCTGCACCTGGCTGTCGCGCACGCTGGCCGCATCGGCGGCCACCATGGCCGCGTACTGGGCGGCCGTGTTGCGCAGGGTGTCCAGGTCCTGCTTGGAGATGTAGCCCTGGGCGGCCAGGTCCTGGCTGCGCGTCAGGTTGCTCTTTGCCGTCTCCAGCAGCGCCTGGTCCTGGCGCTGCTTCGCCGCGGCCTGGTCGTAGGCGGCCTGGTAGGTGCGCGGGTCGATCTGCGCCAGCACCTGGCCCTTCTTCACCGGCTGGCCTTCGGTGAACTCCAGGCTGAGCAGCTGGCCGCCCACCTGCGGGTTCACGGTGACCGTGTTGAGCGCCTGCACCGTGCCCAGCGCGGTCAGGTAGACCGGCACGTTCTGCTTGACCACCGGCACCACGGTGACCGGCACCGGCGGCGTTTCATCCTTGCCGTCCTTGCCGCCCTTGCTCTTGGTGGCGGACTGCGCCGACGCGGTACCCGCCGGGGCGGGCTTGTGCAGCAGGCGGAAACCCACCGCTGCCACCACGATCACGGCAATCACGATCAACGCGATCTTCCAAAAACGCGACATGTAAAACTCCTGGATTGAACGGTGCGCCCAACCGGCACACGACTGCGTGGCATGCGTTTGCGACATGACGGACGCGTGCCGGGCCATGCCGACACGCGTCTCTCGGGATCAAAGCATAGGGGCAGATCAACGAACTTGGACAATGCCGGTTGACATGGGTGCGGCATGACCGATGGCAGGGGCGCTGCCCGATACAGGGCCATCCGCAGGCACCGCGCGGGCTGCCGCGGCAGGCACGGTCGCCGCGACGGGTCGCCGCGGAGGCCTGAAACTTGCCGCGCGCTTCGTTTATAATCGCCGACTGTTGCCTGTCCGACCCTCGAATACGGGTCGAACGGCAAGCGCGATCCGTGTCGTGCACTCACGCACGGCAATCCACACCGGGATGCGTCCATCGCGCCGGTGCGACAGCAACAGGCAATTCAGGCAGGTCGGAACAGCCATCGTGGCGCTCCGTCCTGCCCACTGACAGGAGTACGTGCGTGAGCGGTCCCATGAGCAAATCCGATCAGAGCGTCTTGCGCCAGTTCTCGATCATGATCGGCGGTCTGGCTGTGCTGACGGTGGTGCTGATCTTCGCGGCGCTGGCGATCCACGACCACGAGCCGAAGGAAACCAACCCGAAGCAGCCGGCCAAGATTGCCGCGCGGATCGCGCCGGACGGCGCCGTCTACGCGGGCAATACCGGCCGCGCCGCCATGCAGGCCGCCGCCGATGCCGCCGCCAAGGCCGCCGCGTCGCAGGTCGCCTACGGCGGCACCACCGACGGCAAGGCGATCTTCGACCACCTGTGCACCAGCTGCCACACCTCCGGTGTCGCCGGCGCGCCGAAGGTGGGCGACAAGGCCGTGTGGGGCCCGCGCCTCGCCGAAGGCATCGACACCCTGGTCAAGCACGCGATCGAGGGCTACCACGGCCCCGACGGCAATTTCATGCCGCCGAAGGGCGGCAACCCGGCGCTCACCGACGAACAGGTGACGAACGCCGTGCACTGGATCGTCGATCAGGCCAAGTAACTGGGCCTGATCCAACAAGCTTTCTGCAAACGCCGCCCTCCGGGCGGCGTTTTCGTTTGCCCCTTCCCGTGAGGGGGACAAATCGGCAGGATTGCCGATTTGCACGGCGCAGCCGCCCGAAGGGCGAGGGCCATGGATGGCCCGAGTGCAGGTTGGGATGGGGAGCCCCGGCGTGCGGAAAGATCAAAAACACCTCTCACCCGACCCTCCCCTGCTTGCGTAGCGCAGGGAGTACATCCGATTACTCCGCGTGCTCCCCGATCCACGCCTGCGCGAACTTCCGCAGCTCCGGGAAGAACGCCTCGAAGCGCTGCTGCAGTTCCGCTTCCCGCTCCAGCAGCACCGGCAACGCCGAATCCAGCGGATTGAGCCGGCTCAGGCGCTGCCCGATACCGCACAGCGCCTCGCCCAGCACCGCGTCATCGGCGTAGCCGGCCGGCAGGCCATGCGCTTCCATGTAGCCGCGGAAACGCCGCAGCGCTAGCGGCAGCAGCGCATCCTGCCGCCACAGCAGGGCGCGCAGGGCGGCGGAAAACTCCGGCAGCGGCTGCGCACTCCAGCGCGGAAAATCGCGCGCCAGGCAGCGGTCGAACCACATATCCAGCAGGATCCCGGCATAGCGCCGGTACGGCGATGGCAGCAGCGCCTTCGCCGCCAGCACCTCGGGATGGGCGTCGGTATACACGTCGATCGCCCGGTGCAGGCGAATGCCGGCGATCACCCGCGGCGGGAACCAAGTCACGTCCGGCTGCCCGTGCACGAAATCGCCCAGCATCCCGCCAAGCTGCAGGGCCTCGTCGTCGCCGGCCAGCAGCGCGTGCGCCAGGTGGTTCATACGGGGCGTCCGCGGCAACCGGTCCGCCCGGCGGTTATCATCGTGCACATGAATCCCACCGAGCTCTCTGCCGAACCTGCCAGCTTTCCGGACGTCGCCGCCAGTTTCATGCTCGACGGCCCCGCCGGCAAGCTCGAGACCATCAGCGACGTCGCCGAACCCGCCTGTGCGCGCGGCGGCGTGGTCGTGCTCTGCCATCCGCTCACGATCGAGGGCGGCAGCATGCACAACAAGGTGGTGACGATGGCCGAACGAGCGCTGCGCGAATCCGGGCTGGATACGGTGCGTTTCAACTTCCGCGGCGCCGGCAATTCGCAAGGCAACTACGACACGGGCCACGGCGAAAGCGACGACCTGGCCGCCGTGGTGGCCTGGGTGCGCCGCACGCGCCCGGACGATGCGTTGTGGCTGGCCGGCTTCTCGTTCGGCAGCTACGTGACCATCGCCAACGCGGTGCGCCTGCGCGCCGATGCGTTGATCAGCATCGCGCCGCCGGTCGGACGCTGGCCGTTCGAGGCGATCGCGCTGCCGACCTGCCCGTGGCTGATCGTGCAGGGCGAGGCCGACGAGATCGTCGAACCGCAGGCGGTGTTCGACTGGGCCGAGACGCTGGAGCACCGGCCCGAACTGGTGCGCATGCCCGAAACCAGCCACTTCTTCCACCGCCGGCTGATGGACCTGCGCGGCGCGATCAAGCACGCGGTGCGCGGCTGGTTGCCGCCGAAGCGGCATGCCTGACGCCCGCCCATCATCCCTTTCCAAGACCCGTCCGCTCCATGAGTGAAACCCCCTTGCTCGCGCCCAGCGCGCGCTACCTCGAAGGCGTCGCCGCGCACCGCTGGGAGTCCGACCCGACCCAGCTGGCGCTGCTGCCGGAATTCGACCGCATGCACGCGGCGCTGTGCGCCGAGCCCGCGAACGGCAATGGCACCGGTCTGTTTGACCGTCTGAAATTCCTGCTCGGCAACGACCCGCCCGAGGCGGTGCCGGGGCTGTACCTGTGGGGCTCGGTGGGCCGCGGCAAGACCTTCCTGATGGACCTGTTCGTGGCCAGCCTCCCGCACGGCGTGGCGCTGCGCCGACACTTCCACCGCTTCATGGGCGAGGTGCACGAGAGCCTGCGCGCCCTCGGCGAGCGGCAGAGCCCGCTGGTCGAGGTCGCCGCCGACATCGCCGGACGCTGCCGGGTGTTGTGCCTGGACGAGTTCCTGGTCAACGACATCGGCGACGCGATGATCCTGTCCAACCTGCTCGACGCGCTGTTCGCGCGCGGCGTGAGCCTGGTCACCACCTCCA
>Ga0207690_10001274_pt1 | contig 15950 bp, 9 predicted proteins | sample KBSC23metaG_FD_184315 | JGI IMG/M metagenome (GOLD analysis project Ga0207690, IMG submission 184315) | Corn rhizosphere microbial communities from Kellogg Biological Station, Michigan, USA - KBS C2-3 metaG (SPAdes) (version 2) | ecosystem: Host-associated > Plants > Roots > Rhizosphere > Soil ...
CGCCCTGCGGGTATAGTCGACAAGAACCTCTACGGGACGATGGTGCCGAACGAGCGGATCGAGTGGGACGACCTCGCGCTCCTGGCGGCGCGCGTCGACTCGTCTAGCGCGCGCGCTTGAGCTTGGGGCGCGCCGGTTTCGCTTCGTAACGGGGCTTGGGCCGGTGCGGAGCCGGGGCCGCCCGCGGGCCGCCCGGCAGAGGCTCGATGCGCACCCCGCCCTCGTCGTCGCGGTCGCTGGCGGTGCGCTTGACCGCCGCCATGAACCGCCCCGCCACGGCGCGCGGGATCTCGAACGCGGTCTCGTTGGGGGCGATGCGGATGGCGCCGATCTCGCCGCGGGTCACATGGCCGCGGCGGCAGAGCAAGGGGAGCAGCCAGCGCGGGTCGGCATTGTGGCGGCGGCCGATGTCCATGTGGAACCATACAGTGTCGTCGAACCCGGCGCGGGGGCCGGTCTCGCGGGGCGCCTGGGCGCCCGTATCGACCATGTCCTCGGGCGCCGGCATCCGCCCGCGCACGGTGCGCACGAGGGCGATTGCGATCTGTTCGGGCGTCTGGCGCTCGAGCAAGGCGAGGGCAAGCTCGCGATCCTCGGCCTCGGCCTCCGGCTCGGTCTCGACCGGCTCGAGCAACTGGGCGAGGAGGCGCTCGCGGTCGGCGGCGCGAATCTGCTCGGGGGTCGGCGGCTGGACCCACTCCGCCTCGATCCTGGCCCCCCGCAGCACCGCCTCGACCCGCTTGCGGCGCGGATAAGGGACGAGCAGCACGGCCGTGCCCTTGCGCCCCGCCCGTCCGGTGCGGCCGGAGCGGTGCTGAAGCGTCTCGGCGTCGCGCGGCAGCTCGACATGGACGACGAGGCTGAGGGTCGGAAGGTCGATGCCGCGCGCGGCGACGTCGGTCGCGACCAGCACACGCGCCCGCCCGTCGCGCAGCGCCTGGAGGGCGTGGTTGCGCTCGCTCTGGCTGTGCTCGCCGGAGAGGGCGACGGCGCTGAAGCCGCGTTCGGTGAGCGCGCTGTGCAGCCGGCGGACGTTCTCGCGGGTGGCGCAGAAGAGGAGGGCGCTCTCCGCCTCGTGGAGGCGCAGCGTGTTGACGACGGCATGCTCGATGTCGGCCGGCGCCACCGTCATCGCCTGGTAGGCGATGTCGCCATGGCCGCGCGTCTCACCCACGGTGGAGATACGCAGCGCGTCCTTTTGATAACGCTTCGCAAGCGCAATAATCGGTTTCGGCATGGTCGCCGAGAAGAGCAGGGTGCGCCGCGTCGGCGGCGTGGCGTCGAGGATTTCCTCGAGATCCTCGCGGAAACCCATGTCGAGCATCTCGTCCGCCTCGTCGAGGATCGCGGCCTTGAGCTGCGAAAGGTCGAGCGCGCCTCGCTCAAGGTGATCGCGCAGGCGCCCGGGCGTGCCGACGACGATCTGGGCGCCCTGGGCGAGCGCGCGACGCTCCTTGGAGGCGTCCATGCCGCCGACGCAGGTGGCGATCCAGGCGCCGGCCGGGCCATAAAGCCAGATCAATTCGCGGCTGACCTGCAGCGCCAGCTCGCGCGTGGGCGCGATGACGAGGGCGGCGGGGCCGTCGGTCCGCGCGACCTTGCCGTCCTCGCCGAGCAGCTGCGGGGCGATGGCGAGGCCGAAGGCGACGGTCTTGCCGGAGCCCGTCTGCGCGGAGACGACGAGGTCGCGGCCGTCGGCCTCGGCTTCGAGGATCGCGGCCTGGACCGGTGTGGGGGTGTCGTAGCCGCGCGCGGCGAGTGCGCCCGCGAGGGACGGCGGAAGATCTCTAAAGGGCATGGGCCCATGTGGGGCCGGAGCGGCGGCGGGGCAAGCGGCGATGCGGAAAGGGTCGGTCAGCGCCAGCCGAGCGCCTTGCGCTTGCGCAGGACGAGAGTCGGCCAGTCGCCATGCGCGATCCGGCCCGTCAGCATCAGCCCGCGCCGCCGGTAGGCCGCCGCCACCGCCTCCGCCTGGCCTTCGAGGAGCCCGGCGAGGATCAGGCGGCCGCCCGGCGCGAGGCCGTCCGCGATGCCGGCGGCGAGCTCGATCAGCGGGCCGGCGAGGATGTTGGCGAGGAGGAGGTCGAACGGCGCCCGCGCCCGCAGCCGCTGGTGGTCCATTCCCGCCGCCACCGCGAGCTCGAGTTGGCCCGGCCCCCGTCCAAGCGCGACGCCGTTGATCGCGGCATTCTCCTCGCTCACCTCGATCGAGACGGGATCGATGTCGGTGGCGATCGCCCGGGCGCCGGGCCACAGCCGCAGCGCGGCGAAGGCGAGGAGGCCGGTGCCGGTGCCGATGTCGGCGATGTTGCGGAAGCGCAGTCCCTGGTCGCGCATCCGGCTCAGTGCAACGAGGCAGCCGCTGGTCGTCTCGTGCTGGCCGGTGCCGAAGGCGCGGCCGGCGTCGATCTCGAGCGCGATCGCGTCGCCCGGCACGGTGTCGCGGTGCGCGGGCGTGTGGACGAAGAAGCGGCCGGCGCGGATCGGCTCCAGGCCCTGCTGGCTCAAGGTGACCCAGTCCCGGTCCTCGACCCGCTCGACGGCCGGGGCGATCCCTGCGGCGCTCGGCGCCAGGGCGCTGAGGTGCGCGAGCATCTCGGCCGTCGGCTCCTCGCCGAAATAGGCGTCGAGCCGCCATTCGTCCGGCGCCGACGGATCGGGCTCGGAGGTCATCAGCACCGGCGGGAAGTCGAGCAGCGCGAGCGGGCTGATATCCTCCTTCAGCCCCTCCGCCTCGGCCCGGGTGCAGGGCAGCGAGACCTTCCAGCTGTCGCTCACCGGTCGATCTCCAGCCGCCGCGACTGGACGACCTTGAGGGAGGGAATGTCGATGATCCGGTAATAGAGGCCGAGCCGCTCGCGGACGATCAGGCCGATCTGCGTCGGGCCCTTCATCCAGCTCGCGTCAAGGCCGTCGATGCCCTGCATGATAATGCCCTGGCGGCCGTCGGAGAGCGCGCCGACGAGGATATCCTGCGCCTGGGAGGCGCCGCCCTGATCGAGAACCAGAAGGTAATAAGCGGCCGGGGCCGTCTTCTCCTGGCCGCCGTCGGCAGGTGCCGCCGCCGCGACGACATCGTCGCGATCCGACGGCCCGGTCTCGGCCCTGGCGGGAAGGAAGCGGACGCTGACGATCCGCCGCTCGTTGTTCGGCAGGATCCGGCGGCTGACGCCGCTCTCCTTGTCGATCAGCAGCAGGTTGCGCTGGTCGTCGCGGCTGCCGGAATAGGGGCCGGAGCCGGCGCGGCCGCCCTGCGACGCGTAGACCGGGAGGTGGAGGAGGTTCGTTCCCGGCAGCTCTTCGGGGGTGCCGACGGCGAACACCGTCTCCTGCTTCGCGCCGGCGACCTTGGCGACTTCCCGGTGGCCTTCGGAGCCGACGATCATCGCGACGAGGGCGATGATGCACAGGATGCCGATCAGGCCGACGGCGGCGAACAGCCAGACCAGCCAATGCCCGCCGATGCGTCCCATGAAGCCGCGCCCGCGTTCGGGCTGGCGGTCCGCGGGCGGCGAGTCAGCGGACATAGCTCGCGCCGTTGACGTCGATCACCGCGCCGGTGGCGGAAGGCGGGGCGTCGACGGCCAGCCAGCGCACCGTCTCGGCGACTTCGTCGGCGGTGGCGACGCGGCCCAAGGGAATGTCGGCGAGGATCTGCTGGCCGCCGCGGCTCGACATATAGTCGTCGATCATCTCGGAGGCGGTGAAGCCGGGACAGACGGCGAAGGCGAGGATGTTCTCCGACGCGTAGCCGCGCGCGATCGACTTGGTCATGCCGATCATGCCGGCCTTGGAGGCGGCATAATGCCAATGCTGCGGCGAGTCGCCGCGATAGGCGGCGCGGCTGGAGACGTTGACGATCCGGCCGCCCTCGTTCTCGCGGAAGTGGAGGACCGCGAGGCGGGAGAGTTCGGCCGAGGCGGTGAGGTTGACGCGCATCGTCCGCTCCCACTGCGCGACCCATTCGCCGGAGGGGAGGTCGACCGGCGCAGCCTCGAAGATGCCGGCATTGTTGACGAGGACGTCGATGCGGCCGCCGAGCCGCTCCAGCGCGGCCTGCCAGAGGCTCTCCGCCGCGCCGGGCCGGTCGAGGTCGGCGCCGATCAGGCCGTCGCCGCCGCGCGTCGAATGGCCGACCGCATTATGGCCGTGGAGGGCGGCGAGGATCGCCTTGCCGATGCCCCGGCTGGAGCCGGTGACGAGGATGTTGCGCTGGGTGCTCATGGCGCGCGCTGTAGCGGGGAGGGCGCTGACCTTAAACCCCTCCCCCTTGATGGGGAGGGGCAGGGGAGGGGTGGAGCCTCCGGAAGAGGCTCGGCCCTGCATTGACTCCACCCCCACCCCAACCCTCCCCCATCAAGGGGGAGGGGTGGAGTCGGGGAAAGGTGGAAGGGTCCGCCCCCTACGCCGCGAAGGTCGAGAGGAAGGCGCTGGCGCTGGCGGCGAAGCGGGTGAGCTGGTCGTCGACGCGGGCGAAGCCGTTCTCGAGCTGGTCGATCTCGCCGGCCACCGCCTCGGTGTCGGCGCGGATCGCGGCGATGGTCGAGGACATGGAATCGGCGGCGAGCGCGGTTTCGTCGACGGCGGCGGTGATCATCGTCACCGTCTGCGCCTGCACCTCCATCGCGCCGCGGATGCGGCCGGCGGTGCTCTGCACTTCCTCGACCGTGCCCTGGATCGAGCTGTTGGCCTCGACCGTCTGGCGGGTGGCCTGCTGGATTGCGGAGATCTTGCCGGCGATCTCGTCGGTCGCACGCGCCGTCTGGCTGGCGAGCGACTTCACTTCCTGGGCGACGACGGCGAAGCCGCGGCCCGCATCGCCCGCCCGCGCCGCCTCGATCGTCGCGTTCAGCGCGAGGAGGTTGGTCTGGCCGGCAATGTCGCGGATCAGCGAGAGGATCGATTCGATCGCCTCGACATGGGCGGAGAGGGCGCGGCTGACCTCCATCGCGCGGCTCGCCTGGTCGCCGGCGCGGGTGGCGACGTCGGCGGCGACCTCGACTTCCGAGCGGGCGGTCTCGATGGCGCGGATCAGGCCCGCGGCGGTCTGCGCCGCCTCGCGCATGGCGAGGGCCGACTGCTCCGCGGCGGCGGCGACTTCGCTGGTCTTGCCGAGCATGCCGCGCGCCGCGGCCGAGGCTTCGCCGCTCTTGCGCCTGAGGCCCGCGGATTCGCCGCTGGTCGAATCGACGAGGTGGGCGACGTCGCGCTCGAACCGCTCGCTCTGCTTGCCGCGCGCCTCGGCGGCGGCATTGGCTTCGAGCAACGCGACCTGGGCGAGGATGATGTCGCTTTCATAGGCGGCGAGGCGCTGCAGCGTCTCGACCGCCTGGGCGAAGGCGGGGCCGTCGCCGAAGCGCTCGCGGAATGCGGTGACGAGGGAGGCGACCAGCCGCGCGCGGCGGTCCATCTCGGCGGGCACCGAGCTGCCCCGCGTGTAGATTTCGAAGCCCAATGCGGCGACGGCGTGGACCCAGGCGGCGTCGACCGGACGGGTGAAGCTCAGGCGCGTGCGGTCGACCGCGGTCTCGCCGCCGCTCTCGCGCACCGCCGCCTCGATGAGGTCGCCGGCTTCTTCCCAGAGGGCGCGCAGCTTCGCCTCGAAGGCGCCGCCGGCATTGTAGGAGGCGAGGCGGTTGGAGACCTGCCGGTCGGTCAGTTTCTGCAAGATCTTTTCCCCGTATGCGACGGTGCTCGCCATGGCCCCACCCGCTGTGTCTGTCCGCGAACGGGCTAGCACGGTGATGGTAAACGAGGGGTTTCGGGGGAGAGCGAATGATCCTCCCCGGGACGGGGAGGGGGACCGCCGCCGTCAGGCGGTGGTGGAGGGGGCTCGGCACTTGGCACCGAACCCCCTCCACCAGGCTAACGCCTGGTTCCCCTCCCCGTCCCGGGGAGGACCTTTAGCGCGCCCTCACGTAGCGCCCCGGGGCATCCTCCAGCGCCTTGAGCTTGCCCTTTCCGGGCACCCGCGCGCCTTTCGCCGGCACCTTCTTCTCCGACCCCGCCGCGATCCAGGCGCGCCAGTCGGGCCACCAGCTGCCCTTGTGCTCGGTGGCGCCGGCGACGAATTCGTCGAGGGTCGCCGCCTTCGCCTCGTTGGTCCAGTACTGGTATTTCTGCGCCTCGGGCGGGTTGACGACGCCGGCGATGTGGCCGGAGCCGGCGAGGACGAACTTCAGCGGCCCCGCGAAATGGTGGGTGATCTTCCACACGCTGCGCGCCGGAGCGATATGGTCCTCGCGGCCGGCCTGGACGTAGGTGGGAGTCGCGACCTTGCGCAGGTCGATCGGCACGCCGCCGACCGTGATGCCACCCGGCGTCACCAGCCGGTTCTCCTTGTAGAAATCCTTGAGATAGGCCTGGTGCCACTTGGCCGGCAGGTTGGTCGTGTCGCCGTTCCAGTGGAGCAGGTCGAAGGGCGGATAATCCTCGCCCATCAGGTAATTGCTGGTGACGTAGTTCCAGATGAGGTCGCGGCCGCGCAGCGAGTTGAAGGTCGCGGCCATGTAGCGGCCGTCGAGATACCCTTTCTCCGCCGACATCTGGTCGATGAGCTGCAGCGTCTCGTCGGCGACGAACAGGTTCAAGTCCCCCGCCTCGGAGAAATCGACCTGGGCGGTGAAGAAGGTGGCGCTGGCGACCTTGTCCGCCTCGCCCTTCGCGGCCAGCCTGGCGAGGGTGCAGGCGAGCGTGGTGCCGGCGACGCAATAGCCGATCGCGTGCACGCTCTCGACCCCGAGCAGGTCGCGGATCGTGTCGATCGCGTCGACCTGGCCGCGCAGCACGTAATCGTCGAGCGTCGTCTCCTTCATGCTCTCGTCGGCCGACTTCCACGAAACCATGAAGACGGTGAGCCCCTGGTTCACCGCCCACTGGATGAAGCTCTTCTTGGGATTCAGGTCGAGGATGTAGAAGCGGTTGATCCAGGGCGGGAAGATGACCAGCGGGGTCTCGTCGACCGTCTCGGTCGTCGGGCTGTACTGGATGAGCTCGTAGAGCGGGGTCCGCTTCACCACCTTGCCCGGCGTCACCGCGATGTTGCGGCCGACCTCGAAGGCATTGGGGTCGGTGTGGGTGAGCTGGCCCTTCGACAAGTCGGCGAGCATGTGCTCGAGGCCCTTCAACAGGCTCTCGCCCCTGGTCTCCATCGCCCGCTCGATGACCAAAGGATTGGTGAGAGCGAAGTTGGACGGGCTCATCGCGTCGACGAAGCTTCGGGTGAGGAATTTGAGCTTCTCGCGCTGCTTCGGGTCCACGCCCTCGAGCGCGTCGACGCTGCCTAGCAGGCGCTCGGAGACGAGCAGATAGGTCTGGCGGATCGTGTCGAACAGCGGATTGTCGCGCCATTGCGGGGCGTTGAACCGGCGGTCCTTGTCGGCCTTTTCCTCGATGTCGCTGCGCGGCGTCTCGAGGCCGAGCGCGCGCTGCCAGATGGCCATCCCCTCGGTCCACAAGGCGACCTGCTGCTCGGCGAGCTTGCCGGGATCGGGGAACATGTTCAGCCACGGCAGCTGCTTCGCCAGCAAGTCCGGCTGCGGCGGCGCCGCCTCGCCCGCGGCCTTGGCGACATGTTCGAGCATCATCTGCTGCGCCCGCCCCATCACCCAGGTCCAGTGCTGCATCTCCTCCAGCGTCGGGAGCGGCGGCACGCCGGGAACGGCCCTGGGGTCTTTGGTGTCCTGCTCGGCCATGGCTCGGCTCCTTCGCGTTTCCCCTAGCCAACGCGCGGGCCGGGCGGAAGGGTCGCGCGGGAAAGCCATGGCGGAGCTTGGGTTGGCCGCGCGGCCGTGCTAGGCGCGCCGCCATGCTTTCCATCGCCGATCTCACGGTTCGCCTCGGCGGGCGGACCATCCTCGACGGCGCCACCGCCGCGCTCCCGCCGCGCAGCCGCGTCGGGCTGATCGGCCGCAACGGCGCGGGGAAGTCGACCCTGGTCCGCGTCATCGCCGGGCTGCTCGAGCCGGATGCGGGCTCCGCCGCCATGCCGCGCGGATCGCGGCTCGGCTATATCGCGCAGGAAGCCCCGGCGGGGGACGCGACGCCGTTCGAGACGGTGCTCGCCGCCGACACGGAGCGCGCGGCATTGATGGCCGAGGCGGAAAGCTGCGAGGACCTCCACCGGCTCGGCGACGTCCACGAGCGGCTGAACGCGATCGACGCCCATTCGGCGCCGTCGCGGGCCGCGCGGATCCTGGTCGGCCTGGGCTTCGACGAGGCGGCGCAGCACCGGCCGCTCGACAGCTTCTCCGGCGGCTGGCGGATGCGCGTCGCGCTCGCCGCCTTGCTGTTCTCGGCGCCCGACCTGCTGCTGCTCGACGAGCCTTCGAACCACCTCGATCTCGAGGCGGTGCTGTGGCTGGAGGATTTCCTCAAATCCTACCGCGCGACCATCGTCGTCGTCAGCCACGAGCGCGATTTCCTCAACAACGTCGTCGACCACATCCTTCATCTCGAGCGCGGCAAGCTCACCCTCTATCCGGGCGGCTACGACGCCTTCGAGCGGCAGCGGGCGGAGCGGCAGGCGCAGCTCGCCTCGGCGCGCGAGAAGCAGATGGCGCAGCGCGAGAAATTGAAGGACTTCATCGCCCGCAATTCGGCCCGCGCCTCGACCGCCAAGCAGGCCCAATCGCGGGTGAAGGCGCTCGCGCGGATGCAGCCGATCGCCGAGTTGGTCGACGACCCCTCGCTCTCATTCGGCTTTCCCGATCCGGCGCCGCTCCGGCCGCCGCTCGTCACCCTCGACATGGCGAGCGTCGGCTATGGCGCGACGCCGGTGCTGTCGCGGCTCAACCTGCGCTTCGACCCCGACGACCGCATCGCGCTGCTCGGCCGCAACGGCAACGGCAAGACGACGATGGCGCGCCTCCTCGCCGCGCAGCTGCCGGCGATGGAGGGTTCGGTCGCGCGCAGCCAGAAGCTCAAGGTCGGCTATTTCACCCAATATCAGGTGGAGGAGCTGGACGGCGCGGAGACTCCGCTCCAGCACATGTCCCGGGCGATGAAGGGGGCGACTCCGGCCGCGGTCCGCGCCCAGCTCGGCCGCTTCGGCTTCGCCGGCGACAAGGCGCTGACCGAAGTGAGGAAGCTTTCCGGCGGCGAAAAGGCGCGCCTCGCCCTCGCCCTCATCACTCGCGACGCGCCGCACATGCTGATCCTCGACGAGCCGACCAACCACCTCGACGTCGATGCGCGCGAGGCGCTGGTGCAGGCCTTGAACGACTATTCCGGCGCCGTGGTGGTGGTCAGCCACGACCGCCACATGCTGGAGCTGATCGCCGACCGGCTGGTCCTGGTCGACGGCGGCACCGCGCGCGAGTTCGACGGCAGCATCGACGATTATACCGCGCTCGTGCTCGCCGGTGACGCGGCGGCGGCCGGCAAGGCCCCGCCGCGGGCCAATCGCAAGGACGAGCGGCGCAAGGCGGCGGCGGCGCGGGGGCAGGGCCAGGCGCTGCGCTCGCGCGAGAAAGCGGCGGAGGAGAAGGTGGCGAAGCTCGGCGCCCGGCTGAGCGCGATCGACAAGGCGATGTTCGAACCGGCGTCGGCGGCTGGGGACCTGGCGGGGCTCAGCATGTCCGAGCTGCTCAAGCGCCGCGCCGAGGTCGAGCGGCAAGTCGAGGCCGCCGAGGCGGAATGGCTCGCCGCCAGCGAGGCGCTGGAGCAGCTCGCCGCCTGAGCGCCGCGCCGTGCCGCGTCAGGCGAGCTCCGCCAGACGGGCCTTTACCCGCGCGAGATCCTCGACGAAGCGGGCATATTCCGCCTCCTTGTCGTCCTGCACCCTCAGCAGGAAGCTCGGGTGAACCGTCACCCACGCTTCGCCGCCATCGAAGGCGCGCTGCGGCGTCCCGCGCATCTTGCCGATGGTGATCGCGCGGCCGAACAGGGCGCGGCCGGCGGTGGCGCCGAGGGCGACGGTGAGGGCGGGGCGGAGGATCGCGCGTTCCTGCTCGAGCCACCAGCGGCAGGCCTCGATCTCGCCGGCATCGGGCTTGGAATGGATGCGGCGCTTGCCGCGGCGCTCGAACTTGAAATGCTTGACCGCGTTGGTGACGTAGGCCTGCGACCGGTCGATGCCGGCGTCGCCCAGCGCGCGGTCGAAGAGTTGGCCGGCGGGACCGACGAAGGGCTTGCCGGCAAGGTCCTCCTGGTCGCCGGGCTGCTCGCCTACGAACATCAGGGGCGCCGCCACCGGGCCCTCTCCGAACACGGTCTGCGTCGCGCATTCGTAGAGGTGGCAGCGGGTGCAGCCGCGCGCTTCCTCGCGCATCGCCTGCCACGCCGCGAGCGCGTTCGATCCGAGCTGCGTTTCAGACCTTTCCACCATCGTCGCCTCGCGCGCCTGGGCGCCCGCCACCAGCGCTCCGACCAACGCCGTCTCGGGCATGTTTTTCCAATATTTCTTCGGCATCTCCTTCAGCATCGCACCGACCTTGAGCCGCGCCGGGTTGAAGATCGAAGCGTAATAGGTCTTCCACACCGCCTCGATGGGATCGCCGTCCGGCGCGTCGGCGCGGGAGGCGCCGGGACCTTCCGTGAGGCGCTCGCGATCCCAGTGCACGGAAAGCTCCGGCGTCAGGATCGACCAGCGCATGGTGGCGAAGCGGCGGGCGAAGAAGCCGCTCGCGGCGCGGACGATATGATGCTCCGGCTCGAACCAGGCGACGAAGCGGGGGCCGCCGGCGTCCTCCACTTCGCGGAAGCGGACGAAGGCGTGCATCTTGTGGATGTCGCGCCGCACCGCCTTGGCCAACGCCTCGACACGCCGGATCAGCGGATCCGCGGCGTCGCCGAGCGCGCGCGGGTCGGCGCGGATGCGCAGGAGCAGCGCGTAGAGCAAGGCGAAGCGCTCCGGGTCGGAATGGCAGATCGCCGTCTCCGCAAGATCGAGGAAGGCGCGCGGCACCGGGAAGGCGGCGCCGCCGGATGGCGGCGAGGCGGCGCCGAACAGGTCCTCGCAAGCCTCGCCGGCGACTCGCCACGTCACCTGCCCGGCGGGGACTTCATGCGCGGCGAGGGCGCGGGCGGCGGCGCGCCAGCCGTCGAAATCGTCCGGAGAGGCAAGGGCAACCGCGTGCATGCTCAGCCGAACAGCTCGAGCTGCGCCTCCGGCGGCTTCAGCCAGGCGGCGAGGTCGCCGCGCTCGGTCAGCAGGGTGGGGCGCCAGCCCTCCGCCTCGATGAACGGCCGAACCTTGGCGAGCGAGGCGGTGACGCGGGCGACGTCCTCGAGCCGCAAGCGGCGCCACTTGCGGCTGGCGAGCAGGCGGTCGACCGCCTTCACGCCGAGGCCGGGCACGCGGAGCAGCGCCTCGCGCGGCGCCCGGTTCACGTCCACCGGAAAGCGTTCGCGGAACTTCAGCGCCCAGGCGAGCTTCGGGTCGATGTCGAGCGGCAGCATGCCGGCGGCGTCGGCGGCGGCGGCGACTTCGTGCGCTGCGAAGCCGTAGAAGCGCATCAGCCAATCCGACTGGTAGAGCCGGTGCTCGCGCATCAGCGGCGGGCGCTTGAGCGGCAGCACGGCCGACGCATCGGGAATAGGCGAGAAGGCCGAATAATAAACGCGGCGCAAGGCGAAGCGGTCGTAGAGCGTGCTGGCCCGGCCGATGATCTCCCCGTCCGAGGCGCTGTCGGCGCCGACGATCATCTGCGTCGACTGACCGGCAGGCGCGAAGGAGGGAGCCGATTTGTACCGGCGCTTCCCGTCGGCGCCGTCCTCGATCGCCGACTTCATCCCGGCCATCGCGCCTTCGATCCGGCCGGCATCCTTTTCCGGCGCGAGGCGCTGCAGGCCGCGGGCGGTCGGCAGCTCGACGTTGATCGAGACGCGGTCGGCATGGACGCCGGCGAGGCGGACCAGCTCCGGGTCGGCGTCGGGGATGGTCTTCAGATGGATATAGCCGCGGAAATCATGGTCCTCGCGCAGCGACCGCGCCACCTCGACGATCTGCTCCATCGTATAGTCCGGCGAGCGGATGATGCCTGAGGAGAGGAAGAGGCCCTCGATATAGTTGCGCTTGTAGAAAGCGAGGGTGAGGCGGACGACCTCCTCGGCGGTGAAGCGGGCGCGGCGGACGTTCGAGCTCTTCCTGTTGATGCAATAATGGCAGTCGAAGATGCAGCTGTTGGTCAGCAGGATCTTGAGGAGCGAGATGCACCGCCCGTCGGGCGCGTAGGCGTGGCAGATGCCCATCCCCTCCGTGGAGCCGACGCCCTTGCCGCCGCGGCTGTCCCGCTTCACGCTCCCCGACGAGGCGCAGGAGGCGTCGTACTTCGCCGCATCCGCAAGGATGGCGAGCTTCTGCTGGACGTCGAGCTGCGGCATGCGTTCGAGATATGTTCATGCGGCGCCGACCGCAACACCGCCCAAAGGCGGGGTGGGGCGCCTCAGCGCACCCAGTCGGCCATACTGCCGGCGTCGGTGACCCGGAACGGGTTCCCCGCCGGGTTGAGGAAGAGCCGCTCCATCTCACCGCGGGTGAAGGGGCGCGAGCCGAGACGTCCGAAGACGGCGATCTGGCCGCCGGTCTCGTCCACCGCGCGGTCGCGGTCGAGCCCCTTGGCGAGGCCGAGCGCGGGGTGCGGCGTCTTCGCCCAGGCGATCAGCTCGGGCACCGGCGCCGGCGAGAAGCCGTAGAAATTGGGCTGGCTCTCCGGGCTGGTCAGCTGCACCACCTTCATCCCCGCCCGCCCGTCGGCGACGTAAGCGAAAAGCGAAGCGTTGGTGGAAGCGACGACCACGTCCTCGACGTCGGTCATCCGGCCACCGAACGTCTCCTTGCGATACACGGCCGGCCGCTCCGGATTGGTGACATTGACGATGACCAGCCCCTCCGCCTTGCCCGCGACATAGGCGTAGGTGCGGGCGACATAGAGCTTGCGCGCATCGGCGAGCGGCAGCGTGGCGGAGGGGAGGGCGACCGGCCGGTCAAGGCGGGTCACGTCGAACAGCTTAAGCCCCTCGGCGTCCGTCACCCACAAATAGCGGAACTGCACCGCCGAAGCGCGGCCGTCGCGCAGCGGGAGCGTCGCGGCGAGGCGCGGCTTTAGCGGGTCGTCGAGATCGACCACGACCAGCGCGGCGGGCGTCGTCACATAGGCGATGTGGCCGGCGAGGGTGACGTGGCGCGCCCCGGTGAGCGCCCCGCCCGGGTTCCAGGTCAGCGCGCGCTTCAGGAAATTGTTCTGAGGGTTGCCGTCAGCGAACGTGTCGACGTCGACGAGGATCAGCCCCTCCTCGGCGTCGGTCACCACCGCATAATGGTAGATCGGGTGGAAGGCCTGCTCCTGGTTCGCCGCGCGCATCTCGGCCGTGTTGCGCGTCGGCGCGATCGGCTGGTTGGTCGGCAGCGCCATGCAGGTCGCGTTGCGGCTCGGCACATGGGCGTCGTGGCCGAGCGGCGAGAAGGGAGCGGTGAGGATCTTCTCGGAGACGCCCTTATTGGCGATCGAGGCGGTGTCGTAGACCCTGAAGCCGCCGCGTCCCTCCGCCACGTAGAGATATTCGCCGCGATTTTGCAGGCAGCGCACCGCGCCGCCGGTGCCCTTCGCCACATTCTCGAAGACCTCCGGCGCCCCCTTGCCGCGGCGGGTCCAGTTCACGAGCTCGCGCTTGTTCCTGTCGACGTGGAGCCGGTACCAGTCCGGATAGGCGAAGCGCTGGAGGTAGGAGCCGATCACCGCCTGCGGCTCCTCCCACTCTGTCACCCGCGTCGCCTGCAGCCCGCCGTCGAGGCCGACCCAGGCGTTCAGCCCCACAAAGTTGACGAAGTTCGTCCCCTGCAGCAGCAGCTGCGCCATCGCGGCATTGTTGTCGTTCGCCGCCGAAAGATGGCAGTCGCTGCACGTCTTCGTCTCCGCCGTCCGCACCGTGTGCGGGAAATGCGGCGCGAAGGCCTGCGAGGAGAAGCCGGCGGCGCTGATCGGCGGCTGCTGAACGTAGATCCGCTCGCGATTGACGTTGGTCGAAGAGAGCACCAGCGCCGAGCTCGACCGCACCGGCGCGACGATATTCCCCTTCGTCGTCATGTGGCGGCCGAGCTGGAACATGTCGTCGCGCGCGACCTGGGGGTTGTAGGTCGCGAAATTGCGGGTCTCGCCGCCCTCGTAGCGGTGCGAGCCCGCCTTCCAGTTCGCCTGGATGGGGAGGTGGCAGCCACCGCAGGACGGCGTCCAGCTCAGGTGGCAGGAATAGCAGGCCATCTCATCGGGCTTGTGGGCGAGCTTGCCGTCCGGAACGCCGCTCCCGAACAGGTAGCGCCCCGTCGCGGCGCCCTCGCTCGACATCAGCTTGGCTCGCGCCGCCTTGAGGTTGAAGCGCGGGTGCGACGGATCGACGCTGTCCTTGACCAGCGACACCCGCCAATAAAGGTCCGGATCGACGATCGAGCGCTGCACCAGCACCCGCCGGCCCCCGTCCTCCTCCATCCACTCGAACCGCCTCTGCCCGTCCGGGTTGCGCAGCAAGGCGAGGTTGGTGCCCTTCGGCGGCGCCGCCGGCCCGGAAGTGAGCAGGTTCGGGTATTCGCGCGCCGTGCCGTGGCAGTCCTTGCAGCCGATTTCGATCGCGTTCGCCACCTCGCCGTAAATGTAGCCGTTGCCGTGGCTGTCCTGCGCGAAATGGCAGTCCGCGCATTGCATCCCCTTCTCGGCATGGATGTCCATCAAATGGACGGCCTTGCCCGGATTGACGCCCGGCGGGCTGAACTGCCCCTCGCCCTTCCGCCGGAATTTCTCCGGGTCGTCCGGCCCGACGATCTTGCCTTCCGCGTCGAGCAGATTGCCGGCGCGGTCGCGCTTGTAGACGGCGCGGAAGTTCCAGCCGTGGCCGTGATAGTCGGCGAACTGGGTGTGCCTGGCGTGCGGGTTCACGTCGTCGTTGACCCGCCGCAGGAAATCGACGTCGCCCCACAGCCCCCGCGCCGCGGCGGCTTCCGGGTTGCGGTCGTTGATCGCCCGGGTCTCGCTGTCGCCTGGATAATGCTGCTGCCGGTACGCCGCCTCCTTGCCCTTGGGCGCGGGCAGACGGTTCTCCGGCCCGGGCCACATCAGGTCCGCGTCCGCCTCATAGTCCCACATCGTGTAGCCGAGATAGGAGTTCAGGAAGACGTTGGGCTGGTGCATGTGGCAGCTCATGCATTGCGAGGTCGGGATCGCGCGGGTGAAGGCGTGGCCGAGCGGATGGCCGCTTTCCTTGCGCCCGGCGATGGTCGGGTCCGCCGTCGCCGTCTGCCCGTCGTGGCCGTAGGGGGCGTAGGTGAGGCTGTGCCGCGGCTCGCGGTCGTTGGCGTAGACGACATGGCAGCCCGCGCAGCCCGAATGGCGATAGTCGCCCGGCTGGTCGTTTGTGCCCATGAACCACAGGAACGGGTCGTTGAGCCGCGTCTTGTGGATGTTGAGGATCGGGATCGCCACCCGAAGGCCGGTCCCCGGCCCGCGGTTCGACTGACGAATGTCCGGCCGCCCGCTCTCCTCGAGCCGCTGGATGGACCCGGACGGGGAGGGGAGCCCGATTTCCGGAAACGCCGACCCGATCGTCCGCCCGCCCTTCTCGAACACCCGGAAGACGTCGCCGGGCGGCACCACCTGCCACGTCGGCAGCGGATAGAGCGCCGCCAGCGCCCCCTTCCCCCGCTCGGCGGCGGAGAGCGCCCCGTCCGGCCGCAGGAACGGCGACACGATCTTCGCCGGCTTCCCGGCCCGGGTGTAGCCTTCCCCGAACATGTAATTCTTGAACGGCAGCACGCCGTTATTATACGCGGCCCCACCCCACAACATCGCCCCCGACGCCATCAACGACCGCTCCCCCGCCTCGATGGTGGAGAGGTGGCATGCTCCGCAACTCTCCCGCACGACGCGATAGTCGGTCGGATTGACGAAGCGGATATATTCGGGGCTCTCGAGGTTCAGCAGAGTGTAGGTGCGCTTGGGGTTGGCCGAGGAGGGCCAGTT
>Ga0207690_10001276_pt1 | contig 15910 bp, 15 predicted proteins | sample KBSC23metaG_FD_184315 | JGI IMG/M metagenome (GOLD analysis project Ga0207690, IMG submission 184315) | Corn rhizosphere microbial communities from Kellogg Biological Station, Michigan, USA - KBS C2-3 metaG (SPAdes) (version 2) | ecosystem: Host-associated > Plants > Roots > Rhizosphere > Soil ...
GGCTTCGTCGCATCAGCATGGACCGGATTTTTCCTGCCGGCGAAAGCTCCTGACGAGATCGCCAGGACGCTCAATGTGGCGATCAACGAGATTTTAAAAGATCCGGACGTGGCCTCGCGTCTCGAGCAACTCGGCTTTGAACCCCTCAACCTTGATCAGAAGGCTGCCGACACGATGTTTCGATCCGACATCGTCAAGTGGCGGAGCATGGTTGAAGCCATTAATCTCAAGCCGGATTGAGCCGCTGCGAAACGCCCGAGCGCGAGGCGGTCCGCAATGTCCGCTATTGGCCCATCGCACCTAAGCAACTGATTTTGCTGGTGTGAAGTCTTACAGTTTTCCAGTGTTTTACAATCCCGTTCACTGAGTGTTCGGTCCGTCAGCTATCGGTTTTAGTGCGGGTAACCAAAGGGAGAGACCAATGAATTGGGATCACATACGCAGTGTGCGCTTTACCAAAGAACCGACACCGCAGGATTGGCCTGAGGATATTCGCGGGATCAGCATTGACGGCGTTTCGCTGCTTGGAGTGCATGAAAAGACCGGCAAGCTGTACTGGGATGGCAAGGAGATCAGGACCCGCAACATGATCCTGCTCGGCACTTACGAGCGGTGGGTGGCCGGCATTGCGGCCTCGGGTGCTTTCGGCTCGTTCGTTGTCAATCTCGGGCACAACGCCTTCCGTTGGTGGTGAACAGCACGGATTTCCTTCAGTTTCCTCAAGGTTGTCCGCCTGGTGCCCTAAAGGGCAATTTATTTCGCGCCGCGTTGGCGTGAAAATCGGCGGGTTCGGGGAGCACGGAGGTTGACGATGACCCGCATGATTTTAGTTGCCATCGCCGGTCTTGCCGGTGTGTTTTTCGGGCTACAGCCGGCCCAGGCTTACCAGGCCCCCTGGTGCGCGGTGATCCAATTAGGCCCAGGTAGTAACTATTGGGACTGCCAGTATCACTCGTTCGAAGACTGCTACCGCAGAGGCAATATTTTGGCGGGCAATCGTGGCTTCTGCAATGCGAACGGGTATGCCGCCAACGCTGCAGAATACACGCGCCCAGTGAAACGCCGCGCTCGCCCGTACTAGCAGCAGCACCGGACATGCCGTTAACGTCCGCTACTGGCACTTAGCGGACGTGGTGTTTCGCGCCGCGTGCTTCCGAGTGAAAGGACATGCAATGGCAAAGAACACAATCTGCGTCTGGTACGATAAGGATGCCGAGGCCGCTGCTCGATTTTATGCCCAAACCTTTCCAGACAGCGCAGTGGGCGCCATCTGGCGTGCACCCGGTGACTACCCATCCGGCAAGAAGGGAGATGTGCTGGTGGTCGAATTCAAGGTTGCCGGCGTCTCCTGTATCGGCCTCAACGGCGGTCCGCAGTTCAAGCACAGCGAAGCCTTTTCGTTCGTGATCGCCACTGACGATCAGGCCGAGACCGATCGCTATTGGAACGCCATCGTCGGCAATGGCGGCCAGGAGAGCGCGTGCGGCTGGTGCAAGGACAAGTGGGGCGTGTCGTGGCAGATCACGCCGCGTGTACTGACCGAAGCGATGGCGGCCGGCGGCGATGAAGCAAAGCGCGCGTTTGAGGCTATGATGGGCATGAGAAAGATCGACGTCGCAGCGATCGAGGCAGCCCGGCGCGGCTAGGTTTGGCGGCGAACAGCCCATGATGTCCCGCTATTGGCCCAAAGCGGATATGCCGAAAAACGCAATCGATGTCCCTATCGGGGGGTAAAGCAGCAATGTCGGAGTTCGATTTAAAGGTTGCTTTGATAATTTTTGTCACGAAATTCATTGATCCATTTGCAGCCGTGCCTGCATTGGTCGCGGGATATTTTTGCCGCACCTGGTGGCAAGTCGTCATTGCCGCAGCGGCGGTCGGAATATTCGTTGAAATGATTCTGGTATTATTTGAACCAACGCCGGGAGTTCACCAAGGACGGCTCTTGATGGCTGTGTTGGCGGCGGGCGTGTGGTCCAATCTGGCTTTTGCCTTCAAAACCTGGCGCGCTAAGCGAGCTTAGTCGCAACGACCGAGGTGCGCCCAGGCTCGCAATATCTCCGGCGGACTTTGCGGTGCGAACGTCGGCTTTTGACCCAAAGCAGAAACAGAGGTTTTGGGTAAGCTACTTAGTCGTGCTCAATTGACTATCGTGTCAGCCCGGAAACTATGGGCGGAAGAGGCGCCGCACCCAGGGTGACGAGGGCGGCGCCCCAGCGCCGTCCCCGGTAGGAGGTTCCACACGCCCGCCCGGACAGTGCCGCGTCCACAATGCATGGTGAAGTTTTAGGAAGTTGCTAACGAACCCCTCACAAGGCTGGTTGGATTATCGTGCGCTATCGGTCTGCAGTGGATGTCCTGCCATTCCTGTTTCGAACGGAATCCATCGCGATTCCGCCAATTTGAAATTTGGGCAATGCTTCGTCCAAGGTATTATGGCACCTGCCAGAAACCCAATCGCCGCTGAAAACGCTCTTTTTGTGATCGCCATCACATCTGGAGCCGAACCGATAGCCCTACGGTTAGATGGGGCATGAAACGAGATAAGGACATAGTTGCACTTATCGAGTTGCTGAAATTGGCAGCCGAGCAATGGCCTCATGCCAATTGCGAAATCTCACAAACAGATTTGTTCCACCGCAATCAGTCGTTGCTCGAAATGTGGCCGGAAGCCTGCCGCCGCGCTGGCGTCGGCGGCCGGGACTTTCCTTCGGGAGTAATAAAACTCTGGAAACAGGGAGCAGGCAGAGTGAACTAGGGGTGGTTGCAGGAGCACATGATGCGTACGTGTGGGGTTCGAGGCGTTTCGATACCAAAGTCTGAGTCTGCCGAAAGCATTCCCCCCTCAAAATATCGAACACACGAGGACGGGTTGATAAAATCGACGGTCGTGAAACGTTCGATCGTCGTTGAAGGACACAAGACCAGCATTAGCCTAGAGGATGAGTTTTGGACCCACCTGAAGGCAATAGCGGGTGCAAGACAGATAACGTTGTCACAATTGGTCGCACAAATCGACGCGGAGCGTGAGCGCGGCAATCTGTCGTCGGCGATCCGCGTATACGTACTCGAACATTCCGTCGATTTCGCGAACACCGCCTAGCAGCAATGACACGAAAGCTTTTCTGTTAGAGATCCAACGTCCGCTTTTGGCCCTTAGCGGATATGGGCTTGTGCACCGCACATGTCCGCTTTCGCGCGCAAGGCCGACATGACTCCAAAAAAGAAACGCCCCTGCTTGTGAATTAGCTCACAAAGCCATGGGCGTAGTGATTGCATAAATCTGGTCGCTCCCAGCTTGGGAGATGGCTGATATACTCGATTTGTTTGATACCTCGCGACGTCCGGATTGCTGGCGCGACAACGGTCGAGTCACGACCGCGAGGCCCATCCCGGTCGCAGTAATGCTCGTTTCTACAGGAGGCTCACGGTCGCATCCCTTTTTGGAAATTATTGCCTGAGAGGACTGACCAATGAACGACGAACCTCATTTTCGGCACCTGAATCACAACGCGCTTCCGCTGCCCGCCACCCGAGCGACGGCCCTGCAGTCGGCGGTCGCCTACCTCGGTGACAACGCCGCGTACTACCGCCTGTCCGAGGAAGACCTGAAAAACCTGCCGCTTGTTCTGGCGCCGCGCCGCCAGCCCGCGCAGGAGGAGCGGTCGTACCGCCTCGAGACCGAGAAGACGGTGGGGGGCATCACCTCCGTCACGTTCGTGCAAACCTATGCCGGCGTGCCCGTCTGGGAGGCCGGCATTGGCGTCACCCTCGACGTCCGACGGCAACGTATCCTGGGCTCGGTTTCGACCGCCTTCGATGCGATTGACCTGGCCATTCCGAAAAAATGGCCGCGTGAAACAAGCCTCGCCGCCCTCAAGGCCGCACTGGGGATCAGCCGGACGAAATCGCGTAAGGGCCAGACCCTGCGAGTCGAGTCGGAGCGGATGCTCGTCTACCACTTCGAGGAGAGGAAACGCACGCTGCAGCCTTTGCCTTCGACCAGGAGCCGGCCTGGCGAATGGAGGCACGGGGAGGACTTCGTTCTGCCGCTGGCGAAACTCCCTCGGGCGATCAAGGACGGGTCGTTCTATTTCGTGCGGGAGCTGATCTTCCATTACCCGCTGCCGTCGGCGCCGAAGATGGTCTGGCGGGCGTTCGTGGAGATCAGGACCGGCGCGGTGCTCCGGCTGCGCGCGTTCGGCGACAACGCGACCGGAAGGGTATTCATCCGCGATCCCATAACCAAGGGCGGCACCGTGACTTCTTCGTCGTCCGAAGCAGCGCTCGACTTTTTTCGCGACCCTCCTGTCACGCTGGACAACCTCAATGCTCCCGTCGCCGGGGCGCAGTCGCTGCAGGGCTCGCTTGTAAGCATCGAGGAGGTGCAGTCACCCACCGTCCCCGCTCCAACCGCCCCCAGCCCTTTCGACTTCAGCTTCGGTTCCCGAACAAACAACTTCGGCGCCGTCAATGCCTACTACCATTCGAACGGGCTGCTGCAACTGATCCTCGACATGGGTTTCGGGGCCGGATACTTCGGCGGGACCGTATTTCCAGTCCCCGTGGATCACCGTGGGTGGGACGAGCCGAAGACGACCGAGACGGCGGCGACGAAGTTCAATGCGATCAACGCCCACTGCCTGGGCGACTCAACAGGCATCACCTCGGTTGATTACGAACTGGGCGACGTCAGCGACCTCACGATTCCCATTACTGCATTGCAGATCACGGCCGATCACCTGGTCAGCGCGTGCGACAACCGGATCACGCTGCACGAACTCGGCGGCCACGGCGTGCTGTATTGCCATGTCGGCGCCGCGAATCTCCGCTTCGCACACAGCGCCGGTGACAGTATCGCGGTCATCCTGAACGATCCCGGCAGCGCGGCACCTGACCGCTTCGAATCGTTTCCCTTCACGATGTCCTCCTTTCCGCTCGCCGCGAAGAGATTCCACAACCGGACGCCCGCCGCGGGCTGGGGATGGCAGGGCAACATCGCCCTGAACGCGTTCGACCTTACGCTTGACCGCATGGGATACAAAACCGAGCAGATTCTATCGACGACGCTGTTCCGGCTCTACCGGTCCATGGGCGGCGATTCTCCGGATCTCAGCACCCAGCAATTCGCCGCGCGGTTCGCCGTCTATATTATTTTCAAGGCGATCGGCACGATGACGACGACGATGAACCCCGCAACGGCTGGTGATTTCGAGCAAGTGCTCGAAGACGCCGACGCCGATGATTGGAATTCGCTGAACCCGCTGGAGACTCACGCCGGAGGCGCCTACATGAAGGTGATCCGGTGGGCCTTCGAGAAGCAGGGGCTCTTCCAACTGCCCGGCACAGCCACGCCGAACAACAACGTTGGCAGCCCGCCGCCCGTCGATGTCTACATCGATGACGGCCGGCATGGCGAGTACGACTACCAGCCGAACCATTGGAGCTGCCAGGATATCTGGAATCGCAACTCCGTCGGCGCCGGCGGCGGCGTCCACGAGGAGCCGATCGTCGGTCAGACCAATTACGCCTATGTGCGCATCAAGAATCGCGGGTACCAGGGCGCCACCGGCATCGTCGTGAAGGGATTCCACTGTTTCCCGGGCGTTGGCCTGGTTTATCCCACGGACTGGATGCCGATGGACACGCCGCAGCTCACGGCGCCCGACCTGGCAGCGAGCGACTCGGTCGGCGAGATCGTCGGCCCATTCGAATGGGTGCCGTCGCAGGCTGGTCATGAGTGCATGTTTTTCTCCGTGTCGGCGACCGATGATCCGGGCAATATCGACGGTCGCGTCACCGGTCCCATCCCCGAATGGCGGCTCGTACCGCACGACAACAACATCGGTCAGCGCAACGTCGCGCCCGTGGCGGCGGGATTCGCCGGACTGGTTGCCTCGTTCGAGCGGCGTCCGCTCTGGATCCGGAACACGTTTGCCCGCGACGTTCGGGTCGAGATCGAGGTGAAGCTGCCCGAGGCCCTGCGCGAGAACAAGTGGCAGCTTCGCATTGTCAGCGAGGGCGGAAACGCCTTCACGATAAAGGCTGGCGAACGCCGCAAGGTGCTCATGGAAATGGTGGCCGGGACGGCTGGCGAGCCCCGCGTGGCCGCGCACGAGCGGATCGAGCTGACGGTCAAACAGGACGGCATCGTGGTTGGCGGAATGACGTACTACGTGGATCCGTCCTTGCGTCCGTCGCGAGAGAAATGCGTGGAAATCGCAGGCGACTTGCTTAAATGCCTCTGCATGCCGTTTGCAAAGGTCAAGGCTGTGAGGATTCGAAGGGTGAGCCTGGACATCGACTTCGAGGACGACGACCGGTAGCCAATGCCACTGCTGGTTCCCCTACCCAGGCGGACAGGCCATGCCAGATTATTTTGAAGGTAAAAGAGGCACACCGGGATGGGATAACAAGGTGGAGCGTTTTCTCCAACAAGAACTCGTTGTGGGTATTCCGGATAGACAAAAAATCGCTGAGGAGCTGGCCGACAAAGCACAAATGACTCTGCTGCGTAAACGAGGTGAAACCCTATACGAGAGGGACAGCCACGCAGACTCCGTATGTTTTATCCTCAGCGGAAGCCTCGAGCTAGTGGACGATGATTATAAGTTCATAGCTGCTGTAGAAGCCGGAAAATCCATAGGCGAGTCTCCCCTGGTAGACCCGCGCCAGACATACACTGTCACTGCGATTGCGCGGGAACCAAGCCATATTGCACGAGTGCCATATGATCATTTTTTGAAGATCGCCGAGAAGAATAAAGAAATCTACAGAAGATTGTTCGTGAAAGTTACCGAGCGCCTGAACAGGCGACTTTACGAGGATGCGATCCGTGAGCGACTGGTTATCCTGGTGCACGGAATTCTCACCTTTGCAGACTGGCAATCGAAGCTGGGAAAAGTGCTTAAAAAAGCGGGACTGAACGTCGCGGAAACAAACTTTGGTCTGCTCGACCTGATAACATTCTTGCTGCCGATAAAGTACTTTCGACGCAAGAGGATCGATAAAGTATTGAGGCAATTGCGACACGCACGCATTGAAAATCCGAACGCCAAGATATCGATCCTCGCCCACAGCTTTGGTACTTACATTGTCGCGGAAATCCTAGCCTCGGAACCTGACATCACCGTACACCGGGTGGTTTTCTGCGGCAGCATCGTCCCGTTCGACCATCCCTTCGTTAACGAAATAGGCCGTCGAGTTACGGATCGTGTCGTCAACGATGTCGGCAGCAAGGATATTTGGCCGGCGTTCGCGAACAGCGTCACGACCGGCTATGGAGACACTGGGACATACGGTTTTCGCCATCCTAAAGTGACGGATCGTTGGTTCACGGGTTACGCACACTCGGATTTTTTGACGGCGGACTTTTGTGGAAAGTATTGGGTTCCATTCTTTAAAGATGGAAAAAAAGGACTCGACGAGATCGACAAGAAGCACCCGGAAAAAACAAGGACGAAGGACTCGACCGGCGCAGATGAGCCGCTTCCGTTCTGGCGGCGCTGCTGGCTAGTCGTTCTGGCCATTTTCAAAAAAAATGAATCGCTCCCGTTCTGGGTCTACTGGCTGGCCATTTTCAAGATCAAGTATGTTGTTCTGTTCCTGGCAGTGACCGCGATATGGTGGAACTGGAGTAATCTCACGCATTTCTTCAAACAGACTTGACCTCGAACATTCTCGCTTCCGCCTTTTTCTCGCGCTGAATGTCCGCTATTGGCGCAAGGCAAAGCGGACAATATCCATCCCGGCGCGAACTCAAAACGCAGTTCGCCGTTATAGGACAATGGATCTCAGCAAGCGGCAGTTGTTGCAGGAAGCGCTCGCCAAGGCGGAGGCGCATCATGCGTACATCGCCGTCAGCACGCCGTCGGGCACGCGCATCCTGCTGCGTCCCGATTTCACCTGTTATGAAACTTATGTTGAAGGAACGGGTGCCGACGGACAGTTATTGACCCTGACTTACGAGCAGATCGCGTCGGTGGACGTGGAATAATTACTTATTGGCGCGCGACGTCAGACCCTTGCGTTGCCCGATCCGCCGCGGCGCGGTTGTCTTTCGTGCCCTGCCCGTTCTTGCTTGGCTCTTTCTTGTCTTGCTCTTTGTTATCCGGCTCTTTGACGTCGGGTTTCGTTTCTTGCGTTTTCGCGCCCTCTTCTTTCACACCCTGCGCTTTCGTTTCCGGCTTTTTGGCGCCGTCCTGCTTCGCGTCGTGTTTCGCGTCCTGCTTTTTCGTCCCGGCCGCTTTCGCAGCCTTCTTCGCCTTCGCGGCTTCGCGCGCCGCCGCAGCAGCGGCGACCGCAGCAGCCTTCGCCTCCACAACGCGCGGGCTCGGCACAGGCATCGGGATCTCGTCGGGCCCGTCCCACGCCAAGAGGCCGGCAGCCTCCTGGCACGGCGCGCCCTGCTGAACCTTGATCGCCGGACCGCCGGCGAGCGGAACATTCCAGGTCTCGACCGGAAAGCCGGTGATCACCTTGACGTAGTCCTGCGTCTCCTGCGGCATCGGGCCTTTCTTCGCGCGCCATTCGTCGACGCGCCGCGGGCCGGCGTTATAGGCGGCGGCGGCGAGACCGAGGTTGCCGTATTTGCGATAGTGATCGCGCAGCAGGCGCGCCGACGCCGGGATCGCCTGCGCCGGGTCGAACGGATTGTCGAGCCGCCGGTGCGCGGCCGTCTCCGGCATGAACTGCGCGATGCCGAGCGCGCCGGCCGAACTGATGGCGGCAGGCCTGAAGGTGCTTTCCTGATACAGCAGCCGGATGAAAAACGGCACCGGCAGGTCGTTGTTCAACGCCGACTGCACAAGCGCGTCGCAGATCTCCTCGCGCGAGCGGAAGACCACCGGCTTGAGCAGCGGCTTGAGTGGCGCCAGCGGGAGAATAACCGGCTCAAAGCCCGGCTTCACGTCGACGAAATTTTTTTCGGGCGGCTTGCCGGCCGGCGTTGTCAGGAACAGATCGAGATTGTGCCACGCGGCCGCGAGCCAGGCCGCGACGAAAACGCCGGTGACACCGGCGCCGATATCGGCGGCGAGCCGGATGCCCCTGCGCTCGGCGAACATGCTCGGCAGCAGGCCGGCGGTGACGCCGACCAGCACAAGGAGCGCGATTTCCTGGGCCGTGAAATCCATGGGCGCCTATCAGGCAGGCAAAACTTTTGCATCCGAGCGTGACAAATATGCGGCAAAGACGCCGGCGGCAGGCCGCCTGAGGCCTGGCCGGTATCCCGCGCTGAAAGCCGGTTTATCTGACCGAGGCGACGCTGACTGGGCGTCCGCCGTGCCGACGCCCGCTAACGCGCGGCTACGCAAACGTGCGCCGTCTCAACCACAGCTATCGTTTTCACTCGATAACGTCGTCGGCCGTGGCAAGCAGCGATTGGGGAATGGCCAGGCCGAGCGCTTTTGCCGTCTTCATATTGATGATGAGCTCGTATTTGTTCGGCGCCTGCACCGGCATGTCGGCCGGTTTCTCGCCCTTGAGGATGCGATCGACGTAGCCGGCGGCCCGTCGCATCGGATCTTTCGTGTCGGGACCGTAGGTGATGAGGCCGCCGTCCACGGCGTAATAGCGATACGGATAAACCGCCGGCAGCTTGTGGCGCGCGGCGAGACCGATAAAGAGCTTGCGATGAGGCGCGGTGCCGCCGGCCGTCACGATCATGCCGCCCCCGCCGGAGCGCGCGAACGCCGTCACGTTCCGCTCGATCTCATCGGCGTCGCGCACGCTCGACGGCACAAGCTCGATGCCGACGCTCTGCGCGGTTGATCGGACTGCCGCGAATTGTCCGATGCCCGCCGCGGAGGACGGATCGCGAAGCACCAAGGCGCGCATCACCTTCGGCGCGATCTGCCTGAGCAGCTCGGCCCATTTCCCGCCGATGCTGTACTCGAAATTCAGGAAGCCGGTGATGTTGCCGCCCGGGTGCGCCATGGTCTGGACGAAGCCGGCGCCGACCGGATCGGGAACGTTCATAAAGACTATCGGGATCGTGCGCGTGGACTGCTGCAACGGCGCGACCGTTACGCTGCCCATGCTGAGAATCACATCCGGTTTGAGCGCGACCAGCTCGTCCGCATAGCGGCGAAGCCGTTCGCGATCGTTTCCGACATTGCGGTTCTCGAATTTCAGATCGCGGCCAACCGCCCATCCCAGCTGCTGAAGGGATTGCTTGAACAGGTCGGTCCGCGCCTGGGCCTCCGGATCGTCCGACCCAAGAAGGTTGAGGACGGCGACGACGCGCGCGCGCTCGGCCGGCTGTGCTTTCAGCGCGGCCGGCCACAGCGCCGCACCGCCAAGTGCACCCAGAAATTCCCGCCGCCTCATACGGCCCCCAGGCCCGCGAATGATCTTGCCCGCTCAGGCTAGCACGCCGGAATAGGCCGGAGTCGCGCAGCCTCCAGTCAGAGCGGGCATTTGATACGGTGTTTATTGCTGGTGATTCCGGCGAGATATTCGGCGCCTGCACGGGAAGCACGCCCGGTTGGACACCCTAACGCCCGCCGGAACTGCCGATGCTGCTGCCGCTGGAGCCGCTTGTAGATGTGGCGCTGGAGCCGGTGGTCGACGTGCCGGCCGAGCCGGTCACCGGCGCGCTCGGTGCGACCGGCGCGTTGCTGGGTGTGGTGCTACCCGTGGATGTGCTGGGCGGATTGCCGGCACCTAAGGGCGTAACTCTCGGCACTGCCGCGCCGGGCGCACGGACGCCCGGCTGGGGCGCTGCAGCCTTGCCTTCCGGCTCCTCCTCGCGGGCCAGACACTCCTGGATATATTTGGTTTTTTGCTGGCCCGTATAAAGATGCAGCATCGCGTTGCGCTCGCACCGCTCTTTCTTCACCGCGTCTGCGTCTTTTGCCTCGGCTGCCTTCATCGCGTCCGGGTCTTTTGCTTCGGCCGCCGACGCCGATGGGACCGATAGAGCGAAAGTTGCGCTCCCGATCAGAACAACAGAGGCCAAAAGGACTCATGACAGAACTCCGTCACCGCGTCCGCGCGGGCGTCAATACATGCGCTGTAACAACATCGAGTGCCCAAATCTGTTCCGCCAAGGGCTAATAGCGGACATTTGCGTGCCCAAAATGTTTTTCGAGATCTCGCAATTCCTGAAGCGATGATTCACGGCAACGCAGCGACGTCGAAGCCGCAACACCCGGAGCCTGTTACCTCTGCAGCAACTGATTCACCATTACATGCCGTTTTCCTTGTAGTGCCACCTGAAACGCGTAAAGATTTTTTCGGGCAGCTGGGGTTTTCAGACCGTGTCGGATGTTGCAACGCTTTCCGGGCAGGAAGCGGTAGAGCGGTTGCCGCTCGTTGCAAGCTCATCGGACATAAACGGCACAGTCCTCGACGACACAATTGTTCAAAAGAACTGCTCCTTACACATTCGTGGAAATCTCCTGGCCAATCTGACAATCGAGTCGGGCGCGAAAGTCGTTGTCGAAGGTTTGGTCGATGGAAAAATCGTAAATAGAGGCGGCAGGCTCGTTGTCAATAACAAGCCGCATGCGGCGTGTGTTACGACGGATGGACCCGCGGAAGCGGAAGCTTCCGGTGTTCTCAAAATCGATCTGACGGCCGTTGTATCCAATTGGGAAAAGCTGGCGAAATACGGGGTGGCTGAATGCGCCGCCGTGGTCAAAGGCAACGCCTACGGCTGCGGCATCGAACCGATCGCGGGAGCCCTGGCCAAGAATGGCTGCGGCACATTTTTTGTCTCCGATATTCCAGAAGCCACGCGCGTTCGCGCTGTTGCGCCAAGCGCAACGATCTATGTTCTGCGTGGGCTGTGCACGGGAACCGGGGAATCTTACGCGAAAATCAATGCGCGACCCGTAATCTATAGTTCCATCGAAATGGCCGAATGGGATCACTTTATCAGCTCGTATCGATGGGCGGGCGGTTGCGCGCTTCACGTCGACACCGGCGAAAGCAGACTCGGTCTTTCGATTGAAGAAGCGGCCGCGTTTGCGCCCGGTGCGCGCAGGCACGGCATCACACTCCTGATGAGCCGTCTCGACAATTCCGACAAGCCTGCTCACCCGTTAAACGACCGTCAAATCAGCCTGTTTTGCGACCTGCACCGGCTCTATCGAGGCATTCCTGCGTCGATGGCCAACTCGTCCGGTATCTTCTTTGGGCAGAAGGCGCATTTCGATCTCCTGCGGGCGGGTTCGGCGCTTTACGGCGTCAATCCCACGCCGCGCGCAGACAACCCGATGCTTCCGGTGATCGAACTACGCGCTCGCATCGTGCATGTTCTAAACCTGGCGGCCGGGGAAACTATCGCCGACACTGATTGGGCTGCAAAGCGGCCGACGCGGCTTGCTTTGGTTTCAGCGGGATACGCGGACGGCTATCCGACACCCGCAAGCGCTTCCGACAATAAATTACAGGCAAATGTGGGCGGCCAGCGCTGTCCAGTCGTGGGGCATCCATCGATGGATCTTTTGGCCATCGATGTAACTGACATATCAGACCCGAGCGCCGTGCGTCGCGGCAGGATGGTCACACTTATCGGCCCGGAGTTCACCGTCGACGATCTTGCAGTGGCAAGCAAATCGACCGGTCGCGAGGTGCTCAGTCATCTCGGCCGCCGGTTCCACCGCGTCTACTACGTTACCTAAGCAAGTTGAACTTCCATCAATGAGTACAAGCGTAAGGAGAGAAACATGTTCGGAAAATCCAAAGGCAAAGCGGCAGATACCAAACGAGACTTGTCATCGACTCCCGAGGTGAGACACCACACTGTTGGACACTCGGCGGCGCCAGAGGCGACCTCTTCCATCAGTTCGGGCCTTTCGATTATCGGCACAATTGTTGGCCAAGGGAGGTTGGCGATTTTCGGTCACGTGGAGGGAGAAGTACAAGCCTCAACTGTCGAGATAGGCGATAGCGCGCAGGTAGAGGGCAACATTATCGCGGAGGAACTAACGATCGGCGGTCTCGTCAAGGGGACGATCCACGCCAACCGCGTCAAGCTGAATAGCACCGCTGTGGTAGAGGGCGATATCTATCACCGCTCCCTGGCAATCGAGGAGAATGCACAATTTGAGGGAATGTCGCGACGACAGGATGATGTCATCGACACGCCGTCGCTGGTCCCGGCGAAACGCTCGCAGGCACAGGGGATCAACGTCAACGGACAAGGCAACGGCGCATCGGAAGCCCTCAACCTATCGCAAGTGCCGGCCGATTGATCGCAAGGTGCACGGCAACACGACGTCCGCGCCTCTAATCCTTGAGTCAACGCTCACGCATCGATCGCGTGCGCGTGGCCTGCTACAAGCACGCAACATGTCCGCTTTGCCCCCGAAAGCGGACATGTGCAGTGCAAACGCCCATGTCCGCTAAGGGCCAATAGCGGACATTGGCGTAATGCGGGAATCCACCGCGCCGCGAACGGATCGTCCCACTCCCAGCCGACATTCGCTCGCAATCCGTTCAATTTTGATGGAGGGCGCGTTCCTTTATTTCTTCATGGGTCGTTTGCAACTCTTCATCCGAAGACTCTTCTATTGCTGCAATACGATTGTCAGCTTCGTTCAATGCCAGAATAAGCTCAGAAAGCTTCACCTGAAGAGCAAGGGTGTCTCTGTTTTGGGTATTTTGGATGAGGAATACCATAAGAAAAGTAATGATCGTCGTGCCCGTATTGATGACAAGCTGCCATGTGTCGCTGTAATGAAATAGTGGGCCCGTAACTGCCCAAATCACAATAGTGGCGAAGGCAAGTAGGAATGCTACAGGCTTTCCTGTCCAGGCAGCCGTTGCATTGGCCATTCGCGAAAACCAACTTCCGGCACGCGCATGGATGCCGGTGCTAAACGACTGGATTGGTAGAGCCGCTCTCATTTGCGCAGCCTCCATATAGAGCGAAAGTTTGCGATGGACTTCGTTGTGGCCGCTGTAATCATGGCCTGTAGTCGAATGTTCATGAACGCAGTGGAGCCAGATCGCGCCGATCATTTCCGCGAGTTGTCTCTTGATTCGCCGTCCAAGAGAGAAAGCGGACTATGACTTAACGCTAAGCTCTTTCATCACAGTCTCGGCATTGTCACCGACTTTGGCGATCGCAGTTTCTATTTCTTCTTTGCTTTTTCCAAGCTTCTTGACCCATAACTTCGCGATTCCGCTGTTCGAAAGATCGATTCGGCTTCGCTCGGGCTTAGGCGGACGAATTTGTCGCGTCATGGCTGCTTAGTGGTGCATGAACAAGGCGATCAAAATAATAATCGGTATCGGAATTCCGAGTAACCACAAAAGCGCGCCTCTACCAAAGCCCATGACAATCTCCTGTTCATCTTCACCGACAACATACCGCTGAGGTGGTTCGTTCCGACCCGTAAGGCGTCTTTTAGTCTAACCAAATTGACTTTTATCTTTCACGGAAGACGGAACTTGCGCGCATAACGCGGCGCGCAGGTAACTCAGCAGGCAGTTTTCGTATGGTGCGCGGCCGAACGGAACGATGATAGCCGCCACGCATTGTCCTTGACCGACGGCACAAAACCGACGGTCCATCAAAAAGGAAAAAGTCAATGCGCAAAACTCTAATTGCGACGGTGCTCGTCGCCGGGAGGTTGGCCCCACGCAACGTAGTCACTCCAACGTTCCGAGTTTAACACCAATGGCTCCTTCTCGAAGTTATGCCGTCAAAGCGCTAAAGAGCCACCCTGTTGTTACGGGCGTTGTCGTGGCTCTCGCTGCATCGGCGATTTTGAATCGCTTTCTCGCAAAGAGGGCTGAGCGTCGTAACCCTCCAATGGGGCGCTTCATCACGGTGGACGGGGTTCGACTCCACTACGTTGAGCGAGGAACAGGGAGCCCGCTCGTCCTACTTCACGGCAATGGGAGTATGATTCAGGACTTTGAATCGAGCGGTTTAATTGATCTGGCTGCAAAGTCATATCGCGTTATCGCCTTCGATCGCCCTGGATTCGGTTACAGCGATAGGCCTCGCAGCACCGTCTGGACACCAGAAGCGCAGGCCCATCTTATCAACGCCGCTCTTAGGCAGATGGGCGTCGCTCAACCGCTCGTACTCGGGCACTCTTGGGGAACGTTGGTTGCAGTAGCCCTTGCGCTGAAATATCCACACAACATCCGAGCACTGATTCTGGCTTCTGGCTATTACTATCCGACCGTTCGAGCGGATGTGTTGGTCCTATCGCCGCCAGCGATGCCACTAATCGGTGACGTATTAAGCCACACGATATCTCCTCTTCTTGGCAGACTGCTATGGCCGCTTCTTCTTCGCAAGATCTTCGGCCCGCGCCCTGTCCCAAAGAAATTTGCAGGGTTTCCGGAAGAGATGGCTATGCGTCCCTCTCAAATCCGGGCTTCTGCGGCCGAAACAGCTCTCATGATCCCCGCGGCCTTCGGCTTCCGAGAGACCTACGGGCATCTCAAGATGCCCGTAGTCATCGTTGCAGGCACGGAAGACCGAGTGGTTGAAGCGCAGCAATCCGCCGGGCTGCATCGTGATATAGCTCACAGTACCCTGCGGTGCATTCCAAACACGGGACATATGGTACATCAAACCGCGACGGCACAGCTCATGTCCGCGATAGACATGGTGGCGAGTCAAAAGAAAGAGGCAGTTGGCGCGACTGGTATAGCTACGGGCCAAAAGAAAACAGCGGGGGCCAGTGCCGTCGAATTTGCGCGATGACCGCCGTTCGTGCTCGGCACGAGGCGCGCAACTGGGCCTTCTCATCGCCCCCCGAGGCTCGTACGGATTGGAGGAGGGCATGTCCGCTTTGGGTCAGAAGCGGACATGTGCAGCGCAAAAGGGGGTGTCCGCTTTACCCCCAATAGCGACCGTGAAAGCGGACATGCCTACCCAATAATTTCATGCTTGGATCGCGCGTAAACCAGCAACAAGATTATCCAAAAAGGACTGGCG
>Ga0207690_10001281_pt1 | contig 15874 bp, 10 predicted proteins | sample KBSC23metaG_FD_184315 | JGI IMG/M metagenome (GOLD analysis project Ga0207690, IMG submission 184315) | Corn rhizosphere microbial communities from Kellogg Biological Station, Michigan, USA - KBS C2-3 metaG (SPAdes) (version 2) | ecosystem: Host-associated > Plants > Roots > Rhizosphere > Soil ...
GTTACCTGGCCCTTTAAGTTGTATTCTAACCTTTTTATCTTTCCATCACAACGTACGCCTATGGCCGAATAAGTAGGATGTCCGAAATGCGTGAAACCGGCCTTTTGGCCATCTGCCATTCCGCTGAGATCCAGTTTAACAATTACTTCGTTAGCCTTGGTAGACATGGACCGCTGGGTAAGGATATTACCCACCTTTGTAAGTTTATCATTCTTTTCAAGCGAACCGAACGCATAAAGCCGGAGCCACCCTTTTCTTTCCTTTAAAGACCACTTATCCTCCCTCGGCTGGTAGTTCCACTCCCATTGTTCATTCAACCGGGTGCCCGAAAAATAATCACTTGTTTGAGGAGTGATTATTTTTGTTCCGCTAACCGGCTTCTTACCATCCCAAACCATGGTACCAACGCCATCTTCGCCCACTTTTCCCAAAATAGGCCATCCATCTACCCAGTTCACCGGGATCAAACTCATGACCCTGCCGAACCAATCTCCGTCGCCGTGATGGGTAAGAAAATACCAATCGCCTTTCTGGGTTTGTACAATTCCGCCCTGGTTGGGTGATTTTGCATCACTTTGTGCATGGCTCAACTGTTTAACTTCGGTATAAGGCCCCCAAATATTCTTTGAACGCTCCATCATTACAGTCCGGCCGTCTGCCTTCACTTCACTGAATAAATGGTAGTAGGTTCCGTTTATCTTGTAAAGTTTGTTGGCCTCACTTCCTTTCGATTGATAAATAACCTTATCAGTCTCCTTAATGATATCTTTACCATCAGCAGTAAGTTTAAAAAGATGTATTTTATAACCATTCCTGAAATTTGTACCAATGAAATATCCCTGGCCATCATCATCCCAGAAAGGACAGCAGTCATCCCAACCTGCTTCACCCATGACCTTATGTAATGGATCCCATGGCCCCTCTATATTTTTAGCTGTCGTCATAAAATAGCCCTCGTTAGGCGTTCCGAAATAAATCCAGAATTTACCCTGATGATAGCGAATTGATCCTGCCCAGATACCGGTACCGTACCGGTTCATTCTATCCCAGTTCATTTCAGGAGATATTTGTGTAATATCAGCCACTGCATGGCTTTTTATCGTCCAGTTTACCATATCCTTTGAATGAAGGATGATCATTCCGGGAGCGTATTGAAAAGTAGAAGATATGGCATAATAATCCTCTCCTACACGGATACAATCAAGATCGCTGTAATCGGCCGGCAATACAGGGTTCCGATAAGTGCCATTATCCTGATCCCCCCAGGTGGCCCATGTGTTCCATTTTGGATTCTGATTATCCTGCCCCTTTAATGAATTAATTGTAGTTATCAGGATGATTACAATAAAAAATTGCTTATACATAATTTGATATGCTTTGGTGAATCAAATTCCGGTTTATCGCTTTATTCAATATACCTTAACCTCCCACAAACCGGGAGCACCCGACAGGATGGTTAATTTGAGAAAGCGGGCTTTACCTATTCTGTTAACGACTTCGGGAGAGTGAATTACCTGCGAATCGGCGATATTTACCGTTTCCCACGTGTGGCCATCTGCCGATTTCTCAATCTTAAAACTATGCCCCAGGGTAGATTTTACGAAAAAGAGCTCCAGGTTATTCACCCGTTTTATAACGCCAAGATCGATCTGATACCAGGGCTGCTTATCGGCATTGTCGCTCATCCAGAAAGTTCCGTTTGAACCGTCAACAGCATTTTCCGGTTTAAAATCCATTGTACGCTGAACGCTTGCAAGTTCAGTTTCAACAAATTTGGGAGGAATAGCCATCAACTTATCAATTACCGTGTCTATAGTTGTTTTAATAACAGCATCCCTCCTTGTGCTCGAAGCGGAAACTTTAACAGGACGTATAAGGGCACGTTTGTTCAAATCAGGCATTGCCGAAATGCCGGTGGTATTTACCTGTACAGGCTGAATGGTGCCGTCGGCGTTAAATTGCAAGCGGTTAACAAAAACCTGGCGGGTAGTGCTGCCCTGCCCATATTCCAGATAGAAAAACAGGTACTCATCTGTACCGGGGACATGCAGCACATTACCATGGCCGGGCCCCCAAACACCTTTCGCAATATCGGATTTAAGCACCATATCCTGTTCCGGCGCAATAAAGGGGCCCAATGGTCCGGTTTTGCTCATCATATAGGGATAAGCGTAATTAGCTCCACCCGATAGCGTGTAGAAATAGTAATAAATGCCGTTTCGTTTAAATAAGAACGGACCTTCTGAATAACCTGATCTTTTGGTTGGAATAGAGACTTCCGGGCCTTCAATACTGTTCCAGTCTTTACTCAGCTTTCCGGCCTTTCGACGACGCCAAAAAAGGTAGGCTTGTCCGTCGTCATCTACAAAAGGATCTCCGTCTATATCCGGTGCAGCAGGCTTGGCTTCTTCTTTTTCTTTCTCCGGCTGATTAAAGAAAACACCTGATCCATTGCTGAATTTAAAAGGGCCCTCGGGGTTGCTTGCTGTTAAATGGTAGGTACCGGGTTTTCCATCAGGTTTAACAATGGTAGCAAACAAGTGATATAAATTGCCGTTTTTAATTACAACGCCAGGCGCCCAGTACCTGAAATAGCCTGTTTTCTTTCCTTCGGGGCCATAGGTGTAGGGTTTATTCCAATCAATACCTTCAAAAAGCGTTCCTTTATAGCTCCAGTTAACAAGGTCTTTTGACGTCCATACAACAGGAGGCCCCATCTCCTTCAAATCACGGTCAATATCAGACGTCCCGTATAAATAGTACGTACCGTTAAAATTAACCACCGATGGGTCGGCAACATAATCCGGGATAACCGGTTGAGGTAACAGCCTGTTATTTTGCTGCGCTTTAGCCTCTAACCCAACAAACAACAGGCATAATAGGCCCAGATTCTTTAAAAAATTATGATTCATAAGTGTAATTTAATTGATCGAGTGGTGATATTTTTAAAATTGAATTCATTGTTATCTTTAACTATTTCGTCGCTATTTTAAAGCAAAGTGCAATCTTCAGTTTGGAAGTATCCGGTAATGAAATATGCAAACCATCCCTATCTTGTGTCCACGCAATTTTACCTTTATATCCAAGCAGTTCTACTGCACTTACCGGTTGGAATGTTTGTGTGCTATTTTTACCAAGCGAAGTGATAACCAATGAAGTTCCGGAAGGAGGTACACTCATACAGAAAGCATACAGGTTTCCGTCCTTCCCTATCGTAAAACGGAAATCTTCACGCCCGAACTTAAAATCGGCTTGTCTTTTTCCCAGGGATCCGCCTGGAAGCGTGCGCAATTTTCCTTCTTTTCCTTCTCCCGGAACAGACCAGGCTTTACTGCCATATATACCCACACCATTGATCTTCATCCAATCTCCCACCTGATGGACAGCGCGGCGGCGGATTCCATAGCCGGCCCTTCTCCAAAACCTTTCCAGGTTCCCCGAAGGATGGGAGCAGCACCGCCATAGGCATAATCACTCAGGTCTGAGCCCGAAAGGGGAATTCCCGCATGCACAAAGGTTTGCGATCGTACCGACAGGCAAACACTGAACATCAGAGCCAGAAGGATAAAAAGGTACTTTTTTTCATATCAGAAATGATATGGTTGTTAATTGGTCAATGGGTAGGTTTTTTTCATTTCAAAAAGGTTAAGGTTTTTGCATAGATTTTTGAATCTGATATTTGGTTAAGGTTTAATATTCTTATTCCAGAAACATGCTGCTTATAGAATAATCTTTTATAATTGTTCGGCTAAAATCGGTTTAATAAAAAAAAGCAAGGGGGGTATTGGGGAGTAATCATAGGGATCTAAAATGAAAAAGATAGCTATTTAAACCATTTTTGGAGCCTGGCGGCTGCTTATCAATGCTTCCGGCAATGGCTACATTTATGTAAACGGGCACAATATCGGCCGCCATTGGGAGGCCGGGCCACAACGCGAATATTATATCCCTGAATGTTGGTTAAACCTGAAAAAAGGGCAGAAAAACAGTATTGCTCCTGGTTTAAGACAAACCGTTAACGGGGCCGTTATAAAGGCGATGGAAGTATGCAGCTATGATAATGAGGGTATTTAAACAACTTTATCTATCACTGCAATATTTGCATCTAATTTTTTAACCAGTTCTTCAAAATCAGTGACTAAATTTTCTATTATTTTAAAAATATCTTGTAGGACATTGGTAAACCTGTGCGACCTTTTTCTCTTCTTCCTCTAACGCCGGTCTTCCCATGATCTAAAGATTTAAACACAGTGCAAAATAGCCCTGATCCCCGAAGGGGCAAGCCGTTTAAGCATAGCGAAAAGACGGCCTGGTCCTTTGGGGAAAAAGACACTATGATTTACTGAAACTGATCCGCTTGTAAAATTATGGCCTGCATATCGCCATCCTTTATTTTGTAATTAAGTGTTTTACTGCCCCCGGTTACGGTAATATTTAATTTTCCGGCATTTAGCCTCGATATTTTAAGACTGAACACATGTCCAAACGAATGGATGTTATTTAAGGCCATCTCATTCCAACCCTTGGGCAGCCGTGGCGTGCAATCAAAGCTATTAAATCCTTTAGGGAGTATGCCAAACAACCCTTCAATAAATATACGGCAGTAAAGGCCTCCCTCAGCCGATAAATGCCTTTGGTTACCTTCCGGGTAAGCTTCTACCGGGTATGGCACATGTTCGCCCAACAGTCGCCTGCGCGAGTAGTAACGCAGGTACTCCATAGCCCGTTCGGTTTCGCCGGCCTGTAATACTCCGCGAAGCGCATAGAGGGTTGACCGGTCCCAAAAAGTTTCTTTACCGGCCTGGGTGGCTAATCCGTCGGCCGTCCACAACCTTGGCGAAAACAGGGCGTCTACCGTTCCTTTGCTCCGGTCCAAAATACCCATGGTCAGCGGTACGCAGATCCAGGCACGCAGCACATCATTGGTTTCGTAATATTTATAGGTTTCAAACCCTTCTACGTTAGCCCCAAAGTACTTTTCGATATTAATTTTAAGTGCTGCAGCCTGCTGTAAATACGCATCGGTTTGCTCTTTTGGCTGATGCAATTGTTTGCCAAGATCGGCTGCGGACAGCAACGCGCCATAATAAAGACTGCTGGTTGGTATATTGGCTTTGCCGGATGGGAAACGCCCCTCCAGTTCATCATGATCTGAAGTAACCACACCCTGATCATTCAATTTGCGATGGCAATACTCCAGGCACCAGGTAATGAGCGGCCACAATACTTTTGCCGAATCGGGATGACCATAAGCCAGCGCGAACCGCGAAGCGCCATAAGCAAGCATAGCCTGGTCGCCCCTGTCTCCTGCGCCCTGCCATACGGCATCGCCCTCCGCAACGATGGAACTGGGTATAGGGCGATAATCCGGGTTCATGTAACGGGCAAACAAACGGTAAGATGTCATGGCCGCAAGATTGCCAATGCTATCGCCCAGGAAAGCATAAAAAGGGTAAGTATATTCGGCCTGGTCATTAGCCCAGATCGCGGCATAGTAAGCAAGCCCGCCTGGCCCATGCATATAACCTACCTTGGTTTTGTAAATACTTTCGGTTCCCCTGATCTTTGCAAATGCAAATTCTGTATTCAATAATGTATCGGGTGTTTTTAATTGTAAAGGCGATAAAATAGTATTGATACGCTTCTCGCGGGCCTTTTCTTCTGCACCTACATTAACTGTAATGAGACGGGAGGGGAAATCCGTCGCGAGGTAATAAACCGCAAAAACGGTATGGCCGCCGGGCTGCACGGTGCGGCTTCCGCTACCAACCGATGCCATGATGATGGTATGCGGCCTCACTTTACTTTGAATGCTGTCTGTTCTAACTTCCCGTTTAAGGTATTCCATGGAAATAATCACCGGCTTATCCGTAATGTTGGTGAACTCAAACTTTTCAATGGCCATGGGTTTATCTGCCGAAGGGAAAATACTGCGTTCAATTTTTACGAGCGCGGGGTTTTCCGTTGTTGCTTCAATCCGCATGATGCCTTTGTGGCTAATGCTTTTGATATTATAGGTAAGGTTACCGGATTTTTTCCCGACGGACAAATCGGTCTTTAGCTGCCGGTTGTTGATAAAGAACCTGGGCAGTTCGTTATCCAGAAAGGTGTAATCAATATGGCTCCGGGTGGCATCAGGCAACATCCTGTAGGTAGGGAACACCACAGTGCGTGAGATAGAAGATCTGCCGGCGCTGTCTAACCCGTACTGCACCCAGAGCGATACTTTTTCGCCCGACATTTCAATATGATCAGCATGGGGCAACCTGCCGTTAATGGTCCATTTAATGCTCCCATCAGGCTGGATGGCCCAGCGGTCGGTTTGCTCCGGTAGGGCCCGTTGCTGGGCATCAAGCCTAAAGGGCAATAAAAAAATATAGAATATAAAAAGTAGGCTGCAATGATATGCTCTCATGTTGTTGATTATTAACTGGTTATTATTAAACTGATACCTGTTGTTCTGATTTTAGGATCGTCCGGGAAAATTGTAATCATATTTCCAGGTATCGCTCATATTCGGGTATAAGTGTTTGCACTCCAGGTATTCGTTCATCATCCGGCGCATGGTAGGGTTCAGCGTTTCCAGGTAGGCGGGCGTTAACAGGCTGGCATTAAGAAGGTAAAAATGCCAGGTGGGCGGGTATGCTGCGCTATGGTAACCCATGTGCAAGGTACGCCGTGGTGCTTCCATCGTTTTGGTATATCCCCTATGGATCAAATTATTATTATAAATTACGGCCTGACCAGCCTTTAAAGGTACCGGGATTCCGCCGGGCATCTCCGCGCCAAGCGGGGCGTAGTGTTTTGAACCCTGGAATACTTCGTTTTCTTCGGATGTATTTGGCCGGTTATGGCTGCGCGGCACAACCCAAAGCGAATTTTCATCCACCAATGGCAAATTGATCTGTACGCTGTTATGGAACCGCTCTTTAGAGAACATCCAGTCTTCAATCTCGTCCTGCGGAATCTGGATAATATCCCGGTGCCAGCCCAGTGAATAAGAAGTGCCCGCATTTGCCGCCAGGATTGATGCATTGTTAATGATCAGGTTCGGTCCGATGATCTTTTCAACTACCTTTAATATCACAGGGTTGTAAAACGCATGATGAATAGGCTCCGTTCCGGTCTTGGTCAGTAAATGAAAATAATACTGCCGGGCTTCCTGGCCAAACGAAGCGATCTCGTCGCCCAGGTGCTGGAAAGACGAACTGCGGGCCTGCTTGTCTGTCGCTTCAATTTTGGGGCTTAACAATTCGTCCATGATACGCCTGAATCCATCAATTTCAGGCTGAGTTAAGACATCAACGATCACATACCCCTCTCTTTCGAAGGATTCCTTTAAATTTTCCATATCGATTTTTTGTTTGGTTTATTTTAATGCATCACCGGCTTTCAGCGAAGTTTTTAAAATATTTATTTTATAATTGATTATGAGTTACTTATGTACAGTGTTGCAAAATAGTGTACGTTAACTATTTTTCAAACATAGTTGCTTTATATTGCACTTCCAAATTTTTCTGCTTAAAAATTGTAATATTGCTTTCAGTGAAAACAAGTTCGAACAAAAGCATCGGCATCAAAGAAATTGCAGAGCGTGCCAAGGTATCCATTGGCCCTGTGGACAGGGTACTGCATAACCGCGGGGGCGTTTCGAAGGCAACCCGTGAGCGTATTTTGCAGGCCATTAAAGATCTGGAGTATACCCCAAACATATTGGCCAGCCGGTTAAAGTCGGCAAGGGATTACAATATCGCGATCTTAATTCCTGAAGCGACCGACATGATCCCTTTTTGGTCAGCCCATAACGTTGGATTTAATGCAGCATTGAAAGAGGTTTCGCCTTTTGGGATCAATATCAACATCCTGACTTTTGGCCAAAACAACGAAGCGTCCTTTAAATTGCGGGTAAATGAAGTGATGAGCGAAGATTATGATGGTATTTTTATGGTACCTGTATTTTATGAGCAAACCCTTCGGTTATTGGAGCATTGTAAGGAGTTAACTGTACCCGTGATATTCTTCGACAGTAATATCCCCGGGCTATCCAACATTAGTTTTATAGGAAATAACGCACGCGACAGCGGGTACCTGGCCGCTAATTTATTAGATTATACAATTACGAAAAAGGCTGATATACTGATTGCAACTATAGAAAGAGAAGAGGACAACCATATCCAATTCTCAGCCAGGGAAGAGGGTTTTTTGGCTTACTTTGAAAACTCGGGCAGAAAAATATTGAGATTTAGAGACAGCACCGGAAGCGAGCAGGTGATCAGTACAGGCATTTCTGCAATTTTTAACGACAACCCGAATTTGGAGGGAATATTTGTCGTCAATGGCATTGATAAGATCGCGTCAGCGGTTACGCCGGCTCAAAAAAGTAACTACCGGATGATTGGATATGACCTGGTAGATAAAAATATTGAATTGTTAAAGAATGGGGCTATCGATTTCCTGATCAGCCAGCAACCCCAAAAACAGGCGTACCAGGGCATTAAACTGTTTTATGATCATTTGATATTGAAAAAACCGATAGGCTCGTGTTACTTCCTTCCGATAGATATTGTGATGGAAGCCAATATTGACTATTACCGATTTCTGTAATTCAGCGGATATGAACAAAAAAAGTATTGTTTTTTTATTTGGTGCCGGAGCAACACTTGAATGGGGGTTTCACGTGAATCTATAATTACAAAAATGCTGCCTGAGAATACAAACAGCTTCAACATATTCGTTAGGCCTCTGATCAAATTTCTATTACTGAGCTTCAAGTGTCCTCCCAGGCCATTTTCAACAATATTCCGCGTCAGATGATCTTTAGGTAGAAAATAAATACCATGTGCCAGCCGTTCTAATTTGCCTTCTTTAGTAACCCGGGACATTGCTTTCCTTACCGCGTCTTCTGTTCCTACTCCCCCCGGAAGTCTGTTGGTAATATAATGGCGTGGTTTAATCCTGTTGATTCGCTCCGTAATTTCCTGATGCGTCGATTTCATGTCACAAATCCACATAAAAATGTGACAAACAATTCCAATATGACAATCTTAATCTGCCAAATAATTTCAGATTCGGTGACCAGGTATCTTAAAAATAAAACCGCGATCCCAGAGAAAGATCGCGGTTGGTTATAAGTGTGCTTCGATTAACTTTGCTCTGTTTCCTCATCAGCTTAGTTAATCCGCAAAAGATTAACTTTTAACGATAGTTGATGTATAGCTATTAGTAGTAAAAGCTCCGCCAGCCACGATTTCCCAGCCGGCCTGAATACCCAATAAATAGTACGCAGATTGAATAAAGCCATGATTTTGCGCATACAATAACATCGAGCGGATATCCAGGTTGCTGACCGAACTGGTATTGGTGGTACGCCTGAAAGTATAAACATTATTTGTGCCATTATAACCACTCCAGATATCCCAAACATGCCCGGCCAAACTGACGTTAGAGGCTACCTTTGTTCCGATGGGCGAAAAGTCGGTCCCAAGGTAGGCTGGGCCCTGATAGTTAAGCCAAATCATTACTTCGTACTGCGCTTTGTAATTGGGATTACTCTGTGTATCCAGCCAGATATCATAGGCCGAATCGTATTTTTCTCCATTAGTTGGAACGGTCATCGACCAGTTGCTTACACATGTTGCCAGATGACTCATTTGCACCGGGAAAGAAGTATCTGTGGAGGAAGCCCAGATACTGCCGCTACTATTATACCAAAGCCATCCCCTTACCAGTGCCGGATAACCCTTAATATTTTGAGCCGTGCCCGAAGTATGGCTGGCATTACACCCCCACTGACCGCTTGTACTATCGTACCACACACACTGTGACCCAGCACCATTTGTCCCGGCACCCCATATGTTATTATTTAATTTGTAGGATGCGCCTACCGTTATGGTTTGCGCGTTGGTGCATTGCTGGCTGTAAGTATAAGACTGCGTTACATTTGTAGTTGGCAGCGTGGGTGGATCGTTTGGGGCATTCTTAACAGCAGACTTGCCACATCCGAGCATCAACGATACAGTAACGAGGCCAAAAGCTCCGTTTTTCATCATTCTTTTCATGTTTTTTGATTTGCAGGTTGTATAAATTGGTTAATTATTAAAAGAAAACTCTTCTATCTCAATCATCACTATTCCTAAAAAATCATGTCGGGCTACGACCCTAGTTTTCCAGGACAAAACTGCTCTTTAATCTGATATCGTCGGATGCCGACCCAATCATGACCTGAAAGGTGCCGGGTTCTGTGATCCAATTTAAGCTGGCATCATAAAATGAAAGTTCGTCCTTACCCAACGTAAAACGAATAAGGCGGCTCTCTCCCGCTTCCAATTTCACCTTTCTGAAATCCTTTAGCTCTTTCAAGGGGCGCACGACAGACGCCACCTGATCCCATAAGTATAACTGTACAACTTCTTCACCGGCATATTTACCTATATTACTAAGCTTGAAAGTAACAGTGAGAGAATCCTTAGTGCTTATCGCATTTTTATCCAGCACTAATTCGCCATAATCAAAACGGGTATAACTCAACCCGTAACCAAACGCATACCGGGGAGAATTTTGTTCATCAATATAAGATGACAGGTAAAGCTTACTGGCTTCGTTATTATAAGGGCGGCCGGTATTGGTTTGGCTGTAAAATATAGGTATTTGGCCCATTGATCGTGGAAAGCTTACCGGCAACTTTCCGGATGGGTTGTACTTGCCAAAAACAACGTCAGCAATGGCATTTCCGGCCTCGCTGCCCAACCACCATGTATACAAAATGGCTTGCGCTTTTTCGGCTATTTCACTAAATATCAGTGGTCTGCCGCCCATCATGGCCACGATCACCGGTTTCCCTGTCATCGCTACGGCATTAAACAGCTTCTCCTGATCTCCGGGCAATTCGATATTGGCGCGCGATTTAGATTCTCCACTCATATCAAAACTTTCTCCAAGTGCCATGATCACAACATCTGCTTTAGCGGCTATTGAGACGGCTTCAGCAATTTCCTTATCACTGCTATGTTGAACGGTTCCCCCTTTGGCATATAATACTGTTTGGCCTTTAGCTGCCGCCAAGCTAATGCCATCGTATAAGCTTACCACATCAGAGGTATCCTGATTAACATTCCAAGCCCCTATCATATCCCTTTTTGCTTTACCCAAAGGGCCTATTACAGCAATGGTTTTGGTGCGATCATTCAGCGGTAATATATTCGCATCATTCTTTAACAGCACGATCGATTTCTCTGCTACTGACCTCGCAGCGCGGCGGCTTTGTACGTCGTTGAGCACAGCCCTTTCCCTGTTTTCATCGCAAAACTTATAAGGGTTATCAAATAAGCCCAGTTCATATTTTTTGTACAATATCCTTTTAACTGCATCATCAATTAGGGAAACAGGTACTTTACCTGCATTAACCAATGTCGCAAGGTTTTTCCGGTAGATACTCCCTTCCATATCCACATCACAGCCGGCAGTAATGGCCTTTAATGCTGCATCTTTAGCATTATTAGCGTAACCCCAGATGACCATTTCACCAATGGAGTTCCAATCACTTACAACAAAACCATTAAAGCCCCATTTATCTTTTAAAATGTCCCGCAGCAAATACGTATTGCCTGTGGCTGGGATCCCGTTCAATGTATTAAAAGAGTTCATAAACGTTGCTGCATTTGCCTTAGCTGCTGCATTAAACGGAGGTAAATAGGTTTGCCACAATTCATGGTCGCTCATTTCAACAGCATTATAATCCCTGCCTGCAGTAGCAGCACCGTAAGCCGCAAAATGCTTGGCGGTAGCCATTACGGCATCGGTATCGCCCAAATGTTCGCCCTGGAAGCCCTTAACGCGAGCTATTGCAATACGGCTGCCCAGATAAGGATCTTCACCGCCTCCTTCCATAATACGCCCCCATCGTGGATCACGGGCAATATCAACCATAGGTGCAAATGTCCAGTGGATACCCGAAGCCGCAGCTTCCTTTGCGGCAATATGTGCTGATAGTTTAATGGCATCCATATCCCATGAGGCCGCTTCTGCCAGCGGTATGGGAAATGTTGTCTTGTAGCCATGGATCACATCCAATGAAAACAATAAGGGGATTTTTAAACGGCTCTGCATAGCTATCGACTGGACTTCACGGGTATTTTTGGCTCCCTTAACATTCAGCATAGAACCAACCCACCCGTTTTTGATCTCGGTTTGCAAGTCATTGCTTTTGGCACTTGGCGGGCCCGTTAAGGCCTTCCCTGTATACTGATTAAGTTGGCCGATCTTTTCTTCCAATGTCATTCTGCTGAGCAACCGATCAACTTTATGAAGAATTACCGGATCTTGTTTTTGAGCTTTGACACTACAGACAATCGATACACAAAAAAGAAACAATAAAAAACGCTGTAAAATCATATATTTCGCACAATACTGATGTTGGTGTTAAATTTTTTTTATTACTGACCGGTCTTTCAGTTTTTCTTCCTCGTATCAAAAAAATCGATCAGGTTGTAAACCTGTTGATTCAACTCTTTCATTTTATCGGTTAGTCCGGAATATAACTGGTACTTGTTATTCAGGATGCCTTTATTAGCATCTGTATTGGAAGGATCCACATTCTTGTTTGCCGGGTCGTTATCCTGGTACTTAAACCAGTGCCAGCCTACGCAGTTTCCCGACTCCAATAAGCCCAGTGTAAAGTTTTGGTAGAACACTCCCCGCTCTTGCTGCGTTTTTACTACCCAACCAGCACCGGAATAATTGCCCATCCCCGAGTCTTCCCCTTTTACATACCATTCGGTAATAATAAAAGGCTTGCCCGACCATGCGGTCCAGTTCTTCATATCACCAGCATCCGGCGTCCAATGATCGTAATAATTGACAGACACCAGATCGAGATACTTTCCTGCAGCCGTAATAACTTCCTTCACTGTTTTTTCATAGCCATTAAAACGGCAACCGATATACATGTGGTTTGGATCGTATTTTTTAATGGCTTTTGAAACGATACTTAGATACCGGTCGACAATAAAGCCCAGAAACTCATTCCGCATTTGATCGGTAATAGCAGTTTGATTATAATGATGATCAATTATCCATTTTTGAGCCGCTATATAGCCTGGATCATTGGTGTCTTTTTTGGATAAATAATTATCCAGTGATTTCCGGTAAAAAGGAAGTTCATTATCCGAAAAGTAGCCGTAAAGATTTTTATCATTTTTGTTCGCGCTGATTTGCCTGGCATACTGGTCGCAGAATTTTTCAAACCCGGGATCAAAAACAAAGATCGCGTTATCAGGATACCCTAAATGACCGGATTGCTGGTAAGTGCCTTTGTTCTTTCCATAACTCCCCATAAAATCAAGCATAACGGTATAAGCCAACGGTTGTACTTTGTTATCCAAATCTTTTAAAACCGGATAAACAGACCATGCGCCGGCCCCGTTAAAACCCAGCTCACGGAGCATTTGTGTGGTTTTGAAGGCCCAATCGGCAGGATTAGTGAATAAATTACCAAATGCCGTTTTATTATTGACTGACTGCCCCATATTGATATCATTCACCCCTTTATCAATAAACAGGTTACCTTCGGGATCAACTGACCACCATCTGCCATGTATATTAGCCACATAAAAAAAGCCTGTGGCTTTTACCCGGCGACCGGTCATCCCGCCATAAGCATCCAGACTTTTATCATTTACCTGCCTGTAACCGTTTAAAGTAGCCAATGTGCGCGTTGGGTAATCCTTCCATTCCCGGAAACCAGGCTTTTGCCCGGTTCCCTGGTTTGAGATTTTTGCACTTACCGTAAGGGAATATTCGCCCGATGTTTGTGCAAATACATTTACGGCCAACAGAAGAAAGGATAGAGTGAGAAATTTATTCAACATGATTTATAGTTTATTAGTTATCACGGATTTTGGGTAAGATTTGGATTGATCTGTATTTCGCGCAGCGGAATTGGGAACAACAGGTTATGCGGTGCAGTTATTTGTATCACCGTAGTCCCGTTTTTGGTTTGATATTTGGTAAAGGATGCATTCATCACGGCGATTGCACGACCTGTCCGTAACAGATCAAACCAGCGGTGCCCCTCCATATTCAGTTCCAGCCTGCGTTCGGTTTCGATAGCGAGCCTCATGTTAGCCTGGGATGAGGTTTGCGTGGCTGTCAGGTCGTTGGTGGTATTTCCGTAGGCACGGCGGCGCACGTCGTTTACATAACTGATAGCACCTGCCGGGCCGTTCAGCTCGTTCTCGGCTTCGGCATACATCAGCATAACGTCGGCATAGCGGATAACGATCCAATCATTATTGCTATCCATCGCGTTTGCAGGCACATCGGTGTATTTTTTGGTATAATAATAATTGGTAGTACCACTAACATAAGTAGCGATAGAAAAACCCCGGCGCGGGTCCGTGGCCGGGAAAGCATCATACAGATCCTGCATGATGGTATTGAAACCCGAGCCGCCACCCACCGTAGCTATAGTTGAACCGCTTTGATTGGGAACAAACCAGTTAAAGAAAGGGCTGCCGGTTCCAAAGCCCCCTTTGGTATAACGCACCGCAAAAATAATTTCCTTGTTTAACTCATTAGTGGAGGAGAATATATCGCTGTAAAGCGGCAGCAGATCATACCCCCAGGCGTTTGTGCCCCTTGGCAAAAGTTCAGCTAACTTGGTTTTGCATTGCGCATATTTCCCTTCGGTAAGGTATACCTTGCCTAAAATAGCCTTTGCAGCACCGCTGGTAGCTCTGCCCAGGTCGGCTGTTGCATAAGTAGTTGGTAAAACAGTTTCGGCCTCTGTCAAATCTTTCTCTATCTGTGCATACACATTATCAACCGTTTCGCGGTTATAGCTTAAAGATTCATCAATGGATTGGATCTCTTTGATCACCAGTGGCACCCCTCCCCATATCCTGACGGCGTTGAAATAGCACAGCGCTCTTAAAAATTTAGCTTCGGCGATATAGCGGTCCCTGAGCGTGATGGTCATGTTAATGGCGGGAGCTCTTCCGATTATGGCATTGCACCGTGCGATGCATTTGTAAAGGCTTTGCCATTGAGTAGCAAGGTTGATGTTTTCGGGTGCGACGGTAAACAGGTCAAAATCGCCGAGGCCGGCACCCGATACCAGCGCGTTGCTGTTATCAGAAGGCACGTCGGTAAACAGGTACATACCCGTGCCGCTGGTACCTTTTCCGTAAATATCCTGTAACGTACCATAAGCAGCATTGACCGCTAATCCAAGTCCATTAGCATCTGAATACAGGTCCGTGGTTGAAATTTTGGTTGGATCTGTTAACTGGATGAAGTCTTTTTTACATGATGTTCCTGCAATGGAAAGGAACAGGAACATGGTGATATATTTTTTCATGATGATCTTGTTATCTGATTTAAAAACCAATGTTTAAGCCCAAAGAAAATGTTCTCGGCAGCGGGTAAGTCCCCTGATCTACGCCATAACGCGGCGCGGGCGAAGCCGCCCAAACATTAACTTCGGGATTGTAGCCAAAATAGTTGGTGAAAGTGGCCACGTTCTCTGCCGACAGGAATACCCTGGCACTGTTGACACGCAGGATTTTCAGTGTATTGCCTGTAAGTGTATACCCAAGCGTTATATTACGTAAACGCAGGTACGAGCCGTCAAAAATATTGCGTGTTGATACTACGGTTGTAGAAGACGGGTTAGTTACCGCGGCCCGTGGCGTCATCCCATCGCCGGGATCAGTCGCCGAGCGCCAGCGGTTGAGGGCGTTGGTACGTACATTGAATGATCCGTTATAATAGTCGGTATACCTATCGGCTGAGTTTAATACTTTGTTACCATACATCCCCTGGAAAAGGAAGCTGAATGTAAAGTTTTTATAATCGAACTTATTGGTCATGCCATAGG
>Ga0207690_10001292_pt1 | contig 15820 bp, 10 predicted proteins | sample KBSC23metaG_FD_184315 | JGI IMG/M metagenome (GOLD analysis project Ga0207690, IMG submission 184315) | Corn rhizosphere microbial communities from Kellogg Biological Station, Michigan, USA - KBS C2-3 metaG (SPAdes) (version 2) | ecosystem: Host-associated > Plants > Roots > Rhizosphere > Soil ...
CCGCGCCGGCGCACATGTATGACGAGAGCGTCGACCTCTGGGATACGATCACCGAGGAACTCAAGAAGCGCGCGCTTCACTGCATCCTGGTCGACGAGGCGCAGTTCCTGTCGCAGCGCCACGTGCTCCAGCTGTGCGAGGTCGCCGACCGGCTGAGCATCCCGGTGCTCTGCTACGGCCTTCGCACCGACTTCCAGGGTAAGCTGTTCCCGGGCTCCGCGGCCTTGCTCGCGCTTGCCGATGCGCTGATCGAGCTCAAGGCCGTGTGCGAGTGCGGGCGCAAGGCGACCATGAACCTTCGCGTCGATGCCGAGGGGTATGCCGTCGCCGCCGGCGAACAGACCGAGATCGGCGGCAACGACCGCTATGTCGCGCTCTGCCGCCGCCACTTCTTTGAGCGGCTGCGCGAAAGCGAAGCGCGCCAACTGAGCCTGGGGTTACCGCGCAACCCGTGATCCACGGTTGGATCATCCTCGACAAGCCTGTCGGCCTCGGCTCGACCACCGCGGTGAGCGCGGTCAAGCGGATCCTTCGCGAGGCCGGTGAGCCGAAGACCAAGGTCGGCCACGGCGGCACGCTCGACCCGCTCGCGAGCGGCATTCTGCCGGTCGCGCTTGGCGAGGCGACCAAGATCGCGGGACGCATGCTCGACGCGACCAAGACGTACGACTTCACCATCCGCTTCGGCGAGGAGACGGACACCCTTGACGCCGAGGGCAAGGTTGTGGCGACCAGCGACGTTGTCCCGACGCTTGAGGAGACCGAAGCGGTTTTGGCGCGCTTCACCGGCGCGATCGAACAGGTACCGCCGGCCTATTCCGCGCTGAAGATCGATGGCAAGGCTGCTTATGCGAGAGCGCGGGCCGGCGAACAGGTTGAGCTGGAACGCCGCCGCGTGACCGTTCACACTCTCCGCGTCTACGCCTCTCCGCGCGAACTGGACGAAGTAACGCTCTCCGCCACCGTATCGAAGGGCACCTACATCCGCAGCCTCGCCCGCGACATCGCTCACGCGTTGAACACGGTCGGCCACGTCACCATGTTGAGGCGTACCCGCGCCGGACCCTTCTCCCTCGACCAAGCCATTTCGCTGGACTTTCTTGAGGAAGCCGCTAAGGCGCGCCGACTGACGGAGACGGTGTTGCCGCTAACCGCGGCGCTGGACGACATCCCGGCCCTCGCCGTCACTCCCGATCAGGCACAGCTGCTCCGTCATGGGCAGCGCTTGGCCGGGTTCCCCGCACAGCCGGGGCTTCAACTTGCGACGTCGGAGTCCACTCCGGTCGCGCTGGTCGAAGCCACGGCCGACGGCCTCAAGGTCGTCAGGGGGTTCAACCTTTGAAAAGAATGGAGTGAACCGATGTCGATTACCGCGGAGCGCAAGGAAGCGCTGATCAAGGAGCATGCGCAGGGTAAGGGCGACACCGGTTCCCCGGAAGTTCAGGTCGCGATCCTGACCGAGCGCATCCAGAACCTCACCGAGCATTTCAAGAGTCACGCCAAGGACAACCATTCGCGGCGCGGCCTGCTGATGCTCGTCAACAAGCGCCGCTCGCTGCTGGATTATCTCAGGCGCAAGGACGAGACGCGCTACAGCGATCTCATCGCGAAGCTAGGCCTTCGCAAGTAACCGCAAGCGGCCCTTCGTGGGCCGCTTCGCATATGTTCAGTCCCGCAATCCGGTGGGGCGCTCATAGGGGCAAGATAAGCGCCCCAAACCGCTGACGGACCGGAAAGTCCGTCCATTGCTGAACCGGCCGGCATCTGGCCGCCGGGACTGAAGGAAATGAAATGTTCAATACGAAAACTGTCGAAATCGAGTGGGGCGGAAAGACCCTCAAGCTCGAAACGGGCCGCGTTGCCCGCCAGGCCGACGGCGCGGTGCTCGCGACCCTCGGCGAAACCGTGGTGCTTTGCGCGGTTACCGCAGCCAAGTCGGTGAAGCCCGGCCAGGACTTCTTTCCACTGACCGTCCACTATCAGGAAAAATTCTCCGCTGCCGGCCGCATTCCCGGCGGCTTCTTCAAGCGTGAGCGCGGCGCGACCGAGAAGGAAACGCTGACCAGCCGCCTGATCGACCGCCCGATCCGCCCCTTGTTCCCCGAGGGCTTCTACAACGAGATCCTCGTGATCGCGCAGGTCCTGTCCTACGACGGCGAGAACGAGCCCGACATCCTGGCGATGATCGCCGCCTCGGCCGCCCTCACCATCTCGGGAGTCCCATTCATGGGCCCGATCGGCGCCGCGCGCGTCGGCTATAAGGACGGCGAATATATCCTCAACCCAACGCAGGAGCAGGTCCGCGAAGGCGACCTCGACCTGGTCGTCGCCGGCACGCCCAATGCGGTGATGATGGTCGAATCCGAAGCCAAGGAGCTTTCGGAAGAGACCATGCTCGGCGCGGTGATGTTCGCGCACAAGGCCTCACAGCAGGTCTGCAAGGCGATCATCTCCCTTGCCGAAAAAGCCGCCAAGGACCCGTGGGAGCTCGCCACCAGCGACGCCAAGACCGCCGCCAAGGCCAAGCTCAAAGAGCTCGTCGGCAAGGACATCGAGGCGGCCTACAAGCTGACCGATAAGTCCGAGCGCTCGGCCAAGCTCAACGACATCCGCGAGAAGGCCAAGGAAGCATTTGCCGAAGCCGATCCGCAAGAGCAGATGGCGGCGTCGAAGGCAGTGAAGAGCCTCGAAGCGGACATCGTCCGCGGTGCGATCCTGAAGGAAGGCCGCCGAATCGACGGCCGCGACACCAAAACCGTTCGCCCGATCGAGGCGATCGTCGGCTTCCTGCCGCGCACCCACGGCTCGGCGCTGTTCACGCGCGGCGAGACGCAGGCGATCTGCACCACCACGCTCGGCACCAAGGACGCCGAGCAGATGATCGACGGGCTGGAGGGTCTCTCCTACTCGCGCTTCATGCTGCACTATAACTTTCCGCCTTACTCGGTCGGCGAAGTCGGACGCTTCGGTGCCCCCGGCCGCCGCGAGGTCGGGCACGGCAAGCTCGCTTGGCGCGCACTTCACCCGATGCTGCCGTCGATGGAGGATTTCCCCTATACGATCCGCGTTCTCTCAGACATCACGGAGAGTAACGGCTCATCGTCGATGGCGACGGTCTGCGGCGGCTCGCTCAGCATGATGGATGCCGGCGTGCCGCTGAAGCGTCCGGTTTCCGGTATCGCCATGGGCCTGATCCTCGAAGGCAAGGATTTCGCAGTGATCAGCGACATCCTCGGCGACGAGGACCATCTCGGCGACATGGACTTCAAGGTCGCCGGCACCTCTGAGGGCATCACCTCCCTCCAGATGGACATCAAGATCGCCGGGATCACCGAGGAGATCATGAAGGTCGCCCTCGCCCAGGCGAAGGAAGGCCGCGCCCACATCCTCGGCGAAATGGCCAAGGCGCTCGATCACACCCGTGAGGAGCTCAGTGCCCACGCGCCGCGCATCGAGACCATGTCGATCCCGAAGGACAAGATCCGCGAAGTGATCGGCACCGGCGGCAAGGTGATCCGCGAGATCGTCGCGACCACCGGGGCCAAGGTCGACATCGACGACGAGGGCGTGATCAAGATCGCGTCCAGCGACGTCTCCCAGATCGAGGCGGCGCGCAACTGGATCCGCGGCATCGTCGCGGAGCCGGAGCCCGGCACCATCTACACCGGCAAGGTGGCGAGCATCGTCGATTTCGGCGCGTTCGTGACTTTCATGCCCGGCAAGGACGGCCTGGTGCACGTCTCCGAGATCAAGAACGAGCGGGTCGAGAATGTCCGCGACGTCCTCTCGGAGGGCCAGGAGGTCAAGGTCAAGCTGCTCGAGGTCGACCAGCGCGGCAAGGTGCGTCTCTCGATGCGCCTCGTCGACCAAGAGACCGGCGAAGAACTGCCCGACACGCGTCCCCCGCGGGAGCCGCGTGAAGGCGGAGACCGCGGACCTCGCGGCGACCGCCATCGCAGCGGCGGCCGTGACCGGGACCGTGGCGGGCGCGACCGTGGTGGTCGTGATGATCGCGGACCTCGCCGGGATCGCGACGACCGTGGACCGCGCGGTGATCGTGACGACCGCGGACCTCGCGGCGAAGGCCATAGTGACCGCGGTCCCCGCCGCGAGCGCGAGGGTGGCAATGACGAGGGCCCTGCCCCCGATTTTGCCCCCGCGTTCCTGACTGGCGACGACGAGTAAAGCTGGCCCCGCATAGGCCGGAGTCCCGTCCTGACAAACGACAAGGCCCCGCGAGCGACCGCGGGGCCTTTTCTTCAGGATCGGCGAACCGCCGTTCTCGGGAATTTTTCGGTGACGTTGGCCGGGAGCCGCACCTTACCTTTTGTCAACTTGCTGCCGGTCCCCCACGTCGGCAGAAAATGCATCGAGACCAGTCGGCCACGGCAGCGCCGCCCTGCGACGGAACGGGTCTCACCTAGCTGGCGGGGTGGGGAAAGCGAGTATGCATTTCGGTCCGCCAATGCGACCGCCGCGAGAACCGAAGCCAGACGAACTCTCCTACCGACTGTACTTCCTCAATGGTGGGCGCCACATCACGAGTTCGCACGAATTTTTCGCCGCCAGCGACGACGAAGCGATCGCAATTTCGGAAAGCTGGCGTGAAGGTCGCAACATGGAGCTTTGGGAACGCGCTCGGGTCGTCAAGAAATGGGGTGGGTCTGAACCCAGGTCCTCCCGATAGTTCACACGTGCGACTCTTCGTCGGTTTCATGTTCTCATCCGCCGAAAGGCGGACATCGACAGGCTGCCAGCGACCCATCACATCCCCGTCGTGCCGGGCTCCTAGCGCTTCGCTGACTTGCGCCCGCCGAGCTCGACCTGGCCCGACCGCGCGACGGAAGACCAGCCGACCAGCGGACCTCTCACCGCCTGGATCAGCGCCTTGATGACGACATAATACATGACCTGGCGGTAGCCGAAGCGCTGAGGGAGCAGCCAGAACACCAGGCGCCAGTCCTCGACCCGCTCGAGGGCGAAGGCGATGAGTCCGGCGGTGAGGTCGATGGCCGCGAACAACAGCCAGAACAAGGCGATGCGCTGAAGATCTCCAGCTACCGCCGTGTACCCGTGCTCGTGGATCGAGGTGAAGGCTTCGATCACGCTGACCAGGAGAGCGAGATCGATGATCGGCGAGATCACCGCGAAAAGCAGCTGGAACAAGATGGTCTGCGGCAGGCCGACGAAGGCGAGACCGCGCGGACGCCCATCAACCATCACCCGCCGGTGCTTCCACACGCACTGGATGGTTCCATAGGCCCAGCGGAAGCGCTGCCTGGCAAGCTGGCGGAAGCTCTGCGGCGCCTCGGTCCAGGCGATCGCGCTCTGGTCGTACATAACCCGCCAGCCGCGACGCTGCACGGCGATCGTCAGGTCCTGGTCCTCCGCCAGCGTATCGGGCGGGAAGCCTCCGGCGTCGAGGATCGCGCGCTTGCGCCAAGCTCCCACGGCGCCGGGCACGACGGTCATGGCGCCGAGCCGGGCAAGCGCCCGCCGCTCGAGGTTCTGGGCGGTGATATACTCGAGTGCCTGCCACTTCGTGACGGTGTTGATGCGGTTGCCGACCTTGGCGTTGCCCGCGACTGCGGCGAGACGCTCGTCATCAGCAAACCAGCGCGCCAGCCGGGCGATGGTGTCGCGCTCGAACTGGGTGTCGGCGTCGAGAGCAACGACGATCTCACTGGTTGCAAGCGCCAGTCCCCGATCGAGAGCCCGCGCCTTGCCGCCATTCTCGAGCCTGATCAGCCGGACCCGCTTGTCTCTCCCGAACTCCTGCTCGACGATCTCGGACGTCCGGTCCCTGGAGCCATCGTCAATCACGATGACTTCGACCCGGACGCTCGTGCTTGCCAGCACCTGCCGGATCGAGCGCTCGATCACCCGCTCCTCGTTGAACGCGGGGATGAGGACGCTGACGATCGCCTCGCCCGCAGCTTCGGGAGCCGTTCGCTTGCGCTCCCTTGCGGCAGCCAGCAGGGCAAGGCCGGTGAGCGCAACGGCGCGGGCAATACCAAGGCTGATCGCTGCCCCGAACAGGAAGGCGAGCGCGCGTATGGTGAACCCGACCAGCTCGAACAGGCCGAAGTCGATCCGCGCTGCCGCGTGATCTTCCGGCGACAGCGGCGGCATCGCCTCCCGCGGGGGAATCCCGGCGAGCTCCGACACCGGCACGAAGCGATAGCCGCGGGCGCGCAGCGTATCGATGATGATCGGCAGCGCCGCGACGGTCTGACTGCGGTCGCCGCCCGAATCGTGCAAAAGCACGATGTTGCGGCTGCATTGCGAATCCGACTGCTCGTCGCACTTTGTTGGGCCGCTTTCGATCCGCGACACCACGTTGTTGACGATCGCCGGGACACCCGGGCGCTGCCAGTCCTCGCTGTCGACATGAAGCCCGACCGAGACGTAGCCGCGGTTTTGCGCTTCCCACACTGGCAGGACTTCGTCGGCGGTGGTCGGCTCGGCGTCGCCGAAGAAGGGAGCGCGAAATAGCTTCAGCGTTCGCCCGGTGAACGCCTGGAACAGGCGCTGCGTGGCGTTGAGCTCGAACAATGTCTGCGTCTGCCCCGCGGTCGCCAGGTTCGGATGGGTATAGGTGTGGCTGCCGATCTCATGGCCTTCGCGGATCATCCGCTCGAGCAGTGGCCGCTCGGTGATCGCATTCTCGCCGACGATGAAGAAGGTTGCCGGCACGTGCCGGGCCTTGAGGATGTCGAGGATCCGCGGCGTCCACCGCTCGTCGGGCCCGTCGTCGAAGGTCAACGCGACGGCCCCCGGTCGATAGCCGTCGCGAGTGATGGTGTACGGACGCGGCACGCGCAGGAAGTCGACGTTGGAGAGGAGGCCGTTGGGGCCAAACGTCAGCTTGCGGATTCCCGGCGTCGGCAGAGCCGTGATCCTGAGGATTTCCCCGCTGCCTTCGATATCGACGTCGGTCCCCTGCGCCACGTGAGTAAGCCCGCTCGCATCTACGTGCGTTCCAATCTTCCGGCCAAAGATCGACCACAGGCCGGGGTCCTCGGCGCCAAGCCGCCACAATGCGACATCGCGAATCCCGGCGCGGCGAAGCACCGTGATCTCGTTGTAGGCGCTCGCGGCGTCCAGCAGCCACACGACGTGCGGATGACCCTCTTCGTCCTGGTATGCGAAGGTACTGTTCGCGGCGATGCGATCGAAGGTGGGCTGCGCCGAGCTGTCGCCGGCGTCGACCCAGGCCTCTTCGACATTTTCGGGATCGCCCGTCCCGTCATGCCAGTCATAGGCATAGTTGCCGATGGTCACGATCCCCTTGTCGCGCGGGATCTGGCGGACCGCGCTGGCAACGACCGTCGCCCACCATTGCTGCGATGCGATGGGCCCCGGCGGACCGTCATTCGAATGCTCGTCATACGCCATCACGAACATCTTGTCGGACAGTGCGGCGAAGCGCTTCAGGTCCCAATCCTGATCGACCGGGGCGGCGACCGTAACCAGCCAGCCGTGCGCGGCGAAGCGCTGGCGGGCTTCGCGGAGCAACTGCAGGTAATTCGACTGCCCGGCGCGATTGAGGTTCTCGAAATCGAAGACGGCACCCGAAGCATGATTGGACAGGAGAAATGCTTCCAGCTGGTCGAGAAAATGCCGTCGCAGCGCAGGATTGGCGAGCAGGTTTTCGATCCCCGTCTCATCGACCTTGCCGTTGGCGAAGTTCTGCACGACCGGCAGGATCAGCGGCCGATGTGTTGCGGCGTTGATGACGGCGCGGCCGTTTCGGTCGGGAAGGACATTGAACTGATGATTTGGGCCGGTGAGGGTCACCCAGACCGGCGCGAGCCAATCGAGATCGCCGATGTGACGCTGCAGCGAAAAGGTCGAGCTTTCGTCCCACGGCACGTAGAAGCCGACCGCCAGCGGCCGCGCCATTGCAGTGGCCGCGGCGGTCGCGCGCCTCGCCCCGACCTGGCGAGCGCTTGGCGGAGCGACACCGAGCAGCTGCCGGATCGCGGCGTTGACGCGCCGCTGCGCGCGGCCGAGGAGGGTCGGGTTCGGCGTAGGCCGCGCCAGGCCATGTTCCATCGCCACCGGCAATGGCGGCTCTGCCGGGACCACGCGGATGGTTGCGAACAGGGCAGCGACCGCCAGCACGTTGAGCAGCATGAACAGGCCGACCGCGAGCCTGAACCGCCGTCGCCGACGGCCGGTCGGATCGTGGAAGATCTGCCCCTGGACCATTGTCCGACGCTAATTCCAGACGCGCTGGAGCACCAATGACGTTTAATTCATGTAGAGCGCAAAGCGCTGCGATGCGCCGGCGGCTGGTGGAGCTGAGGGGAATCGAACCCCTGACCTCTGCAGTGCGATTGCAGCGCTCTCCCATCTGAGCTACAGCCCCTTGGCCTCCAGCCGGCCGTGCGCCCGATGGGCTCGGGCGCCGGGGAGCGGCTCCCCTAGCGGCGATTCCCCACCCTTGCAATCGCCTGTCCCGCAGCAGCGTCGGCCCGCCGATTCATGCCTGATGTCTGCCCGTTACAACCGGAACGGCCGAGAACGCCTATTCGTTTGATTTCGGGTGAGGAGCCGTGCGGCAGCGCGGCTGCGAACCAGTAGGGAGAACCAACATGGCCTATGACCGCTTCGATCCGCGCGACAGATCGCGCGACGACCGTTCCCGATGGTCCGACGACCGCAACTTCGAGCGTGGTAGCCCGATGAGCGGCGGCTGGCGCGCTGAGCGCCGCGACGGCCCGGACGACCGGGGATTCTTCGACCGTGCCAGCGACGAAGTCGCGTCATGGTTTGGCGACGACGAAGCCGAGCGCCGTCGTCGCGAGGACCGCATGCGCGACGAGCGTGACAGCGGCCGCAACTATCGTGCCGAGAATTTCCGCGACCGCGACCGTGACCGCGACTGGAGCGACAATCGCGGCGCCCTCGCCCGTGGTGATTCGGGTGCCGAAGGCTACAACCGCGGCTGGCGGCGCGAGCTGTCGGGTGGCGGCGACCGCGAACAGAACCGTTTCCGCGAGCGCTTCAGCGAGCAGGGCCGCGACTATCGCCCGTTCGCTGGCGACTATGGCCGTTCGGACAGCGAATGGGACCGTGATCCTTATCGCTCGACGAGCCGCGCCGGGACCAGCGACCTGTCGGACCGCTCGCGCCATGAAGACCCGCACTATCGTGCATGGCGCGACCGTCACCTGAGCGATCTCGACCGCGACTATGACGACTATCGCCGCGAGCATCAGTCGAAGTTCGAAAGCGACTTCAGCAGCTGGCGCGAACGACGCCAGCAGAAGCGTGGGCTGCTCAGCCAGATCCACGAGCATATGGAGGTGATCGGCAGCGATGACGAACATGTCGGAACCGTCGACAGAATTGCCGGCGACCGGATCATCCTCGCCAAGTCCGACCCAGAGAGCGGCGGAGCGCACCATTCACTGAGCTGCTCGGACATCGACCGCGTAGAGGGCGACCGCGTGATCCTCGACTGCTCGGCCGACGACGCGCGCCGGCGCTGGCGTGACGAGCACCGCAGCCGGGCCTTGTTCGAGCGTGAGGACCAGGGCGAAATGGGCCCGCGCATGCTCGATCGCAGCTTCGAGGGCACCTACCGGTAAGACGGTAGGAAGCTGAGCCTCCGGCCAGCGGAGGCCAACCAGACCCGGCGGTGCAATCCCCTTCACCGCCGGGTCTTTCGTGCCGGCGTTGTAACGCATATGCGCGTGTCGAGCAGGAGAACGAGTATGGCACGCGCCTGGCATTTGAAGAGCCGCCCAAACGGCATGCCGACGTCCGACAATTTCGAGCTCAAGGAGACCAGCCTGCCGCCGGTCGGCGACGGGCAGGTCCGCATTCGTAATCGCTGGCTGTCGGTCGATCCGTACATGCGCGGCCGGATGAACGACGTGAAGAGCTACGTTCCGCCGTTCCAGGTCGGCGAGCCGCTGGAAGGCGGCGCCATCGGCGAAATCGTCGAAGGCAAGGCGGACGGCTTCAACCCCGGAGACCTGGTGCTTCACATGGGCGGCTGGCGCGACGAGACGGTCGCCTCGGCCCGGGCGGTCAACAAGCTGCCCAACCTCGGGGTCGACCCCCAGAAATTCCTCGGCGTGCTCGGCGTGACTGGCGCCACGGCCTATTTCGGACTTCTCGACGTCGCGAGCGCGAAGCAGGGAGACGTGGTGTTCGTCTCTGCGGCCGCCGGTGCGGTGGGCTCGGTCGTGGTCCAACTCGCCAAGGCCCGCGGCATGACCGTCGTCGGCTCGGCTGGCGGCAGGGAGAAGTGCGACCTAGTCCGATCGCTGGGTGCGGACCAGGTCGTCGATTATCGCGAAGGACCGATCCTCAAGAGCCTCGCGGCCGCAGCGCCGGAGGGGATCGACGTCTATTTCGACAATGTCGGCGGAGATCATCTCGATGCAGCCTTCGCGCTTGCGCGTAACAATGCGCGATTCGCGATTTGCGGGATGATCGCGGGCTACAACGACCCGAAGCCCGCCGAATTCCGTTTCATCATGCGCGTCATCGCGGCCCGCATTCGCCTCCAGGGATTCATCGTCTTCGACTTCCAATCACGGATGGATGAATTCTACCGCGAGATGGGCCAGCTCGTGACCAGCGGCGCGGTGCATGCGCAGGAGACGGTCGTCGATGGGCTGGAGAGCACGCCCGACGCCTTCCTCGGCTTGTTCCAGGGCGCCAACACAGGAAAGATGCTGGTCAGGCTCTAGAACTTGCAGATGTTCGGGTCGCCGCTCCTGTAGCCGCGCTGGAGCGCTTCCATCCGCTGCGCCGAAGTACCGTGAGTGAAGCTGTCCGGCACTACGGTGCCCTGGGCTTGCCGCTGTAGCGTGTCGTCCCCGATGGCCTCGGCGGCGCGCATGCCTTCCTCGAAATCCCCTTGCTCCATCACCGGGCGGCCTTGGGGATCAACTGCGTTCTTGGCCCACACGCCGGCGTAGCAGTCAGCCTGGAGCTCAACCCTGACCTGCTCGCGATTGCCCTCGGTCTCGCTTCCGCGCGCCTGAACCTGCTGTGCTTCGCTGAGACGGCCCGTGAGGTCCTGGACGTGATGACCGACCTCATGCGCGATCACATAGGCCTGGGCGAAGTCGCCGGGAGCCTGGAAGCGCCGCGAGAGCTCATCGAAGAACTCCGTGTCCAGGTAAATCTTCTTGTCGGTCGGGCAGTAGAAGGGACCCATCGCAGACTGAGCGGCTCCGCAGCCTGACTGGTAGCCCTGCGAATAAGCGACCAGGGTCGTCGGCTCGTATTTCCCGCCGAGCAGCTTGCCCCACGTATCCTCGGTCGATGCCAGCACCTGCAGCATAAAATGCCGCGTGTTGGGATCGAGCTTACTCTGTCCGGCCGGAGCGCTCTGCTGCGATCCGGGCACGAGACTTCCCCCGCCGCCGCCAAGGCCGCCGAGCGAGCTCAAAAGGAAGTAGCCAATCACCAGGACAATGACGCCACCGATTCCGAACCGGCTGGCGATCAGTGGAAGCAAACAGCCGAGAGCGTTGCCGCCGCCGCCACCGAAGCCAAAGCCGCCGCCGCTCCGACCGGTCACATCCTCAAAATTGCTGCTCTCGCGCTCGTCGCCGAACCGCATGGAGTCCCTCCTGCTGCTCCGGCCTAATGCTCGTCAGGGCCAACGGTTGCAATTGGCATCCGACCCGTCATTGCGAGGAGCTGAAGGCGACGCGGCAATTCAGGTGGATTGCTTCGCTTCGCTCGCAAAGACGGAGTGAATGAATGTTTCTGCAAGGCAAGGTCGCTCTGGTGACGGGATCGACGTCGGGCATCGGCTTGGCGATCGCGAAGGCGCTCGCCGCCGAAGGCGCGAAGCTGATGATCAACGGATTTGGCGACGCGGCGGATATCGCCCGTGAATGCGACGAGCTCGGCGCGGTGCATGATGGCGCCGACATGTCGAAGCCGGAAGAGATCGAGCGGATGATGAGACGCTGCGCCGATGAGCTCGGCGAGCCCGATATCCTGGTCAACAATGCCGGCATCCAGCACGTTTCGCCGGTCGATGAATTCCCAACCGAGAAATGGGACGCGATCATCGCCATCAACCTGTCTTCCGCATTCCACACGACGCGGCTGGCCGTGCCGGCCATGAAGCGGAGAAAATGGGGGCGGATCATCAACACCGCGAGCGCGCACAGCCTAGTCGCTTCTCCCAACAAGAGCGCCTATGTGGCTGCTAAGCATGGGATCGCAGGTTTCACGAAAACCGTTGCGCTGGAAACCGCGCGTGACGGCATCACCGCCAATTGCATCTCGCCCGGCTACGTCTGGACCCCGCTGGTCGAGAAGCAGATTCCCGATACGATGAAGACCCGCGGACTGACCCGCGAACAGGTGATGAACGACGTGCTGCTAGCAGCGCAGCCGACAAAGCGCTTCGTGACCCCCGAGCAGGTCGGCGCGCTGGCGGTTTTCCTGTGCCGCGACGAGGCCGCTTCGGTCACCGGCGCGAACCTCAGCATGGACGGGGGCTGGACCGCCGCTTAAGCAGGGCCGGACATGCGGCTCGCCTCCCTCGTCAGTCTCGCGCTTTTGACTGCCGGCTGCAGTGGGATCGGCCAGCCGTCCGGGCTCATGCCGCGGTGGACCACCGCCTACCGGCAGGTGATCAGCCAAAACGACCGCCTCAGGCTTCGTGATTGGCGCGCGTCGTTCGTTGCGGGCCTCGCCGCTGCGCGACGGACCGGCCATGGCGCCGAGATCGACCGTGAAGGGGTGCTGCTCGACCCTGATGCCGCGCTGGCCGGCCCGGCGATTCCGAACGGCATGTACCGGTGTCGCGTGATCAAGCTCGGCGCGACGGGTCCCGGAAACCTCGATTTCGTGTCCTATAGCGGCTTCGCCTGTCGCGTCAGGGCGGAGCGAACGCTGCAGCGCCTCGGCAAGCTCAGCGGGTCGCAGCGTTATGTTGGGCTGATCTTCCCCGGCGATGCCATACGCAATGTGTTCCTCGGAACGCTCGCCCTCGGCGACGAGCTACGGGTCTTGCAATATGGCCAGGACGATCTGCGCGACGTCGCCGGCTATGTTGAGCGGATCGGCCCCAATCGATGGCGGCTGGTCATGCCCCGTCCCCACTTCGAATCTCAAATTGACGTGATGGAACTGGTCCCCGAAGGAGCATCGCAGTGAAGACAATGCTATGGCTCGCTGCCGCAGCCATGACCGCAAGCACGCCCGCCCTTGCCGCGAACCTCTCCGACGCCATCCGCGCCGACATGCCGCAGCTAATGACACTCTACCGCGACCTTCACGCCAACCCCGAGCTGTCGATGCAGGAGGTGCGGACCTCGGCGAAACTTGCGGTCGAGATGCGCAAGCTCGGCTTCGATGTGACCGAACATGTCGGCAAGACCGGCGTCGTCGCCGTCATGAAGAATGGGCCGGGACGAACGCTCCTGATCCGCGCCGACATGGACGCGCTTCCGGTCAAGGAACTGACCGGGTTGCCCTTCGCCTCGAAGGTGCGCGGGAAGACGCTCGACGGGGTCGAATCGGACGTGATGCACGCCTGCGGCCACGACACCCATGTGACGACCTGGCTGGGCACTGCACGGCGTCTCGTCGCGATGAAGGACCAATGGGCGGGAACGCTCGTGATGATCCTCCAGCCGGGGGAGGAAGTCGGCATGGGCGCCCAGGCGATGCTGAAGGACGGCCTGTTCACCCGCTTTCCCAAACCGGACGTGCTGCTGGCCTTCCACGACAGCGCATCGCTTCCGGCCGGCGTGATTGGCGTCACCAAGGGCTATGCGCTGGCGAACATCGACAGCATCGACATCCTGGTAAAAGGCGTCGGCGGCCACGGCGCCTATCCCTACACCACCAAGGATCCGATCGTTCTCGCGTCGCGCATCGTGATGGCGCTGCAGACGCTCGTGAGCCGGGAGAACAACCCGCTCGACCCGGCGGTGGTCACCGTCGGCAGCTTCCATGCCGGCACCAAGCGCAACATCATTTCCGACGAGGCCAAGCTCCAGCTAACCGTGCGCAGCTATTCGCCGGCAACGCGCAAGCTGCTGCTTGACGGGATCAAGCGCATCGCGCGGGGTGAAGCGATCGCGGCGGGCGTCCCCGAAGACCGGATGCCGGTGGTGAGCTTCGCCGACCTCAGCGGCGACGCGACCTACAATACCGAACAGCTTGCCGGACACCTGCTCGAGCTGTTCGGATCGCATTTCGGCAAGCACCGCGTCGTCGAGACCAAGGCGATCATGGCGAGCGAAGACTTCGGGCAACTGTGGCTCGCCGATAAAACCAGGCAATCGACGATCTTCTGGGTTGGCGGCGTGCCCAAGGCCAAGTGGGACGCGGCCGGGGGCGACGAGACCAAGCTGCCGTCACTCCACAGCGCTTACTGGGCCCCCGAAGCCGAAGCGGTGATCTCGACGGCGACCGAGGCGATGACGATCGCCGCAATAGACACACTCAAGACGACCTGAGCTTACTTACGTTCACGACTTCTTTGTAAAGTTTAGCGACACCCTTCCCCATGTCGGCGGATTTGACACTGGGGCGGGAGGACAAGGCGTCGTGGACGCTCTGATCAACTTCTGGAGTCATGCGCTCGCCGCGGCCTGCTTCGCGGCGCTCGCGATCTGGCGCATCGGCGAGGCCGCGCGTCAACCGGCGCAGCGCCTGCTCGCCGGCGCCTTTGCGCTCACCGCGTGCTGGGCCTGGATCGGCGCAGTAGCTCCCGGTTCAGCCATGCTGGGATTCGCCGAGACCGCGCGGAACCTGGTCTGGATCAGCCTGCTTTACAGCCTCTCTGCGGCGAGCGAGGAACGCGAGCACGGCCTCAAGCTCGTCTACGCCGCGGTCGCGGGCGTGATCGGATTGCAGCTCATCGGCGGAGTCCTGCAGCTGTTCAGCCCGAGCAGCGCTATTGCCGAGACTGGCCTCATGCTCCGGTTCACGACCGCGGCCGGTGCGCTCATCCTTGTGCACAACGTCTATGCCCAGGCAGCGCCGGCGAGCCGCTCGCACATCCGCTTTGCGATGATCGGCCTGGCGCTGATGTGGTTCTACGACCTCAATCTCTACACCAGCCTTTATCTCGGCTCGGGCGGCGCAGAGCGGCTCATCGAATGGCGCGGGCTCGTCGTGGCGCTCGCCGCACCTCTTTTTGCGCTGGCGACGCGCAAGCAGGGCAATTGGCGCATTCGTCTTTCTCGCGCGGCGACCTTCCAGTCGCTCTCCTTGCTCGCGATCTGCGCTTACTTCGCCGTAATGGCGATCCTCGCTACGGCGCTTCGGGGGACCGGCGTCGACTGGTCGTCAGCGCTGATGATCGGCGCACTCGCGCTGATGACGGTGGGCGCGATGGTCCTGATTCCAAGCGGGCGTGCGCGCGCCTGGGTGAAGCTGAAGCTCGTCAAGCACCTGTTCGAACACCGTTACGACTATCGGACCGAATGGCTGCGGTTCACCGAGACGCTGGGCCTCGCCGGGCCGGAGGCGCCGCCGCTCACCGAGCGGATCGTTCGCGCCTTCGCCGACATTGTCGATGCGCCAGGCGGCCTGCTGCTGGTCAGCGACGGCGGCCGCGGGCTTTCCGTCGCGGCCGTGAGCGACTGGCCCGGAAGCGGGCCGCGGGCCGATGCCTTCGACGATGCGGGCGAGTTCTGGACCGCCCTCGAAACGAGCGGCCGCGCGATCGAGTTTGCCGGCTTGCGCGGCGGATGGGCGAGTGCCGAGGAGAAGGCGCTGGAAGTCCCGCCGTGGCTGCTGTCGGAGGAACGCGCATGGGCGGCGATACCGCTGCTTCACCACCAGCGCTTGGTCGGAGTCGTCATTCTCGCCG